>Ga0247821_10000522_pt1 | contig 21346 bp, 22 predicted proteins | sample 13C_Glycerol_Day_FD_192481 | JGI IMG/M metagenome (GOLD analysis project Ga0247821, IMG submission 192481) | Soil microbial communities from agricultural site in Penn Yan, New York, United States - 13C_Glycerol_Day14 | ecosystem: Environmental > Terrestrial > Soil > Agricultural land | place... | reverse complement strand
CCGGAACCGGGTCGCCGATCACGACCTCGGCGTCGATCAGCACACCGGGGTATGCGTGACGGATGTCCCGGCAGGACTTGTCCAGCAGCCGCTCGGCCGCGCGCCCGAGGGCATCCGTGCCGAGCGCGACCGCGGCGCCGCCGCTGCCGCGCAGGGCCGGCCAGGGCATCACATGGATCATCCGCACCCGGCGCCCGACCCGCTGCGCCGCCCCCGCGGCCCTGCGCGCCGCCGCGTCGCTCGCCGCCGAGCCGTCGTAGCCGACCACGATCGGCCGCCCCTCGAACCGTCGTACCTTGCCGGACCCGTCCACGGAAGCTCCTCTCGCCGTGCCCCCGATCCTGACCGCCGGAACGCCCGTCGTGGCAGGGACCAACGGCCCTGTTTCGGGGCCCAACGGACCTGCCCGCCGGGCGGGCACGGTGCGACCGTGGGGGCTGTGGCCGAGATCAGGGGGGACGATGAGCACTGAGAGTCATGGCACGGTGCCGTTACGCGTGGTACCGCTGCGGGCGGTCGCCGCGATCTCGGTCAGTACGGCGGGGATTCTGCCGACCGACGCCGCGGCGGTGGTCCGCGAGCACCTGGCTCCGATCCTCGGGACCTGGGCGCCGCACAGCCGGGTGCGACTCACGCGCTTGACCGAGCCCGGTCTGCTCCGGCCGCTGGTCGCCCAGATCGACGTCCAGCTGAGCGGCGGTCATCGCGTCCGCGCGCAAGTCGCCGCCGCCACGATGTCCGACCTCGTCAGCCTGCTCGCGACCCGCACCATCGAGCAGTTGCACCTGTTCCCGTCCGTGCTCGCCGAGTGCCTGCGGCAACAGGTCACCACCCTGCCGCCGCCCTCGCCGCCCGAGCTGCTGCCGCCGGCCGGCCGGCGCGTGACCCGTCACAAGGGCTGCCACCCGACGGCGATGACGGCGGCCGAGGCGATCACCGTCCTGGAGGCGATGGACTACCGCTTCCACCTGTTCCGCGAGAAGTACAGCCGCCAGGACAGCATCGTGATGCGCTCCGGCCCCGGCCGCTACCGGATCTTCCAGTCCCGGCCGAACCCGCTCGGCCTCGAGGCCACCTCACCCCCGATCGCGCTCGCCGTCGCCGAGTGGAGCACCATCCCGCAGGCCGTCGCCCGGCTCGACCTCACCGGCGCGCCCGTCGACATCTTCACCGAGAAGTTCACCGGCCGCCTTCACGCCCTGTACGCCCGCTTCGACGGCCACTACGCCCTGCTCGGCTCCACCGCGCCCGTCACGAACGCTCACGGACCATGGTGATGGCTCCGCTCGGGCACTCGGCGGCACAGAGGCCGCAGCCCTTGCAGAAGTCCAGGTCGATCTCGTAGAGCTTGCCGGGCCCGAGTTTGATGACGGCGTTGTCGGGGCAGACGCCGAAGCAGTTGTCGCACTCCAGGCAGTTGCCGCACGACAGGCAGCGCCGGGCCTCGAACAGTGCGGTCTCGGCGGTCAGTCCGGCGGTCACCTCGTCGAACGTCGTGATCCGCCGTGCGACGTCCAGCTGCGGCCGTACGGTCGCCGGCGCGTCCGAGTAGTACCAGGTGTTCAGCCGCTCGTACGTCGCGAGCTCCGGCCGGTCCGGATGCGTGTACGCCGTACCCCGCAGCCACGCGTCGATGTTCCGCGCGGCCTGCTTCCCGTGGCCGACGGCAACCGTGACGGTCCGTTCGCCGGGCACCATGTCACCACCCGCGAACAAGCCCGCCCGGCCCGTCATCATCGCGGAGTCCACCTGCACGACGCCGTCGGCGACGGTCACCTCGGGAAGGTCCGCGACGAGCGCCAGGTCGGCCTGCTGCCCGAGGGCGAGCACCACCGAGTCCGCGTCCAGCTCCTCGAACTCGCCGGTCGGCTGCGGGAACCCGGACTCGTCGAGGCGCATCTTCTCGATCCGCACCCGGTCGTCCCCGGCGTACACGATGGTCGACAGCCAGCGCATCCGGACGCCTTCCTCGAGCGCCTCCTGGACCTCGATGTCATGGGCCGGCATCCGCTCGCGGGTCCGCCGGTACACCACGACCGCGTCCGCGGCGCCGAGCCGGCGCGCGGTCCGGGCGACGTCCATCGCGGTGTTGCCGCCGCCGTACACCGCGACCCGGCGACCCAGCAACGGCCGCTCGCCCTTCTCCAGGCCGGCCAGCATCGACACCGCGTCGACGATGCGCGCGGAGTCGCCGGCCGGGATGTCGGCCCGGCGGCCGATGTGCGCGCCGACCGCCAGGAACACGGCGTCGAACGCGTCCAGTTCACTGTCCAGGTCGGTGACCGCGCGGCCGAGTTCGAGCCGGACGCCGAGGTCGGCGATCCGGCGGATCTCGGCGTCGACGACGTCCCGCGGCAGCCGGTACGACGGGATGCCGTACCGCATCATGCCGCCGGCGTCCGGCGAGTCGTCCCGCACCGTCACCTCGTGGCCGAACCGCGCCAGGTGGTACGCCGCGGAGAGCCCGGACGGGCCCGCACCGACGATCAGCACCCGCTTGCCGGTCGGCGCGGCCTCGACCGCGACGGACCAGCCCCGCTTGATCGCCTCGTCGCCCAGGAACCGCTCGACCGAGTTGATCCCGACCGGTTCGTCGAGCGTCGCCCGGTTGCAGGCGGTCTCGCACGGCCGGTAGCAGACCCGGCCCATGACCGCCGGGAACGGGTTGTCCACCATGATCCGGCGCCAGGCGGCCTCGTAGTCGCCTTCCTCGGCGTGCGCCAGCCACTCCTGGATGTTCTCCCCGGCCGGGCACGCGTCGTTGCAGGGCGGCATCCGGTCCAGGTACACCGGCCGCTCGGTCCGCCACGAACCGGTCTTGTTGGCCAGGCTCGATCCGACGTCCAGCGTGATCGCGTACGGGTGCACGCTGTTTGCCTCAGGCATCTACATCACCTCGTCGGGTTCGGTCAGGCCGAAGGTGCGGACGGTGCGGTCCGCCTCGGCCTGGATCCGGCTGATCAGGTCGTCGCTCGGGGTGTCGCCGAACAGGTGCGCGAACCGGCCCTGCGGCCGCAGGTAGTCGACCACCGGGCGGAGCCTGCGGATCCGCGTCACATCGGTCACCTCACCGTCGACGGCCTCGAACACCGGGAAGATCCCGGTCTCGGTGGCCAGCCGGGCGATCCGGATCGTCTCGTCGGACGCGGTCCGCCAGCCGAGCGGGCACGGCACGAGCACGTGCAGATAGCGCGCGCCGTGGTACCCCATCGCCTTGGTCACCTTGTACTCCAGGTCGCGCAGGTCGGCGACGGTCGCGGTGGCGACGTACGGGATCCGGTGCGCCATCGCGATCAGCGGGAGGCTCTTGCCCTGGCCGAACGAGTTCCCGGCCGGAGTCGTGGTGGTCACGGCCCCGTGCGGAGTGGCCCCGGACCGCTGGACACCGGTGTTCATGTAGCCGCCGTTGTCGTAACAGACGTACAGCACGTCGTCGTTGCGCTCGAACATGCCGGACAGGCACGCCATACCGATGTCGACCGTGCCGCCGTCACCGCCCTGGCCGACCACGCGGACGTCGGTGCGGCCCTTCGCCTTCAAAGCGGCGGCGACACCGGTAGCTACCGCGGGCGCGTTGCCGAACAGGGAATGCAGCCACGCGACCCGCCATGACGACTCGGGGTACGGCGTCGAGAAGACCTCCAGGCAGCCGGTGGCGTTCACCGTCACCGCTCGGCTGCCGGCAGCGCGCATCACGGCGTCCAGCACGTACCGCGCGCCGAGCGCCTCACCGCAGCCCTGACAGGCGCGGTGGCCCATGGTCAGCGAGTTGGTGCGGTCGGCGTCGGCCTGCACCGCGCGCTGGTCGGGGGCGAGCAGCCGGTTCCCGACCGCGAAGCTGCCGGTCTGGTAGAACTTGATCCGTTCCGCAGGCATGATGCCTCCTCCGATCGCTGCTCAGCCCGTACGGCGCAGTTCGCGCTCGACCACGTCGTCCTTGAGATCCAGGAAGGTCAACGGGTCGAGACGGCCGGCGGCGGCATCGGTCAGCATCGCCCGCAGCGACGCCTTCGTCACCGGCCGCCCGCCGAGACCCGCGATCACCGTCGCGATCGACGCCTCCGGCACACTCCCCCGCACGTCCGCGGCGACGATACCGCCCATCCCGACCGCGAGCGCCCGCTCGAGCACGACCACCCGGCGAGCGCCGCGCAGCACGGCCCGCACGGCACTCGACGGGAACGGCCGGAACGTCGTCACACCGAGCACCCCGATGCTCAGACCTTCCGCGCGGAGCTCGTCGACGGTGTCCTTCAGCGTGCCCAGCACCGAGCCGAGCGCCACCACCACCGTCTCCGCGCCCAGACACCCGTAGGGCCGGACCAGACCGCCGGAGCTCCGCCAGAACTCCTGCGCGAACTCGTCGGCGATCCTCGGAATCACCGTCAGCGCCTCGCGGTGCCGCTGGTGCGCGAGGTAGCGGACCTCCGTGAAGGCGTCCGGGCCGACCATCGCGCCGATGGTCATCGGGGCGTCGGGATCGAGCACCTGCCGCGGCCGGTACGGCGGCAGGATCGCGTCGACCTGCTCCTGCGACGGTACGTCGACGCCCTCGACCGCGTGCGTCAGCACGAACCCGTCCATGCACACCATCACCGGAAGGGACAGCTCCTCGGCGATCCGGAACGCCTGCACATGCAGGTCGGCCGCCTCCTGGTTGCTCTCGGCGTACAGCTGGATCCAGCCGGAGTCGCGTTGCGACATCGCGTCGCTGTGGTCGTTCCAGATGTTGATCGGGGCGCCGATCGCCCGGTTCGCCACCGTCATGACGATCGGCAGGCCGAGCCCCGACGCGTTGAACAGCGCCTCGGCCATGTAGAGCAGGCCCTGACTGGCGGTCGCGGTGTACGCGCGGGCGCCGGTCGCCGACGCGCCGATCGCGACCGACATCGCGGCGAACTCCGACTCGACGTTGACGAACTCGCACGGTGCGAGCCGGCCGGAGGCGACCAGCACGCTGAGCGCCTCCACGATGTGCGTCTGCGGCGAGATCGGGTACGCGCAGATCACCTCGGGACGGCAGCGCGCGACGGTTTCCGCGACTGCGCGCGAGCCCTCAATCTGTGAGCGCATGAGCTGCCTCCTCGAGGGTCGCCCGGGCCAGGTCGTAGGCCGCGCGAACGGCGGCGACGTTGCCCTCGGCAACCTGTCCGGTGAAGCGTTCCCGGACGACGGCGACGACCGACTCCGGCCGCACCTGCCCGGTCAGCGCGGCGAACGCGCCGAGCAGGACGGCACCCGGCAACGGACGGCCCAGATGGGTCAGGGCCAGCTCGGTGGCCGGCACCGTCAGCACCCGTCCGGGACGGAACCGCCGGACGAAAGCATCCAGCCCGAGCTCCGCGAGCGAACAGGACGTGTTGATCAGCAGGTACCCGTCGTCGCCGAGACCGCCGAACACGTCGATGTGATGGATCAGCGTGGCGTCCTGGACGATCAGCGCGTCCGGCTCCGCCACCGGTTCGTGGGTCCGGATCGGACGGTCGCCGATCCGGCAGAACCCGACGACCGGAGCGCCCGTACGTTCGGAGCCGAAGGTCGGGAACGCCTGCGCGTGCCGGCCCTCGGTGAACGCGGCGACCGACAACAGCTCGGCGGTCGTCACCACTCCCTGGCCGCCGCGGCCGTGGATCCGGATCTCGAACACGGCCGTCACCCGCGCCGCGGGACGGCGGCGGACCGGCCGCGCGCGGCAATGGTCACCGTGGGCACCGCCCACGGACGAGCCTCGACCACGAAGAGGCTCCCGGTCACCCCGTCCTTGGCCCACTCCAGCGCCATCGGGCGCCGGAAGTGCTGGTCGGCGGCCACCGACCAGGCGGCGATCTGCTGCAGCTCGTCGTCGGTCAGCACCAGAGCCATCCGCTCGTCGTACGTCGTCGGAACGGTCCGCGTCCCGCGCGGGTCGGCGTACACGACCTTGGTCAGCTTGGCGCCGCGGTGCCGCACGATCAGCGGCCGGCCGCCGGGGTGAACCGAGTACAGGTCGGCGTCGCCGGCGGGCGGCTCGCCCAGACCCCAGGTCGCCCGGATCCGGACGAACGTGCTCTCGCCGCGCGCCGTACCGGAGGCGCCGAGGTCGGCGCGCACCATGGTCTGCACGGTCACCGGCATGACCGCGTCGAGGTGGTCCAGGCCCATGGCCTCACGGTTGCCGACGGCCACCGTGCCGAACAGCGACGCGAAGCACCGCCGGCAGGCGGCGACCACGTCCGCGCCGGTGCGCAGGTGCAGGAACACCTCGTCCTGCACTCCGTCCGCACCATCGACGGGGCTGCACCGGACCGCGACGTCGGTGCCGTCGCCGCCCAGCTCGTCGTACGCGGTCAGGATCTCCTCGGCGAGTGTCGGCGGCATCGGCGCGTCGCGGAACGCCGAGCGGATCTCCGCGGCGGCCACGACCAGATCGCAGCCGGCCCGGAAGCGGCGGATCCACTGCGCGATCAACGGGTCGAGCCGGGTCTCGCGGACGAACTCCCGGTACGCCGCCGCGGTCAGCGCGAACCCGTCGGGCACGCGGATGCCCTCGCCGGCCAGTCCGGCCAGGCGGGCGGCCTTCACTCCGATCCGCTCCGATCCGAAGTCACCGTCGAGCCGTACGACGTACTCGGTGTTCATCTCTCCTCCAGAGCTGCTGGTCAGAGCGAGGCGGCGACGAGCTCGGTCAGGTCGACCAGACGGCTCGTGTAGCCCCACTCGTTGTCGTACCAACCGAAGACCTTGACCAGGTGGTCCTGGACCTGGGTGAGCTGCGCGTCGAAGATGCACGACGCCGGGTCGCCGACGATGTCGCGCGACACGATCGGATCCGTGGTGTAGCGCAGGATCCCCTTCAGCGGACCGGCCGCGGCGTCGGCGAACGCCTGGTTCACCTGCTCGACCGTGACCGGCCGGGAGACCTCGGCCGCGAGGTCGGTGAGCGAGCCGTCCTCGATCGGCACCCGGACCGCGACGCCGTCGATCTTCCCGGCCAGCTCCGGGATCACCAGCCCGACCGCGCGGGCCGCGCCGGTGCTGGTCGGGATCAGGTTGACGGCGCCGGACCGGCCGCGCCGCAGGTCCTTGTGCGGGGAGTCCAGCAGCACCTGGTCGTTGGTGTAACTGTGGATCGTCGTCATCAGCCCGCGCTCGACGCCGAACGCCCGGTGCAGCACCGACACCATCGGCGCCACGCAGTTCGTCGTGCACGAGGCGTTCGAGACGACGTCGTGCGCCGCCGGGTCGTAGTCGTCCTCGTTCACGCCGAGGACGACGGTCGCGTCGACGTCCTTGCCGGGCACCGACAGGATCACCTTGCGGGCGCCGGCGATCAGGTGCGCGCCGGCGCCGTCGCGGGTGCGGAACTTCCCGGTCGACTCGATCACGATGTCGGCGCCGACCGCGGCCCAGTCCAGCCGGGCCGGATCACGCTCGGCGGTCGCGCGCAGCCGCCGGCCGCCGACCGTGATCGTGTTCCCGGTGTGACCGACCTCCACCTTCAGGGGGCCGTACGTCGAGTCGTAGCGGAGCAGGTGCGCGAGCGTCTCCGGTGCGGCGATGTCGTTGACCGCCACCACCTCGATGCCGCTGGATCCGCGCTCGAGCAGACAGCGCAGGTAATCCCGCCCGATCCGCCCGAACCCGTTGATCCCCACTCGTACGCTCATGATCGGCCCCTCCGTCGGTCGGCTGTGTTCCTCCTTCTCATTGCATCGGCGAAGGCGGCGGTGCTTGCAGGGCCGAAGGTCCCGGCTGCGGCCGCCGGACGACCGCGAGCACCACCAGGGCGAGCCCCAGCAGCAGCGTCAGACCGGCGCTCACGAGCACCACGATCCAGACCCACTCCAGCGCGGGTGCGGTCGCGCCGGCATCAGCGCGGACCGTGACGTTCCCGCTGCCGTCGGCGGCCATCACGACGAGCGTCCACTCGCCGTTGTCGATCGGCCAGGTGATCGACTGCTCCCCCGGACCGGAGGCCTGGACCCGCCAGATGCCGGCCTCGGTCGGCGGCACCGGCGGCGGACCGCCGGCGTGGTCGACGTACGCCGGCCGGTTCATGCCGATCGACCGGACGGTCGCGTAGCCGACACCGTTCAGGTACGTCCGCACGTCGGCCGACCTCGCCAGGCCGACGAACACCGGGATGCCCTCGGTCGAGGCCACCCGAACCCGTGCGTCACCGAACCAGTCCCGTGGGACGTTCGTCGCGCCGGCGTCGATCGTGATGTTCTCGCTGACCAGCGCGTAGCCGCTGGTGCTCAGCGTCACATGGCCGGAGTTGACGAAGCCGGCCGAGTCCCGGCGGCCCTCGTCGAGCCAGGCCAGCGTCCCGCCGACGGTCAGGCCGAGGACCGAGGCCAGCGTCACGACGATGCCGAGGACCAGCGCGACGACCCGTCCGGCTGTCATCCGCGGCCCTGACTGCCCGGGCGGCGCCGGCGGCGGCCCTGACTGTCCCGGCGGGCCTGACGGCCCGGACTGGATCGGCCGGTCCTGCGGCCGGCCGGCGAGCGGCGGGCCTCCGGGCGGCTCGTGCAGTCTCGTGGTCCCGGGGTCGTCACCGCCCATGTCCAGGCGGAACGGCGGGTACTGGTCGACCATCAACCCGGCGTACGCCGCCACCCGCAACACCCAGCGGTTCATCCCGAGCACCAGGTCGAAGACCGAGCGCGGGTACTGCCCGGTGAACAGCAGCACGATCGCCGCCACCAGGACGAGCAGACCCACCAGCCCGCCGCTCCAGGCCCAGAACCGGTCGTCCGCCTGCGTCGCGAACCAGGTCCCGCTGCCGACGAAGAAAGCGACCACGATGTACTGCGGGATCGCCAGCAACCACCACTTCACCAGCACCAGGCCGCGCGACAGGTGCTCGGGGTACTTCACCTCAAGGTGCGCCGGGTAGTCCGGCACGTCCTCCAGCGTGAACGGCGGGTACTTGTCCGTGCCCAGGGCGCCGTACGCATAGAACTGCACCCGCCACGACCAGCGCAGTACCCCGACGTTGAACTCGAAGATGCCCCGCGGGTACCGGCCGGTGAACAGGATCGCGAAGAACGCCACGAAACTCAGCAGCGCGAACGCGATCCACAACACCGCCAGCACGAACAGGTGCGGGATCACCAGCACCCACTTCACCAGCCACAACCAGCGATTCAGCCGGTCGTCGAGTGCCCCGTCCACCCGGACCGGGTACGTCGTCGTACTCATCACGTCCTCCCCTGCGTCCGTTGTCTGTGCGTCATCCGTCCCTGCCAGCGTCGAACCGGATCGGGCCGGATGAGCAGGGCCGAAGGTCCCGCCGAAGGCACGTCTTGCTCCCCTGACCGCCCACCCGGCGGCGGCGCACGGTGGAGATGATGAGCAAGGAGGCAGTGATGGACGAGAAGGTCGTCGATCGGCCGCTGCCGGCCGACGCCGACGAGAAGTTGCGCGAGCAGGCGGTCGAGGAGCTGCGCAAGCGTCGTGACCTGGCCGGTCACGTCCTCGCCTACCTGATGGTGAACACGTTCCTGGTGGTCATCTGGTACCTGACCGGCGCAGGGTTCTTCTGGCCGGCCTTCCTGCTGTTCGGCTGGGGCATCGGCCTGGTCTTCCACGCGTGGGACGTGTTCTGGCCGCAGCCGAGCGAGAGCGCGGTGCGGTCCGCGATGGACCGGATCCAGCGCCGCCGCTGACGCCGCTCATTTCTGGCCGCGCAGCCAGCGTGGGGCGATCGTCCTCCACTCGGCGTCCCAGGCCCGCAGGCGGCGACGGTCCAGCGGGACCCGGGCAAGGCGGAACAGGCCCCACAGCAGCAACCACGAGCCGAGGACGGTGAACGTCCCCGCGGTGGCGCCGTACGCCGCGTCGTCCGACGTGGAGCGCGGCGCGGCGACGATGGCGCCGGACCGGTCGAGCCAGACCGTCACTCCGGCGCCGGACTTGGTGCCGCGGACGACGGTCGTGTAGCCCTCGCGTTGGGCGCCCTGGGCGTCGACGTACCCGACCTTGATCACGGTCAGTACATCCCCGGGCACACTCGGTACGTCGTGCTCGGCGCTCTCCAGGGTCTGCGCCCGCACCTCGTGCAGCGCCGCCCGCTGCCGCTGCGACGACGCGTCGAGCGTGTTCCGTACGGCGTTGCCGGTCGCCGCTCCGATCGGAAGCATCAGCAGCGCAGCGATCAGCGCGCACCACAGCAGCGTGCTCTCGAGCCTGTCGGACCGACGCCGCATGGCGTTGCGGCCGATCCCGAGCCGACGCGCCTGCATGAGCACCCACAGCTCCCCGGACCGTTGCTTGGCGGCACTCATGAACAACCCCTCCTGGCTGCGGCTCCCCCTGCACACCAGGTTCGGCCCTCCGGCGCCGCGTGGTCAGGGCCCAAGGTCCCGACCTTGGCGGACCACCGGGCCCACCTCATTCGTCGATCAGCACGTCCTCGGCCGGGCGCCTCGGCGTCGGCCGGACCTGCGTGCCGTACCCGAACCGGATCACCGACTGCGGACGCTGCCACGGCCCGAGGGGATCGTTGATCTCGCCGCGCAGCTCCTCGTGCTCGATCGCCTGGTTCAGCATCGAGGTCGACACGCCGCGGGCGGTGGCCTCCAGCAGGACGTGCTCCAGCGCCTGTCCGGCGCGCAGCCACTCGATCGGCCCGTCGAACCGGGTCGCGAGCACCGCCAGCTGCGGCTCCCGCTCGAAGTCGGCCGCCGGCCGCGCCGCGTCCGCCTCGGTCGCGGCCAGGTCCCGGACGACCGGGGCGCCCCCCGCGGCCCGTGAACCCAGCGCGCTCGACGGGACCCCGTCGGCGGTCCGGTCGCCACCGACCCAGCGCCGGCGCTCGGCCGTCCGCGCCTTGTTCTGGTCGTCGGCGGTCACCGCCTCGTTCGTTGCCATCTGCAACCACCAGCGCCGGGTCGGCTTGTCGATCCACTGCAGGACCGCGCCCTCGACGCGGGCGCAGAGGTCGAGCTCGACCCGCAGCTGCGCCGGCAGCCGCTGCTCGGTGAACGGCTCCCGGTTCGTCCGGCGCTCGGTCAGGTACGGCGCGAGCGCCGCCATCGGATCGTTCGGCGCCGCCTCGAGCTCCACGACGGCGACCAGGTCCGGCCGCCGCTGATCGACGAGATGCCGGACCACCGATCCCATCCCCCGGGCGGCCGCGGCCACCCGGAGGTTGAAGATCGCCGCGCCGAGCGACACGAACAGCATCCGCCGCGACGGGTCCTCCGCCGGCAACTCGCGCTCCCGGTCCCGATACACCTCGACCGCCCGGTCCGCGAACCGGAACCGCCACGGCTGCGTGTTGTGCATCGACGGCGCCAGCACCGCGGCCGCAAGCAACGCCTTCCGATCCTGCTCGCTCAGCATCTCGTCCATCCCGACCACCTTCGTCAGCAGGCTCAGAACCGGAACACCACGCGGGCCGGGATGTCGCCGGCCAGGACGGCCTCGATCGACTGGTTGACGTCGTCGAGCGTGCGGTCGACGGCGACCACCTTCGTCCGGCCGGCCGCGTGCAGCGCGAAGACGTCGGCCAGATCGTTGCGGGTACCGACGATCGAACCGATCACGGTCTTGCCGTTCAGCACCGTGTCGAAGATCGGCAGGCTCAGTGCGCCATCGCCGGCCGGCAGTGCGACGCAAACCAGCCGTCCGCCCCGGCGCAGCGACCGGAACGCCTGGTCGAACGACCGCGGGTCAGCCGCCAGCGCGACCGCGACGTCGGCGCCGCCGAGTGCCTGGATCGCCTCGACCGGATCGGCGGTGGCCGCGTTCACCAGGTGATCCGCACCGAGGTGCTTGGCCATCTCGAGCTTGCTGTCCTCGATGTCGACGGCGATCGTGACGCCGCCCGCGATCCGCGCGTACTGCAGCGCCAGGTGTCCGAGTCCGCCGACGCCGAAGATCGCAACAGTCTCGGCCGGCGCGACACCGGCCACCCGGATCGCCTTGTACGTCGTCACGCCGGCACACGTCAGCGGCGCGGCGTCCCGGGAGGAGACCTCGTCCGGCACCGGGTTCGCGAACGCGGCGGGCAGGACGGCGTACTCGGCGAAGCTGCCGTTCACGGAGTAGCCCGAGTTGCGCTGCTCGAGGCAGAGCGTCTCCCACCCGCCGATGCAGTAGCGGCACTTCCCGCACGCGTAGCCGAGCCACGCGATCGCGACCCGGTCACCGACCGCCCGCTCCGTCACGCCGTCGCCGAGCTTCTCGACGATCCCGACGCCCTCGTGTCCGGGCACGAACGGCGGGCTGGGCTTCACCGGCCAGTCACCGTGCGCGGCGTGGATGTCGGTGTGGCAGAGCCCGCTGGTCTCCATCCGTACCAGCACCTCGCCCGGCCCGGGCTCGGGAATCGGTACCTCCTGGATCTCCAGCGGTTTCGTGAAGTCGGTGACGACAGCTGCTTTCATGACAGTCCTTTCAGACCTTTCGGACGGACGGGAATCGGATGCGCGCACACGACCGGCCGGCCGGGTGACGAAGTGGCCGCCGAGCCCGGCGGGAAGCGAGAACCCCGCCGGACCGCCGGACGCGACGTCGAGCAGGACCGCGTCCTGGCCCCAGGCCTGGTCGAGCCGCCGGTCGATGTAGAACGGGCTGCCCTCGATCTCGCCGAGCAGCACGTCACCCGGACGGACCGGGAACTCGTGCTCCGGGTAACACATCGGGGTACTTCCGGCACCGCGGTCGGCGAACTGGACGAACATCACCGGCGCCCCGCGGGTGTCGGTCAGGTGACGGATCGCTTGGCGGGCAGCCTCGGTGGCGGTGATGCGACCGGCCGGCCTCAGGGACTCCGGGGCCTCAGAACGGTTGGGTGCGACGTACTGCATGGCCCTGCTCCTTCGGATCGGCGCCTCGTGCCCTTCGAGCGAACAGCCGCCGGGACGTCGCTCGTAGGGCCGAAAGACCTGTCCGGCGGGTGCCGGAATGCGGCATGGTTCAGGGATGGAGAAGTTGCCGAAGAAGGCCTACGAGCGCGAGTTGCTGCGACTGCAGGCCGAGCTGGTGAAGTTGCAGGAGTGGGTGCGCGTGGAGGGTGCCCGGCTCGTGGTCGTCTTCGAGGGGCGCGACGCCGCCGGCAAGGGCAGCACGATCAAACGCGTCACGGAGTACCTCAATCCCCGCGTCGCGCGGATCGTCGCGCTGCCCGCCCCGACCGAGCGGCAACGCACCGAGTGGTACTTCCAGCGGTACGTCGAGCACCTGCCGGCGGCCGGCGAGATCGCCCTGTTCGACCGCAGCTGGTACAACCGCGCCGGGGTGGAGCGCGTGATGGGGTTCTGCACCATCCAGGAGTACGCCCGGTTCCTGCACCAGTGCCCGATCTTCGAACGGCAACTGGTGGAGGACGGCGTCCTGCTGCGCAAGTACTGGTTCTCGGTCAGCGACAGCGAGCAGGAACGGCGGTTCCGCAGCCGGCTCGAGGACCCGATGCGGCGCTGGAAGCTGTCCCCGATGGACCTGGAGTCGATCACCCGCTGGGAGGACTACTCGCGTGCCAAGGACGAGATGTTCGTCCACACCGACATCCCGGAGGCGCCCTGGTACGTCGTGGAGAGCGAGGACAAACGCTCCGCGCGGATCAACATGATCGCGCACCTGCTGTCGACGGTCCCGTACCACGAGGTGCAGCGGCCGCCGCTCGCGCTGCCGCCGCGGCCGCCGTCGAAGGGGTACGAACGTACGCCGCGGGAGATGCAGACCCAGGTGCCCGACCACGCGGCCCGCCTGCGCGACTGAAGATCCGTCTGAGAGTCCAAGGTCCTGCACGGAGAGGACCGACGGCCGGTGCGGACGGCGGCCCCGGAGCCCGATGCTCGGGTCAGATCGGCTCCAGGAGGTGGACCGTGGGCGCACAGATCAGAGCTGTGCCGTGGGTACGGCAGTTGGTCATCGACACCGGGCGCGCCGCACGGCGCAGGCACGCCATCCACGGCCTGTTCGAGGTCGACGTCACGTCGGCGCGCGACGCCTTGCGCCGCGAGCAGGCCGACCAGTGGTTCACCGCCTTCGTGATCCACTGCGTCGCCGCGGCGGTCGCCGCGGATCCGGGCATTCAGGCGTACCGCAACTTGCGCGGCCGGGAGGTCGTGTTCGACCAGGTCGACGTGGGGCTGCCGATCGAGGTCGAGGTCGACGGGCAGCCGTTCGCGTTCACGCATGTGCTCCGCGACGCCGGCCGCCGCGCGATCAAGGACCTCCACCAGGAGATCCACGCGGTCAAGACCGACCCGCACCTCAGCCCGTCGGTGCACAAGGCGCCATGGGTGCACGCGTACCTGTTGCTGCCCGGCTTCGTCCGGGTTCCCCTGCTCGGAGCCCTCCACCGGCTCCCCCACCGTCAGCAGTCGCTGGCAGGCACCGTGGGTGTCACGGCGGTCGGCATGTTCGGCGCCGGAGCGGGCTGGGGCATCGGCTTCCAGCTGCACACCCTGAGCGTCGTGGTGGGCGGAATCGCCCGGCGGCCGATCGTCTTCCAGGGCACGCTGGTGGAACGCGAGTTCCTGCAGCTGACGGTCAGCGTCGACCACGACGTCGTCGACGGCGCGCCGGCCGCGCGTTTCATCGGCCGGTTGCGGGAACTGCTCCAGGCCGGCGACGGCATCCCCACCGGCCGCGCGGGCACCGCGCCCGTCCACTCCCGGAGGATCGGATGAAGCATCTCCCGGTCGTCGTCGGCATCGACGGCTCCCCCGCGGCGGACGTCGCGATCAAATGGGGCACGCAGGAGGCCGCGGCGCGGCGGAGCCCGCTGCACCTGGTCTACGCCCTCGCCCCGGGCAGCGCGCCGGCGCAGGCCGGGGAGGTCGTCTACAAGGCGGTCGCCCAGGCCCGCGGGCTGATGCCGGGGATCGTCATCGACTCCCGGATCGAGAGCGGCTCGCCCTCCGCGGCGCTGGTCAAGGCGTCCGGCTCGGCGGCGGCCGTGGTGATCGGCAGCCGCGGCCTCGGCCTGATGATCGGCGCCCTCGTCGGCTCCACGGGGCTCGACCTGGCCGCGAACGCCCGCTGTCCGGTGGTCGTCGTACGGCCCGATCTCGGCAGCATGGCCGGCGTCCGGGTGGTCATCGGGTACGACGGCTCGCCGGCCAGCGACACTGCCCTGGACTTCGGGCTGGAGCACGCGCGCCGGCACGATCTCGCCGTCCGGGTGATCGCCGCCGAGCCTGCCGGGACCGCGTTGCACCGGATCAGCGAGAACGAACTCCGCGAGGCCGTCCACGCCCGCGGCGGACACGACGCCGAACTGGTCCACATCACCGGCCATCCCGCCGAGCACATCCTGCGCCTGTCGTCCGACGCCGCGCTGATCGTGCTGGGCGCGCGCGGCCGCGGCGGCTTCGCGGGCATGCTCATCGGCTCGGTCAGCCAGACCGTTCTGCACCACGCCGACTGCCCGGTCGCCATCATCCCGGCCGCCGCAGCCGGCGGCTGACACCTCCGGGTGCTCAGATGAAGATGATCTGGGCGCCGTCGGTCTTCTCGATGAAGTCGGCGGCACTGATGATGCCTTCGACGTCCTCGGACAGGTCCGACTCGTCGAGGTGCATCATGTCGGCCGACATCCGGCACGCCCAGAGGTGACCGCCGGAGGCGACGATCTGCTCGAGGAACTCGGGGACGTCGGGGACGCCGATCTCCTGGATCTGCTTCTTCATCTGGTGCGTCGCCATCGCGGTCATCCCGGGCAGGCCGCCGAGGCCCTGCGGCAGGTGCGTCGCGGTGTTGCCGAGCATCGTGAACTTCAGGTCGTGCATCCGCGACTTGGTGATCATGTCGAAACCCCAGAACGTGAAGAACAGGTGCGTCTCCACGCCTTCGCCGAGCGCGGCGTTGGCCAGGATCAGGCCCGGGTAGGCCATGTCCAGGTTGCCCTTGGAGCAGATGATGGCCAGCTTGCGGCCCTCGGTCGCCGCGTCGCCGAAGTCCGGCGTCACCAGCGACGAGGTGTCAATGGTCGTGGTCATGGTGTCCTCCTCAGACACAACCGCGGGGTTTCGGCAGGCCGGCGACGTACGCCATCTTCTTGGCCGGCTTGCCGGGGAACAGCGCGAACAGTTGCTTCACCGGGATGCCAGCCAGGGTCGACACCCGCCGCAGCGTGGCTGTCTCGCCGTGCGTCGGGTAGTCCTGGCGCAGGAACCGGATCGCCTTCCAGTGCTCGTCGGTGAGCTCGATGCCGATCCGCTCGGCGAGCTGTCCGGCGAGGTCCTCGGTCCATTCGTCGTACTCGGTGAGGAAACCCTCCGAGTCGGTGTGGATCTGAGGGTGAACGGTGGTCATGGTCGGACCTCCTCGTCCGGTCGGTGTTTGCCGCTCATCGACATCCGGGTGGGGACCGGCAGGCGGTGCCCCGGGAGCAGCAGGTTCCAGTAGATCCAGCGGAACGCGAGCTTGCCCCAGTGGTTCGCCTTCGTCTCGCGGAGCAGGGACAGCGGCCCGAGACGTCCCAGCGGGAAGCGGCCCGGCAGCGGCTCGGTGTCGTAGTTGAAGTCGATCAGCAGGCCCTTGCCGTCGCCGGTCTCGACGAAGCAGTTGGCGTGGCCGTCGAAGCGGTGCGTCATCGCGAGGCCCTCGACGTACTGGCAGAAGTTCGCCACGAACACCTCGGCGGAGAAGTGCGCCACCGAGCCGGCCTTCGACGTCGGCAGGTCGTTGGCGTCGCCAATCGCGAAGATGTCCGGGTACGCCGTGGACTGCAGGGTGCCCTTGTCCACCGGGACGTAGTTCAGCTCGTCGCCGAGCCCGGAGGCTCCGACGAAGTCCGCACCCATGTTCAGCGGCACCGTGACGAGCAGGTCGTACCCGATCTCACGTTCGTCGTAGCTGACCAGCACCTTCCGGTCGGCGTCGACCCGCTCGACCAGGAAATCGGTCTCGACCGCGATCTTGCGGTCGTCGAGCAGCCCGCCGAGGTACCGCGCCGCGATCGGCTTGGTGAACGCGCCGTCCAGCGGTGTCACGTAGACCAGCTCGACCTGGTCGCGCATCTCCCGCCGGCGGAAGAACGCCTCGGCGAGGAAGGTGAACTCCAGCGGCGCGACAGGGCACTTGATCGGTTGCTCCACGACGTGGACGACGAGGCGGCCGCCGGTGAAGCCCTGCAGGGCGTCGCGGAGCGCGAAGGCGCCGTCGTAGGTGTAGAAGTCGTGGATCGTGCGATGCCATTCGCTGCCCAGCAGGCCGGGAGTCTGGTCCGGCCGCGGGCTGGTGCCGGTGGCGATGACCAGGTAGTCGTAGCAGACCACCTCGCCGTCGGACAGCCGGACGGACTTCCGTTCCGGGTCGACGGCGGCGATCTCGCCGATCAGCAGCTGGATCCCGTTCCGCAGCAGCCGGCGGCGCGGTTTCAGCAGATCCTCCCGCCCGCCGAAGGGGACGAACAGCAGACCGGGCTGGTAGAGGTGATCGCGTTGGCCGTCGATCACGGTGATGCGCCAGTCGTCGAGCGGCAGGCGGCGGCGCAACTTGTTGGCCACCATGGTGCCGGCCGTCCCGCCACCGAGGATCACCAACCGTCTCATCGTCAGGTCCTTTCTGGGCCCGGCCCGGTGCACCGGGCCGGGCCGGGTCGGAGGGCTTCAGTCGGTGTGCTCGATCGTGATGGTGCGGGTCTCGGCGGCCTTCGCCGAGATCGGCACGGTCACTTCGAGGATCCCGGCCCCGTACTTCGCGACGACGGCCTGCTCGTCCGCGCCCTCCGGCAGCAGCACCCGGCGGGTGAGCGTGCCGTAGTGGAACTCCGAGCGGGTACCTTCGCGCTCTTCCTGCTGACGGGTCGCGGTGACGGTCAGCATGCCGTTCGCGACCTCGACCTTGATGTCCTTGTCCGGATCCAGGCCGGGCAGCTCCGCACGGACGACGTACTTGTCGCCGTCGGCGAACTCCTCGATCCGGACGCCGCGCAGCGTTGCCGGCATCGTGAACAGGCTCGGCAGGCCCTCGGCCCAGTCGAACAGGTCCGCGAACTGCCGGCGGTTGTCCCTGTGCTGCAGCGTGCTCGCCATGGTGTCTCCTTCCTGTCGCCTTCACTTGCACTTCCACCACACCTCGCGGACGGTCACCGGAGCAGGGCCCTCCGCACCGGAACGGCCCGGACCTTCGGCCCTCCCCCGGCGGCGTTCGGAGAACGAAGCTGCGGAGAGGAAGGAGCGACGCATGCGCAGCGCGATGGGGACCCTGCCGGTCCGGTACCGCCGGGTCTGGTCCGCGGTCTCCCTCGTCCTGCTGGTCGCTCTGATCGAGTACGTCGTCCTCCCGACACTGGCTCCCGCGCGGGACTCCCTCGATCGGGTCACGCGGCTCGGGCCGCTCTGGATCGTCGCCGCAGTCGCACTCGAGGCCGCGAGCCTGGTCAGCTACTCGCTCGTGACCCGCGCGCTGCTGGGTGGGAGCCGGGTCCGGTTCTCGTGGATCCTGCGCTCCGACGTCACCGGGTACGGCGTGAGCCACGTCGTACCCGGCGGCGCGGCGACGGCGACCGCGCTCCGCTTCCGGCTGCTCCAGTCGGGCGGGGCGCGAACCACGGACATCACCGCGACGATCACGGCCGAGGCGATCGGTTCGTACCTCGCGCTGCTCCTGATCGCCTGGCTGACCTCGATCCCAGCCCTGTTCCTGCGCGACGCGACGCCGGCGTACCTGGCGATGTTCCTGATCGGGCTCGTCGCGATCGCCGCCGGCGTCCTCGCCGTCCGGGAACGTTCCGCCCTCGAACGGTTCGCGGCGCGCCTGCTGCGGGTGCTCCTGCGCCGGCTCCCCCGCCGCGTGCGGCCGTGGGTGACGTCGGTCGCGCTCCGGCTGCGTGACCTGGTGGCCGCCCGCGCGGTCCGCAAGGCCTTCCTGATCTGGGGAACGCTGAACTGGCTCCTGGACGCGGCCGTGCTCTGGACCTTCCTCCTCGCGTACGGCGAACTCGTCGGCCCGGTACCGCTGCTGCTCGCGTACTGCGCCGCGAACCTGGCCGCCGCCGTTCCGCTCACCCCCGGCGGCATCGCGATCGTCGAGGGGATCGCGATCTCGACCCTGATCGGCTTCGGCGTCCCCGGCGAAACCGCCGTCCTCGCCGTCCTGTCCTGGCGGCTGCTCCAGTTCTGGGCGCCGGTCCCGGCGGCAGGCCTGTGCTATCTGAGCCTGCGAGCCCAGCGCGGCTTCCTGCCCAGGCGGTAAGCCGCCAGCAGCCCGAGCATCGCGATCGCTCCGCCGGCGATGCCGTCGACGATGTAGTGGTTGGCGGTCAGCACGATCGCGCAGAACATCAGCACCGGCATCAGCCAACCGAACAAACGGATGATCCAGTGCGCGCCCAGGCTCGCGACCGCGATCCCCATCAGCAGGTTCCAGCCGAAGTGCAGGCTCGGCACGGCCGCGTACTGGTTCACGAAGGCCGGCGGCTGCAGCACGCGGTACGCCGAGGTGCGCTCGGTGACCGTGTCGACGAACCCGTACGCCGTCAGGAACCGCGGCGGCGCGACCGGGAACGCCGCGAAGATCACCAGGCCGATCGCACCGGACAGCAGTATCGCGTTCCGGAACATCCGGTACGCCTCACGATGCCGGATCAGCAACCACAGCAGGGTGGCCACCACCACCGGCCAGTGCCCGTAGATGTAGATGTATCCGAACAGCTCGGCCAGCCAGCCGTGCTGGATCACGGCCTCCTGCAGCCGCGGTTCGACGAAGATTCCGGTCGCCTGCTCCAACGCGACGACGTCCTCGGCATTGCGGTAGGCGATGTCGATGCGCGTCGCCATCAGTCCGCGAACCACGAAGTACAACAGGATCGCCGCCGTGATCACGAGCAGCTCGCGAGCCACCTGACGCATCCGGTACGTCACCCGCAGTACCGCCGTCATCCCCCCTGCCACCATCCGCCGCACCTCCTCCGTTCACACTCGCAACCGGCCGGTCCCGCGACCTAGAGGCATAGCGCCCGGCCAGGCCGGGACGAAGGTCCACGACAGGCGCCGAGATGCCGGATTTGCATCGGCCGGTTATCGTCCTGGCATCGCATTGCCGGACGGCGCGTCACCGTGCGTCGCACCGGAGGCCCCGGAAGGACCCCTCATGCAACTGGGCCGAGAACATCTCACACGTCTGGGGCGTGGCGGCCGAAAAATCATCACTCATCGCGGCGTGCGCCTCGTCGCGCTCGCCACAGCGGTCGTTGTCTCGCTGTGGAACGTCGAACGCGTCCCGCACACCGCCGTACTTCCGGCGGTGCTCGGTCTGCTGCCGTTCGCGATCGGCAAGTACATCCTGTGTCCCCTGCGGTGGCACGCGATCTCGACCAGCGGCCGGACCCGCCGCTGGCACCTGCGTGCGTACGCGGAGAGCGAGATCCTCGGGCTGATCACCCCCTGGCACGCAGGCGCCGACCTGTGGCGGGTGCATCGGCTCGAGACCGCCGGAGTACGCCGGGCCAGCGCGGCCGCCGAAGTCGCGCTGGACCGCTTCGTCGGCGCGGTCGGTCTGGTTGTCGCGGTGGCGGTCACCGGAGTGACGCTGCCGTGGACCGTGCTGGCGATCGCTCTCGGTGCCGCGGCGCTGGTCCTGGTGGCGGCTCTCGTCGTACGACGCAGGCGTCCGAGCCTCACCGGCCGCTGGCCGTGGCCGTCGCCGAAGGTGTTCGCGCTCGGCGTGCTGCTGTCGATCGGCTACCAGGCGACGATCCTCGGTCTGCTCGTCGGAGCCATCGCCGCGGTCGGCGGCGCGGTGCCCGGGCTGCAACTCGTGGCGGTGTTCGGCGCGAGCCAGGTCGCCGGCGTACTGCCCGGTGTCCACGGCGCCAGTCCGCGGGACGGAGCCCTCGTGGCCGGGCTGGCCGCGATCGGCGTCTCGTGGCGCGAGGCGTTCGGCGCGGTCGCACTGACCACCTTGCTGTACTGGATCCCTGCGTTGCTGATCGGCGGCAGCCTGATGTTCCTGCGCTGGCGGGGCTGGTTCACCGAACGGCACCCCGAGACGGCATGATGCGACCACTCGCCATCGCACACCGCGCCGGCAACGACCTCGGCCTGCTGCGGTCCGCCCTCGACGGCGGCGCCGACCTCGTCGAGGCCGATATCCATGCGTATCGCGGCCGCTTGGAAGTACGGCACCGCAAGACGCTCGGGCCGTGGTGGCTGTGGGAGCGTGGCGAGCTCGTGCGACGCCGCGACGTACGGGTGCCCGAGCTCCACGAGCTGCTGACGGCGGCCGACGGCGATCCGCGGTTGATGCTGGATCTCAAAGGGATCCATCCGTGGCTCGCGCGGCGGCTGGCAGCCGCACTGCCCGGCAGCGCGATCACCGTCTGCACCCAGCACTGGTGGATGCTCCGCGCCTTTCGCGACCTGGCGAACGTCCGGCTCGTCCTGTCGGCCGCCGTCAGCAG
>Ga0247821_10000521_pt1 | contig 21351 bp, 21 predicted proteins | sample 13C_Glycerol_Day_FD_192481 | JGI IMG/M metagenome (GOLD analysis project Ga0247821, IMG submission 192481) | Soil microbial communities from agricultural site in Penn Yan, New York, United States - 13C_Glycerol_Day14 | ecosystem: Environmental > Terrestrial > Soil > Agricultural land | place... | reverse complement strand
GCCTGCAGGCTTCGTTCGACCTTGCTCCTGAACTGTTGATCGAACAGACGGGTGTTGAAGCGCACCAATTCGGCCCTAACCAGCTGATGCCGACGCGTTCGAAACAGAAAGCCGGCGTCAATCTCCGAGTGCTTGATCACTTCGTGATACAGCACCATATCGACCGCGCCGTTTCTGGCCGGTGCACACGGCAGTAACTGAAACAGCCCGTTCTGACGTGCACGCTGTTCAAAATGCAGCAACGCCCCGGCATTGTTCTTCAGCCCCTGCAGCGCCAGCTCGGTGGACGTCGCATAGTGGCTACCGGCAATGGCTGAAATGGTATTGAGCGTACGATCAACAATATTCGGCCGCTCATTGCTCGGCCAGTGCACTTCGCTGGGCGGCACCGCGTCCCAGCCATAGAACTTCAGCTTGTTTTTGTAATAGCTGTACCAGTCCTCGACAAGACCTTGTTCGTGAACAAAGCACGTTTCCTGCTCGGCTTGCAGCAATGCAAGCTGCACCGAACTTCGTTGTGCCACCGTCAAGCCAGGCATGAATGACATCAGCCCGGTGCCTACCACTGCCGCCTGTTGCTTACTCATGATTGCCTCCTTGCACCCGGCCAAGATTCGACAGGTAACATTGCTCTTGCTGCTTACGCTCGATCAACGCCCGTAATTGCCCTCGCTGAGGCTCGAACTGCTGGTTGTCCAGTTGCGCCGACAGTCCCTTTACCACTACGTCGCCCTGCAAGGCTTTGGCGAGTAGCGGCCCCTCGATGCTCACATGGGCAACCTGCTCCGATGTCTGCAATGCAATGCTGCACAGATTTATCACCGGCCCGGGATGAACCAGGCCAACTTCCAAGGCGACCCGTGTGCCGGATTCATGGCCTTCAAAGGTGAAGTGGCGAAAGTTATCCAGGTTGTTCTGCGTCTTTTTTAACGTGGCGAGTCCGTACTCAATGAGGTTGTCCGCCATCGGGAATTGGCTGTCCAGCCAAAGGCGCACCGGCTGGATGGGGGCAATCAATGAACACCCGTTTGCAGACTGCGTATCGTAGAAGGACTGGGTTGTGATCCAACCACGCTCAGAAAGCACCTGCCGGTAACGCGCATACCACGACGGATACAGAGTGAAGCGCGACCCCACCACCTTGTTGGCCAACAGCTGGGCATACAGCAACGAGTCAAGCACTGCCTGCCGTTGAGCAGGTGGCACTTGGGGGGCAATCAGCAGCAGGGTGCCCCCTGCTGTCCACAGCGAGTAATCGTCCGTTTCCATGATTCTTGCTCCTGAAGTGACAGGATGGCTCGCCGAGCGAGCCATCCTGTGCGGTCAGATCTCGTAATCCAGTACGTTGTTGAGGCTTTTGTCGCCCAGCTTGCTCTCGATGGTGCCGCGCAGTCGCTCGTACAGCGACTTGTTGAACGACAGCGCCGCTGTGCCGGTGTAGAACACTGTAGAGCTGCTTTTCCATTCAAGAACAAACGAATCCAGGTCACGGACCAAGGTGTCGGAATGCACACAGCTCATGGCCAAGACCACTTCACCCTCGGAGGTTTCAATGCAGGACGCCAGACCGATTGTGGCCGCCTCTTTGCCTTTTACGTTATGGTCAAAAAGCTTCTGGGCCTGATCAACTTCGATCAGCTTCGCCAAGGCATCGCTGGTCAACTTGTTCAACGCCACGCCAACTGCCCCACCCAGCACAGCCGTACCGACAGCGCCCAGCGCTTTGGAGGCGATAGCACCGACGGTCAATGCTTGCGAGGAAACAGACTCACGCTCGTAGCTGCGGCGCGCAGTGACCCAACCACAATCCTGCATGACTTTGAGAAATTGCTTGAACCAGGCTTCGCCCTGGCCTTCCTGGTCATAAAGCTTGCTGGCGACGAGGGAGGCGAACTGGTACGAGTTCTTCACGTCGGTGCGGCTTTGCACCGACATGCCGGCACCAAACGCCATCAGCGATTGCTCAAGAACGGCCGCAGTGTTGGTACTCAGAATTTCAGTGGTATCGCTCATCTCGAATAGTCCTTTTCATGAAAGCCCCGCGCGTTATTGGCGGGGGCTTCACACTATTGGAGACAACCACTTTGATCAGGATCGAAACCTTTCCCGGACAAACTTAGCCCTGTGCCGGATACCAGCGCGGGGTATACACCCACTGGCTGCCATCAGCGCGGGCAAAGCCGCAGGTGGTCGAAGAACCGACCAGTACCATGGTGCGCATGTCGACCATCTCTGGCTGCAGTTCACCCAACGTGACCACTCTCAGCGTCTGCCCCGGCCTACCAATGTCACGGCCAAGTACTACAGGCGTCTGTGCCGTACGGTGCTGACGAACAATGTCGAGCGCCCGGCCCAACTGCCAAGGACGCGAGCGTGAAATCGGGTTGTAGAAGGCCAGCGCCAAGTCGGCCTGGCAGGCAAGATCCAAGCGTTTCTCAATAATCGACCAGGGCTTGAGATTGTCCGACAGCGACAGCACGCAGAAGTCATGGCCCAGCGGCGCCCCGGCCCGAGCGGCAGTGGCCAACGATGCGGAAACGCCGGGCAGGATTTCCAGCTCAACCGCATGCCAGCGCGGATCACCGGATTCGTGCAGGGCTTCAAGCACGGCTGCAGCCATGGCGAAGACACCAGGATCACCCGAAGAAACCACCACCACTGAACGACCTTGGGCTGCCAATTCAAAGGCATGCCGGGCACGCTGCATTTCTTCACGGTTGTCGGTGCAGTGCATGACTTGATCCGCACGGAAAGGACCCGCCATGCGTACGTAGGTTTCGTAACCGAGAATATCATTGGCCTGAGCCAGCTCGGCCTTGACCGCAGGCACCATGAACTCGGCAGCACCCGGCCCTAGCCCGATCACCGCCAGACGACCACGGGGGCGACCGATGAGCAGTGGCTCGATGGGTTGGTTTGAGACCACCATCGCCAAGTGTTCTGAGACCGGCTGCGGCGGCAGCAACTGCGGCAGCACCTGTGCCGCCAGTGCACTGGCACTTTCAGCATCCGGCGCAAAACGTACTGCTACGCCCAGCTCAGCCGCTGCAGCGTGTAAAGCCTGCTCAGCCATCAGCGATTCGCTGGCCAACAGACAGGCCAGCGCAGGTTCGGCAATGCGTGCATTGCCCAACGCCTCGCGCACAGTTGTCGCCAGGTCTGACCCTACAGCCGTAACCGCGACCATGACGCAACGCGGATAGATAACCAGCTCGTGAGCCGACACTTCCCGCGCCTCGCAGCCAACATGAATGGCCAGTTGTGCCTGATCGCTGTGCGGCAGTTGGGCATCGGCTAGCCAGGGTGCCTCACCGTTGATACGCACCGACTCGCCAGCCAATAGATCGGAGACAAAGCGCTTGCCCAGCTCCAGATCAGCCAGGGCATAACCATTGGGAGGATTGAGCAAGCAAGTGCCGAAACGCAGTTCACCGCTGGTGGTAATTGCCGCCGTTACGCCCAGGCCTACGGCAATTTCCCGCGCCAGGACATTGACTCCGCCCAGGCCGCCGAGCAGAGGCACCACTGCACTGCCGTCTTCGGCCACCGCCAGGACTGGCGGCTCCACACCTTTCTCCAACAGAAGGCTGGCCAGGCTGCGAATGACAATTCCGGCAGCACACAAGGCAATGATCGGTGTGTCTTGCTGATAGAGCTGGCGCAGCGTCACGCCGAATTCCTGATAACTGCGATCGACGTCCTCGACCCGGCCTTCCAGACCATGAATCAAAGCGTCCGGATAGAGTTGCTGAATCTTGCGGGCAGTGGCCAGGCTGCCTTTGCCGAGGATGACGATGGCCGGAGCTTTGCGTGTCATCACCCTTGCCACCTTTCACCCGGAACGATGATCAGCGAGAAGTACGGCGATGACTGCGGATCGACTTCATCCAGGGCCACAATTTTCTGATTGGCCATGGTCGCGCGCTCCACGTACAGCGCACGCTCGGCCAGGCCAAGTTCAGTCAACACCTCACGGACCTTGGGGAAGTTGCGCCCCAGCTTCATGATCACCGCTGCATCGGCATCGGCCAGGCGGCGCTTGAGTTCGTCATGGGGCAGAACGCCAGACAGCACCGACAGGCTCTGGTTGCGATAAACCAGCGGTGCGCCGAGCACCGACGCACCGCCCAGCATCGAGCAGACACCCGGAATCACCTCGGCCTGGTAACGCTCGGCCAGGCGATCATGCAGGTACATGTAGGAACCGTAGAAGAACGGATCCCCCTCACAGATAACCGCGACATCACGTCCGGCATCCAGGTGGGCGGCAACCTCAAGGCTCGCTGCGTCGTAGAAATCGCTGATGACCTGCTCATAGGACAGCGGCGCTGGCAGCACCTCGGTGGTCACCGGGTATACCAGCGGCAGCAGCGTCTGGGCTTGCTGCAAGTGGCCTTCGATGATGCCAAACGCATTACCGCGCTTACCCTTGGCAACGAAATACGCCACCACCGGCGATTCGCGCAGTAGCCGCAGTGCCTTGACGGTGATCAGTTCTGGGTCACCCGGGCCTACGCCCAGGCCAAGCAAACGTCCACGAGCCTGCATCATTCGACCTCCGTGGCCAGGGCATTGACCGCCGCCGCCGCCATGGCGCTGCCGCCCAGGCGACCCTGCATGATCACGAACGGCACACCACGGCTGTCAGCGGCGAGCATCGCCTTGGATTCGGCAGCGCCGACAAAGCCTACTGGGAAACCAAGGATCAGCGCCGGTTTCGGCGCACCGGCATCGAGCATTTCCAGCAGGTAGAACAACGCGGTGGGGGCATTGCCGATCACCACGACACTGCCTTCCAGGTGCGGACGCCACAGTTCCAGCGCCACCGCCGAACGGGTGTTACCCAGTTCGCGGGCCAGATCTGGCACCTGCTCATCACGCAGGGTGCAAATCACCGGGTTGTTCGCAGGCAAGCGAGCACGGGTAATACCCTCGGAGACCATGCGCGCGTCGCAGAGAATCGGCGCACCAGCGGCCAAGGCATCGCGGCCGGCCTTGCCCGCGCCTGGCGAGAACTGCAGGCCATCAATCGCATCGACCATGCCGCAGGCGTGAATCACCCGCACCGCGAGTTTTTCCAGATCGGCAGGAATACGATCGAGCCGCGCTTCCTCGCGAATGATTGCGAAGGAGTTGCGATAGATCTCCTGACCATCGCGGATGTAATCAATCATCAAGGGTGCTCCGTGAGCAGGCGTCTAGCAGTGCGCCAGCTTCTTTCAGTGTGAGGTTGCGTGCGCGCAAGCTGCCGAAACCCGGCTGGGCTGCGTCACGCAGGTACAAGTCGTAGTGGCCCGGGTTCTGCGCCAACAGGGTCGCCGGGGCAACATGGGCCATGGCGCAGGAGCGCGGGCAGCCGCTCAGGTGCACGCTGGCTGGGGCGCCACTGGCAAGTAGGGTGGCCAGCAGGCGGGCATCACCCTTGGTCTCGGCCTGGGCCTTGGCGCAACCGGCGGAACCGGTGCAGGCAACCAGTCGCGCCAACGGTTGATCTGGCGAGCACAGCAAACCCAGCTGAGCCAGCTCGCGGTTGATGGCGGCTGCATGCGGGTGCGCAATATTGGGCAGCAACAGGCTCTGCCAAGGTGTCATGCGCAGGCTGCCATCGCCCCGTTCGCGGGCCAGCTGCGCGGCGCCGCGCAGCATGTGCGGAGTCAAACGCCCCAAGGGGGCGGCGCCACCGACGGCGCTCAGGCCAGCTTGCTGCTGTGGATAAATACCCAGATAACCGTTGCCGACGGTTGCCGACCGGCGCCAGTGCAAAACCGTTGCATCACGTCGGATGCTCAGCCCTAAGCCGGCAACAAAATCATCTGGCGAATGCTCAGCCAGCAATTGGCGCATCCGCGCTTGCTCTGGCGTAGCCAGATCAAGAAAGCGATTGAGCACCGCCAGCACCAATGCATGCCCTTGCACCAGAGGGACGGCACCTACGGGTGCGTTGTTTGCCGGGCAACCTGCCAAGCCAAACACCCACCACAGCTCACCCTCCAGGCGCACAGTGCTGAGCCACACGTCATGGGGGTGCTCGAGCATCGCCAGGGCCTCGCCGCCATCCACTTGTACAGCGAACTTGGCCGACAGCTGATGAAAGCGCGGGGTAGTTTCAAGCGCTTGCAGCAATTGCTCCGCCAACGGCCGGGTATCAACCAGCATCTGCGGATCAACACCAGCGGTAGGGCTGAGCATCAGGTTGCGTACGTCATCACCGGCGGCATCGCGCGGCCCCAGGCCCGCCGCCAGCAATCGCTCAATCAACCCCGAGGGGTCGCTGCCGATGCCACGGATCTGCAGATTGCCGCGGTTAGTGACCTCGATCTCACCGGTGGCAAAACGTTCGGCGGCGTCGGCCACCGCGTCCGCCTGATCAGCCCAGAGCGCGCCGCCGGCAAGCTTTATCCGGCAGATCCCACCGTCCTGTGCCTGAACGATGCGCAGCAACCCCGGACAGGCCGAGGGACGCAGCGAAGCTTGGGGCTGGTGGGCCGATACAGGCTGGTTCAAAAGGTCACCCGGCAATCGTGAAAAGGCACTTCAGTGTAGAAGGCGCGGTATTATGCCTGCTTTGTCCGAAGGCATGAAAAGCCAGCCGGTCGGATTGCGGTGAATTGAGGAAAAACCATGTCGCCCTGGCTGACAGTAGTAGGTATCGGTGAAGACGGCTTCAGTGGCCTGGGCAAGAATGCCCGGCGCGCATTGCTGGGCGCGGCAAAGGTGTTTGGCGGCCAGCGCCAGTTGGATCTGCTGCCGCACTGCATCCGTGGCGAACGCCTGCTGTGGCCCAGCCCCTTCTCCCTGACACCGGTATTGGCGCTGCGCGGTGAGCCGGTTTGCGTGTTGGCCAGCGGTGATCCGATGTTCTTTGGGGTGGGCGCCAGCCTGGCCCGGCAGCTCAGCACCGAGGAAATGAGCGTGCTGCCGATGCCTTCATCCTGTGCGTTGGCCGCCGCCCGCCTGGGCTGGCCGCTGCAGGAAGTGACAACACTGTCAGTGGTGGCCCGTCCGCTGGCAGCCCTCAATGCTCATGTGTACAGCGGCGTACGCTTGTTGGTGCTGAGCAACGATGGCAGCAGCCCGGCAGCTATTGCTGCGCTGTTGCGTGAGCGCGGGTTCGGCGCCAGTCGCCTGAAGGTCTTCGAACACCTCGGTGGCGCGGCTGAACAGTGCTTGCAAGGCACGGCGCAGGACTGGCCGCATGCACGCACAGCAGACCTCAACCTGGTTGCCATCGAATGCTTGGCGAGCGCCGATGCACCGCGCCTGTCGCCACTGGCAGGCTTGCCGGACTCGGCCTTCCAGCACGATGGCCAATTGACCAAGCGCGACGTTCGGGCCATCACCCTCGCCCGCTTGGCGCCGCGACCAGGCGAACTGCTCTGGGATGTCGGTGCCGGCAGCGGCTCGATTGGCATCGAGTGGATGCGCGCTCACCCCAGCTGTCGAGCGCTGGCCATTGAGGCCGATGCGGGCCGCCAACAACTGATCGAACACAACCGCGATGCCCTCGGCGTGCCCGGCCTGCAGTTGATCCGCGGCCGCGCCCCGCAAGCCTTGCATGGCCTTGAGCGCCCCGACGCTATCTTCATTGGTGGTGGTGTAACACGTGAGGGTGTGCTGCAACACTGCTGGGAGCAACTGCGCCCAGGCGGCCGTCTGGTGGCCAATGCCGTTACCCTGCAAAGCGAGCTGACGCTGGTCAACTGGCGTGAGCAACATGGCGGCGAACTGACCCGTATCCACATCGCCCAGGCCCAGCCGTTGGGCGAGTTCGACACCTGGCGCCAAGCCCTGCCCATCACCCTGTTAGAAGCGATCAAGCCCGCAGATGCGTGACGAGACCCAGGAACAACCGGCCCCGCTGCGCAGCGGCCTGACCACCGGCAGCTGCGCCACCGCCACCAGTCTGGCGGCGGCGCGGCTGTTGCTGACCGGCGTCGAAAACGATGCCGTGCAGATCACCTTGCCCAAGGGCAAAGTGGTGCAGATGCGCCTGGAGTTCTGCCGCTTGCATGAAGGCGGTGCAGAAGCGGGCACCCTCAAGGATGCCGGTGATGACCCTGATGTCACCCATGGCGCACTGCTCTACAGTCGCGTGCGCTTGCTCGCTGACCCTGGCGTGCGCTTCGTCGCGGGCAACGGTGTAGGCACCGTGACCCGCCCTGGGCTGGTCCTTGCCGTGGGCGAACCGGCGATCAACCCGGTGCCACGACGAATGATGACCGAACACCTGCAGCAACTGGCTGAAGAGTGCGCCTACAGCGGCGGCTTCGAAGTCACGGTGAACGTCCAGGACGGTGAAAACCTAGCGTTGAAAACCATGAACCCGCGCCTGGGAATTCTCGGTGGCCTGTCGATTCTCGGCACCAGCGGCATCGTTCGACCGTTCTCCTGTTCAGCCTATATTGCCTCGATCCATCAGGGCATCGACGTGGCCAAAACCAACGGTTACCTGCACATCGCCGCGTGCACCGGCAACGCCAGTGAAGACACCATGCGCCGGGTCTACAACCTGCCGGAAATCGCCCTGATCGAAATGGGCGACTTTGTCGGTGCAGTGCTCAAGCACCTGCGCAAAGTGCCGGTGGACAAGCTCAGCCTGTGCGGCGGTTTCGGCAAGATCAGCAAACTCGCTGCCGGGCACATGGACCTGCACAGTCGTCACTCCAGCATCGACCTGCCGCAACTGGCCGAATGGGCTGCTGCCATCGGTGCCGACAGCGAACTGCAAACCGCGATTCGCCAGGCCAACACCAGCCAGCAGGCCCTGGCTATGGCCAGTGCGGCCGGCATCGCCCTGGGTGACGCGGTCTGTGCCCATGCCCTGACTTTTGCTCGCAGTGTGGTACCGGCCCAGGTACAGGTGGAGGTCTTCGCCATTGATCGCCAGGGTGGCATCGTCGGCCACGCAGGAACCTTTGCATGAAACGCATCTTGCTGCTGGGCGGCATCACCGAAGCCTTGGCCATTGCCCGAACACTGGGCCCCGAGCATGTCTACAGCCTGGCCGGGATTGGCCGGGTGCCCAGTGACTTGAAGTGTCAGGTTAGGGTTGGCGGTTTTGGTGGGGCCGATGGACTGGCGGCGTATCTGCTCGGCGAAAGCATCGACTTGCTGATCGATGCCACCCACCCTTATGCCGCACAGATCAGTGCCAACGCCGCCCGCGCCTCACAGCTCACCGGCGTTCCTTGCTGGGCCCTGCGACGTCCGGCGTGGCAAGCGCAAGCCGCTGATGACTGGCGCGAGGTTGCCGGCTGGGCTGAGCTGATTGAAGCCCTGCGGCCGTTCCGCCGCCCGTTGTTCACCCTGGGCCGCGAACCCTTGGCGCACCTGGATGAAATTCCGGCGCATCAGTTCTGGACGTTACGTGCCTTGGAGGCCTGCCCGAGCAATGACCGCTGCGAAGTGATTGGCGCCCGCGGGCCCTTTCAGCTGGAAGATGAGCGAACCCTGTTTGAACGGCGACAGATTGATGTGTTGATCAGCAAGAACAGTGGGAGTGCAGCGACTGAGCCGAAGTTGCAAGTGGCCCGTGAGCGTGGGATTACGGTGCTGATTCTGGGCCGCCCGCAACTCCCGGACGTCAGTCGACACTTCTCCACGGTGCAGGCGCTGTTGCAAGCGCTTTAGCGCGGACTCCTCAGGGCGCAAAGGTATATCCCATTGACAGATACCCGCCGACATTTAAACTTGGATATACATTTGGCATATACATGAGGTGGATCATGGAGCAAGGTGCGGTCTTCAAGAGCAATCGCAGCCAAGCTGTACGCTTGCCCAAATCCGTAGCACTTCCAGAGGATGTCAAACGCGTGGATGTCGTCGCAGTGGGTCGAACCCGAATCATTTCCCCCGCCGGTGAAACCTGGGACAGCTGGTTTGAAGGCCCAAGCGTCAGTGCCGACTTCATGGCCGAACGCGAGCAGCCCACCGATCAGGAGCGCGAGGGTTTCTGAATGCTCAAGTACATGCTTGATACCAACATCTGCATTTTTACCCTGAAAAACAAACCTCAAGCGATACGTGAAGCATTCAACCGCCATCATGGCCAACTCTGCATCAGTACCATTACGCTGATGGAGTTGATCTACGGTGCAGAAAAATCTGCCGCTGCCGAACGCAATCTGGCCGTGGTCGAAGGCTTTGCCGCTCGCCTGGAGGTCCTCAGCTACGACAGTCATGCAGCGGCACATAGCGGCCAGCTACGCGCGGAACTGGCCAGGGCTGGAACACCAATTGGCCCCTATGACCAGATGATCGCGGGCCATGCAAGGTCGCTGGGGCTGCTGTTGGTCACCAACAATATGCGCGAGTTCCAGCGAGTGCCTGGGCTACGCGTAGAGGATTGGCTCAATTCCTCTGTCCAGCTGTAGCCGCTGCCGCCAGGCTGCGATCGGGCGTGAAACGGCCGTCGTTCGTCCCCATCAGGGTGACTGGATGACGACTGCTTCGCAGCCTGGCGGCAGCGGATACGAATCAATAGTGCACCTACAGGTCTGCGCATCTGAATCGCAGTTTCAGATTAGTCCGATAGCTCACAATCACCCACTGCCTTAAACTACCCCCCTCTCCCCCCGGAAGAAATTCGCCCATATGGAAATGCAATGGTGGATCTGGCTGGTATTCGGTTTCGGCCTGGTTGTGCTCGAACTGATGCTGCCGACCTTCTTCATCCTCTGGTTCGGCATCGGCGCTGTGCTGGTATCGCTCATCGCTTACCTGGCACCCAGCCTGCAGCTCGACATGCAGGTACTGCTCTGGGTGCTGTTCTCGTCGGTTACCACGCTGCTGTGGTTCAAGGTGTTTCGCAAGAAGAAACCAGACACCCGCTGGACCGCTGATGATGTGGTCGGTGAAGTCGGCCTGCTCACCGCTAAGGTCTCTGAATTTCACAAAGGCCGCGTGCGCTTCCAGAAACCGGTCCTCGGCAACGAGGAATGGGTCTGCGTTGCCGATGACGAGATCCCCTCGGGCGAGCGCGTACGCATCACTGCCATCGAAGGCAATACTGCCCGGGTAACCCGGGCCTGATCAGTAAAAGGAAGCTTTGACTCATGACCAGCCTCATCGTCGCCGGTACTATCGCCGCGTTCGTCATCATCACCCTGTTCAAGGGGGTGCGCATCGTGCCCCAGGGTGAGGAATGGATCGTCGAACGCCTGGGGCGCTACCACAGCACCCTCAAACCCGGCCTGAACATCCTCATTCCGTACATGGACGTGGTTGCCTACCGTTTGCCGACCAAGGACATCATCCTCGACGTGCAGCAACAGGAAATCATCACCCGTGACAACGCCGTCATCGTTGCTAACGCGCTGTGTTTCGCCAAGGTTGTCGACCCGCAGAAGGCCGCCTACGGGGTGCAGGATTTCACTTACGCCGTGACCAGCCTGACCATGACCTCGCTGCGTGCCATTGTCGGCGCCATGGACCTCGACGAAGCCCTTTCCAGCCGTGAACAGATCAAGGCCCGCCTGCGCGAAGCCATGTCAGAGCAGACCGAAGACTGGGGGGTGACCGTACGCTCGGTCGAGATCCAGGACATCAAGCCATCGGAGAACATGCAGTCGGCCATGGAGCGTCAAGCCGCTGCCGAGCGTGAGCGTAAAGCCGACGTTACCCGCGCCGAAGGCGCCAAGCAGGCCGCCATTCTCGAAGCCGAAGCACGCCTGCAATCGGCCAAGCTCGATGCCGAAGCACAAATCAATCTGGCCGAAGCCTCGGCGCGCTCGATCACCCTGGTTCGTGACGCGGTCGGTAGCGAGATCACCCCGGCGATGTACCTGCTGGGCGAACGCTACATCGGCGCCATGGAAAACCTGGCCGGCAGCGACAACGCCAAGGTTGTGGTGTTGCCCGCTGACCTGCAGGAAACCGTGCGCGGTCTGATGGGCCGTAACAAGGCAGTCTGATCCGCAGCGCCAACCCCATAAGCCGGGCCCGTGCGACACTTCATCGCACGCCCGGCTTTTTTACATATACTTTCAACTCTGGCTAAATAGCCACCACTCGAATCCTGACCGGATCTCTCCATGCCTTCACATCGGCTTGCCCATGCCTGGATCGCCTGCTTTGCAGTGCTGTTCAACCTGCTGGCCATGCCGTTGTCTGCTGCCGCACCGAAAAGCCAGACCGAGCAATTACTCTGGGGGGCATTCTGCTCCACCGGCGGTACCAAGCTGATCGCTATCTCCCTGGGCCAGCCGGACGGCACCCAACAGAACGACGATCACTCGACCATGCAGCATTGCTGGTGCTGCTCGGGTGCTGCGCCGCTGCTGGCGTTGCCGGGGCATCCACCGCGCTTGCTGCTGCCAGCCCAGGAGTTTGCACCTGCCCAGGTCCTGCTCAGCGCCACTCAGCCGACCCCGCGCCAACTCTGGCCAGCGCTGAACCCGCGCGCCTCCCCTCTAGCCTGAATTCACTACGCTACCTGTTGCGAACCTGAATCGACTGGAGAATCACCATGTTCAAGAACGCCCTGCTGCTGGCCGCCCTGCTGTTGCCAGCGACTTTTGCCAACGCCCACGAATACACCAAAGGTGACCTGCATATCGCCCATCCGTGGTCGCAGGAACTGCCGCCGAACGCGCCTAACGTCGCCGCCTATTTCGTCGTCCACAACAATGGCTCGAGCGCCGATACGCTGCTCGGTGTCGACAGCCCGATCAGCGACGATGCGCAGTTGCACGAGCATGTGCACAAGGACGGTCTGATGAAGATGCAGCAAGTGCAGCGCGTCGAAGTACCCGCAGGGAAAGACCTGGTCTTCGCCCCAGGCGCCTATCATGTGATGCTGATGCAGCCCAAAGACCGCAGCCTGCTGGTGGACGGCAAGCGTTTCCCGCTGACCCTGCACTTTGAGAAAGCCGGTGATGTCACCGTCGAAGTCGCCGTGCACAAGCAAGCCCCCGAGGGTGCCGCGCACAGTCACTGATCGCTGAACGCAGCTCCCCGTGAGCATCGTCCGCAGCCGCCTCAACCGCCCTGCGCGCCCTGATTCCAGAAGGGTTCGCGGTAGCTGGCTGAGCCTGTTCGCCATGTTGATGATCTTTATCGGCCCACTGGTTTCCCAGTCGATGCCGATGGATCACCGTGCCATGTCGACAGACATGGGCATGAGCATGGCCATGGACAGCAGCGCTGATTGTCACAGTGGTAGCCACCATGAAAGCAGTCCTTCGCTGCATGTTATCTGGGAGAAATGCGGTTACTGCAGCCTGTTCTTCCATTGCCCGGCACTGCCTCAGGCCCTGAGCCTGCTCAACACCGAAGCGGCCCCCGTCAGTGGCTCACTGATTGTCCAGCCGCGTCAGGGCCATGCCCGGCAAACGGTTTTCCCGGGGGCCCGAACCCGCGCGCCGCCGCCCTTCATCGTCGTCTGAATTCACCGTTGCGTTCTCAGGTCCGGCATTTTGCCGATGACTTGGTGCGCCCTCATGACTGATCGATGTTGGAATCACTATGTCCAGCTGTACTGCTGTCTATCGCCTGTCCCTGCAAGGGACCCTCGCCGTCATCTGCGGCGCCCTACTCAGCCCACTGGCTCTGGCCGTCAGCCAGAGCGTTAACGAGCATGCTCACGAACAATCCGAGCTGAGCCCGACGGTGATAACCGCCGTCGCCCCCAGCTCACCATTGACCATCGTCACCAATCCCAAAGACCCACGCCAACCGGTGCCGGCCAGTGATGGCGCTGACTACCTGAAAACCATCCCCGGCTTTTCTGCCATCCGCGCCGGTGGCACCAATGGCGATCCGGTACTGCGCGGCATGTTCGGTTCACGGCTGAACATTCTCACCAACGGTGGCGTGATGCTCGGCGCCTGCCCCAACCGTATGGACGCGCCCACCTCCTACATCTCGCCAGAAACCTACGACCGCCTGACTGTGATCAAAGGCCCGCAAAGCGTGATCTGGGGGCCTGGGGCATCGGCCGGGACCATTCTCTTTGACCGTGAGCCAGAGAAATTCGGTGAGCTGGGCAGCCGGGTCAATGCCAGCCTGCTGGGCGGTTCCAACGGGCGTTTCGACAAGGTCATCGACACCGCCGCAGGTAACCGTTTGGGCTACGCCCGCTTCGTCGGCAACCAGTCGCACTCCGACGACTACGAGGATGGCAATGGCGATACCGTGCCATCGCGCTGGGACAAATGGAACGGTGATGTAGCCCTGGGCTGGACCCCCGACGCCGACACCCTGGTGGAACTGACTGCTGGCAAGGGCGACGGCGAAGCCCGTTACGCGGGGCGCGGCATGGACGGCTCGCAGTTCAAACGCGAGAGCCTGGGTCTGCGCGTTGAGAAGTCCAACATCGGTGATGTGTTCGACAAGCTTGAAGCTCAGGTCTACTACAACTACGCCGACCACGTGATGGACAACTACAGCCTGCGTACCCCGTCGGGCACGGGCATGATGGGTATGCCGATGGTCAGCAACGTCGATCGCCGTACCCTGGGTGGCCGGGTCAAGGGTACCTGGCGCTGGAGTGAGTTGCAGTTGATTGCGGGCATCGACGCGCAAACCAACGAACACCGTCAGCGCGGCGGCATGGGCATTGATGTGCACAAGAACATGCCCTGGACCAAGGACGCCGACTTTCACAACTACGGCGTGTTTGGCGAACTGACCTGGTACGCCGCTGATCAGGACCGCCTGATCACCGGTGCACGTCTTGATCGCGCGTCGGCCAAAGACTATCGCCAGGACAGCCCCACCGACGGCGATACCCGCGCCGATACCTTGCCCAGCGGCTTTGCGCGCTACGAGCATGATTTGCTCGATCTCCCCGCCACAGCCTACGTGGGGCTTGGTCACGCCGAGCGTTTCCCAGACTACTGGGAGCTGTTCTCACCCAAGTCGGGCCCGGCAGGTTCGGTCAATGCCTTCGACAGTATCAAACCGGAGAAAACCACCCAGCTGGACTTCGGCATCCAGTACCAGACTGAAGACTTCCAAGCCTGGGCCTCGGGCTACGTCGGGCAGATCCGCGACTACATCTTGTTCGACTACAGCACCAACATGATGGGCAAGAGCAGCTCAAGGGCGCAGAACATCGACGCACGCATCATGGGTGGCGAACTAGGCGCTGCCTATATGTTGACCTCCAACTGGAAAGCTGACGCGACCCTGGCCTACGCTTGGGGCAAGAACAGCAGTGATGGCACGGCACTACCACAGATGCCGCCGCTGGAGAGTCGCCTGGGCCTGACCTATAGCCGTGATGTCTGGAGTGCCGGGGCCTTGTGGCGCCTGGTGGCGGCGCAGAATCGCATTGACGAAGACCACGGCAACGTGGTCGGCAAGGACTATGAAAAGAGTGCCGGTTTCGGGGTGTTCTCGCTCAATGGCAGTTACAAGGTCAGCAAGCACCTGAAGCTCAGTGCCGGGGTCGATAACCTGTTCGACAAGGCCTATTCCGAACACCTGAACCTGGCGGGCAATGCCGGTTTCGGCTACCCGGCCAGTGATCCACAGGCAATCGATGAGCCGGGGCGCACGCTCTGGACCAAGGTCGACCTGAGTTTCTGATCCACCATCAGGGCGCGATCATCGATCGCGCCTTACCCTGGCAACACAGGAGTGCTCCATGAGCAAACCGTCGATTTCCTTCTACAACCTGGCTTGGCGTTGGCACTTTTATGCCGGGCTGTTCGTCGCCCCGATCATGATCTTGCTGGCGATCACCGGGATTATCTACTTGTTCAAGCCGCAGCTGGATCCTCTGCTTTACCGCGACTTGATGGTGGTCGAGGCCGGGCACCACACGCAAAACGCCGAAAGCTTGCTACAGCAGGTACGACAGGCCTACCCCAAGGGTCAGGTCAGCCAGTACTTGCCGGCCATTGCCAGTGACCGCAGCGCGCAGTTTGTGGTCACTGATGCCGGCCGTGAACTGAATGTGTTCATCAACCCCTATGACGGCAGATTGCTAGGCACACAGGATGCGAAGGACAACCTGCAAGCCATCGCCCGTGCCCTGCATGGCGAGCTGATGGTCGGCACACTCGGTGATCGCGTAGTGGAGCTGGCCGCAGGTTGGGGCGTGGTGCTGGTGGTCTCAGGATTGTACCTTTGGTGGCCACGCGGCAAGCGCACAGGCGGTGTACTTTGGCCGCGTCTGAACGCTCGCGGGCGCCTGCTTTGGCGTGATCTGCACGCGGTTACCGGCTTCTGGGGTTCAGCCCTACTGCTGTTGATGCTGCTCAGCGGCATGACCTGGACCGGTTTCTGGGGCAAGCAGTATGCCGAGGTATGGAACAGCTTTCCGGCAGCGATGTGGACGGATGTCCCCCAGTCCGACAAGCAGGCAGGCGAGCTGAACAGTGCCAGTCGCCAGACCGTGCCCTGGGCGATGGAAAACACACCGATGCCAAAATCGGGTGCCCACGCCGAACATGCCGGGCATAACATGGGCTCCAGTGCACCCGCAGCCCCGCAGGTCAGCCTGCAACAGATCCAGGACCTGGCCACCGCCCGCGCAGTCGAGCCTGGCTACAGCATTACCCTGCCCACCACCGCCGAAGGCGTGTACACCATCGCCGTGTTCGCCGACGACCCGCGCAACGATGCCACCCTGCATGTCGATCAATACACCGGCAAGGTCCTGGTCGACGTGCGCTGGCAGGATTACAACAACGTCGCCCGAGCTACCGAGCTTGGCGTAATGCTGCATGAAGGCAAGATGTTCGGTCCGCTGAACCAACTGGTCATTCTGCTGATCTGCCTGATGATTCTGCTCGGCTCGGTCAGTGGCTTGGTGATGTGGTGGAAGCGGCGTCCGGAAGGCGGGCTGGGTGTACCGCCGCTGCGCCATGACCTGCCACGCTGGAAAACCGCGACGGTGATCATGCTGATGCTCGGCGTTGCGTTTCCGCTGGTGGGGGCCTCAATGGTGCTGGTGTGGTTGGTGGACCGTGTGAGCGTGACCCGCCTGAGGCCCAAGGCAGAATTGGGTCTGTAGCCGCTGCCGCAGGCTGCGATGGGGCCGACAGGTTCCCGGCGCTCTCAAGGTCCCGCGCCTGCTGTGCAGCCGATCGCAGCCTGCGACAGCGGCTACGGGGAACTCCAGCGCCTGCGGTTGTGGGACAAATCCGCTACCATGGGCGCCCGCTTTTCACAGGACCGGCAATGAGCACCCTGAGTATCAGCGACCTGCACTGGTCGCCGCTTGGCCACGGCCATTGTCATCATCAGTTCCAACTGCGCGAGGTCAACTTGCGGGTCAAGGCAGGCGAGTTCGTCGGCCTGATCGGTCCCAACGGCAGTGGCAAGACCAGCCTGCTGCGCTGCGCTTATCGATTCAACAAACCCGAGCGCGGCCTGGTACGCCTGGATGAACACGACCTGTGGCGACAATCGCCGCGCTGGTGTGCCCAGCGTATCGCCGTGGTCCTGCAGGAATTCCCCGATGCCTTCGGCCTGAACGTCGAGGAAGTGGTCGCCATGGGCCGTACTCCGCACAAGGGTCTGTTCGATGGCGACAACGACGACGATCGCCAGTTGGTCAAAACGGCGCTGCACGCGGTCGGCCTGGAGGGCTTCGATGATCACAGCTTTGTCAGCCTGTCGGGCGGCGAAAAGCAACGAGTGATCCTCGCCCGGGCACTGGTCCAACAACCGCAATTGTTGATCCTCGACGAGCCGACCAACCATCTCGATCCCCGCTATCAGTTGGAGTTGTTGCTGCAAGTGCGCCGTCTGGGGATCGGCACCCTGGCCAGCATCCATGACCTGAACCTGGCCGCAGCGTTCTGTGATCGTCTGTACGTCCTCGACCACGGCCGCATCGTCGCCAGCGGCACACCGAGCGAGGTACTCACCACCGACCTGTTGCACGACGTGTTCGGCGTACGCGCCCTGATAGACCGCCACCCCCTCGCCGACCACCCACGCCTTACCTGGATAACCCAGCGATGATTCGAACCACCTTGCTTGTGCTGCTGGGCCTGCTCGCCAGCAGCAACGTCTTCGCCGAGGCGACCCAGTACCCGCTGACCGTACAGAGCTGCAACCGTCAGGTGACCTTCAACAAGGCTCCCGAACATGCCCTGAGCCATGACATCAACATGACCCAGATGATGCTCGCCCTCGGCCTGCGCCCGCGCATGGTCGGCTACAGCGGCGTCAGTGGCTGGAAGGCAGTCACGCCGGAACTGCAGAAGGAGCTCGAAGGGCTGCCGGAGCTGGCCAGCAAGTACCCGTCGGTGGAGACCCTGCTCAACGCCAATGTCGACTTCTTCTTCGCCGGTTGGGATTACGGCATGCGCGTCGGTGGCGACCTTACCCCGCAGTCCTTGGCGCCGCTGAATATCGCCGTCTACGAGTTGACCGAGTCGTGTGCCTTTGTCATGAAACGGCCAGCCGCCAGCCTCGACGATACCTACACCGACGTGCGCAACCTGGGCAGAATTTTTGATGTGCAGAACCGCGCCGAGCAGTTGATCAGCCACATGCAGCAACGGGTCAATGCGGTTCAGCAGCATGTGCCCGCGCAGCGCCCACGGGTGTTTCTGTATGACAGTGGTGAAGACCGGGCCATGACCTCTGGCCGCCTGGGCATGCCCCAGGCCTTGATTGAGGCGGCCGGTGGACGCAACGTGCTCGACGATATCGACGCCAGCTGGACCCGGGTGAACTGGGAAAGCGTGGTCGAGCGCAATCCCGAAGTGATTGTCATCGTCGACTACGGCGAAGTCAGCGCCGAACAGAAGCAGGCGTTCCTCGAACAGCACCCGGCCCTGCAGTCGGTGTCGGCGATCCGTAACAAGCGATTTGTGGTTATTCCCTACGTCGCCGCCACGCCAAGCCTGGAAAATGTCGACGCCATCGAAACCATTGCTGCGAGCCTACACGGCACATGAGTCGTTATCGTCTGCTGTTACTCGCGCTGATCGGGCTACTGCTGCTGTCCTGTGTGGTGTCGCTGGGCTTTGGTTCCGCACCGGTGCCGGTCGAGGTGGTCTGGCGCGTGTTGTTGTCCAAGCTCTTCGGGATTGCCCCCCAGACACCCGCCTGGACCACTGGCCAGGAACATATTGTCTGGCTTATCCGCGTACCACGCATGCTACTGGCGGCGCTGGTGGGGGGGGGACTGGCGATGATCGGCGCGGTGCTGCAGGCCGTCACGCGCAACCCGTTGGCCGACCCGCACCTGCTCGGCGTGACCTCCGGCGCCACCCTCGGGGCTGTATTGGTGGTATTGCATATCGGTGAATTGCTCGGCGTCTTCACCTTGCCGCTGGCAGCCTTTATCGGCGCCTTGTGCAGCATGCTGCTGGTGCTGGCAATTGCCAGCCGTCATGGCCGCCTGGACAGTGACCGTCTGCTGCTGTGCGGTGTCGCGGTGGCGTTTGTAATGATGGCCATCGCTAACCTGTTGCTGTTCCTTGGCGACCACCGTGCCAGCTCCGCCGTGATGTTCTGGATGCTCGGCGGCTTGGGCCTGGCGCGCTGGGAGTTGCTGCCGATTCCGGCCATCAGCGTGTTGCTGGGCTTGACCCTGTTGCTGGGCATGGCCCGCGCGCTCAATGCGCTGATGGCCGGCGAACAAACAGCGGTAACCCTCGGGCTCAACGCCCGTACGGTGCGCCTGCTGGCGTTCCTCATCTGTTCACTACTGACTGGAGTGCTGGTGGCGATCAGTGGCTCGATCGGCTTTGTCGGCCTGATGGTGCCGCATATTGCCCGGCGCCTGGTCGGTGCCGAGCACACCCGTCTGTTACCGGTGTGCCTGTTACTCGGCAGCCTGTTCCTAATCTGGGTCGATGTTGCTGCGCGCACCCTGATCTCGCCCGAGGACCTGCCCATCGGGATCGCCACGGCAGCGATCGGCGGTCTGTTTTTTATCGGCCTGATGCGCAAGCGTTGATTACCGTCAAGCACCCATTGGTCTTGAGACGTATTGTCGCGGTTGCGCCAGGAAGGCGCGTGTTAGCCTAACGCGCACAAGAGAACTGCTCTGAACGGAATGCCTAGCCTATGACCGTAAACCTGTCCCCGCAACACCCCTCGCCTGACCAACATGAACACCTCGAACGCAGCCTGTCCAACCGCCATATCCAATTGATCGCCATCGGTGGTGCCATCGGTACCGGGTTGTTCATGGGCTCGGGCAAGACCATCAGTCTGGCCGGTCCGTCGATCATCTTTGTCTACATGATCATTGGTTTCATGCTGTTCTTCGTCATGCGCGCCATGGGTGAACTGCTGCTGTCGAACCTGGAGTACAAGTCGTTCATCGACTTCTCCGCCGACCTGCTCGGCCCCTGGGCGGGTTATTTTACCGGCTGGACTTACTGGTTCTGCTGGATCATCACTGGCATTGCCGATGTGATTGCGATCTCTGCCTACTCGCAATTCTGGTTTCCCGACTTACCGCAATGGGCACCCGCACTGGCCTGTGTCGGCCTGCTGCTGTCGTTGAACCTGATCACGGTGAAGATGTTCGGCGAGATCGAATTCTGGTTCGCCATGATCAAGATCGTCGCCATCCTCGCCCTGGTCGGCACCGGCCTGTACATGGTCTTGGTCGGCTTCGAGTCACCGAGCGGGCGCAGTGCCGATCTGGCCAACCTATGGAACGATGGCGGCATGTTCCCGCATGGTTTGATGGGCTTCTTCGCCGGGTTTCAGATTGCCGTGTTTGCCTTCGTTGGTATCGAGCTGGTGGGCACCACCGCCGCTGAAGCGAAGAACCCCGAGCGCACCCTGCCACGGGCGATCAACTCGATCCCGGTGCGGATCATCGTGTTCTACGTGCTGGCCCTGATCACCATCATGGTGGTGACGCCATGGCGCGACGTGGTGCCGGGCAAGAGCCCGTTCGTTGAGCTATTCGTACTGGCTGGCCTGCCAGCAGCAGCGAGCATCATCAACTTCGTGGTACTGACCTCGGCGGCCTCCTCGGCCAACAGTGGCGTGTTCTCCACTAGCCGCATGCTCTTCGGCCTGGCCCAACAAGGCGACGCACCCCGTAGCTTCGAACACCTCTCCAGCCGCAAGGTGCCGGCCAACGGCCTGTACTTCTCCTGCACCTGCCTATTGCTCGGCGCCGCGCTGATGTACGTAATTCCCGATCTGATCGAAGCCTTCACCCTGGTGACCACGGTGTCGGCGATCTTGTTCATGTTCGTCTGGACCCTGATCCTGCTGTCGTACCTGCGCTACCGCAAACATCGCGCCGCCCTGCATCAGGCGTCGAAGTACAAAATGCCCGGCGGACGCTTCATGTCGGTGGTATGCCTGGCGTTCTTCGCCTTCATCCTGGTGCTACTGAGCCTGGAAAGCGACACCCGTCAGGCACTGATTGTCACGCCGCTGTGGTTCCTGCTGCTGGCCGTGACCTACCAG
>Ga0247821_10000520_pt1 | contig 21400 bp, 20 predicted proteins | sample 13C_Glycerol_Day_FD_192481 | JGI IMG/M metagenome (GOLD analysis project Ga0247821, IMG submission 192481) | Soil microbial communities from agricultural site in Penn Yan, New York, United States - 13C_Glycerol_Day14 | ecosystem: Environmental > Terrestrial > Soil > Agricultural land | place... | reverse complement strand
CTTCCTCATCCGCATGCCGTTCGAGGGGTTCTGGGGCTGGTACGCGCGCGCGGCCGTCGTCGCCCCGGTGCTGGGCTGGTTCTGGGCCAAGCAGATCTGCGAGCGCACGGCGAGGGACCTTCGCGAGCGCTGGGCCGGCCTGCTCTCCGGCAGCAGCGTCGGCGCCAAGGTGCCCGAGGCGGTGCCGAGCAGCCCCGGCGAGACCGCGGCCGAGCAGCTGCGCCAGTCCCTGGCCCGGCTCGGCGCCGAGCAGCAGTCCAACTCCGTCTTCTACGCCGGTCCCAAGGGCATACTCGGCATGGGCACCCGCTGGGGCAGCTGGCAGCTCGCCGAGGACCTCGTGCAGGCCGACCCGGACCGGGAGATCCACCCGTTCCGCAGCTGGGACGTCGTCAAGGCCATCTACGACCGGCTGCGGATGCTGGAGCGCGGCCCGCTGCACACCGGGGGCTTCCCCAAGCCGTCCGTGCGGCACTGGATCGTCACGCCCATCGGCGAGAACGCCGACTCGGTCTCCCGGCCCGAGGGGACGGACGTCGAGGCGTACCAGGTCAAGACCCACGCGATACAGGACATCTGCAACAAGCAGCAGTTCGGCGCGGGCGACCGGCACTACCTGGGTGTGCAGTGGACGCTGTGGGACGGCCAGCTGGTGCTCACCATGCTGATCACCGTGACCGTGCTGCACGAGACGCTGCGCATCGAGGTCACCGGGCACGCGCTGGGGCCGGTGCACTCGCTCTTCACCAGCAAGCCGGCGGCCAAGGAGAAGGAGGTCCAGAAGTCGATCAAGTTCTGGGAGACCCGGAAGGTGAAGCTCCCGCTGGTCGACTCCGACGAGGTGGTGCGGCTGGCCGCCCGGGCGCCCCTGACCTGGTACCCGCCGCTGCTGTACTGGCTCGGCGGCAAGCTGAGCCTGCCCGAGCCGTTCGGTCTGCGGCACGCCTGGGCGGACAAGCCGTGGCGGCACCGGTTCATGGCGGACGACGCGCTGCGCGCTGCCGCGCCGGTGCTGCGGGTGGTGCACTCCGCGGCGATCAAGGTGCTGGACGAGCACGGCGTGGACACGGAGAAGTTCGGGTCGCGTTCGTCGTTCCTCAGCACGGCGGTGCAGGACGCCTCGCCCCGCAAGGCGGACGTGTACGACGCGTGAGCCTCCGGCGGCCTGGGCGGGCCCGCCCGCCTAGGCCGCCGGCCAGGCCTCCGCGAGCATCTTGCGGGTGTCCGCGAGGAGCTGCGGCAGCACCTTCGTGTGGCCGACCACCGGCATGAAGTTGGTGTCGCCGCCCCAGCGCGGGACGACGTGCTGGTGGAGGTGGGCGGCGATGCCCGCGCCCGCGACCGTGCCCTGGTTCATGCCGATGTTGAAGCCGTGGGCGCCGGACGCGGCCCGCAGCGCCGCCATCGCCTGCTTGGTGAGTTCGGCGAGCTCCGCCGTCTCCTCCACCGTGAGGTCCGTGTAGTCGGCGACGTGCCGGTACGGCACCGTCATCAGGTGGCCGCCCGTGTACGGGTACAGGTTGAGCACCGCGTACACCAGCTCGCCCCGCCGCAGGATCAGCCCGTCCTCGTCGGACTTGGCCGGAAGGGAGCAGAAGGGGCAGCCGTCGTCGGCGCCCGGGCCGCTCGGCTTGTTCTCGCCCTGGATGTACGCCATCCGGTGGGGGGTCCACAGACGCTGGAACGCGTCGGGCGTTCCCACTCCCAGCTGCTGTTCCGGCTCACTCGTCATGCGTGCAGCATATGGCGTCACCGGAGGGGCACGGAAAAGGCCCCCGGGATCGCTCCCGGGGGCCGTGCCCCGCACCTGCGGGGCGTCCGGTCACACCTGGACCCGGCGCTCCACCACGTCGAGGAGCTTCGCCAGCGCCTGCTCGCGCGGGATGCCGTTCTCCTGCGAGCCGTCGCGGTAGCGGAACGAGACGGTGCCCGCGTTCATGTCCTCGTCACCCACGATGATCATGAACGGGACCTTGAGCTTCTGCTGGGTGCGGATCTTCTTCTGCATCCGGTCCGAGGAGGAGTCGACCTCCACCCGCAGGCCCTTCTGCCTGGCCTCCGTGGCGAACTTCTCCAGGTACTCGACGTGAGCGTCGCCCACCGGGATGCCCACCGCCTGCACCGGCGCCAGCCACGCCGGGAACGCGCCCGCGTAGTGCTCGAGGAGCACCGCGAAGAACCGCTCGATCGAGCCGAACAGCGCGCGGTGGATCATGACCGGGCGGGTCTTGGAGCCGTCCGCGGCGGTGTACTCCAGGTCGAAGCGCTCCGGCAGGTTGAAGTCGAGCTGGATCGTCGACATCTGCCAGGTGCGGCCGATCGCGTCCTTGGTCTGGACGGAGATCTTCGGACCGTAGAAGGCGGCGCCGCCCGGGTCCGCCACGAGCTCCAGGCCCTGCTTCTCGGCGACCTCGCGCAGCGTCTGGGTGGCCTCTTCCCAGGCCTCGTCCGAGCCGACGAACTTCTCCGGGTCCTTGGTGGACAGCTCCAGGTAGAAGTCGGTCAGACCGTAGTCGCGCAGCAGGTTCAGGACGAAGGTGAGGGTCTTGTCGAGCTCCTCGGACATCTGCTCGCGGGTGCAGTAGATGTGCGCGTCGTCCTGGGTGAAGCCGCGGGCACGGGTGAGGCCGTGCACGACGCCGGACTTCTCGTACCGGTACACGGTCCCGAACTCGAAGAGGCGCAGGGGCAGTTCACGGTAGGACCGGCCGCGCGCGTCGAAGATCAGGTTGTGCATCGGGCAGTTCATGGGCTTGAGGTAGTAGTCCACGCCCTCGTCGAGCTGCATGGGCGGGTACATGCCGTCCGCGTACCAGTCCAGGTGGCCCGAGGTCTCGAAGAGCTTCCCCTTCGTCGCGTGCGGGGTGTAGACGAACTCGTAGCCCTCCTCCTCGTGGCGGCGCCGCGAGTAGTCCTCCATGACCCGGCGGATGATGCCGCCCTTGGGGTGGAAGACCGCGAGGCCGGAGCCGATCTGCTCCGGGATCGAGAACAGGTCGAGCTCGCTGCCCAGCTTGCGGTGGTCGCGCTTCTCGGCCTCGGCGAGGAACTCCAGGTGCGCCTTCAGCTCGTCCTTGGTCGGCCAGGCGGTGCCGTAGATGCGCTGGAGCATCGGGTTCTTCTCGCTGCCGCGCCAGTACGCGGCCGCGTTGCGCATCAGCTTGAACGCCGGGATGTTCCGGGTGGTGGGCAGGTGGGGACCGCGGCAGAGGTCCTTCCAGCACAGCTCGCCGGTCTTCGCGTCGAGGTTGTCGTAGATCGTCAGCTCGCCGGAGCCGACCTCGACGTCCGCGCCGTCGTCGTGCGAGGCGGATCCCTTGAGGCCGATCAGCTCCAGCTTGTACGGCTCGTCGGCGAGTTCCTCGCGGGCGGCCTCGTCGGTCACCACCCGGCGCGAGAAGCGCTGGCCGCGCTTCTGGATCTCCTGCATCTTCTTCTCGATGGCCTTGAGGTCATCGGGGTGGAAGGGCTTGTCGACGTCGAAGTCGTAGTAGAAGCCGTCCTTGACCGGCGGGCCGATGCCCAGCTTGGCCTCGGGGAACAGCTCCTGCACGGCCTGCGCCATGACGTGCGCGGTGGAGTGGCGCAGGATGTCCAGGCCGTCCTCGGAGGAGATCTCCACTCCCTCGACGGTCTCGCCGTCCGCGACCTCGTACGAGAGGTCCTTGAGCTCGCCGGCCACGCGCGCGGCGATGACCGAGCGCTCGCCGGCGAAGAGCTCGGCGGCCGTAGTGCCCGTCGTCACCACGCGTTCTTCCCGCTCGGAATCCCGCTGGATGATCACACGGACGTCTGACACCGGTCTCTCCTGACTGAAGGCTGTGGTCGCGGCGCCATACCGGAGCGCACGCATGGGTGCGATCGTACCGACCCGGACCGGCCGACCGCGAAATCATTCCCCGCAGTCCGGCCCGCAGGCCTCACCGAAGAAGGCCGCGGTCTCGGCGTTGGCCTGCAGTGCCTTCATCAGCCGGTCCCGTTCGGCCTCGTCGACCTGGACCGGCGCCACCTCCTGGACCCCGGTGAGCCGGCGGAAGCCGCCCCGGCTCTCCAGCCGCCCGCGCACCCGCACCGGCAGGCCGACGAGATGGGCGTGCCCGGCGACCCGGTAGTCCTCCTCGCCGAGCGTGATCCGGACCTGGCCGACCTCCGCCCCGGCGAGCACCCGCAGCCGGACCGTGCCCTCGCCGCGCGGCCCGGACCGGTGCATCCGCACGACCGCGCCGGTGATCCGCACCGTGACGGACGGCTCCGCGTGCCGGTAGCGGAGTCCGGCCTCGAGCAGGACGGGCAGGTCGCCGGGCGAGAACTCGACGGGTTCGGCGGAGGCCGCGCAGCCGGCGGGCACCCCGGCCGCCGGGGACCAGGCGACGGCGATCCGGGCGCCCTCGGTGCCCCGGACCAGGGCCGCGAGGGCCTCGGTGAGCTCATGGCTGACGCCGGCCGTGACCGCCGTGTCGAAGGCGTCCATGCCGCCGGTGGCGCGGCGGTAGTCGATGGCCTCGCGGGTGGCGTGGAGGGCGTGGTGGAGGCGTACGGCGAGGGGGCGGCCGGTGGTGACGGGGGCGAAGACGGTCAGCCTCCGGCCGTCCGGCGCGGGACCGGCCAGGACGGTGTCGAGCTCGGCGGCGGCCGCGCGGCGGTGCCGGGCGCCGTGGAAGCCGGTCCGGGCGCGGGCGGCGAGCGCGGCGGCGAGCAGGGTCCGGCGGGCGGCCGAGCGCAGCTGCTCCTCCGTGGTCCAGGCGGTGGCGCCGCCGGGTGCCGCCGGGATGTCGCGCCACCAGTGGATCTCGTCGCTGGGGACGGCGAGGGCGAGCAGGATCTCGCGGGCGGAGGGGGTGCCGGTGCGGGACAGGGCGAGCAGGGCCTCCGCGAGCAGGTCCTCGCTGTCGGGGAAGGCGCGGCTCGCCGGTACCAGCAGGCTGGTACCGGTACCCGGTCCTGGCGGGGTCCAGCGGCCGTAGCGTCCGGCGGCGCCGCCTCGCCGCTGCCAGCCGTGCCGGCCCAGCAGGGCGGTGAGCACGGCGGGGTCGACGTCGGCGGGCGCGGGACCGTCGTGGACGGCGTCCGTATCGGGGTGCGGGCGTACGGGCTTCAGGGGTTCTCCGGACGGGCGGTGCGTCACGGTCTTCCTCCCGTCCCGACCCGCGTCATGATCTCGCACAGCGCCCGGTCGTCGAAGATGCGTGAGGTGGGGATCCGTACGGTGGTGCGGCGCCGGCCGGTGACGGGGTGTCCGGCGAGGTTGGTCCAGTAGCAGCAGTGCCGCAGGTCGAGCCGGTCGTGTCCGGCGCGCAGCCAGTCGTCCTGCGAGCGCGGCACGATCATCACGACCAGGATCTTGTGCACGGAGACCGGGGTGCGGGCGAGCTTCTCCAGGTGGGCGTTGTCGAGCGTGAAGGAGAAGTGCCGGCCCGGGGGGTCCGGGGCGAGCTGGTAGGTCGCCTTGAGCTGCACCTTGATGGTGACCTCGTCGTCGACGAGGTGCCCCGGGGCGCTGTGGCTGACGTGCCAGTCGATGCCGTTGTCCGGGAAGGGCTGGGACAGGGAGCAGCCCGCGGCGGCCGCGACGGCGTGCAGATAACCGACCTGCAGGGTCTCCATGCAGGCGGTGGTGGCGAGGGTGCCGCGGGTGGGTGGCGTGCGCTCGGGCAGCAGCCCGCCCCGTTCGGGCTGCGCGATGGCCATGGCCAACAGCCTTCCAGAACAAGTGTTTCCCCGTTGCGGGTCGCTGAACTGCAAAGACCCGTACTCCTGTTGTCTCCTTCCGGCGTACGGCGCAAACAGCCCGGGTATCACCGGTTCGGGCAGCGGACGGCGCGTCAACTGCCGACGAAGATCGAGGGGTTGGTGGGTATGACGTATTGGTACGAGGGGCCGCTGGCCGCTTTCGACACGGAGACGACGGGCGTGGACGTCGAGAACGACCGCATCGTGTCGGCCGCCCTCGTCGTCCAGGACGCGTCGGGCGCCCGGCCGAGGGTGACCCGCTGGCTGGTGAATCCGGGGGTGCCGGTGCCGGCCGCGGCGACGGAGGTGCACGGGCTGACGGAGGAGCATCTGCAGCGCAACGGCCGGTGGCCCGCGCCCGTGATGTACGAGATGGCGGAGGCGCTGGCGGAGCAGGCCGCGGTGGGCCGTCCGCTGGTGGTGATGAACGCGCCGTTCGATCTGACCCTGCTGGACCGGGAGTTGCGCCGGCACCGCGCGTCGTCGCTGGGCCGCTGGCTGGAGCGGTCGCCGCTGCGGGTGCTGGACCCCTGGGTGCTGGACAAGCATCTGGACCGCTATCGCAAGGGCAGGCGCACGCTGACCGATCTGTGCGCGCACTACGGCGTCCCGCTGGAGGGGGCGCACGAGGCGGCGGCGGACGCGGTGGCCGCGCTGGAGGTGACCCGGGAGGTGGGGCGGCGTTTCGCGGCCCGGCTGGAGCGGCTGTCCCCCGCCGAGCTGCACACCCTGCAGGCGGTGTGGCACGCGGCGCAGGCGCGCGGGCTGCAGGCGTGGTTCGCGCGCAGCGGCACGGAGGAGGTGGTGGACCCGGCGTGGCCGCTGCGTCCGGAGCTGCCGGCGGCGGCCTAGCCGGAGCCCCACCGGGGATGCAAAAAGCCGGTCCGTCTGAGACGGACCGGCTTTCCCGGTGGGCGATACTGGGTTCGAACCAGTGACCTCTTCGGTGTGAACGAAGCGCTCTCCCACTGAGCTAATCGCCCGGGAACGCAGTGAACAATACAGGTCCGGGGACGCTTCCTTCAAACCGCTTCCAGGTACGCGGCCAGTCCGCGGCGCCCGGCGCGCATCATCATCGCGTGGTTGGCGCGGAAGACGGGCCGGGCGGGCACGGCGAGCAGGCGCAGCAGCCGCTTGCGGACGTCGACCTCCTGCTCGTAGTGGGCGAGACAGCCGTGGGCTCCCAGACCGGTGACGGTCCAGCGGGCCCAGCCGTCGATGTCGCCGGACAGGCCCGCCTCCAGGACCCCGGTCTCCCGGTCGCGCCGCCCCTCCCGCACGGTGGAGGTCAGGTCGTACGGCAGCAGGGAGCGGATCGTGACGATCCCGCTGGTGTCGTCGAGGCGGGTGACCTCGCGCACCTGGGGCCACCACAGGGGGTAGTCCTCGATCCGTTCCAGTGCTCCGTACACCGTGGCGGCGGGCGCGGACAGGGTCCACAGACTGCGGAAGCGGTAATGGTTCCAGTCCATGTACGGAGTGTGCCCGCCCGCGCCCCGGATGTGCGGTTACGGCATCCGGTCCCCCAGCAGTGCCAGGAGCTCGATGGCGGCGAGTCCGTAGAGCGCGGTGTCGTTGGTGGAGACCCAGGCGGCCTCGCTGCCGGCGACCAGGGCGGCCGGGCCGCTCACCTTCTCGGTCTTCCAGGGCGCCGACTCCTTGTAACCGTCGGAGTCGTAGAACTTCCGCCAGGCGCGCTCGGCCAGCTTCGCGTCGTCCGTCCGTACGGCGGCGTAGGCGTCCAGGCGGGAGTGGCCCTGGAAGAGGATCAGGCTGCCGAAGTTCGAGCCGTAGCGGGCCGCCTGTTCCGTCTTGCTCGCGTTGAAGTAGCGGCAGTAGTCGTAGTACGCCTCGTCGAACTCCGGCATGTCGACGAGGTCGATGAGTTCGGCGCAGAGCTCGTTGAGGCCGAAGACGGCCGAGAGGTGGGACACCTCGACCTTCGGGGTGTCGGCGACGGCGAACCTGCCGGTGTCGAGGTCGTAGAGACCGCTGCCCTGGACGAAGCCGTTGGGCTGGGCGGCGATGGTCTCCATGGTGGAGAGCACGCGGGCCCTGGCCTTCTCCCACTTGGGGCCCTTGCGTTCCCATTCGGTGAGCCAGGCGGAGACCAGTCCGCTCCAGTCGGTGCCGAAGCCGATGGACAGGGCGTTGCGGTCGGGTGTGTAGGGCTCGGTGCGGATCTTGCGCAGCGGGTCGAGGGCGAGGAAGGTCTCGTCGGAGTCGACGTTGGCGTGCATGAGGTCGCCGACGCGTTCGTCGGCGGTGAGGAAGTAGTAGAAGCGGCGGTAGGTGGTGTTGGCGATGCGCTGCTGCTTGGCGCTGTCGGCGTAGTGCTGGACGCCGTGCCGGGTGCCGAGGCCGGCCCATTTGCCGAGGTGGTAGACGTCGACCTCGCCGGTGTGGCGGGTCATCGCCTCGGCGAAGCGGAAGATGTCGGCACGGCCGGAGCGCAGATACGCGTACCAGAGCCACAGGTCGGGTGAGAGCTCGGAGTTGTCCCAGGCGTAGCCGCCGACGTCGTACCGCCACTGGTGCCGGACGGTGTCGTAGGTGTGCATGATGTCGCCGTAGTCCCAGAAGCCGTACCAGCGGCGCTGCTCCACCTGGTCCTTGTAGTAGGTGAAGAGGAAGTCGAGGTGGTCCTCGATCCTCGCCTTGGCGGGGGTGGAGCGGTCGGGTTCGGCGAACAGGCCCTTGCCGAAGACGCCGGCGCCGACGAGCTGTCCGGGCGGGGCGGCGAGCTGCGGGAGGACGCGGACGGCCTCGACCTGTTCGGCGAGCTTCTCGGCGCTCGGGGTGGACTCGTTGGCCCAGAAGAGGAGTTCGGAGGTGCGGGCGATGCCGTAGGGGGTGCCGAACTCGGGCTCGTAGTCCTCGTAGGTGATGTTGAGGCCTTCGAGCTGTTCCGGGAAGGTGTCCTGGCCCATGCCGTCGTGGTAGAAGCGCAGGTCCATGGGCTGGGCCTCGGGCGACCAGAGCCAGAGGGTGACCTCGGCCTGGTCGGTGTGGGCGTCGCGGATGTCGAGCTGGGCCGGGTGCTTCTCCCAGAAGTCGCGCAGGCCGAAGGAGAGGCCGCCGCCGACGCCGCCGACGTAGCCGAATCCGGAGGCGCGGCGACCGCCGCCGGCGGCGATCCAGCCGTGGCCCTTCTTGGTGCGCTTGCGCAGGGTGAAGCCGTCGGCGGAGAGCTGGGAGAGGGTGTAGTCGCCCCATTCGGGGATGTACTGCAGCCGGGTGGTGACCCGCTGGTCCCAGGTGGACGGGTCGGGCAGCCGCTCGCCGGCGAACTGGGCGGCCTGTACGGCGGCTCCCGGGTCGCGGCGCAGTCCGGTGATGCCCTTGACGGCCTCGCGGAGCAGGCCGGTGCCGTCGCCGCCGAGGCGGATGTGACGGTCGTAGGACTCGTCGCGCAGGGGGACGGTGAAGCGGACGCCGATGCCGCGGATGAAGTCGCCGCTCGCCTTGCCGGGCTCCTGGTTCCCGTCGTAGGTGATGGTGTGGACCATGCGGAAGGAGTCGGCGCCCGCGTAGAAGTAGAGGCGGACGGAGAAGGGCAGCCAGCTCCGGTGGCCCTTGCGGTGCTTGCCGTCGACGCGGACCACCGCGCGGACCGGTCCGTCCTGTTCGACGGTGACCTCGGAGATCGTCCCGTCGAAGCGCTCGGTCCTCACCGTGGTCTGGTCGCCGTCCTCGGCCTCGGGCTGGCGCAGCAGGACGAGCCGGCCGTTCCTGGCGATCTCGGTGGAGCCGCGGGTGACGGACTTGACGAGGGTGGCGCCGGAGGTGCCGATCCGCGCGGTGATGACGCCGGTCGACACGTCGACGGTGCCGCCGCGTCTGCCGACGGTGACCTTCTTCTCGGGTGCGGTGGGCGTCCCCGCGGTCAGGGTCAGCTTGCCGGAGCCCGAACTCACGGCGTGGGCGGTCCATTTGAGGGAGCCGTCGGGCCAGTAGGCGAGGGGCCAGGACTGGACGGGGACGGACTTCCCGCCGGCGTCGGTCACGGCGAAGGTCTGGTTCTCCCGGTGGGCGCCCTTGGGCCAGGGCACACCGACGGTGGAGCCGGGGGCCGCGCCGAGGCCGCCGTCCTCCAGCCAGTCCAGGGTCACCGGGTCGGGGTCCGTGCCGGCGGGCCCGGACCGGGGCGCCGCGGTGGCGGTCTGCGTGCCGAGGGCCCAGCTGAACTGGGCGGCGGCTCCGGCGACGGCGGCCGCCTTGAGCAGGGATCGGCGGGGGATGGGGGACATGGCCTTTCCTTTCCGTTGCGGGGCATGCAAGGGGTGATGTCAAGGGCATGACAGAGAGGGACGCGGCGCCGGAGCGCCGGCCTCCGTAGCGGGCACCGCCCGTCAGCGGTGCCGGTGCCGTTCCTCCACGGCGACGGCCGCCGCCGCGACGGCCCCCAGCACGGGGACCGCCAGCGGCGGTGCGAACCAGGCGGACAGGGCCACGACGGCCGGCCCGCAGACGATCAGGAAGGACCCGGCGGGATCGAGCACGGTCCGCCGCCCGGCGTCCGCGAGCAGTGCCCGCCAGGTGGCGCCGGGCGTCCAGACGGCGGCCGCCCGCAGCAGGGCCACGGCGGCCCCGATCAGCGCGAGGACGCCGACGGCCCCGACGAGCGGCCCGCCGGGGAGCCCGGCACGGACGGCGAGGACGTCCACCCACACCGCGGCGGCCACCGCCCACCCGGCGAGCCCGGCGAGCCAGCCGCCGCGCAGCGCCGTACCGAAGTCCCGGGCGAACTCCCGCAGCCCGCCGCGCTGGTGGGCGGTGCGCCGCCGCAGGTGCCGGGCGCCGGCGGCGAAGGCCGCGGGGTAGGTGACGACGCCGAGGCAGGCCACGGCGATCCACACGCCGGTGAGCAGGCACTCGGCGAAGACCGAGAAGCGTTCGCCGAACACGGACTCCCTGCGCCGGGTGCGCGCCTTCGCGTGTGCTTGCGCCATGGTGACCGCCTCAGCCCTTCAGTCCGGAGGTCGCCATGCCGTCGATCAGATGGCGCTGGAAGGCCATGAAGAAGGCGATGACCGGTACCAGCGCCACCAGCGACATCGCGATCATGCTGCCGTAGTTGGAGACGCCCTCCTGGTCGCGGAACATCATCAGGCCGAGCGAGACGGTGTACTTCTCGGGGGTGTTGAGGTAGATCAGCGGCCCCATGAAGTCGTTCCAGGCGTTGATGAAGGTGAAGATCGCGCTGGTGATGATCGCGGGCCGGCTCAGCGGCAGCACGATCGACCAGTAGGTGCGCAGGTGCCCGCAGCCGTCGAGCTTGGCGGCCTCGTCCAGCTCCCTGGGGAGCCCGCGCATGAACTGCACCATCAGGAAGACGAAGAACGCCTCCGTGGCCAGGAACTTGCCGGCGACGAGCGGCACCAGGGTGTCGGTGAGCTCGAGGTTGCGGAAGAGCACGTACTGCGGGATGAGCAGCACGTGGTAAGGCAGCAGCAGCGTGCCGATCATCAGGGTGAAGAGCAGGTTCCGCCCGGCGAACCGGATCTTGGCGAAGGCGTAGGCGGTCAGCGAGCTGGACAGCACGACACCGGCCACGGCGAGGACCGCGTACATCAGCGAGTTCCAGAAGAAGCTGCCCACGGAGATGCCGGAGATGCCGTCGGCGAGCCCCGAGAAGTTCGCCCAGACCGGCTTGGCGGGCAGCAGGTCGAGGCTGGCGATGATGTCCTTGCTCGGTTTGAACGAGGCGCCGACCACCCAGATCACGGGGTAGAGGACGACCGCGAGGACGGCGAGCGCGCCGACGTGCCAGGCGATCGATCCGGAGCGCCGCCGCTCGCTCGCGGTGGGCAGGGCAGGGCTGGTGGCACTGGTCACTTGGCGGCCTCCTCGTAGTGCACCCACTTCTTCTGCGACCAGAACAGGACCGCCGTGACGAGCGCCACCGCGACCACCAGCGTCCAGGCCATCGCGGAGGCGAAGCCCATCTGGGCCTCCTTGAAGCCCTTCTGGTACAGGTAACAGGTGTAGACGAGCGTGGCGTCGGCGGGCCCGCACCGGGTGTCGGAGACGACGTAGGCGGACCCGAACACCTGGAACGCGTGGATGGACTCCAGCAGCACGTTGAAGAAGAGCACCGGGGAGATCATCGGCAGCGTGATGTTCCAGAACCGCCGCAGCGGGCCGGCGCCGTCCACCTCGGCGGCCTCGTACAGCTCCTGCGGGACCTGCTTGAGGCCGGCCAGGAAGATGACCATGGGCGCGCCGAACTGCCAGATGCTCAGCGCCACCAGGGCGTAGATGACGTAGTCCGGGTTGCCGATCCATCCGCCCACGTCGAGGCCGAAGATCTTCTGCGTACGGTCCACGACCGCGTCGTCGGAGAACAGCGCCCGCCACACGAAGCCGACGGAGACGCTGGCGCCGATGAGGGAGGGCATGTAGAACGCGGCCCGGTACAGGCCCTGTCCCCGCCGCTTCTGCGCGAGCAGCAGCGCGACGCCGAGCGCGAGCAGCAGCTTCAGGGGGGTCGCCACGACGACGTACTTGAGGGTGACCTCGACCGACTTCTGCCAGCGCGGGTCCTGGAACATCGTCGTGAAGTTGTCCAGACCGATCCACTGGGGCGGTGTGAACAGGTTGTAGCTGGTGAACGCGTAGTACAGCGACGCGATCATCGGTCCCGCCGTGAGCAGCAGGAATCCCGCGATCCACGGCGACATGAAGAGATAGCCGGCGAGATTCTCGCGGCGCCGCCCGCGCCGCCCGGCGGCGGGAGCGGCGGGCCGCTTCCCGGCCGGGCGCGCGGGCGCTTCCTTGACGAGGGTCATGGTGTCGGTACGTCCCCTCAGCCGGCGAACGCGGCCTTGGCCTCGCTGAACAGTGCCTTGGCGGCGTCGGCGGGCTTGGTCTTGCCCTGGGCGACCTCGCCGCCGATGCGCAGGAAGGCCGCCTCGATGACGTCGGCGCCGGACGGGTGCGGGGTGATCTTGCCGAGGACGCCGGCCCCGGCGACCTCCTCCTCGTAGGCCGCGACGCCCTTGTTGTTGTCGTCGGCGGGCTTGAACGCCTCGTACTGCTCGGTGGTGGCGAGGATGCCGCGGTCGTAGCCCATGATCTCGCCGACCTCGGGGTCGTGGACCATGAAGTCGATGAACTGGGCGACCTCCTTGGGGTGCTTGGTCCCGGAGAAGCCGCTGAGCATCAGCGAGCCGAGGTACTGGCCGGTGTCCTTGCCGTCCGTGGTGGGGATCGGGGCGAGCCCGTAGTCCGACTCGCCCTCGCCCTCGTAGCGGATGGAGAAGTTGTCCCAGGTGAACTCGGACGCCGCGAGGCCGGCCGAGAGCGCGGACTTGGGCTTGACCTGCTCGACCTTCTTCGGGTCGGCGACCAGGCCGGACCGCACGCGCTTGTAGCCGTCCTCCCACCACTGCGTCAGATCGGCCTCGGTGAAGCCGAGGTCGGTGTCCGTGAAGAAGGCCTTGCCGTTCTGGCGCAGGTAGAGGTCGTAGAGGTACATGATGCTGAAGTAGCCGGTGTCGCCGGCGATCTTCTGCTTGTCCTGGATCTTCTGGAGCGCGTCGAAGTACTCGTCCCAGGTCCAGCCGAACTTCGGCTCGACACCGGCCTTCTCGAAGGCCTTCAGGTCGATGACGAGTGCCATGGTGTTGGCGCCCACGGGGACGGCGATCTGCTTGCCGTCGACCTGACCGTTCGCCAGGACGCCGTTGCGGAAGTTGTCCAGGCTCAGATTCCCGGCGTCCGCCTGCGTCTTGAGGTCCAGCAGAACACCGCGCTTGTCGTACTTCCGCAGGAAGCCGACCGCATTCTGGAAAACGTCCGGGGGATTCCCGCCGGAGGCCTGGGTCTGGAACTTCTCCCAGAACGCCTCGTAGTCGGTGAATTCCGGCTTGACCTTGATCTTCGGGAACTTCTTCTCGAAGAGCGCGATCGTCTTCTTGATGGCGATGGTGCGCGGCTCTCCGCCCCACCACGCGTAACGGATCGTCACCGTCCCGTCCCCCGAGCCGCTGTCGCCACCGCAGGCGGTGGCCGTCGCACCCAGTCCCACGACGGCCAGCGAGGCCCCCGCCGCTTTGAGGATCGTCCGCCTCTCCACATTCCCACCCTGCTGCATATGAGCCTCCCCAGCGACGTTCGCTTCCGCCTCATGAATCGTTTCAAGTAAGCGCTTGCTGGCACAAGTTACGGAGGGCCTACGGGCGCGTCAATGATTCGGACAGGAATTCATGGGCGGCCCCGTCCGCCGGCTGCGGCGGCGCCGTCGCCCGCCGGGCCGGGCGTGGCCACGAACGCCCAGGTGGCAGCCCCACGACCGATCAGTCGAACATTCAGGGGGCCACCGGACCGGCGGCGGGGGAAGGTCACGGTTGGATGAAGACGAGCGGAACCGGAACGTCCCGGGCGACCGGGAAGGGGCCACGTCGGCAGCGCCCTGCGTAGCCCCCGGGGAGCCGTGCCCCCACGACAGAGCGGCCCGGCTCACTCCTGGTGAGCCGGGCCGCCTGATGATCCGGTGGGCGATACTGGGTTCGAACCAGTGACCTCTTCGGTGTGAACGAAGCGCTCTCCCACTGAGCTAATCGCCCGGACGCAGGAAGAACATTACCCCATGTCAGGGGGTGCCCGTGACCAGCGGGAGCAGGACCGTCCGGCTCCCGCGGCGGTTCACTGGTCCTCGATCTTCCAGGGCATCTGGAGGCCGAACTTCCAGAGGTAGACCCCGGCCAGCGCGGCGATGATCACCACGCCGATCGAGGTCAGGATGATGTTCCGCCGCCGCACCCGGGGGTCCAGGGCGCGCTGGGCCGCCTCGGTGACCTTGCGCTTGGTCCAGCGCAGCACCAGCTGGGCCCAGACGAACTCGGTCGCCCAGATCGCCATGCCGCCGAAGATCACGACCCAGCCGGGCCCGGGCAGCACCAGCATCGCGGCACCCGCCGCCACGACCGCGAGGCCGACCACGAAGACGCCGACCTGCCAGCTGAGGTGCAGCGCGCGGCGCGCCTTGACGAACTCCGGCGCCCTCGACCCGAGCGCCCGCTCGTCCCGGCTCTCGCTCTCTTCCACCATCACCCCGTGAGCCACCGCCGCGGCCTCGCCGGAACTGTTACTCCCCGTGTTCATACAGCCAAACACTACCCGAGCGAAACACATCACCGGAATGGGCGCACCTCTCGAACGATCTCTCGGCCGGAAGAGTTACCTAAACCCATGCAAAACACTCAGAGGGGTTTACAACGGCACCGTAGGTGGCATGTCGATTTCGCCGACGTGCGAATCCCCGAGCGCACACTGAGCGAAAGGCCCTGGCGCTTATGAACACCACGGTCAGCTGCGAGCTGCACCTGCGCCTCGTTGTGTCGAGCGAGTCCTCCCTGCCTGTCCCCGCAGGCCTGCGGTACGACACGGCCGACCCCTACGCCGTGCACGCCACCTTCCACACCGGAGCCGAGGAGACCGTCGAGTGGGTGTTCGCCCGCGACCTCCTCGCCGAAGGGCTTCACCGCCCCACGGGCACCGGCGACGTCCGCGTCTGGCCGTCGCGCAGCCACGGCCAGGGCGTCGTCTGCATCGCCCTGAGCTCGCCGGAGGGGGAAGCCCTGCTCGAGGCCCCGGCACGGGCTCTGGAGTCCTTCCTGAAGCGCACCGACGCCGCCGTGCCGCCCGGCACGGAACACCGGCACTTCGACCTCGACCAGGAGCTCTCGCACATCCTGGCGGAAAGCTAGGCGAGGCTCACGGAGCAGCCCGGCGCCGTCGACTCGGGGAGACGGCTCGGGCCAGTACAGCCGGATACGGGCAGCCGTACCCGGCCGGCACACGACGGCGCCGACGCCGCGGGTTTCCGCGGGCGGCGCCGTCGTGCTGGGTACCCGCCGGTCCGGGGAGCGGCGGCGGTCGTTCCGGCGTCCGGTGCGCAACCGTGTGCGAAGCGGGGAGGTGCGCGACACGCCGGAGCCACTACCATCGGCCAGCATCGGCGGGCACCCGCCCGACCCCCAGGCCAGGGAGCGAATCGTGCTGATCACCCACGACACCCGGTGCGCGCTCGACACCGTGGTGGATCTGGTGAACTCCGCGCCGGAGGACGACACGACACCGGAGGGACTGCCGGACGTCGCGGCCCTCCAGGAGTTCGTGCGTCAGCACCAGGTCAGCGAGGTCGGGGTGCTCACCGAATGGGACCTGGCCGCCGTGCGCAAGATCCGCGGCCGGTTCTCCGCGGTCTTCGCCTCGCCGGACGCCCACGCCGCCGCCGGGCTGATCAACGAGCTGATCGCGGCCGCCGGCACCACGCCCCGGCTCACCAACCACGACGGCTACGACTGGCATGTGCACTACTTCGCGCCGGGCGCCTCCGTGGCCGACCACCTGGCCGCCGACTGCGGGATGGCGCTGGCGTTCTTCGTGGTCGCCGGGGAGCAGGAGCGGCTGCGCCGCTGTGAGGCGCCCGACTGCCGGCACGCCTTCGTCGACCTGTCCCGCAACCGCTCGCGCCGCTACTGCGACAGCCGCACCTGCGGCAACCGCCTGCATGTCGCCGCGTACCGGGCGCGCCGCAAGGAGGCGGCGGGCTGACGGGCGAGGCGTCCTGTCCGATGCCGTGCCGACGCGGTCCCGACGGGTGACGCCGGGTACCGCGGGTACGGCTCACAGCCACAGCAGGTCGTGCAGGGCAGCCGTGAGCAGCAGACACCCGATCACCGCCAGGAAGATCATCAGCGGTGGCTGGGATAGGGCGAAGAGGCATCCACGCGGCTCGTCCTGCTGCGGCGCGGCATCGCTCTGTGTCGTGTCCAGCATCTCGCCGCGATGATGACGCATCGGGAGGCCCCGAAGCGATCAACACTCACGGAAAGCGTGCGAGTGAGCCGATTCCGCGATCTCCGGTTCGGGTTGTGATCATTTCCGGGCGCTCCGGGACCCCCTGTGACGCTTCCGCCGGTCACAGGGGGTGCGGCGGGGTCAGATGCCGTGCTTCTTGAGGATGGCCTCGATGTCGCTGAAGTCCTCGTCGCCCCGGGAGGCGGGGGCGGGACGGGCCGCCGGCCGCGCTCCCTGGCCGAGGGAGGGCGCGGAGGCGCCGGGGGCCACCGCCTCGGGCTGCGCTGCCGCCCGGGCGGCCTTGCGCTCCTTGCGGGTGCCGCCGCGCCGGCGCTCCACGGTGCGGGTGGTCGCGAACAGCAGCCACGCCAGCCCCAGCACTCCGAAGCCCGCCCACGCGGTCGGGCTGAACGCGGTGTCGGCCAGCCAGTCGACGACACCGGTCATCACCAGGCCGACGGGCACGAGCGAGTAGGCGGCGATACGGGCCGCCGCGAGGAAGCGTTTGCGGTAGGCCGTGACCACCGCGATGCCCAGGCCGGCCGCGGACACGGCTGAGCAGACGGTCTCGGCAATCATCCGGTCCTCCAGGCTGGGTACGGTCGCGTGGCACTTCGTCCCTTCCATCCTGCACCTGTGAGGGCCCGCCGGGCCATGCTCCGGGCCGGACATCAGGGACTTCTCCGGGTCGGCGGTCCTCCGGAGGTCCAGGTGACCGGCGCCGCGGGCGCGCGCCCGGTCCGTCCGAGGTCCGATGCGGTGGTCCGGGGACCCGGCTGGGAGACTGTCGCCATGAGCGACTCCTCCCCCGCCCGCCCCGCCGTCCCCGTCCTCGACGTCTGGTGCGAGCTGCAGTGCCCGGACTGCCGCGGCGCCCTCGACGACCTCCGCGCCCTGCGGGCCCGCTACGGCGACCGCCTCGAGGTGCGGCTGCGGCACTTCCCGCTGGAGAAGCACAAGCACTCCTTCGCCGCCGCGCAGGCCGCCGAGGAGGCGCTGGAGCAGGGGCGGGGCTGGCCGTACGTGGAGGCCGTGCTGGGCAGGGTGGAGGAGCTGGACCGCGGCGGGGAGTCCTTCCTGGTCGAGGTCGCCCGGGAACTCGGTCTGGACGCCGAGGAGTTCGACACCGCGCTGATCGACGGACGGCACATCCTGATCGTCGACGCCGACCAGGCCGAGGGCAAGGCGATCGGGGTGACCGGCACCCCGACCTACGTCATCGGCGGTGAGCGCCTCGACGGCGGCAAGAGCCAGGAGGGGCTGCGCGAGCGCGTCGAGGAGATCGCGGACCGGCTGCTGGCCGAGGGCTGATCCCGGCGGGCGCCACCGGCCGTCCTGCCGTCACAGGAGCGGCTTGTAGAGCGTGTACTGCGTCGTGCCGTAGCCGAGCGAGTCGTAGAGCCGCTCGGCCGGGGTGTTGCCGGCGAACACGTTGAGGCCGATGACCCGCTTCCCCGCGGCGGCCGCCTGGGCCTCGGCGAGCAGCATGAGCGAACGTCCGTGTCCGCGGCCGCGGTGGGCGGCGTCGGCCTCGACGTCGAAGACGTAGGCCCCCTCGCCGCGCAGCGCCAGCCACAGGGTGCCCACGCGGGCTCCCCGGTGTTCGAGGACGCTGAACAGCATCCCCCCGGTGGCGCGGCCGTCGGGCAGCAGCACGGCGTCGTCGGAGGCCGCCTTGGCGCGTGCCTCGGCCTCCGGCACGCCGCGGCTGGTCCAGTCCCGTGCGTACTCCTCCTGCCCCTTGGCCCTCCAGGGCCCGAACTCGGCCTCGGTCATGGGGCGGGCCGCGCTGCCCTCCGGAAGCGCGGGCGGGACGGCCCCGAGGGTCTTCTCCATGTTCCGGTTGCGCAGGACGTAGCCGAGCGCCGTGGCTAGGCCGAGGGCTGAGCCGGGGGCGGCGGGGACGGCCGCCTCGATGCGGCGGCAGCCCCAGCCTCGCGCCACCTCCTCGGCGGCGAGCGCGGCCACCGTGCCCCGGCCGCGCCGGCGGTCGGGTTCCTCGATGCGCAGGCTCATGATCCGGGCCACGGCGTCGCCGAAGGCGGGATGCGTGCCGAGGTGTATCTCTCCGACGGCACGGCTGTTCACGCACACCAGGTAGCGGCGTGAGCGGGTCCCGTCGGAGTTCTGCTGAAGCGGCTCGGCCGGCCGCAGGGTCGTGGTCATCGAGGGTGTTCTACCCGTTGCCGCGCTTCCGGTCAGCCGAATTCCGGGTCCGTCACGGATCGAGGTCGGCCCCGGAGCGCTCGTCGAAGATCCGCATCGCCTTGGCGGTCACCGGGCCGGGGGCGCCGGGGAGTTCGCGGTCGTCGACCCGGTGCACGGCCTGGACGTCGCGCAGCGTGGAGGTGAGGAACACCTCCTCGGCCCGCTCCAGCACGTCCAGCGGCAGATCGGTCTCCTTGGCGCCGGTCCACTCGACGACGAGGGCGCGGGTGATGCCGGCGAGGCAGCCGGAGGCGACCGGCGGGGTGTGGAGTTCGCCGTCGAGGACGACGAAGACGTTCGACCCGGTGCCCTCGCAGAGCTGTCCGACGGTGTTGCCGAACAGCGCCTCGGAGGCGCCCCGCTCGCGGGCGCGGGCGAGGGCGACGACGTTCTCGGCGTACGAGGTGGTCTTCAGGCCGGTGAGCGCGCCCTTCTCGTTGCGCGCCCAGGGGACGGTGACGACGGCGGTGGAGTCGGGGCGGCGGGTGGTCTCGCCGAGGGCGGCCACGAGGGTCGGGCCGTGCTCGCCGCGGTCGGAGCCGAGCGGGCCGTGGCCGCCGGTGTAGGTGAGGCGCAGCCGGCCGAGCGGCACCGGGTTGGCCTCGAGGACCGCGGCGCAGGCGCGGCGGACCTCGTCGAGGTCGGGGTCGGGCAGCCCGAGGCCCCGGGCGGACCGGGTCAGCCGGTCGAGATGGCGGGTCAGCGCGAACGGCCGGCCGTCCACCGCCTTCACCGTCTCGAAGACGCCGTCGCCCACGGTCAGTCCGTGGTCGAAGACGGAGACGCGGGCGGACTCGGCGTCCTGCAGTCCGCCGTCGAGCCAGATCTTCACCTCTAGGTCCCTTCACTCACGTCGTACGTTCCCGACGCTACCGCGAGCAGCCGGGAGGCCTTCAGCTCGGTCTCCCGCCACTCCCCCTCGGGGTCGGAGCCCCAGGTGATCCCGGCGCCGGTGCCGAACCGCAGGACGGCGCCGCCCCCGGTCCGGTCGATCCAGAAGGTGCGGATGCCCACGGCCAGCACACCGGTGCCGCGGTCGGCGTCGACCCAGCCGAGACCGCCGCAGTACGGGCCGCGGGGCGCCGTCTCCAGCGCGTCGATGATCCGCAGGGCGCTCGACTTGGGCGCCCCGGTGACGGAGCCGGGCGGGAAGGCGGCGCCGAGCAGCCCGGGCCAGCCGGCGCCGTCCCGCAGCTCGCCCCGCACGGTCGACACGAGGTGGACCAGACCCGGGTGCTTCTCGACGGCGCACAGGTCGGGCACGGTCACCGTGCCGGTGGCGCAGACCCGTCCGATGTCGTTGCGGACCAGGTCGACGATCATGACGTTCTCCGCGTAGTCCTTCTCCAGCAGATCGGCCTCGGTGCGCCCGGTGCCCTTGATCGGCCCGGACTCCACGACCCGGCCGTCCCGGCGCAGGAAGAGCTCGGGGGACGCGGTGGCGATCTCCACCCCGTGCCCCGGCAGGCGAATCGTTCCGGCGTAGGGCGCGGGATTGCCCCGGGCGAGCAGGGCGGTGAGGGCGTCCACGTCGGCGTCGGACGGCACGGGCGCGGACAGGACGCGGCAGAGGTTCGCCTGGTAGACCTCGCCGGCGGCTATGTGGCCGCGGATCCGGCGGACCGCCGCCGTGTACGCGCCGCGGTCGAGCGAGGACGTCCAGTCGCCGGCCCCCGGACCCCGCCAGGCCCCCGGCGCCGGGGCGGGCACCGCCTGCTCCCGGACGTCCCGGAAGCGGGCGCAGGTCAGCCGGCCCTCGTAGTCGGCGGCGACGGCCCAGAACCCCGTGGAGTCCAGGGCCGCGGGGTCGTCGGTGACGTCGAGGAGTCCGGTGGCGAGACGGTCGCCGAAGCGGGCGAGAGGCGGGAGGTCGGGCACACCACGAGTCTATGGCGGGCGTGCTTCCGGCACCGTGGTCACGTCCCTGAGCAGGCGCAGCGCAGCACGCTGCACAAACGGGTTTTTGTGCTGGCCCCGGAATCCGCTAGAGTTCACTTCGTCGCCGGGACGCGCAAGCCGACCGAAACGACAGGCGGACGTAGCTCAGTTGGTAGAGCGCAACCTTGCCAAGGTTGAGGTCGCGAGTTCGAACCTCGTCGTCCGCTCGCAGGAAGAGGGGGCTTCCCGGCCCCCTGCACTCCTGGTGGAGTGGCCGAGAGGCGAGGCAACGGCCTGCAAAGCCGTCTACACGGGTTCAAATCCCGTCTCCACCTCCAAGGACGATTAGCTCAGCGGGAGAGCGCTTCCCTGACACGGAAGAGGTCACTGGTTCAATCCCAGTATCGTCCACTGGATCTTCGGATCCACCCCGCGCGATTAGCTCAGCGGGAGAGCGCTTCCCTGACACGGAAGAGGTCACTGGTTCAATCCCAGTATCGCGCACGCAGTGTCCATGATCCACTCCATGGAGTGGCCATGGTTCCCGAGGACGATTAGCTCAGCGGGAGAGCGCTTCCCTGACACGGAAGAGGTCACTGGTTCAATCCCAGTATCGTCCACACCACCCGAAGCCCCCGGTCCCGCGACCGGGGGCTTCGTCGTGTCTTCGTCAGCTGGAGAAGAGCATGCGGCCGAAGCTCTTCTGGCGGTGGTGCCCGTGGTGGCCGTGCGGGGCGCCCCAGGCGGGGGCCGGGGCGGCGGGGTAGGCCTGCGG
>Ga0247821_10000519_pt1 | contig 21426 bp, 19 predicted proteins | sample 13C_Glycerol_Day_FD_192481 | JGI IMG/M metagenome (GOLD analysis project Ga0247821, IMG submission 192481) | Soil microbial communities from agricultural site in Penn Yan, New York, United States - 13C_Glycerol_Day14 | ecosystem: Environmental > Terrestrial > Soil > Agricultural land | place... | reverse complement strand
ACCGCGTTTGCGGTGTCATGAAAGCCATTGATGAACTCGAAGGCGAGTACGAAGGTCAAAGCGAGCAGCAGGCTCACCAGTACCCAGGCATCAAGTCCGCTGAATAAATCGATCATGAAGGTTTTCTGACCCGGTCATAAGGGGGCGCGATTATGCCAGAAATCCCTGCTAATCGATGCACTTGCTGCTGACTGGTGCTATGCGTTCGAGCGCTTTGCGCGAGGGGGATGTGCCGGGAAGGATCCGGGAAATGTCGGCTAAAATCGGAAAAAATCGAGAAAATTTAGGGGTTTAGCTCATTTTTCGCTTGTGGGAAAAGATTCAAACGACTGTATGAAATTTGTGAGATTCCGTTTCGACCTGCTGCCGACAGAGTAATGATCGGCTTGCGGTTTTCTGCGCAAAAAACCGCCTTCCACCTGCCACAGGCAAGCGTCGGGGGAGGGGCGAGGGCAGGTTAAGCCTCGTCGCCCTTCAGTTCTTTCTCTATTTTTTGCAGCTCCTGGGCGAAGGCCTGGTCGCGAATGCTTGCGCGTTTGCGCCACGGCTTGCGTTCAGGGTCGGGTTGCGCGGCGTAGGTGGTGACTTCCCCGCCGTAAACTTCCTTGTAGCGTTGTTCCTGGCGCTCAAGTTCCGCGCGCAGTTCATCTTTCGTCACAGTACTACCTGTTTTTAATAAATGGACCCGGGCATTAAAGCGTGCAGGGGCGCGCGATGCGCAACTTGCACACGGCCTGCCGGGCAGTGGATTTGAATGTTCATTATAGCAAGCAAGTTGTATCAGCGTATCGACCGCTATTGTTCGATCAATGACAACAAAAGCTGAGGTTTGTTACAGCCCGGGTTAAAGCGACATTCACCCGCCATTGTTGCTGGACGAATGCCTACCCACATTGTTGGCAAGGTATGAAACGAAGGGGGGATAAAAACGGCCTCGCTTCGTGGGCAAGGCCGTGCCTGGGACTTCTACGGTGGGTACCTGACCAGTCTCTCCAAGAAGCCACGTGGTGGCGGTAGAAAGGTATAAGCAATTGAGGGTATCGGTCAATTGCGATTATCGGTCGTTGGTTCGATAATCGCACCAGTGACCGTGTTGCCGAGGTGAACCATGACAGAAGAAACACAGCCCAAAGGATCCGGATTGAACGATCAGGTGCGCAGCTCGTTCGCATCCTTGGCGCCACCAATCGTTGCGTCACCGGCCAGGCGTATCCAGGCGTTCACCGGTGACCCTGATTTCATGACCTCGCTGGCCCGTGGCCTGGCAGTGGTGCAGGCCTTCCAGGAGCGCAAGCGGCACCTGACCATTGCGCAGATCAGCCACCGCACGGAAATTCCCCGTGCTGCCGTACGCCGCTGCCTGCACACCCTGATCAAGCTGGGTTATGCCACGACCGACGGGCGGACTTACTCGCTGTTGCCCAAGGTCCTGACCCTGGGGCATGCCTATTTGTCGTCGACACCCTTGGCGGTGTCGGCCCAGCCGTACCTGGACCGCATGAGCGACCAGCTCCACGAGGCCTGCAACATGGCGACCCTGGAGGGCGATGACATTCTCTATATCGCGCGCTCGGCCACGGTGCAGCGCCTGATTTCGGTCGACCTTTCGGTGGGTGGCCGGTTGCCGGCCTATTGCACCTCCATGGGCCGGATCCTGCTGGCGGCCCTGGACGATGCGACGCTGCACGAATACCTGGAACATGCCGACCTGCAAGCCAAGACCAGCCGCACCATCCACGACCCGGTGGCCTTGCTCGAATGCCTGCAGCAGGTTCGCCAGCAGGGCTGGTGCGTGGTCGACCAGGAGCTGGAGCAGGGCCTGCGCTCGATTGCCGTGCCGGTGTACGACGCCTCCGGCCAGGTACTGGCCGCGCTCAATGTCAGCACCCACGCCGGACGGGTCAGCCGTACCGAGCTTGAACAGCGCTTCCTGCCGATCATGCTGGCGGCCAGTCGCGACCTGAGTGCCCAGTTGTTCGCCTGATGTTGCACTTTCCTGTTCGATAAACGCACACAGTTGCGTTTATCGAATTGCGCCGTTTCTGGGGCCTTATTAATGTCCCTCGCACCGGTCAGCCCGCACTGACCGCTAATAATAATGAGCGAGAGGCGTACGCCCCATGACCCACTTCCCTTCGATGCACCGCCCGCACTTGTCCGAGCACGGACTGCACAGCGGCTGACTGCCGCGTCGACACCCGCACCCCTGTCGTCTGTGCCGTTCAACCGCGCACCCGCACACTCGCGCGCTCCCACTGGATAAAAATAATGAACAGTCCGCAAGCTGCTGTCGGAAACTGCCTTGATGTGCAGTCCTTCATCAATAACCAACCCCTGTCGCGCTATCAGTGGCGGGTGGTGATCCTGTGTTTCCTGATTGTCTTCCTCGATGGCCTGGATACCGCGGCCATGGGCTTCATTGCCCCGGCGCTGTCCCAGGACTGGGGCATCGACCGTGCCAGCCTGGGCCCGGTCATGAGTGCCGCGCTGATCGGCATGGTGTTCGGCGCTTTGGGTTCGGGGCCGTTGGCTGACCGCTTCGGGCGCAAGATCGTACTGGTGGGGGCCGTGGTGTTGTTCGGCGCCTTCAGCCTGGCCTCGGCCTACAGCACCAACGTCGACCAGTTGCTGGTGCTGCGCTTTCTGACCGGCCTGGGCCTGGGCGCCGGCATGCCCAACGCCACCACGCTGCTCTCCGAATACACCCCGGAACGGCTCAAGTCGTTGCTGGTCACCAGCATGTTCTGCGGCTTCAACCTGGGCATGGCCGGTGGCGGTTTCATCTCCGCCAAGCTGATCCCGGCCTTCGGCTGGCACAGCCTGTTGTTGATCGGTGGCGTGCTGCCGCTGTTGTTGGCCCTGGTGCTGATGGTCTGGTTGCCGGAGTCGGCGCGTTACCTGGTGGTGCGCAACCGCGGCACCGACAAAGTGCGCAAGACCCTGGCGCCCATCGAACCGGCCATTGTCGGCCAGGCATCGAGCTTCAGCGTGCCGGAACAGAAAACGGTCAAGGCGCGCAATGTCTTTGCGGTGATCTTTTCCGGCACCTATAGCGTCGGCACCTTGTTGCTGTGGCTGACCTACTTCATGGGCCTGGTGATCGTCTACCTGCTGACCAGTTGGTTGCCGACGCTGATGCGTGACAGTGGTGCGAGCATGGAACAGGCGGCCTTCATAGGTGCGTTGTTCCAGTTCGGCGGCGTGCTCAGCGCCGTTGCAGTGGGCTGGGCGATGGACCGCTACAACCCGCACAAAGTCATCGGCACCTTCTACCTGCTGGCCGGGGTGTTCGCCTACGCGGTCGGGCAGAGCCTGGGCAACATCACCCTGCTGGCGACCCTGGTGTTGATCGCCGGCATGTGTGTCAACGGCGCGCAATCGGCCATGCCTTCGCTGGCTGCACGCTTCTACCCGACCCAGGGCCGCGCCACAGGCGTCTCCTGGATGCTCGGCATCGGTCGTTTCGGCGCGATCCTCGGCGCCTGGATGGGCGCGACCCTGCTGGGCCTGGGCTGGAACTTCGAGCAGGTGCTGACCGCACTGGTGATCCCGGCCGGGCTTGCCACGGTGGCGGTGATCGTCAAAGGCGTCGTCAGTCACGCCGACGCGACCTGATACCTGCAGGTTTGAAGGCTACGCCGGCGCCAGGACTGGCTACCGGGCTGCTATGCAGCCCATCGCCGGCGCTGCCGGCTCCCACAAGGGTTTCGGCATGCACCGGACATGAGTGGGAGCTGGCGAAGCCTGCGATCGGCAGCGGCTACGCCACATCCCGTCGTTTTTTAGATCGCCCACATTTTGTTCGATAATCGAACAGTTAGTCGATTATCGGATTGTAGCGACCCCAACCCCGCCTTAATCTGGAACCCATACCGGCGCCGCCCAAGGCGCCTTGCACACCGACCTCGACTCAGCATATCCAGGAGTCTGCAATGGCTGAAATCCTCTCGCTCCACGACGCCGTGAAGCAGTTCGTCCACGACGGTGACAGTGTCGCCCTCGAAGGCTTCACCCACTTGATTCCCACTGCCGCCGGGCATGAAATCATTCGTCAGGGCAAGAAAGAGCTGACCCTGGTGCGCATGACCCCCGACCTGATCTACGACCAGCTGATCGGTGCCGGCTGTGCCCGCAAACTGATTTTCTCCTGGGGTGGAAACCCTGGCGTGGGCTCGTTGCACCGCCTGCGCGACGCCGTGGAAAAGCAGTGGCCGCACGCAATGGAAATCGAAGAGCACAGCCACGCCGACCTCGCCAACGCCTACGTCGCCGGTGCCTCGGGCCTGCCATTCGCCGTGCTGCGTGCCTACGCCGGCTCCGACCTGCCCAAGGTCAACCCGCTGATCAAGAGCGTCACCTGCCCATTCACCGGTGAAGTCCTCGCCGCCGTGCCTTCGGTACGCCCGGACGTCACCGTGATCCATGCGCAGAAAGCCGACCGCAAGGGCAACGTACTGCTCTGGGGCATTCTCGGGGTGCAGAAGGAAGCGGCCCTGGCGGCCAAGCGCTGCATCGTCACCGTCGAAGAAATCGTCGACGACCTCAATGCACCGATGAACGCCTGCGTACTGCCCACCTGGGCACTGTCGGCAGTCTGCCTGGTGCCGGGCGGCGCCCATCCGTCCTACGCCCACGGTTACTACGAGCGTGACAACCGTTTCTACCAGGCCTGGGACCCGATTGCCCGCAGTCGCGAAACCTTCAGTGCCTGGATCGACGAATACATTCGCGGCACCGCCGACTTCAACGAATTCAAGGCAAAACTGGCCAGCGCTTCGGAGGCTGCACAATGAGCTACTCCACCAATGAAATGATGACCGTCGCCGCAGCCCGTCGTCTGCGCAATGGTGCCGTGTGCTTCGTGGGCATCGGCCTGCCATCCAAGGCCGCCAACCTGGCCCGCCTGACCTCCTCGCCGGATGTGGTGCTGATCTACGAATCCGGTCCGATCGGTGCCAAGCCCAGCGTGCTGCCGCTGTCCATCGGCGACGGCGAACTGGCCGAAACCGCCGACACCGTGGTGCCGACCGGCGAGATCTTCCGCTACTGGCTGCAGGGCGGGCGTATCGACGTGGGCTTCCTCGGCGCTGCCCAGGTCGACCGCTTCGGCAACATCAACACCACCGTGGTCGGCGACTACCATCAACCGAAGGTACGCTTGCCAGGTGCCGGCGGGGCGCCGGAGATCGCCGGTTCCGCCAAGCAGGTGCTGATCATCCTCAAGCAGTCCAACCGTGCCTTCGTCGACAAGCTCGACTTCATCACCTCGGTCGGTCATGGCGAGGGTGGCGATTCGCGTCAGCGCCTGGGCCTGCCAGGCCAGGGACCGGTGGGCATCATCACCGACCTGTGCATCATGGAACCGGAAGCCGGCACCAACGAGTTCATCGTCACCGCGATCCATCCGGGCGTGACCCGCGAGCAGATCGTCGCTGCCACCGGCTGGGCCATCCGCTTTGCCGACAACGTCGAGACCACCGCCGAACCGACCGAGGTCGAGCTCAGCGCCTTGCGTGACCTGGAAGCACGCACCGCCGCCGCCCACGGCCAAGCGCCAGGAGAAGCCTGATGCGTGACGTATTTATCTGCGACGCCATTCGCACCCCGATCGGCCGCTTCGGCGGCGCCCTGGCCGGCGTGCGCGCCGACGACCTGGCGGCCGTGCCGATCAAGGCGCTGATCGAGCGCAACCCGCAGGTGCAGTGGGATCTGCTGGACGAAGTGTTCCTCGGCTGCGCCAACCAGGCCGGTGAAGACAACCGCAACGTCGCGCGCATGGCGCTGCTGCTGGCCGGCCTGCCGGACAGCGTGCCGGGCGTGACCCTCAACCGCCTCTGCGCCTCGGGCATGGATGCGGTCGGCACGGCGTTCCGCGCCATTGCCAGTGGCGAGATGGAGCTGGCGATTGCCGGCGGCGTCGAGTCGATGTCCCGTGCGCCTTTTGTCATGGGCAAGGCCGACAGCGCCTATTCGCGCAACATGAAGCTGGAAGACACCACCATCGGCTGGCGCTTCATCAACCCGTTGATGAAAGCCCAGTATGGCGTCGATGCCATGCCGCAGACCGCCGACAACGTGGCCGACGACTACCAGGTCTCGCGCGCCGACCAGGACGCCTTCGCCCTGCGCAGCCAGCAGCGCACGGCGGCAGCCCAGGCTGCCGGTTTCTTCGCCGAAGAGATCGTGCCGGTGCGTATCGCCCACAAGAAAGGCGAGACCCTGGTCGAACATGACGAGCATCCACGGGCTGACACTACCCTCGAAGCCCTGGCCCGGCTCAAACCGGTCAATGGCCCGGACAAGACCGTCACCGCCGGCAACGCCTCGGGCGTCAACGACGGTGCCGCGGCGCTGATCCTGGCCTCGGCCGAGGCGGTGAAAAAACACGGCCTGACCCCGCGAGCGCGGGTTCTGGGCATGGCCAGCGCCGGTGTTGCGCCGCGCGTGATGGGCATCGGCCCGGTGCCGGCGGTGCGCAAGCTGACCGAGCGCCTGGGCGTGGCGGTCAGTGACTTCGATGTCATCGAGCTCAACGAAGCCTTCGCCAGCCAGGGCCTGGCCGTGCTGCGCGAACTGGGCCTGGCCGACGACGCACCGCAGGTCAACCCCAACGGCGGCGCCATTGCCCTGGGTCATCCCCTGGGCATGAGTGGCGCGCGGTTGATCCTCACCGCCTTGCACCAACTGGAGAAATCCAGCGGGCGCAAGGGCCTGGCGACCATGTGCGTCGGCGTAGGGCAGGGCCTGGCCCTGGCCATCGAGCGAGTGTGAACCAATGACCCCGGCCGGGCGGCCCCCACGCAGGGTCGCTCGACCGGGGTGATTGTCTGTGGAACGAGAGTGTTACTAATTGTGTCTAGACTCCAGTAACCCTCTCCAGGAGTGAAATGCCATGACAACAGCCTATTACACCGGTGAGGAGCGCAGTAAGCGTATCTTCGCCATCGTCGGTGCCTCTTCGGGCAACCTGGTGGAGTGGTTCGACTTCTACGTCTACGCCTTCTGCGCCATCTACTTCGCCCCGGCGTTTTTCCCTTCCGACGATCCGACGGTGCAGTTGCTCAACACCGCCGGGGTATTCGCCGCCGGGTTCCTGATGCGACCCATCGGTGGCTGGCTGTTCGGCCGGGTGGCCGACCGTCATGGCCGCAAGAATTCGATGGTGATCTCGATCCTGATGATGTGCGCAGGTTCCCTGGTCATCGCCTGCCTGCCGACCTACGCCTCGATCGGTGCCTGGGCACCGGCGCTGCTGTTGCTGGCGCGGTTGTTCCAGGGCCTGTCGGTGGGCGGTGAATACGGCACCACGGCCACCTACATGAGCGAAGTGGCCCTGCGTGGCCAGCGCGGTTTTTTTGCCTCGTTCCAGTATGTGACCCTGATCGGCGGCCAGTTGCTGGCGGTGCTGGTGGTGGTCATCCTCCAGCAACTGCTCAGCGAGGATGAACTGCGCGCCTGGGGCTGGCGGATTCCGTTCGTGGTGGGGGCGGTGGCGGCGGTGATTTCGCTGTACCTGCGCCGTTCGCTGGAAGAAACCAGCAGCGCCGAAACCCGCAACGACAAGGAAGCCGGCAGCGTGTCCGGACTGTTCCGCCATCACTCTGCGGCATTCATTACCGTGCTCGGCTATACCGCCGGCGGCTCGCTGATTTTCTATACTTTCACCACCTACATGCAGAAGTACCTGGTGAACACCGCCGGCATGAACGCCAAGACCGCCAGCTTCATCATGACCGGCGCGTTGTTCCTATACATGTGCATGCAGCCGTTCTTCGGCATGCTTTCCGATCGTATCGGCCGGCGTAACTCGATGCTGCTGTTCGGCGCCCTGGGCACGGTGTTCACGGTGCCGATCCTGATGGCGCTGAAGACGGTCACCAGCCCGTTCCTGGCCTTCGTGCTGATTACCCTGGCGCTGTGTATCGTCAGTTTCTATACCTCGATCAGCGGCCTGGTGAAAGCCGAGATGTTCCCGCCACAGGTCCGTGCCCTGGGTGTGGGCCTGGCCTACGCAGTGGCCAACGCGATGTTCGGCGGCTCGGCCGAGTACGTGGCGCTGGGGCTGAAATCGCTCGGTATGGAAAACACCTTTTACTGGTACGTTACCGCCATGATGGCCATTGCTTTCCTGTTCAGCCTGCGTCTGCCGAAGCAGGCGGCCTATCTGTACAACGACCATTGACCTGTTGAAGGACTTGTAGATGAACCCGCAACCGGGCAATCAACTGTTCGATGCCTACTTCACCGCGCCCGCCATGCGCGAGGTGTTCTCCGACCGCGGCCGGGTGCAGGGCATGCTCGATTTCGAGGCCGCCCTGGCCCGTGCCGAAGCCGCCGTCGGGGTCATTCCGCAAACCGCGGTAGCGCCGATCGAGGCCGCCTGCCGGGCCGAGCACTACGATTTCGCCGCCCTGGCCGAGGCCATCGGCATTGCCGGCAACTCGGCGATTCCGCTGGTCAAGGCATTGGGCAAGGTGATCGCCAGCGACGTGCCCGAGGCCGAGCGTCATGTGCACCTGGGCGCTACCAGCCAGGATGCGATGGATACCGGCCTGGTCCTGCAATTGCGGGTGGCGCTGGATCTGATCGAGGCCGATGTGCAGCGCCTGGCCGATTCGCTGGCTCGCCAGGCTTTGGTACATATCGATACGCCGCTGGCCGGGCGTACCTGGCTGCAGCACGCAACGCCGGTGACCCTGGGGATGAAGATCGCCGGCTGGCTGGGCGCCTTGACCCGTCATCGCCAACGCCTGCAGGAACTCAAGCCGCGCCTGCTGACCCTGCAGTTCGGTGGTGCCTCCGGCACCCTGGCAGCCCTGGGCGACAAGGCTCTACCGGTGGCCGAAGCACTGGCCCGGGAACTGGACCTGCACCTGCCGGAACAACCCTGGCACACCCAGCGCGATCGCCTGGTGGAGTTTGCTTCGGTACTGGGTCTGATCGCCGGTAGCCTGGGCAAACTGGGTCGCGATGTCAGCCTGCTGATGCAGACCGAGGCGGCCGAAGTGTTCGAGCCCTCGGCGCCGGGCAAGGGCGGCTCTTCGACCATGCCGCACAAGCGCAACCCGGTCGGTGCTGCGGTGTTGATCGGTGCCGCGACGCGGGTGCCGGGGCTGGTCTCGACGATGCTCGCGGCCATGCCCCAGGAGCACGAACGCAGCCTGGGCCTGTGGCACGCCGAATGGGAAACCCTGCCGGAGATCTGCTGCCTGGTATCCGGCGCCTTGCGCCAGGCCCAGGTCATCGCCGATGGCCTGCAGGTGGATGCCGCACGCATGCGCCACAACCTCGACCTGACCCAGGGGCTGGTGCTGGCCGAAGCGGTCAGCATCGTCCTGGCCCAGCGCCTGGGCCGCGACCACGCTCATCACTTGCTGGAAACCTGCTGCAAACGTGCAGTGGCCGAACAGCGTCACCTGCGCGCCGTGCTTGGCGACGATCCGCAGGTGAGCGCCGAACTCTCGGCGGACGAACTCGATCGTCTGCTCGATCCCGCCCATTACCTCGGCCAGGCCCGCGCCTGGGTCGAGCGTGCGCTGGCGGAACATCACCCATTCAATGCCTGAGGAGGCTGCAGTGGCACAGGTACAACTCGAAGGTGGCGTACTCAACTATCAAATCGACGGCCCTGAAGGCGCTCCGGTGCTGGTGCTGTCCAACTCCCTGGGCACCAACCTGCACATGTGGGACACCCAGGTGCCGGCCTTCGCCGCGCACTTTCGCGTGCTGCGTTACGACACCCGTGGCCATGGCGGCTCGTTGGTCACCGAAGGCCCCTACAGCATCGAACAGCTGGGCCGGGACGTGCTGGCGCTGCTCGATGCCCTGAAGATCGAGCGTGCGCATTTCTGTGGCCTGTCCATGGGCGGCCTGATCGGCCAGTGGCTGGGCATCAATGCCGGTGAGCGCCTGAACCGGCTGATCGTCTGCAACACCGCCGCCAAGATCGGTTCGCCGCAGACCTGGAACCCGCGCATCGAGACAGTGCTGCGCGATGGCCAGAAAGCCATGGTCGACCTGCGCGACGCCTCGATCCAGCGCTGGTTCACGCCGGCCTATGCCGCAGCCCATCCGGACCAGGCCAAGCGCATCACCGACATGCTGGCAGCCACCTCGCCCCAGGGCTATGCAGCCAACTGCGGCGCCGTGCGCGATGCCGATTTCCGCGATCAGCTGGGTGAAATCCGCGTACCGCTGCTGGCCATTGCCGGCACCGAAGATGCGGTGACCCCGCCGTCGGGCAGCCTGTTCATCCAGGAGCACGTGGCAGGCGCCGAATTCGCCGAGTTCCATGCCGCGCACCTGTCCAACGTCGAAGTCGGCGAGCCGTTCAGCCGCCGTGTCATCGACTTTCTGCTGGCCCGCTGAGGAGTGCGATTGGTGGACGAAAAACAACGCTATGAAGAGGGCATGAAGGTGCGTCGCGCGGTATTGGGCGATGCCCATGTCGAGCGCAGCCTGACCAACCTCAACGAATTCAACGGCGAATTCCAGGAAATGATCACCCGGCATGCCTGGGGCGACATCTGGACCCGCCCGGGCCTGCCACGGCATACCCGCAGCCTGATCACCATTGCCATGCTGATCGGCATGAACCGCAACGAAGAGCTCAAGCTGCACCTGCGGGCCGCCGCCAACAATGGCGTGACCCGTGACGAGATCAAGGAAGTGCTGATGCAGAGTGCGATCTACTGCGGCATTCCGGCGGCCAATGCGACCTTCCACCTGGCCGAGTCGGTGTGGGATGAGCTGGGCGTCGAGTCCAGGGGGTAACCTTATCGCGGGGCAAGCCCGCTCCCACAGAGCAGACCTGTGGGAGCGGGCTTGCCCCGCGATGACCTCCAATGCTTCTACCGGATCGCCACCGGCCCGACATTACGTTCGATGGCCTGCTTCAACTCCTGACACATTCCCAGCATGAAGGCCAACTCCGCCACCACGAACAACGGCCCGATGATCAAGCCGCTGATGTCATCGACAAAGGCTGGCTTGCGCCCTTCATAGTGGTGCCCGACGAACTGGATCACCCAGCCCGCCACGAACAGCCCCAGCCCCGCACTCAACCAGACCATCGTGCTTTGCAGTGCCAGCACCTGGCCAAGCCACAGGCACAGGCCCAGCAACAAGCCCATGACCAGGCCGAAGCGCTGGTCCAGGCGCAGGTAGAACCAGGCCGACAGCATCGCCACCAGCAACGCCGGCGACAGCCACATCCCGGCCAGGTCCAGCCCCGGGCGGGACAGCAGCACCGTCACCGCCACCACGATCATCGGGATGCCGACGAAGTGGGTGGCAATGTTGCGCGGGTCGCGGTGGTAGGCGGCGTATTGACTGAGGTGTTCGACCAGGTTTTTCATTATTGTTCCTCCTGTAGGGTGGCCTGAGCATGCCCTGCAGGCATTCCGGCTGTCTGTCGGCTAGCCGACAGAGTTGACCTTCGAGGCGTTATGAGCACCGATCCCGCCTGGCGCGACACCCTGCTCCAGGGCCACTGGTTCAAGCACCTGCCACCTTTCCTTCAGGATAGCCTGCTGGATCTTGCCCGGCTGCGCGAGCTGGCGCCCGGGCAATTGCTGTTCCAGCGCGGCGACGCGCCCTGTGGCCTGTACGCGGTGCTCGACGGGGCGATGCGGGTGGGGGCGGTCAGCCTCGAAGGCAAGGAGGCCTTGCTGACCCTGGTGCAGGCACCCCAGTGGTTCGGCGAGATCAGCCTGTTCGACGGCCAGCCGCGCACCCATGACGCCCAGGCCGAAGGCGCGACGCGCCTGTTGTGGATACCCCAGGCGCAGCTGTTGGCCTTGCTGGCGCAGCACCCCGGTCATTGGCGCGACTTCGCCTTGCTGATGAGCCAGAAACTACGCCAGCTGTTTGTCACCCTGGAGCAGCAGAGCCTGCTGGCAGCGGCCCCGCGGGTCGCCCATCGGCTGTTGCAGATGGCCGCCGGCTACGGTGAGGTGGACGCTACCCGGCACCTGCTGCAACTGTCCCAGGAGCAACTGGCGCTGATGCTTTCACTGTCACGCCAGACCACCAACCAGATCCTCAAGTCGCTGCAACTGGAAGGGGCGCTGCGCCTGGGCTACGGCGAGATCGAGATTCTCGACCTCGCCCGCCTGCAGGCCCTGGCTAGTCCGGCTGGAACGGCGATTCGCTGAGAATCACCCCGGTTTCCTCGACGTACTTCTGCCATTCGCCCAGCAGCGCCTGCAGCTTCTCGGGCCGGCTGGCCGCCAGGTCGTCGATTTCACCCGGGTCGCTGGCCAGGTCGTACAGCTGCCAGGTGGCAGGGCCCACCGGGCCCGGGATGTAGACGGCCTTCCACTGGCCCTGGCGAATGGCCCGGCGGCCGAACAATTCCCAGCCGGTGACGGTGTGCTCGTCATGCACCTGCTCGGTTTCCCCCGACAGGTAGCCCAGCCACGACTTGCCGCGCAGCGGCGCAACGTCACGACCGCGCCAGCGCTTGCCGGGGTGACGCACGCCGGCAAGGTCCAGCAGGGTCGGGGTGATGTCCATCACTGTGCTGAACTGATGGCTGATCTGCCCCTGCCGGGCCAGGGCCGGGTAGTGCAGCAGGGCCGGCACGCGGATGCCGCCTTCGCTGGTGAAGGCCTTGAACAGTCGCGAGGGTGCCGTGGCCGCCTGGGCCCACTGCGGGCCGTACCAGACGTAGGAGTTGGCCCGGCCGATGTTCTCCAGGCTGTTGTCGTAGTGCTGGTCCAGGTAGCTGGCCAGGTGCGGGCCGAACTTGGGGAAGGCTTCGAGCAGCGCGCCTTCGGCGCCGTTGTCGGACATGAACAGCACCAGGGTGTTGTCCAGCTGGCCCTGGTTGCGCAGGTAGTCCAGGACCCGGCCGATGTTCCAGTCCATGCGCTCGACCATCGCCGCGTAGACCTCCATGGAGCGCGCCGAGCGCTGGCGCTGCTCATCGCTGAGGCTGGCCCAGTGGTTGTCGACCGGGTGGGCGCGGGTGTCGGCCTTGATCAGGCCCAGCTCGCGCAGTTTTGCCAGGCGCTCCTGGCGCAGCACTTCGGGGCCGGCGTCGTAGCGACCCTTGTAGCGGGCGACCACTTCGGCCGGCGCCTGCAACGGCCAGTGTGGCGCCGAGAACGGCAGGTAGGCGAAGAACGGGCGGCTCTGGTCGCGCGCCTTGAGGTAGTCGAGCAGCTTGTCGCCGAAGGCGTCGGAAGAATAGAACCCCTCGGGCAGTTGCTCGACGAAGGTCTGGTCTTCGATGTACAGCGCCGGGGTGGACTTGAGCAGGCGTGGGGTCTGCTCGTCATAGGTCGGCTCGAAGCCGTAGTGGTTGGCTGCCCCGGGCAGCAGGGCGAAGGAGCGTTCGAAGCCGCGGGCGTGGGGCGCAAGCTCGGCCTTCAGGCCCAGGTGCCATTTGCCGCTCATCAGGGTCTGGTAGCCGGCCTCGCGCAGCAGCTCCGGCAGGGCCACCACGCGATCGTTGAGGTAGCCTTCGTACCCGGGCTTGCCGATCAGCTCCGGGGTCAGGGCCTCGGCCATGGTGCCGATGCCGGCGATGTGGTGATCGGTACCGGTGAGCAGCATCGAGCGGGTCGGCGAGCAGGTGGGCGCGGTGTGGAAGTCGGTCAGGCGCAGGCCGGCGGTGGCCAGGGCGTCGAGGTTCGGGGTGGCGATTTCACCGCCGAAGGCGCCGAGGTCGGAAAATCCCAGGTCGTCGGCAACGATGACCAGAAAGTTGGGGCGTTGGCTCATGGTCGGTTCTCAATAGGCTAGGTAGGACAGGGGCAGGTTGTTGATCTGTACCGGCGCGGCCGGCAGGTAGCGGGCATCGGCGGTCAGCTCGTGCAGCAGTGCCTCGCGCAGGCGATGGAAGTCCAGGCTGGCGCGCTGGCGCGGGTGCGGCAGGTCGATGTGCTTGATCTGCTTGATCCGCCCCGGCCGTGGTTCGAGCACCACGATCCGGTCGGCCAGGAACAGCGCTTCCTCGACATCGTGGGTCACCAGCAAGGTGGTGATGCGCGCCCGTTCGCGGATCGCCAGCAGCTCGTCCTGCATCTGCTGGCGGGTCAGGGCATCGAGGGCGCCGAAGGGTTCGTCGAGCAACAGGATCCGCGGGCTGGCCACCAGGCCACGGGCAATCGCCACGCGCTGGGCCATGCCGCCGGAGAGCTGGTGGGGGTAGGCCCGGGTGAAGTCTTCAAGGCCCACCAGGGCGATGTAGTCGGCGATGCGCTGCTCGCGTTCGCGGGGCGGCAAGGCTTCGTTGACCAGGCCCAGGGCGATGTTTTCGCGCACGGTCAGCCAGGGGAACAGGCGGTGTTCCTGGAACACGATGCCACGCTCGCGGCCGATGCCGGTCAGTGGCTGGCCGTCGATCAGGATCTGCCCCTGATAGTCGTTGTCCAGACCGATCAGCAGGCGCAACAGGGTGGATTTGCCGCAACCGCTGGCACCGACGATGGCGACGAATTCGCCGTCGGCGATCTGCAGGTTGAAGTCGCGGATGGCTTCCAGCTCGCCGCCGGCCACCGCAAAGTGTTTGCCGACCTGATTGAAACTGACCAAGGGATGGGCAATGGCGTTCATGCTCGTCTCCAGCGCGTGGCACGCGATTCGATGTGTTGTCCGAGGGCGCCCAACAGCGCGCCGGTGAGGCCGACCAGGAGCATCCCGGCCATGATCAGGTCCATGCGCAGCAGCTGCTGGGCGCCGATCATCAGACTGCCGATACCGCCGCCCGAGGGCATGAAGTACTCGGCGCCGATGGTGCCGAGCCAGGCATAGATCAGGCCGACGCGCAGGCCGGCGAAAATGCCCGGTGCCGCGCCGGGCAGTACCAGGCGCAACAGGCGCTGGCGCAGGTTCAGGTGCAGCACCCGGGCGGCTTCGTCCAGTTGCGCCGAGCGGTGGGCGACGCTGCGCTGGGTGGCGATGAACAGCGGGAAGAACGCCGCCAGGCCGACGAACACCCATTTGGCCAGTTCACCCAGGCCGAACCAGGCGGTAAGCAAGGGCACCCAGGCGAAGATCGCGATCTGCCGCAGGGCGGCCAGGGTGGGCGCCAGCAGGCGTTCGGCCGGCCGCGACAGCCCCAGCCACAGCCCCAGGGCAAAACCCAGCCCGCCACCGAGCAACAGCCCGCCCAGGGCCCGGCCGACACTGACCGCCAGGGCGGCAATCAGCGAACCGTCAAGCACACCTTGCCAGGTGGTGACCAGCACCTGCCAGGGCGCCACGAGGATGTTGGCATCGACCCAGTGCAACTGGCTCGCCAGTTGCCAGACCAGCAGCAAGGCCAGCGGCAGCGCCAGGGCCTGCAGATGCTCGCTGCCTTGCAGGCGCTGCACCCGCAGCTGGGCGCCGGGCGGATGCGGCCAGTGCACCAGGCGCCGGTCCAGCCAGCCCAGGCCACGGTCCATGGCAAAGCCCAGCACGCCGATGACGCCGATGCAGACGAAGACGATATCGAGCATGAACAACTGCCGGGCCCAGACCATCAGGTAACCGATGCCTTCACTGGAGGCCAGCAGTTCCACCGCCAATAGTGATGACCAGCCGGTGGCCAGGGCCAGGCGCACACCGGCGAGAAAGGCGGGCAGGGCGGCGGGCAAGACCAGCTTGCTGACCAGCAGGTGGCCGGGGAGTTGGAGCACGGCAGCCGCTTCGCGCAGGCGCGGCTGGGCATCGCGCACGCCGACCAGGGTATGCAGGGTAACCGGCACGATGATCGCCTTGACCAGCACCACCAGCTTGAGTAGTTCGCCAATGCCGAACAGCACCATGAACAGCGGCACCCAGGCCAGGGTCGGTATCTGTGCCAGGGCGTTGAAGGTCGGCAGCACCAGGCGTTCGGCGCGGCGACTGAAGCCCAGCCAGGCGCCGAGTACGGCACCGCTGGCGACACCTGCCAGCAGCCCGGCCAGCAGGCGTTGCAGACTGATTGCCAGGTGCGACCACAATTCGCCGTGGTTCAGTTCCAGGGCGCTCTGCCAGACCAGGCTGGGGGGCGGCAGGATTTGTTCGCTCATCCACTGGTTGCGACTGGCCAGCCACCACAGCAGGGCCAGGCCCAGCGGTACGAACCAGACCTGCAGACGCGCCCACGGCAGTGCGCGCAGGTGCCGCGTGGCAGGGGCCTGGGGCAGACTGGAGACGGAAACTTGGGCCATGGCGGACCTCCGTGGATTGAAATGTGTATATTCCTTTCGGATATATTTCTCTGAAAATAAATTCGAATAGGTGATAAGAGCCTGCATTTAAAGCACCGTGCCAAGCCGGTATCCAATGCATTCGAGGCATATTTTTCCTGTGTGGAATGCATCCCCGGCGCAAGGTCGCGGACTGGCTTGCTTATGTATTTTTATTATTAAAATGTAATTTATTAGTATTTATTTGATGGCAGGAGATGTGGTTAGCGTGGCCGCACCACTACAAGGAGTCGCCTGCCATGAACCTGTCGATCAACCGTGTTTTCAGTCTGTTCGCCGCCCCCGCCCTGGCTGCCGTGGTCGGTTGGCTGCCGCCGCTGGCCCAGGCCGCCGCGGTCAAGGAAATCCGCATTGCCGTGCCGGACCTGAGTGCCGGTACGAAGAACTCCGGGGGCGGGGTCAGCGATGTACTGCGCAACCAGCAACTGCTGGAAAAGGCCTTTGCCGCCGATGGCATCAAGATCCAGTGGAACTACTTCAAGGGCGCGGGACCTGTGATCAACGAAGCCTTTGCCAACGGCCAGGTCGATTTCGCCTATCTGGGCGACCTGGCAGCGATCATCGGCAAGGCCAACGGCGTCGACACCCGTCTGCTGGCCGCCACCGGCCGCGGCATCAAGCACTACCTGGGCGTGGTCCCCGGCAGCGGCATCAAGACCCTGCAGGACCTCAAGGGCAAGCGCGTGGCGATCTTCCGTGGCACCGCCAGCCAGCTGTCCTTCGATGCCGCCCTGGCCAGCCAGGGCCTGAGCGAGAAAGACTTCAAGGTGATCAACCTCGACTTCAACGCTTCGATCGCCGCCCTGGCGGCCCGGCAGATCGATGCCACCTGGGGGCTGTCGGGGTTGAACGCCCTGCAGGCGCGGGGCCTGGCGGACCTGCCATTGAATACCCGTGACCTGGGGGGCGCCGGTAGCATCCAGGCGGTGCTGGTGGGCTCCGGTGCCTTCGTCGATGCCCACCCCGAACTGGTCGCGCGCCTGCTCGACGCCCAGCAGCAGGCGGTGCAGTGGTTGAGCGAGGAGGGCAACAAGGAGGCCTACATCCAGCTGGTGTCGGAGCTGGCCAGCTACCCGCCGGTGATCCTGCAGCGTGACCTGCAGGACGAGCCGCTGCAGCAGACCTTCCGCTCCAGCCTCGACCAGCCCTTCCTCGACCAGCTCCAGGCCTCGGTCGACCTGGCCGCCGAGCAGCGCCTGATCCGCAAGCCGTTCAAGGTCGCCCAGTGGCTGGCGCCCCAGGCTATCCGGCCAGCACCTGCGCCACTGGCTGCCGATCGAGGCTGACCAGGGTATCGATCATGGCCCGCGCCGCTGGCGACAGGCGATAACCGCTGCGGCTGACGATGCCGCAGCGGGCATTGAGGCTGTCCAGGTTGGCCGGCAGGTTGCGCCAGTGCAGGCGTACCAGGCGGCCCTGCTGGATGTCTTCGGCGAAGGCTTCCTCGGTACCGATGCCGATGGCGTCGCTACCCAGCACCCGGCGTACCAGGGTCGGCAGGTGTTCGCTCTGCACCTGGGGAACGAAGTCGGTCTTGCCGCTCAGGTTGGCCAGCAGCTTGCGCACCCCCGGCGGGATCAGGGTGGTGGCCAGCGGGTAGTCGAACATGTCGTTGGTCGACAGGCTGTCCTTGGCCAGCAAGGGATGCCCGGGGCGGCAGAAGAACAGGCCGCGGCGCGGGCTCAGGGGTAGGGTCTGGAAATTGGGATCGGCTTCGAACTGGCGGATATCGGCGACGAAAAACTCGATCTCCTCACGGTTCAAGGCGCGGCCGAGTTTCTCCCAGTTATCCACTTCCAGGCGGGTACGCACCTTCGGATGCGCATCGAGAAATTGCGCCAGTGCCTGGGGCACCAGTTGCACCGCCGGTGCCGGCCCGCAACCGAAATGCAGTTCACCGGCATCGAGCTTGGTCATCTCCAGTACTTCACTGCTCAACAGCGCCGCCCCCTGGACCAGGCGCAAGGCGTGCTGCAGCACCACCTGGCCTTCGGGCGTGGGGCGCAGGTCCTTGTTGCCGCGGTCCACCAGCACGCAACCGAACTCCTGTTCCAGGCCCTGGATGCTGCGGCTGAAGGCCGGCTGGGTGATGCCCATGGCGTCGGCGGCCCGTACAAAGCTGCGGTGTTCGTTGAGGGCGATGAAGTAACGCAGTTGGCGAAGATCCATATGCTTTCCCGGCATTCCAAAAATACGGCGAAGGTATTTGCCGCCACGAAGGCTCAGGTTTTAAATGCAAGCTCTTATTCCGTCAATGAAGCACTTGCAAGTTTGTTAGAGCATATTTGCATATGGATAGTGCAAGTGTTTCATCGACACAATTCCCAGAGCAGCCAGATGAGGGTCGTACCATGAGCAATGCCGCACACGCCGTAGCACCCGTCAGCCATGTGCTGGACATCCACCCGGTGGCTGGACGCATCGGTGCCGAGATCCGCGGGGTGCAATTGAGCGCCGACCTCGAGCCCGCCGTGATCGAGGCCATACAGGCGGCGCTGGTGGAGCACAAGGTGGTGTTCTTCCGCGCCCAGCACCACCTCGATGACCAGGGCCAGGAAGCCTTCGCCCACCTGCTCGGCGAGCCGATCGCCCACCCCACCGTGCCGGTGCGCGATGGCACGCGCTTCCTGCTGGAACTGGACGGCGGCGAAGGGCGTCGGGCCAACTCCTGGCACACCGACGTGACCTTCGTCGATGCCTATCCCAAGGCATCGATCCTGCGCTCGGTCGTGGCGCCGCAATCGGGTGGCGATACGGTCTGGGCCAACACCGCATCGGCCTACCAGGACCTGCCGGCGGAGTTGCAGGCCCTGGCCGACCAGCTCTGGGCCGTGCACAGCAACGAGTACGACTACGCAGGGGCCAAGCCGAATGTCACCCTGGAGCAGCAGGAAAGTTATCGCCGGATCTTCACCTCGACGGTGTACGAAACCGAGCATCCGGTTGTGCGGGTGCACCCGGTCAGCGGTGAGAAAACCCTGCTGCTCGGTCACTTCGTCAAACGCCTGAAGGGCTATTCGCAGTTCGACTCCACGCACCTGTTCAACCTGCTGCAGAGCCATGTCACCCGCCTGGAAAACACCGTGCGCTGGCGCTGGCAGGCGGGCGACGTGGCGATCTGGGACAACCGCGCCACCCAGCATTACGCCGTCGACGACTATGGCACCCAGGGACGGGTGGTGCGTCGGGTGACCTTGCAGGGGGACGTGCCGGTCGGCGTCGGCGGGCAGCGTAGCCGGACCACGCGGGGGGCGTGAGGCCAATCGCGGGGCAAGCCCGCTCCTACAGAGGGACTGTGGAAGCGGGCTTGCCCCGCGATGCTTCAGAGGATACTGATCGGATAGCTGATGATCAGGCGGTTCTCGTCGAAGGTGTTGCTGCTGTAGTCGCGGCGCATGGTCGAATTGCGCCATTTCACCGACAGGTTTTTCAGGTTCCCGGACTGGACCACATAGGCCAGTTCCGATTCCCGCGCCCACTCCTCGCCATCGGTGATTGCCCCGGTGTGCACGTTGTCACCGCTGATGTAGCGGTTCATCAGTGTCAGGCCCGGCACGCCGACGCCGGCGAAGTTGAAGTCGTGACGCACCTGCCAGGAACGCTCCCGGGCGTTGTCGAAGCTGGAGTTGTAGCTGTCATTGGCCAGGGTGCCGCCGCTGGTGCCATTGACCCGCATCCAGGGATCGTCGCCGCTGACGCGCTGCAGGCCGACATAGAAGGTGTTGCTGCCATACCTGGCCGAAAGCAGGGCCGAGGCGGTGCGGTTGTCCAGCTTGCCGGCGCGTTCGGCGCCATCTTCCTTGCCGATGAAGTAGCCGAGGTTGGCGCCCAGGGTCCAGTCACCCACGGGCTGGCTGTGCACCAGGTTGATGAATTGCTGGTTGTAGATGTCCTTGAGTTCGGCGTTCCACAGGCCGATCAGGGTGCGCTTGTCGTTGAAGCTGTATTCGCCACCGGCAAAGTTGAAACGGTCGGAGGTGAAGGCCGCCCGGCCGTTCATCGACATGTCTTCCATGCTCGCGTCGTTGCGCGGGCTGTTGGCGCGGAACTGGCCGGCGTACAGGGTCAGGCCGGCGATTTCCTGGGAGGTGAGCTGCCCGCCACGGAAGGTCTGCGGCAGCGAGCGGCCGTCATCCGAACGCAGGATCGGCAGCACCGGCATCCATTCGCCGACCTTCAGCTCGGTGTTGGAAACCTTGGCCTTGAGCGCCACGCCCAGGCGGCCGAAATCATCGGCCGGGCGACCATCGTCGTGCACCGGCAACAGCTGGGTGTTCGCCGTACCGCGTCCGCCATCGAGCTTGACCGAGTACAGGCCCAGCACATCGACACCGAATCCGACCAGACCCTGGGTGAACCCGGAGCGGGCATCGAGGATGAAACTCTGGGTCCATTCCTCGGCCTTGCCCTGGGGATTGGCCGGGTCGACGAAGTTGCGGTTGATGTAGAAATTGCGCAGGTTGAGATTGGTCTTGGCATCTTCGACGAAGCCCCCTTCGGCCGCGAAAGCGGGCAGGGCGCAGGTCATGGCCAGCAGGCCTGGGAGCAGGTGTCGTGCGGGTGGGAGTGCGGTCATCGTGTGTGTCTCTTGTTTTTATGTAAGCCGAAGCCATCCGCTGCGACGGTTGAAGGTCGCAGGCCGGGCATCGATCTTGGGGTTACAGGCTGGGAACAGCTGCGTAGGGATGGTGCGGCGGCGGGCCGGGGGGAATCAATTCGCTACAGGCGGAACTGGGCGATAATCGAACGCTAACTGTTTGGTTAGTTTTAGGGCGTGGTGAGCCTATCGCCGGCTATGGGCTTGAGCCAGGCATAAAAAAGCCCACCGTGAAGGTGGGCTCTTTCATGCAACGGCCAATCAGCTTTTCGATGCGTCGGCTTGCGCCTGCTGCTGCGCCTGGCCGGTCTGCTCGTACCAGCCGCCACCGAGGGCCTTGTACAGGTTGACCTCGCTGACCAGCTGCGACAGGCGGTCAGTGATCAACGACTGCTGGCTGTTGAACAGCTGACGCTGGGCGTCGAGGAAGGTCAGGTTGCTGTCGACACCGATACGGTAGCGACGCTCGGCCAGACGGTAGTAGTCCTGGTTGGCAGACACCAGGTCACGCTGGGCTTTCAACTGCTCGTTGAAGGTCTTGCGCGCGGCGAGGCCATCGGAGACTTCCTGGAAGGCGGTCTGGATGGTTTTCTCGTACTTGGCGACGTTGATGTCCTTCTGGATCTTCGAGTAGTCGAGGCTGGC
>Ga0247821_10000517_pt1 | contig 21464 bp, 16 predicted proteins | sample 13C_Glycerol_Day_FD_192481 | JGI IMG/M metagenome (GOLD analysis project Ga0247821, IMG submission 192481) | Soil microbial communities from agricultural site in Penn Yan, New York, United States - 13C_Glycerol_Day14 | ecosystem: Environmental > Terrestrial > Soil > Agricultural land | place... | reverse complement strand
CCGGTGCGGTGGCGGTGCTCAGTTGCTGGGATTGCCCGGCGGCCTCGAGGGGCTTGCCGTCGAGCTGGCGCAGCAAGTCGGGCAGGTCGTTGGCGACCCGGTCGATCACTTTCAGGCGCAGGGCTTCAGTGGCGGGCAGGCTCACGGCTTCCCGTACCGCCTGTTCGGCCCATTCGGCGTTGCGCCCGCGCAATTGGGCAAGCCCACGGATGTAGGCGGCCGCGTCATTGACCTGCTTGCGGGTCAGGGTGTCCTGTTCGCTTGGCGGGGCCTGCTTGTCCCCGGTCGGTGCCGGGGGCGGGGCTGCCGGGTCCTTGGGAGAGCCGGGCAGGCCGCCGATCTGCACGGGCGTGGCGGCGCCCAGGTTGGTGCCCGGGGCCATGGCTGCCACGTGGCTGGCGTAGAGAATGTAGGTGCCGGCACTGGCGGCCCGGGCGCCACCGGGGGCGACAAAGCTGGCAACCGGAACGGGGCTGGCGAGGATCGCCTTGATGATCTCGCGCATCGAGCTGTCGAGTCCGCCTGGGGTGTCGAGGCGGATCACCACCAACTGCGCCTGCGTGCTCTTGGCATGGTCCAGGCCACGGATCAGGTAGTCGGCACTGGCCGGGCCAATGGCACCGTTGATACTCAGTACCAGCACCGGCTGGCCGGGCGTAGCCTGGCTGCCCGCAAGCCCGCCGAGCCACAAGAGCAGCAGCAGGTACCGACACCAACGTGCGATCACCTGAATTCACCCGGTTTGTGCGTGTCCAATAAGTTTAGTCCGCTGCCCTGAGCAGCACGGCCTAAACTTCAGAAGTGGGGGGGCTACAACCGGAGGTGCATCATGCGTATGGCAAAAACGCTGCAGCAATGCCTGGACAAGGCTGGCTGCGACTACGACATCGTTCCTCACGCGCACTCATCCACCAGCCTTGAGTCGGCGCGCATGGCTGGCGTACCCGCCGAGCGGGTGGCCAAGTCGGTCATGCTCGACGACCGCCACGGCAACTACCTGATGGCTGTGCTGCCCGCCAACCGTCACCTGGACATGAGCAAGGTCCAGGCCACTGGCCAGTGGCACATGACCTCGGAAAGCAACCTGCCTCACTTGTTTGGCGATTGCGAACGCGGCGCCATCCCGGCGATGGGTGATGCCTATTCGATCAAGATGCTGGTCGATCCGACCCTCACCCGCCAGGGTGACATCTACGTCGAGGCTGGCGACCACGACCACTTGATCCACATGAACATGGCGCAGTACTTGAAACTGGTGCCGAGCGCCGAAGTGCGTGAGGTTTGCTGATGATCAACCCACTGCCAGGCTGGCGTCGTGGATGCCCGGCCTGGCCCAAAGGAGTGTCCCATGGAAGCACCCAACCATAAGTTCTCTGAATTGTTCAAACAGCTGGGCCTGCCCGACGATCCGGTCGGTATCGACCAGTTCATCACCAGCCATTCGCCGCTCAAGGGCGACATAAAACTGGTGGATGCGCCGTTCTGGACACCGGCCCAGAAGGCCTTTCTGCAGGAAAGCGTTAACGAGGATGCCGACTGGGCGGTGATGTTCGACCAGCTCAACGAGGCCCTGCGAAATAAACGCTGAGCGGCACCTGATACCGGCGTTCGGCGTTGCTATGCTCAGAAAAAAACAACAGGGGGATAGCACCAATGAAAGATCCCTATGCCGTCGGTTTCTGGTGTGCCGTGACAGCCTTGGGTCTGCTGACCGTCGGTTATTTCTATGGTGTCAAACAGACTTACCAACTGCATCAGGCGATGGTGTTTCTCTATGCCGCCGGGGGCGTGATCGGGGCACTGGCCTTGACTGCGCTGGCCTGGATTGCCTGGCAGCAGTTGCGGGTCAGCAAACGCCAACTCGCCCAGGGGCGCACGCTGGTCGCCATCTGGAACACCAAGGTGGCCTTGCGCCGGGTCGAGACGGTATTCGACCGCTACTTCTGGGGCAGCTACTGGCAACCGGGGCGGACCTTCCAGGAAGTCATGGGCGAGCTTGAGGGCACGCCACTGGAGCAAAGCCTCGAAGCCCTGAAACGCCAGTGCCGCGAGCTGGACAAGGAAACCCACGACCTGCGCCGCCACTGGCTGGACAACGCCCGAGAGCTGTCCACCGTTGCCACGGCGATGGCCCGCGAGCGGTATCAACTGGACTTGTGCGACTCACAGCAAAGCAGTGGCCGCGGGGGTGCGGTACTCAACCGCGATCTGGAAGTGCTGGTGTACACCTGGTCGGCACGCCTGCGCAGCTTCGACCACCAGCTCGACGAGCTGGAGGGCGAATACCGCTGAGGGACGTCGCGGCGAATCAATCGCCGCGAATGTACTGTTCCAGCTGCAGGATCATGTTGGCCTGCTCGGCGATGGCCTCTTTTACCAGGTCACCGATCGACAGCAGGCCCAGCAGCTCGCCGTTCTCCACCACCGGCAGGTGACGCAGGTGGCTGTTGGTCATCATGTTCATGCAGTACTCGATGTTCTGGTGCGGGTCCACCGTGATCACCGGCGCGCTCATGATCGCGCTGACCGGTGTACCGACCGAAGAGCGGCCCTTGAGCACCATCTTGCGCGCATAGTCGCGCTCACTGACGATCCCCACCACTTGCCCGCCCTCGACCACCGGCAACGCGCCGACGTTCTTTTCAGCCATCAACTTGAGCGCATCGAGCACCATATGGTCCGGACCGATGGTGTGAACCTGATGGTGCTGCTGGGCTTTGGTTTTTAGAAGCTGTGCCACGGTTTTCATAGAGGCCTCTGCAATGCTGGGAGTTGTTGACGGCAGATACCTACAGAATCGTGTACAGATGGCTACAGGGCAAGGGAGAAAGCGGCATCGACCCGATTGAAAAACGTCATGGTCGTTAAACCGAGTGCCCTGCCGGGTTTCTACTCAACCCGGCAGGGCCGCGGTTCAGCTCTTGTGCACGATCACCTGGCTGTTCAGGTCATTGAGCATGGCGTCTACCACAGGCTTCATCTTCTCGTAGTCGGCAACGCTGCACACCGCCTTGGGGTAGTGGAAGTCCATGCGGCGTTTGACCACCACGCTGTTGCCTTGCTGAATGTACTCGGCGGTGTAGTCAATGAACGCGTCTTTGAGCGTCACCGACTTTGGCGCGGCCAGAATCTTCACATCAGCCGGGAATTCGTAGCGGGCCTGTTCCTCGTTAACCCCCGAGATACAGCCGAAGGGCTGGGTGCGCTGCTTCTCGGCGACAAAGCCGAACACGTTCTGGGCTATGCCGCCGGCCAGGCTGGTGAGGGTCGGTACGCCGATCGGGCCAGGCAGGTTTGCCAGGTTCTCGCTGCGACCGTCGATCTGCACCTCGAAGGCACCGCTGCCTTCCAGGTCGCCGCTGCGGGTCTTGCCGCTGCCGGTCTGGCCGTAGTTGGCGAGAATCTGCTGGACCATCAGGTCGCGCTGGGCCGGGGTCATGTTGCGAACGCCCCAGCGGTTGAGCTCCGCCGCCCAGCCGTCGATCTTCGAGACATGCCGGAAGTCGGCGGCGCCGCTGCTGGCCACGGTGAAGGTGGTGCTGTTCTCGACCTTGCTCAATTGAGTGGCCGGGGTGTGGCCCAGCGTCCCGGTGCGGGTGAGCAGGGTGGGTTTGTCCAGCACCGGCACCGGCAGGAAACCGCTGGCGATGGATTCGACGGTGGAGTCCAGGTACAGGTCCAGGTTCGGGATGTAGGTGATCACATGGTTGATCACCCCCAGGGTGGGGACGGTGGGCAAGGCATAGGCATTGCCCAGGTTGATCAGTGCCGGGGTGCTGTCGATGTCCACGGCGGCCAGCAGGGCTTCGAGCAGGGCGACATGGTCCTTGCAGTCGCCATAGCGGTTGCTGAGCACGGTATCGGCGGCGTGGGGCACAACGCTGCCGGCGCCGATGTACACCGCCACATAGCGAATGTTGCGACGCACCCAGTCGCCCAGGGCCAGGGCCTTGTCTCGTGGGTTGTCGAGCTTGGCGGTCAGTGACACGGCCAGCTCGCGGATGGCCGGCGTGACCTCGGTCTTGGCCCGCGCCGCATAGGCTTTGGCAAAGCTGCTGTAGTCATCGAAGGTGGAAACGGCCAGGTACTTGCCGTAATCCGAGTACGCCACGGCGCCCATTTCGATACGGGCATTGTCGCCCTGCACATAGTCCCACTGATAGACGGTGCGCCCGGCAGCGGTCTTGGGCGCGACAGCCTTGAAGCCTCTGGCGTCGGCATGCAGCTTGAGGTTCGCCGGCAGATCGTAGATCTGGGTGAACTGCTTGGTGGGGTGGAACTGCGGCATCGCCAGGTCTTCAAACTGGCCGGGGAACAGCGGCGTCTTGCGCTGCTTCCTGACGTTCAGCACCAACCGGTCGCCCACCGCCACGTCCGGGAAGATCACCACCTTCACCAGGCTGTCATGGAACATCGGCGCCTGTGCCGACTGTTGCTCCTGCTGTTCCTTGATCTGCTCGGCGCCGACCATCACCTTGCGGCCGTCGGGCTTCTGGGTATAGGCCTGAAGCACATCGAGGCTTTCCAGGGTGCGGTTGTAGTACAGCGAATGCTGGGCGCGGTACTGGATGGCGCGCTCTTCGTTGATCAGGGTGACCAGCTCCTGCGTGGTCTCGAAGCTGCCGTCTTCGGCAACCACGGTGCGTTGAATATCCTTTTCAATGGTGACAGAGGGGTCGGTGCCGTCATCCTTGGCCTGGGCCAGGGAGAACATGAACAGACAGCAGAACATCCCGACCAGACGGGCCGGGGTCAAAGCGAGGCACTTCATAAAGATCCTTCTCTTGCAGAGGAATTCCAGCGGACCGATAAGCTTAATGCGAATCAGTCCGCTGCATTTTGCCTCAATTGCACCCCGATGCGCTGGAAACTTCCTGGCTGGCCTCCTGCAACGCGGCTGCCACGGCGGCGGCATCGTTGGCGGTGTACACCCGGCCGCCCGTGTTTTTGGCCGCACAATTGGAGCCGGAGCTGGCGCTGATGTTGACGATGTTGATGCGCAGCCGCGGTTGGTGTTCGGCAATCTGGCGTGACACGGCGCACACGCTTTGCCCACAGCTGTCGCTGCCGTCGACGAACATGATGATCATCCCGTCGCGGTCACGGCCGTTCATTTTTGCGGCGGCCGCTTCCAGGCTGATGCCCAGCGCGGTCCCGCCCTGGGGCTGCAGTTGACTGATGCGCTGGGTCAGGTCGCTCCGCTGCGAGGGGTCGAACACTCCATGATCCACGGGCGTGCGGCAACCATCGAAGGTCACCAGGCGCATGTCGATGCCCTGGTCCAGGTTCTGGATCACGGTCGTGAGTGAGCTTTTGGCGACATCCATGCGCGAGACTCGCTCGTTGGTGTCATACGGCAAGAACTCCTCCACCAACGGTACCCGGCGCAGCACGGTGATGTACCACGCCTCGTTTTCGCGCTTGACCCGGATCCGCTCATCCATCGACCCCGAGGTGTCGAGCACCACGGCGAACTCCGACGCCTGGAAGTTGCCGTTCGGCGTACAGATCTGGGCTTCTGGGGTGAGGGTTGACCACAGCTGGCGCAACGACGGCCACCACAGGTACAGCCCGTAGAGTAGGGCGAGCAGCAACAGGCCCAGCAGCCAGGGCCATAGCACCAACGGCCGACGCACACGTACCGGGCGGGGCGGCGGCGGTGCTGGGGCGGGCCTGGGTGCTGTCACGGGCGGCGCAGGGGGCTTGGGCGCCACCGGTGCTGGCGAGGGCTGCGGCTGGCCCCAGCGCACCACCAGCGGCTCGCCATTGATGCTGTACAGATTGTTCAGGTCCGGGGCGCCGATCAGTTTGTTCAGTGCCTGGGCTGCCGCGCCCTGACCGCGCCGGTCGAGCTCCTGGGCCAGTTGCTGGACCGCCGCCTGGCGTTCTTCGTAGCGCTGCAGCAGCACCGCCTGTTGCTGGCGCTCGAGGCTGGCGTACAGGTGCGGTTGGCCTTCCAGCGCCGTCCACCATTCCAGCACGCCGTCCCGGCCCTGGCGGGGCTTGGCGTACAGGTGGGCGATGCTGGGCGGAAAGTGCTGGTCAATGAGCCCCACCGTCTGCTCAAGCGCCGCGGCGGCGTCCTGGTTGGCCTGGGTGTCGCGCAGTACTCGTTGCATGGGTTCGACTCCCTAGTCGCAGTTGGCGGTGCTGGACACATCCTGGCTGGCCCCTTCCAGGGCCACCGCCAATTGCGACGCATTGTTTGCCGAGTAGACGCGACCACCGGTGCTGTCGGCGATGCAGTCGGCCAGGCTGTTGTTGCTGATGTTGATCAGGTTGACCTTCAGCCGGGGTTGGTCGCGGGCAATGTCTTGCGCCACTTCGCAGACGTTGCGACCGCAGCCGTCTGCGCCGTCGACGAACATCACGATCACGCCGTCGCGTTCGCGACCGTCCATGCTGCGCGCGGCCGCCTCAAGGCTGGCGCTCAGTGCGGTGCCATCGTTGGCCACCAGCCCCTGGATGCCCTGGATCAGCGCCGGTCGTTGGGCAAGGTTGAACACGCCATGGTCCACCGGCGTGCGACAGCCATCGAAGGTCACGATGCGCATTTCGATGGCCGGGTGCAGGTCATTGACCATTTGCGTCAGCGACTGCTTGGCCACGTCCATGCGCAGCGGCGCATGGGTGATGCGGGCCAGGCGCTCAAGGTCCGGTGCAGGGTTGTCCTGGTTCTCGAAGAACCATTTTTCGTCCTCCAGCGTGGCATCGACGCTCAGTTGCATGGAGCCCGAGGTATCCAGCACCACCGACAACTGCGGTGGCTGCACCTGGGGATCCTTGACGCAGGCAAAGGGCTTTGCCGGTTCGCTGTGCAACCAGCGTTGCAGGTAGGGCCAGCCAAACCACAGCGCCGCCAGCAGTGTCAGTAGCGCCAGCAGCGGTAGCAGGAACCACGGCAGCCAGATCCATGTGCGGCGGCGAGTCCTGGCCACAGGCCTGGGCGCTGGCGGCGGCGCCACGGCCGCAGGTTCGCCCCAGCGCACCAGCAGCGGGTAGCCATTGACGCTGTAGAGGTTGTTCAGGTCTGCCGGACCGATCAGGCGGCGCAAGGCCGAGGCGTCGCTGGCCTGGTCGCGACTTTCCAGCTCGCTGGCCAGTTGGCGCAGGGCATCCTGGCGCTGCTCGTAAAGGCTCAGCAACGCCGCTTGCTGTTCGGCGCCAAGCTCGCCATACAACCGCGGCTGCCCCTCAAGGGCTGTCCACCATTCCCGGGCGCCGTCCTTGCCCGCGCGTGGCAGGGCAAACAACTGGGCAACGCTGGGGGGGAAGTGCTTGGTGATGATCGCGACTGTCTGTACGAGCGCGGCCAGGCCGTCGTGGTCCGGCCCGGCATCACGGGTAACCCGTTGCATGGTGATGTCCTGAAAAAAGATCGGCAGCCGAAGCTGCCGAGGGGGGCTTACTCGTAACCCAGGCTCAACTGCAGGCGACTGACCTGCTGCTGCAGCACCTTGAGTTGCTGCTTGCGGGCTTCAACCTGTGTGTTGCTGGCATTGTTCGCCGGTGCGCGCTGGGTAGACTTGAGCTGTTGCTCCAGCCCGGCAATCTGCTGCTGCACATCGCCCTTGTTGGCGTGCCGGGCCTTGAGCGTGCTCAGCAAGCCGTTGAGCGACTTCTCCAGGCTGGCCTGCTGACGCTGCTGGGTGGCCAGGTCCTGGCGCGTGGATGCCTGCAAGGCGCTGAGCTCGTCGAACACCTGGTTGAACTGGCGGTTCTGCTCGCGGGCGGCGACCAGCTCCTGTTCACTGTTGTGCACCTGCTCGGCATAGCCGCCGCCATAGTCGCAGTTGAGCTTGCTGACCAGGCTGGCGCTGCTGTCGGAGGCGTTGCATTGCGAGGCGGTGGTGGTGCAGCCGGCCAGGGTCGTCAGCACCAGGGCGCAAAGGCCAATTCGTACGAACATGGAATGTCCTCAGCCCAGGGTAATTGCCGAGCGCTGGCTGTAGAGGCCGTCGACCTCCTGCTGCAGCGACGCGACCTTGTTGTTCATCTTGGCAATCTCGGCCTCGACCTTCTGCACTTCAGCCTGGCTGGAGCCGCTGCTGCGCTCGGCCTGGGCAACCTTCTCGAACTCGGTGACGCGAGACTGCATGTTGCTCAGGTCTTTGCGCATCAAGGTGATGTTCTTGTCGATATTGGCTATGTCCTGCTGGGCCTTGGCCTTGTCCACCGACTTGGCTTTGATGGCGCGCTGGATATCGGCGATCTGCTGTTTGTCGTCGTTGATCACCCGCTGCAGGGTGTTGGTGCGCTCGGCGACCTTGGCGGTCTCTTTCTGCACGTCGGCGGTCATGACGTTGAGGCGCTGGGTGGTGTCGGCGTACTTGGCGCGACGGTCATCCAGGTAGTAGTTGGCGCCCATGGCCACGCCACAGGCGGCCAGGCCGGCTGCGGCCGCACAGGCCACCTTGTTGCCCGCGTCGGACAGCGTGCAGATGAGGATGCCGCCGGCGGCGGCAACGGCGCAGGCCTGGTAGCCCGAGGCGCTGAAAAACTTGGCGTCGGTGCTTTCGGTCAGGCGCGGGTCAGCGGTGCCTGGCGTGCTGTCGGTCGCAAACGGGCTACCGGTGCTGGCGCAACCGCTCAACACCAGGCTCACCGCCATCATCAGACCGATCCACACCCGGGAAATACCTGGCTTGTTCATGTTCATGTTCGCTTCCTTGTTCGCTGTGGTTTCAATGGGTCACGGCCTTGCAGCTGTTGAGCCAGGCGTTGATGTCGATTTTCTGGGTCTTGAGGAACGCCGCCTGGTTGGCCCAGTGCGTCTTCAGATAAGGCGTCAGCTCGCTGAGGTTCTTGTTGGCGCTCAGCACCCCTTCGAGTACCGGAACCTGAGCCTCCAGCAGGGACTGGCCATAGAGCGAGCCGGCGTCCACCAGGGAGCTTGCGTAGTAGCGGCTGAGCTTGTGCAGGCGGTCGCCTTGTTCGTCCAGCTTGGTCTTGCGCATGCCGCAGGTCGGGTCTTCTTCACCGGCCTTGCAGTTGGCGGCGTAGTTCTTTTGCAGGAAATCCAGGTACTGGCCGTCATCGAGCATCTTGGTGCAGAGGAAGGCGCCCAGGTTGAGGCTGGCGCGGATCGCCTGGTCACGGGCTTCCTGCTGTTGCTGGTTGCTGGCGCGCAGCTGGTTTTCCACTGTCTTGAGCTGATCCTTCAGGCCCTGGTCCTCGACGCTGGAGGCCAGGTCTTCCAGGGCTTTGACGGTGCCTTTGTCTTTCGGGTTGCTCGACGGCTGATCGTTGCCCAGCGTGCTCCAGCTCTTCTCGATGCTGTTGACCCGCTCGCGGGAGGTCAGCGTCGGCGACACCAGCGCCAGTCGCAGGCCATTGGTTTTTTTGCTCACCGGGCCCTGGTCGTTGTAGTAGGGCTCCTCCTGGCGCAGGGCCGTGCGCAACTGGCCTTCGGCGGTCAGGTAGTTGCCACCGCGCACCACATAACCGCCGGCCTGTCCGTGCTGGCGGTCCAGTTTGTTCAGGCGGAAGGGCTCGAACATCATCTCGCTGGCGTTGCCGAGCATGTCGTGCAGGCCCAATGGGTTGGGCTTGAGCAGGCCGCTGAGCTGCAGTTTGCCATTGGCCGATTGGGCGCCTGCGAACCATTCGTAGGCATTCAAGCCCTCGGGCATCGGGTAGCGACCGTCGCGAAATTCAGCGGTGCTGACCTGCAGGCCGCCACGGGCGGCGAATTCCCATTCGGTCTCGGTGGGCAGGCGCAGAAAGCCGTGGGCGCCGTCTTCGCTGGGCAGCTTGGCGGCGGCATTGGCACGCAGCCAGCGGTTGTATTTGTCGGCGGCCTGCAGGGCATCCAGCCAACTGATCGACACCACCGGCAGGCGCAGTTTGTTGGACGGAGCAGGGCAGCTTTCGTCCATCAGCGCCTTGTATTGCAGCTGGGTCATCTCGTACTTGGCCATCAGGTAATAACGAGACTTGTCGCCCTTGGCGCTGGTGAAGCTGCCGGCGATAAAGGCCGGTCGGGTCTGCTCCACGTAGCCGAACTCGGCGCTGTCCTGGCCGATGTTGATCGGGTAGTCATCCAGGGGGCCGGCCAGGGGGATCAATACCTTGCGAAACACCATCGCGCCTTCGCAGGGCATTGGCAGCACCACATCATCGGCTTCGGGCATCGGGTTGAAGTGTTTGTCTTCCCAGGCCGCGGCCGAAGCGTTGAGCAGGTAGCCGAAACCAAGGGGAACAAACAGAAGACGGCAGCAGGCTTTAAAGCTCACGCAAACTCTCCGCAGGTTGAATGCTGATGGCCCGCAGGGCACCGATCAAGGCGACCAGGGCTGCGACCAGAAAGGCCAGGAGCAAGGCCACCAGGCCATGCCAGACCGTGATATGACAAACGAACGTGCCGGTAGCCTGGCTGCTGCCCAGCAGCTGGTCGAACAGCAGGCTGCCGACGAAGTAGCTGCCCAACCCGCCCAGGTAGCCGACGACACTGAGCAGCAGCGCCTGCAGCACCACATAACCGGCCACCGCAGAGCTGCCAAACCCCAGCAGGCGCAGCACCGCGAGGTTGCGCCGCTTGCGGTCGATGTTGGCCAGGAAGGCCCCCACCAGCGAGGCGATGCAACCGATCAGGGCCGCCCCGGCAATGACCCCGAAGATCAGCCCCAGTACATGGTTGATCGCCTTGACGCTGTCGATCTCCGCCAGGCGGCTGCTGGTTTCGATGCGTTGCCCGTTGAGCCAGCGCTCCAGCGGCTCGACGCTGTCGATATCGCGTGCATACAGGCGGGCACGGGCATAGCCCAGCTTCACGCCATCCATGGGTTTGCCGGTGATGCCGCCAAGCCCCGCGACCTGATAGCCATCGCGGTAATACTCAAGGTCCAGCAGCAGTTCGGGGCTGACGAATGCCGCAGGACGGGCAAAGCGCGCCGGCTCCAGTACCGCGAGCACCTGCAAGGTACGCTCACCGCGCTCATTGATGCCGTCCAGACGCCGCGCAACGCGCAGGCGCACGCTGTCGCCAGCCTTGGCCGACAGGCGCTCGGCGGCGCGGGCACTGAGAATCACCTGGCCACCCTCCAGCGCACTCAAGGGCGACTTGAGCAATGGATCGTTGGCCTGGGTGGGGATGACCTCGACGTTGTCGACGAAGCGGCCGCGTTCGCCGAGCAGATCGGCCTGGGTGTTGAGCGAGCGGGTCTGGCCAATCGCGAAGGCCACTTCCGGCCGCTGTCGCACCTGTTCCAGCCAGTCACGGTCGTAGTGGCCGCTGCTGAGCATCTTGATTTCCAGATTGCGCGGATCGCTCAGCAGCTCTTCTTGCAGTTGGCTCACCACTCCGTGCTTGAGTCCGAACAACAGCAGCAACGGGGCGATCACCGCCACCAACGAGGCGGCCATGCACAAGGTGACCTTGCGGTCGTGCCAGAGGTCGGCCAGTGACAGCCGGACCAAAAGGCCGAGGCGCTTATGCCAGGGGGTCAAAGCGCGTCTCTCCTTCGCCGTTGACCGCCACCAGGCGCGGCAGGCCGAACTGCTCGATCAAGGGCCAGTCGTGCGACACCACCAGGGCACTGAGGCCCAGCTCGCTGACCAGGTTGAGCAGCAGCTCGAACAGGCGCCGGGCGTTGTTCGGGTCCAGGGCCGCGGTGGGTTCGTCGGCCAGGAGCAGGCGTGGCTCGTGGGCGATTGCCCGTACGCAGGCCACCCGCTGGCGCTCACCGATGGATAGGGCCTGGGGCAGCTTGTCGAGCAACGGCCCCAGGCGCAGCGCCTCGACGGCCTTGTCGACCGCCTGGCTGTGACGGCTCAGCCCGAGCATGCGCCGCGGCAGCTGGATGTTGTCGCGTACATTCAGAAACGGCAGCAGGCCGCCGTTCTGCAGCACGAAACCCAATTGCTGCGAGCGCACGGCGGCAAGCTCAGGTTGCCGGTCTTCGGCCAGCAACCGGCCGACGTCCAGCGCCTGTGGGCCCAGGTGGTAGCGGCCCAGAGACTGCGGCGCCAGCAGCAGGCCGATGGCTTCGAGCAGGGTGCTCTTGCCGCAGCCGCTTTCGCCGGTGATCGCGCAGATTTCACCCTGGCGCAGCGTGAGCGCGTCGAGCCTCACCCGGTGGGCGTGCGGGCCTTGCCCGCGCACCACCAGCAATCCTTTGATATCGAGCATGGGGCTCAGGGCATCATTTCAAGCGGAACGGGGTAGACGTTATCGCGGCTGTCGCTACCGGGTGCCAGGGCGACCCAGCGGTCTACATCGGCGTTGTAACGCTGGTAGTGGCGCAGCTTGGTGCTCAGGTTGCGGATGAATTTTTCCTGGGCCAGACCGTCCAGGCCTTTCCAGGTTTCTTCATCCAGGTTGAGCACTTCGCTCTGGTACGGCAGGTCTTCCAGGTACTCGCCCAGCACGCCCAGGTCGGCCACGCGGGTGGTCGAGCCTTGCTTGAGCTGGTTGGGGTCGGCGCCCATGGTCGCGGCCACCGAGCGCAGGCGGGTGAACATTTCGCTCGGCGAGATCATGCCTTCGTTGGCGGCGTCGACGATCTGCTTGAGCACATCGCTCAAATCGCTGAGCTGGGCCTTGGTCAGCAGCACCCGCACATCGGTGGTCGGCAGGTTCTGCTTGATCAGGTCACGGTCGCTGATCCAGGCCTGGAACACCGGTGGCGCCTGGGTGCCAGTGGTCTTGCCGAGGTAGGCCAACTGCATGGCGTGGCCGATCAGGGCGGCGTCTTCGAGCATCTTCTGCTCGGCAGGGTCAGCCTTGGCGTTGGTGGCGCTGCCGATGGCGTCTTCACCCAGGTAGGCCGACTTCACCTGCTGGGTGATGGCGGCTGCCAGGCCATCGACCTTGCGGCCGAAGGCTTCGACATCGCCGGCATTGACCGGGTAGTAGAGCGAGGTGTTGGTGCCCGGGTAGTTAGACAGGGTCCGGTACTGGGCCTCGGCGCTGCTGTGGTTCTTCATGCCGCTCGGCGTTTTCAGGTGCAGGGTGTAGAGCGCGACGCCAGGGTTGCTGGCTTCGATCTTCACCTGCTCGGCGCCAAGGCCGGTGCCCGACAGCTTGTCGGTGCCGTCGATGGCCCCGGCGTCGGTGATCAGCACCACATAGCGGGCGCCAAACTGGCTCCAGTCGACCTTGTCTACCGCGTGCATCACGCCGGCATAGGCGTCTTCATCGAAGGTTTTGCTCGAGACCTTGGCCTGCTTGAGGTCGGCGACCTTGGCCATGAAGTCGGCACCGTCCTTCACGGTGTTCGGGTCGGCGTACATCTTGCTCACGTACTCAAGCCCCGGCACGGCCGTGGTGCTGGAGCGATAGGCGACCAGGCCGAACTTGACCTGCTTGCCCAGGTTTTCCTTCTCGATCTGCGTGTACACCCGCTTGATCGCTTCGCGGGTGCGATCAATGTACGGGTCCATGGAAATGGTCGAGTCGATGACGAATACAACGGCTGCGCTGAAGGCCTTCATCTGCGTCTTGGCGGCAACCGCGGCGTTGGCGGCCGGTGCGCTGCTGGCCGCATCGGCCTTGCTCACCGAGGCGACGTTGAGAATGCGGGTGCGGAAGCCTTCCTCGGTCATCACCTCTTCGCCACTGAGCACCGGCAGCAAGTAGAAGTTCTTTTGCAGGTCGACGAAGTACTCCGGCTCCTGGGCCAGCACGCCGGGCGCATCGGTGCCCTGCTTGAGCTTGGCCCGCAACGGGGCGACCTGGCTGACCGGGTCCGGGGCATCGAGAATCCCCTCCAGCTGGCTGCGCTCCTTGAAGAACATCAGGCGGTCGCGATTGGCCGGGTTGGTGAACGCCAGGGTCAACTGCATCTTCCATTCGACGGTGCAGTCGCCCGGCAACCAGCCGATGCTCTTGCCCTGGGTGTCCGGCCCGACCCGCAGCCACTCTTGCGTGCCTACGGTGCTGCGCTCGTAAACGTAGAAGCGGCTGAAGGCCGGTTGGGCCGTGCCGGCCGCATCGCCAGCGGCGCTACCGAGCTTGCAGCTGGGGGTGGTCAGTACGCGCTGGAACAGGGTTTTCTTGCCCGCTTGCAGCAACGGCTGGTCGGCCGCCTGCACTGCCGGGCTCAGGCTCATGGCCAACAGGGCAGCGGCCAGGCCGCGCAGTGGGAGGCTCATGGCTTGAGCTCCTCGAAGCGTTGCTTGGCTTCGGCGTTGTTCGGGTCGAAGCCGAGGATGGTTTCATACCAATACGCAGCGGTGGCGTTGTCGGGTGCCCTGAAGCACTCGCTTGCCTGGTGATACTTGGGGTCGTACTCGCGGGCATAGGCGCTGGCGATCTCAATGTCACCCCCTTGCGCACGGTTGGCGTACAAGCGCTGGGCGACCGCACAGTGATTGTTGGCCTTGGCCAGGTTGATCACCTCCAGCAGTGCGGCGCTGCCCGGTGCCTTCTGGATGCACGCCTGGACGAAGGCCAGTTCAGGTTGGCTCTGCATGCTTTCCAGCGTGCAGGGCTGGGCATCGGGCGTCGGGGCAGGTGAGGGCGTAGGCGCTGGCAGCGTGGGTTCATCGACCATTGCCGGCTTTTGCAGGAACCACCAGAGGCCGGCGGTGATGATCAGGGCCAGCAGGGGCAGCAGCCACACCAGGCGGTTGATCTTTTTCGCTGCGACCGGGGCGGGCGCCTGGGGCGGCTCGGGCGCGGGCTCCGGCTGGACGGGTGCTTCGACGACCGGCGCCAGCGGCTTGGCCTCGACCACAGGTTCGGGTGCGCGCGTCGGCGCGGGCGCCGGCACAGGATCGGGCGCTTTTACGCCGGTCCAGGCAATCGACGACACCAGCTGCTTGTCCAGGCGCAGCATGGTCGCTTCACGCAGGTCCAGCACCTGGCTGTTCAGCTCGAAGCGAAAGTTGGCGCTGCCGCTGGCTGCCAGCAACGGATCGATCAGCTCCGGACCGACTTGAACCTGAAGGGCGCCGTCCACCGCGACCAGGCCCGACAGCGGGAAGCCGTGGGCCACATTGCTCCACTGTTTTCCTGGCTGCAGGAAATCGCGGGTCTGGCTGCTTTGCACCGAGTACGCCAGGCCTTCGCTGGTGTCTTCCCAGCCACTGATCCGCAACCACCCCTGCCCAGGGGTGTTTTCGCTCAACGGCAGCACATCAACTCTGATACCCATGCAATCAACTCGCTTCAAATGTGTTCAGCAAGACCGCCAGCTGGCGGCGTTGCTCAGTGGTAATTTCGGGGTCGGCGCCACTCTTGGCGTTTTCCTGGGTAAGCCAGGCCAGGCCCGATAACCAATCCACCTGGTAACGCTGCTCTTGATGCGAAGGCTGCTCGGACAACACCGGCAACTCACCCGGCGGCACCGAGCGATAGAAGCTGAACACCGGCGCAGGCGTGCCCAGCAGGCAATTGGGGCGCTCGGCTTCAGGCTTGGCCAGCAGGCCGAACCAGGAGAGGAAGTCGCGCATCGCCAGCTGCACGGCCAGCACCTGGCGCTGCACCAGCTGCTCACGGCGCACGCCGCCTTGAGCACGATGGGTTACCGCCTGGTCCAGTTGCGCCATGAAGGCCTTGCTGCGCACGGCGCTGATCAGCTCTTCGGTAAGGGCCTCGACCACGTCCTTTTTCTGGCGCAGGCGTTGCAGCAGCAGTGGGCGCGTGCCCAGGTCGCGCATGTGCTTGATCCAGGCCTTGAGCGCAGCGCGGGCAAAGCGCTGCTCGGCGGTCAGGCGCTGGGTCAGGGCTTGCTTGGGCGCGGCCGCAGGTTCGGCCTGGGGCGTGGCGAACAGGTTGCCGAAGTTGAGCGCCGGGGCCAGGTTGGCGGGCGCATTGAAGGCGGGCTCTGGCTCGGCCTCGGCTTCGGCGTCCAGGCCTTCGATGTTGTAGATGCCGCCCAGGTACAGGTCGCGCAGTTCTTCCACCGGCACTTGCAGTGCGTGGATCAACTCACCGATGGCATCGGGGTCGGCGCCCAGGTTATTGAGCAAGAACTGGGTCTTCTGGCGCTTCTTGTCCAGCAACTGTTCAAAGTCTTCTTCGCGCCACACATACAGGCCGTGCTCCAGCAGGTCGGTACGGCACTGCTGCAGTTGCTCTTCGATGCGGGTCAGCTTGAAATCAACGTTGGCCACGCCCTTGAAGCTGTTGCTGAAGCGGGTAATGCCGCCATCGTTGAGCCCAAGCATTGCCTGGAACGCATCGAGCGGGTCCTTCACGTGGCGCTTCACCGATGGGTTCTCGGCAAAGCACTGCTTCAGTTCTTCCAGGCGCGTGACGTGCCGGGGCGTGAACTGGCCTTCATCGCCGCTGGCGGTATCCAGGTCGACGAAGGCGGTGTCTTCGCGGCGCGGCTTGCGCACCAGGTAGGTGTTGTTGAACGGCTCGCCCGACCAGTCTTTCATCCATTCAAGGTTGCCGAAGCGCTCGACCATGGTCAGCTTGATCATGTTCTCGCAGCCTTCGGGCAGCGATGCTTTCTCGATGCCCAAGGTGCTACCGACGAAGGTGTCGAGCATGGTCAGGGCCCAGATCAGGCCGGGTTCGCGCTTGCTCCGCTCTTTGGCGGTCGCGCCTTGAGTGTTGTGAATCCAGCGGGTCAGCACCGGGCCGACGGTGACCACTTCGCTCTGTTTGTTGGTGGAGGTACACAGCACCAGGGCGTTCATCTGTTGCGAGTCGGTGTAGCGCTCGAACAGGTAGGCCACCTTGCCGCGCAGCAGCAGGGTCGCAATCGGGTTGATCTCTTCCACCGCGCTGGCGCTGGCGGCGTCTTCGATGCGCAGCAGCTTCTGGCGCGTGCGATAGCCGGGGAAGTCGAGCAGGTCGACTTCCTTGACCACCGGGTCCTTGGGCTGGTTGCTCAGGCGGAAGGTCATCTCGACCGTCAGCGCCGCCAGCTCGGCGATGGTCAGGCCGGTACTGGCCTGCGGCTTGCCGTCGCGTACCGGCATGACATTGACCGACACATCACGCCCGGTGCCCAGGCGTCCGAGGATGTCCACGTTCATGATGTTGTGGACCTGGACGTAACCGCCATTTTCCTCGTGGACCAATACCGTCAAAGGGGCGTACACGGTTTGCGGGAAACCCATTTTCTGCAGGGCGCCGACCAGCTGCACATAGGTGTCGGTCAGCAGGGCCTGCTCGCCCCAGAGAATCGAGAACAACTGGGCCCGCTGCCGGAAGTTCAGGCGCGGGGCCAGTTTCATCACCCGCGGCCAGTAGGTGTCGGCAAGCTTGCGCACCGATTTTTCGTAGTTGCCCTTGAGGTAGTCCCACAGCGCGACCACGTCATCGGCGGTGACGCCCGGCTGCAGGTTTTCTGCCTCACGGCCTTCAAACGCCTTGAGCGCCGACTGGATACGTTCTTCGGTGAATTCGTAGTCGAGCCTTTCCTGGTCGAAGTCTTCAAACCAGGTGTTGGCCAGGACCTTGGCCACTTCGATCTCGCTGAACAGCTTCAGCTCAACCGGGTTGTTGGCGTCGGGGCTCGGTTGTGCCCAGCGCGTGAAGCGGGTCACTACACCAGTGGCTTCCTTGCCCAGGCCCGTCGGGTTGACGTGCTTGAGGAAGTCGAGGGTCTTGCCGCCGAAATCGGTTTCCAGGCTGCCGTAGGTATCGGCGGCCAGCGAAGAAATCAGGTACGACTTGCCCGCCTGGGACAGGCCGAAAAAGCCGATCACCATCGGCGTTGCCGCGGCCTGCTGCAGGTCCCGGGCACGGTTGCGGGCCCGGTGCAGGCGCAGGTTCAGGCCATCGGCCTCGGCCTCGACGCTGGCGGCATTGCCACGTACCTGGTCAATCCACGCCAGCGCTTCTTCTGCGCCTTTGTGAACGGCGCCCCAAGCGCCCATCAGTTGTTGCTGCTTCGGCGTTAGATTGCTCATTTTCCTTTGACGTTCCCGCTGTCGAGCCAATAGTCACTGCCACTCAGGTTGCTGTTGGGCATGGTGTTGAGTGAGAGCTCAAGATCCCTTTCAAAGTCGAAATCGGCATCCTGGATGTTCGATTTCAGGTCGGAAATCACCAGCTTGTCGCTGATCAGTCCTTGCTCAAGCAGCAGGTCCGACGGCTCCTCGACGGCCAGGCGAATGCGCAGCACCGGTACTTCGCCACCCTTGCCCAGGGCCTGGGAGAAGTTGCGACTGCCGCGCGGCGTGAACCGCAAGGTGTAGAGGGGCGATGCCGACCAGCGTTCGGCGGCCAGTTGCCGGTAACCCAGGTGCATGTCGCCACGCATCTCCAGCCACGGCGTACCGCGCTCATCGCCTTCACCGACGACAGGGAGCGTGATGCGGCCCTTGTCGGATGTCAGGTTGTGATAGAGCACGTCGGCGTGCTTGATGGTGCCGGCGTTGTCGATCTGGCCGAAGTGCCGGATGGTCGAGTACGGCTTGAGGGCGGCGGTGCGGAAGTAGAAGTTCGGCACGCTGTGCTTGGCACACAGCAGGCAGATCATCGCCCCGACCGATGCCGTGCTTTTCGGATCGTCGATCAGGCCATTCTTGTGGAACGGGTACCAGCCGCCAGTGCGGTAGTTCTGCAGCGGCAGGATGCGCCCTGGCGGCAAGGGCAGACGCTGGCGAATGAACGCCTGGATGCCCGGCAGGCGCGACGGCCGCCCGGTCAGCAGCAACACGTCGCAGCTGTAGTGGGAAATGACTTCGCACAGCTCGCTGAGCACTTTGGTGATGTTGATCTGCCCGCCGATGAAGGCGTCGTGGACTTTTTCGAGGTCCAGGGCCAGCGGCGTGCCGAGCAGGTCGAGAGTGCTGTCGCGGCCCACTTCACGGCGCACGGCGGCGTTGACGAACTCCAGCACGCTGTCGCTGACGATGGCATCGCCCAGCAACTGTTGCCAGCTCTGCTCAACCACCGGCAGCGGGGTTTCCGGGTCGTAGTGTTCGTAGGCCTTGAGCAGGGCCAGGCCCAGCGGCACGAACACCTGCAGGTTCAGCTGCTGGCGCAGCACGCGCTCCTGGGCGCTGGCCTCGCCATTGCCGCACAGGCGCGACATCAGGGCATCCGGGGCATACACACCGGCTTGCTGCAGGGCGCGACTGAACGACGGCAGGATGAATGCCTGGATCACGTCCAGGAGGATGTCGTCGCCGGCAATCTTGAAGCCATCGCGAAAGCGTTGTTCCGGCACGATATGCACGTTGGCGCCATTGCCGCCGTTGTTGCCACGGTCCAGGCGGTAATCGGTAATCACCAGGTCTGTGGTGCCGCCACCGATGTCGATGGTGGCCAGGGTGATCTGCTCGGTCTCGGTCTTGTCCGGGCGTGCGAGGGTTTCAAAGAACTCTTCCGGGTGGCCGGCGAAGTTCTCGATCACCTCGTTGTACAGGTACACCAGCTGGCCGCAGCTGGCCTCGTCCCACTCCACACGGATGCTTGGCAACGGTGTGCGCGGGGTGATGCTCTTGTCCTTGAATGGGTTGCTTTCACCTTCGTGCCAACCCAGGCTTTTCCACACCAGCCCGACTGCCTCGAACATGCGATTGCTGAGGATGCTGCGCTCGGCCTGGGGCATGCCCGGCGGCACGGTCAGGGTGATGCTGTTGAGCAGGCGCGGCACCCGGGCATGGCCCTGGCGTGAACGCTGTGCCGGGCTGTTGATCTGCGACAGCGCCTGGGTCACGACTTCAGCGAGCATGAGCGTCATCAGGTTGCTGCGCGAGTAATGCGGGGTGAACACCGGCATGTCGTTCTTCGGTGGCAGGTACAGGGCCTGGCCGAGATCGTTGATCAGGTGCGAGAACGGCGCGGCGGTCGCCAGCGGCTCCTTGTCGCTCTTCACATAGGAGGCGTTGAAGCGCCAGCCGTGGCCGTAGGCTTTCTCGTCCCAGAGGTAGCGTTTCGGGCTGGAGAGGCCGGTGGAACCCTCGGTGCCACGGCGGCGACTGGCCAGGCGCCCGGCTTCACCACCGACGCGGGCGATGGTCGGCCACTGGAAGGCGTTGTGGCGCCCGCTCTTGATCGAGCAATGGTCTTTGCCGAAGTAGGCCTGGGCGAACTCGACGCGGCTTTCAAAGGCCTGGTTGTAGATGTGTTGCGGCTCGCACAGGTCGCGCAGCTCCAACACATAGTTGTTCTGCATGCCGGAGCCGGCCTGGCCGTGGTCTTCGATCAGGATGCCGCAGGTGCGCGAGTTGCCGACGTCCAGCACCAGGTCGACAGGGATCGGGCGGACAACGCCTTGGGCGTCGTTGGCCACGACTTTGATTTCCGGAATCTCGACCTTGGGCTTCTCGCTGCTTTGCTCGGCGGGTACCGGGCGGCGCAACAGGCTCAGCAAGTTGAGGTAGTGGCCCAGGTGGCGATTGCCCTGCAGGTCACGGTCCAGGCGCTCGCGGGTCCAGTCGGCACGGGCTTCGGTGTACAGCTCGGTCAGCCATTCGCGAATCCAGCTCTGGGTCAGGAACCAGCCGTATTCGCGGGCGCTGCAGGCAATCTTGAAGGCCACACCGGAGCGCACGTCTTCCTCGTTCGGGGCCAGGTACGCGGCGCCGTTGAGGGTCGGCAGGATGCGGCTGTCGAAGGCCAGGGTCAGGCGATGGGTGTTGCCGTCGACATCGGGTTCGGACAGCTTCACCAGGCGCATCCGCGCCCAGTTGTTCGGGCCCTCGTCGAAGCGATAGGGCGGCATGAAACGCAGGAAGGGGATCGGCAGCCAGACGCCGTCGAACAGCTTCAGGCTTTCTTCCATGCTCAGGCGGAAGTGGGTGTCTTCACTGGAGTCGAACTCCACCTGAACCACCTTTTCCGGCTCCGGCTCGTAGAAGTCCTTGTACTCCTTGGACCACAGCAGCCGGGTCGGGACCATGCCGTTGTTGAGCTGCACGAACTTGCCGGCCTGCTCGCCGTCGGGGCCCAGGTGCAGGGCGAAATCCATGAACTGGATGCCGGTGTCACTGACCAGCGTGACCGTTTCTTCGAACTGGGTGATTTCAGGCAACATCGTCTGCGTTTCTCGTGTTATTGGCCGGCTGGTTTCATCAGCATGTCGAAGTCGTCCGCACCGTAGTTGCCGGTGCAGTCGGCGACACTCTGAGCGCCTGGTTTGCAATTCACTTGGGGAAGTTCGTAGCTGCTGCCATCGGCGCAAGCCGCCTGGCCATCGCTATTGATCGACAGCGTGCCGCCGCTCATGGAGGCGACCACCGGGGCATTGCAGCGCACGCCATCGGAGCGGCTGACCGTGGCCTGGCCCTTGCCGTTCTGGAAGTCGTACTTCAGGCGCAGGGGCTTGCCGGTGCCGACTTCCTGAATGCCGGCACCGTTGTAGTTGCCGTTGAGGAAGTCCGCCGCGCCGTCGCCAGCCTCGGGTGGAATGGTCAGCTGAGCGGCCTGCGGCTGCGGGTCAGGTGGAAGCCGGGGTGGCGCCGGAGGCTGTTGTACCTGGCCCTCGGCGGGAGGCTGCGGTGCGCTGGCGTCTGGCGGGGTGGTCGCCGGAGCACCTGGCGCAGTAGATGCGCCTGGCTCCGTTGATGGCGGCATATCGGCGGGCGGGGTACCGGCAGGTGGGTTCTGG
>Ga0247821_10000515_pt1 | contig 21516 bp, 22 predicted proteins | sample 13C_Glycerol_Day_FD_192481 | JGI IMG/M metagenome (GOLD analysis project Ga0247821, IMG submission 192481) | Soil microbial communities from agricultural site in Penn Yan, New York, United States - 13C_Glycerol_Day14 | ecosystem: Environmental > Terrestrial > Soil > Agricultural land | place... | reverse complement strand
CATCCTGACCTTCGGCTTTCGCGGCGAGGTCGGTGCCGTCGATCTTCGAGGTGGCATGCCGCTCCAGCGCCAGCGCCAGTTCGCCGGCCGGGATGCCGTGGCCGTCGTCCTGCACCCGGATCAGCCGCTTGCCGCCGTCGGCATAGGCGATCTCGACGCGCCGGGCACCGGCGTCGAGCGCGTTCTCGACGAGCTCCTTGACCGCCGCCGCCGGCCGCTCGATCACCTCGCCCGCCGCGATCCGGTTCGCGGCCGCGGCATTGAGCTGCCGGATCGGGCGCCTCAACTCCATCTTGGGGTGCGGCACGTGCATGCCACTAGGATTAGCACGCCCACTCAAGCGGGCGCCAGAAATTTTCCTATTCGCCGAGCGCCTGGGGCGTGGCCGCCGGAACCGCGAGCCCGGACGCCCGCATCCGCTCGAACTCGTCGGGCGCGACCAGGACCATCGGCCGGTAGACCAAGGCTTCGCGGTCGGAGCTGAACATCCGCTCCAACAGTCGCCCGTGGTGGGTCTGGCGCCATTCCGCGTCCTCGGCGGCGAGCTCCGGGCGCACGTTCGGGTCGCGCGGACCGGCGGCGACGACGAGCGCCGTGCCGTCGGCGTTGCCCGCTGCACCGGGACGTCCGCTGAGGCCGGCGATCGCTTCGGCGCGCGGCTGGTAGTCGACCCGGTTCGGCGTCCCGGGGGTCGGCGGCGGCAGCGCCGCGAGGTTCGACGGCATCTCCAGCGGACGCGTCGGCAGGACCTTGAACTCGTCCGGCTTGCCGGCGATGCCTGCCGCCCGGAGACCGCCCGCGAGCCCCCCCGCACAGCCGCACAGCGCCATCGCCGCCAGCAGCACCAGCGGCTTCGCGGCGCGGGCTACACGCCGGGCGGTGGAAACGGACGCGGCAGGCGCGGCCAAGGTAAACTCCATCGACTCCCGGACCGACCGGCCCGCGATTGCCTCGATCTGCTATCAAACGGCCGGGAGCGAGGCAATGTCGATCGGCCGGCGGACGTGCATCGGCGGCGGATTGCGAAACCTTGGCGCGGCAGGCACGTTGCATCCCTGACGCGACCCGCGTCCTTCGTGCGAGGGAGAGAAATCGAATGCTGACCAAGGTCGTCTTCACCCTGCTGGCGGTCGTGACGCTGGCCGCCTGCAATACCATCGGCGGCGCCGGAGAGGATGTCAGCGCCGCCGGCTCGGCGATCACCGACGAGGCCCAGGAGACGCAGAGCGAGATGTGAGCCGGGCGCGCCCGCCGCCGAATGGCGCGGGCGCGCCGAAGAATTGACGTTAAGGTTAACGCAGACCTCTGCGCCTGACCGCGCGGCCGCCGAAATTCTCCCGGAACCGTCTGGAATCCCGAGAGAACCCACGGGCCGGCGGGTCTCCTCTCGGTGATCCCCGGACTGTGGCGGTCCGTTACGCGCTGGGGTAGGCTCTGCCGCGTCGACGAACCCGGTGGCGTCTGAAGCGCCGTCCGTATCCAGGGAGTATCCATGTCCGAACACCGCAGAACCGGGGCCGCGAGCCTGATCCCGGACACCATGCTTGCCGTCGCGAGAATTCCGGGGGTCCAGGCAGCGCCGATCGTCGTCGAGGGCACCAACCAGGCGGACACGCTGAACGGCAACCACCGGGACAATCGCATCTTCGGCTTCAGCGGCAACGACCGGCTCGATGGGCGCGGCGGCGACGACCTGCTCAACGGCGGCCGCGGCGCCGACCGGCTGACCGGCGGCACCGGCCTCGACACCGCATCCTACCTCGGCTCGGACAGGGGCATCACCGCGAACCTCGCCGACCCCGGCGAGAATACCGGTGAGGCGAAGGGCGACACCTACACCAGCATCGAGGCGCTCGAGGGCACCCGGCACGACGACACCCTGCAGGGCGACGGCAGCACCAACACGCTTCTCGGGGACACCGGCGCCGACACCCTCGAAGGCCGCGGCGGCGCGGACCTGCTGTACGGCGAGGGTGGCGACGACGAGCTGTTCGGCGGGGACGGCAACGACCTGATCAACGGAGACGCGGGCGCGGATCTGCTCGATGGCGGCGACGGCGTCGACCGGTTGAGCTACAGCGAGGCACGCTCGGGCGTCACCGCCGACCTTGCCGACCCGGACAACAACCGCGGCGATGCCGACGGCGACATCTACGTCTCCCTCGAGAACCTGGCGGGCTCGCGGCTCGGCGACAAGCTGTTCGGCGACAACGCCGCCAACGTGGTGTGGGGGCTGAACGGCGACGACCAGCTGTCGGGGCGCGGCGGCGACGACGTTCTCGATGGTGGCGCCGGGAGCGACCGGCTGAACGGCGGCAGCGGCGACGACCGGGTCAGCTACGAGCTCGCGAGCCGTGGCCTGACGCTCAACCTCCTGGACGGCTCCAGGAGCACCGGCGACGCCAAGGGCGATCGCTTCATCAGCATCGAGGGGTTCCGGGCTTCGGCCTTCGACGACAGGCTGGTCGGCACCAACACCGGCGACGGACTGGCGGGCGGGCTCGGCAACGACCGGATCGTCGGCAACGACGGCAAGGACACCGTCCTGGGGCAGGACGGCGACGACGAGCTGAACGGCGGCAACGGCGACGACTTCGTGTTCGGCGGCAACGGGCTCGACCGGATGACCGGTGGCTCCGGTGCCGACGACTTTGTCTTCAACGCAGGCCTCATCCCGGCGAACCTCGACGTCATCACCGACTTCAAGCCCGGCCAGGACACGGTTCAGCTCTCCGCGACGTTCTTCGACGCGCTTCCCGCCGGTGCGGTCTCGAGCAATGCCTTCGTGGTCGGCAACGCTGCCACGACCGCCCAGCAGCACCTGATCTACAACGACAACACCGGCGCCCTGCTCTATGACGACGACGGGGCCGGCGGAGCCGCCGCCGTGCGCTTCGCCACCCTCGACAAGGACCTTGCCATGACCGCCGGAGACTTCTTCGTCTTCTGACAGGTCAGGCGGGCACCGCCTCGAGCCGGTCTACGCCGTGCCCGACGATCCGGGCACGGACGAGGCTTCCCGGCGTCGCGGTTCCGCCGGCGAGGCCCGCCAGGGCGAAGCCCTCGGTGCGGCCGAGGTCGGGGCGCTCCATCAGCAGGCTCACCTGCGACCCGTGGGCGGCGGCGAGATGCGCCGCGACGCGGCGGGCGCCGAGGGCGCGCAGCCGCGACGCCCGCTCCCGGACCGACCCGGGGTCGACCTGCGGCATCCGCGCCGCCGGGGTGCCGGCGCGGGCGCTGTAGGGGAAGACGTGCAGCCAGGTGAGGCCGCAGGCCTCGACGAGGCTGAGGGTGTTGTCGAACATGGCCTCGGTCTCGGTGGGGAAGCCGGCGATCAGGTCGGCGCCGAACACCGCCTCCGGCCGCGCGGCGCGGACCGCCGCGCAGAAGGCGATCGCGTCGTCGCGCAGGTGGCGCCGCTTCATGCGCTTCAGGATCAGGTCGTCCCCGGCCTGAAGCGAGAGGTGCAGGTGTGGCATCAGCCGGGGCTCGGCCGCGATCGCCTCAAGGAGCCGGGGGTCCGCCTCGACCGAATCGATCGAGGAAAGCCGCAGTCGCGGCAGGTCGGGTACTCCCGCGAGCACCGCGGCGACGAGGTCGCCCAGCCGCGGCGCGCCGTCGAGGTCGCTCCCCCAGCTGGTCAGGTCGACGCCGGTCAGCACCACCTCGTTGAAGCCCCGGTCGCGCAGACGCGCGACCTGGGCGACGACGGTGGACGCCAGGACGCTGCGCGAATTGCCGCGGCCGTAGGGGATGATGCAGAAGGTGCAGCGGTGGTCGCAGCCGGTCTGCACCTGCACGTAGGCGCGCGCCCGGGTGCCGAGGCCGTCGATCAGCGGCGCGGCCGGACGCCGCTCGGCCATGATGTCGCCGACCTCGACCTGCGCAGCGTCGCCGGTGGCGAGCCGCGCCCAGGCCTCGGGCCGCAGCTTCTCGGCGTTGCCGAGCACCGTGTCGACCTCGGGCATCGCCGCGAAGCTCGCCGGGTCGGTCTGGGCGGCGCAGCCGGTGACAACGACGCGCGCCCGGGGGTTCTGGCGCTTCAGGCGGCGGATCTGCTGGCGGGCCTGGCGCACCGACTCGGCGGTGACGGCGCAGCTGTTCACCACGACCGCGTCGCGCACGCCGGCGGCCGCTGCCAGGCCCTTCATCGCCTCGCTGTCGTAGGCGTTGAGCCGGCACCCGAAGGTGGCGAAGACCGGGGCGGTCACGCGTAGGCTCCGAGGAAGTCCGCCGCCAGCCGGCCCTCGAACACCCGCGCCGTCGGTCCGGTCATCCATACGCCGTCGTCGCGCCAGTCGATCCCGAGCTCGCCGCCGTCGAGCCGCACGGTGACCCGGCGGTCGGTCAGGCCGCGCCGCGCCGTCACCACCACCGCGGCGCAGGCGCCCGAGCCGCAGGCGAGCGTGACCATGCCGCCGCGCTCCCAGACCCGCATCCGGATGGTGGCGCGGTCGATCAGCTGGACGAACTCGACGTTGGTGCGCTCGGGGAACAGCGGGTCGTGCTCGACGCGGGCGCCGATGCCGGCGACGTCGACGGCCTCGGCGTCGGGGACGATGAATACGCAGTGCGGATTGCCCATGCCGGCGGCGCCCGGGTTGCCTTCGAGCGGCAGCGCGTCGAGGTCGACCGGCCGCGCCAGCGGTACCTGGTCCCAGGCGAGATCCGGCGGCCCCATGTTGACGCGCACCAGCCCGCCGCCGGCCTCCTCAGCGCGCAGCAGGCCGCGGCCGGTCCGGAGATCGAGCGCCCGGGCGCCGCGCTCGTCCATCAGCAGGCGCGCGACGCAGCGCGTCGCGTTGCCGCAGGCGTCGGCGGGCGAGCCGTCGGCGTTCCAGAAATCCACCGCGGCGTCGGCGGTCGGGTCGTCGCGGATCACCGCCAGCTGGTCGAAACCGACCCCACGGTTGCGGTCGCCGAGGGCGCGGGCCAGCGCCGGCGTGACCGGCCCGCCGGCCGCGCCGCGCGCGTCGATCACCACGAAGTCGTTGCCGAGCCCGTGCATCTTCAGGAAGCGCAGGCCGACGGGTTGACGAGCCACCGGGGAGTCTCCATCCATCTGCGGTATATAGGCAGCGCGGCGGAGGCTGGCCATGCCCTGCCACGCCGGGTGGCGGTCCGGGAGGAGGATGGCGATGCCGAAGCAGCCCGCGCCCGCAGCCGGCAGCGAGGGCGCGGCGGCGCAGCCGAGGCTTCTCTCCGGCGGCAACCCGCAGATCCCCAAGGGCTACGGCGACGCCCCGGTGCAGGCCTACATCGCGGCGATGCCGGGCTGGAAGCGCGATCTCGGGCGGCGGCTCGACGCGCTGATCGTGCGCTCGGTCCCCGGGGTGCGGAAGGCAGTCAAATGGAACTCGCCGCTCTACGGCATCGAGGGCCAAGGCTGGTTCCTCAGCCTCCATTGCTTCACCAGGTACGTCAAGGTGGCCTTCTTCCGCGGCACGTCGCTGGATCCGGTCCCGCCCGGGACGTCGCGGCAGAAGGAGGTGCGCTACCTCGACATCCGCGAGGAGGACGAGCTCGACGAAGCCCGGTTCGCCGCCTGGGTGACGCAGGCGAGCCGGCTGCCCGGCGAACGGATGTGAGGCGCGGCAGGACGAGCGACTCGGACTTATCGCATGCGATACAAAATCAACACGTTGGAATCACGATGAGATTTCGTGCGAGTAAGCATTAGGAAAGCTTGTTTGACGCGGAGCTAACCGCATTGAGCCCCCGACGGGCCGCTGAGGAGGAGGGCAACATGGCCATGAAGGACCGCGACGGCGGGCCGCGGGATGCGACGGAGGGCGCCACGCCCTCGGAGCGGATCGATGCGCGGATCGCCGAGCTGGGCGACTGGCGCGGCGCGATGCTCGCGCGGATCCGGCGCATCGTCAGGGAGGCCGACCCGGAGGTGGTCGAGGAGTGGAAATGGCGCGGCGTCCCGGTCTGGTCGCTCGACGGCATCCTCTGCACCGGCGAGACCTACAGGGCCGTGGTGAAGACGACCTTCGCCAGGGGCGCCGCGCTCGACGACCCGTCGCGGCTATTCAACGCCAGCCTCGAAGGCGGCACCCGGCGGGCCATCGATTTCCGCGAAGGTGACGCGATCGACGAGCCGGCGCTCCTGGCGCTGGTCCGCGCCGCCGTGGCGCTGAACCGGACGGCGCGCCCTCGACGGAAGCCCCCCGCGAGCGCCTCGTGAGACCGGGTCAGCGGTCCCGCCGCGGCGGCCAGAGGTCCCGGACCTCCTCGGTCAGGCCGATCTCCACGTGCTGGCCGTAGCGTTCGGAGAACAGCGCCAGCATCGCGTCGTGCGCGTCGTCCGAGGTGCTGCAGACCGCGTCGGAGACCAGGATCGTGCGATAGCCGAGGTCGGCGGCGCCGAGCACGGTGGCGAGCACGCACATGTCGGTCTCGCCGCCGGTGACGAGGACGGACCGGCAGCCGCGCGCCGCCAGGCGGGCGTGCAGGTCGGAGCCGAGCCAGGGCGAGTAGACCGGCTTGTCGACCACCGTCGCCGGCGGGACGAAGCGGGCGAGCTCGGGGACCAGCCCGACCATCTCGGGGCCGGTCGCCTCCAGGGTCATCGACGCCCAGCGCGTCCAGTAGCGCGCCCAGACGCCGCGGCCCTCGCCGGGGCGGCGCGCCGGCACGAAGCGGGTGAACACCGTGGCCTCGGGCGCCGGCTCGCAGAGAGCGACCACCTGCGGCAGCACCCGCGGCATCCACTCGAGGCCCCAGTCGGTGCCGGGCAGGAACAGGCGCTGCACGTCGATGCAGAGGTGCGCGGCGGCCGGGTCGAGCGGCTCGTCGCGCAGGGTCGAGGGCGGCGCCATGCTCAGCCCCGCCGGTCGGCGATGTTGCCGAGCATCAGGCCGGCGCCGCTGCCGCCGAGCACCCCCTCGACGAGGTCGACCTGGAAGCGCTCGGCGTCGCGGCGGCGGGCTGCCTCCATGATCTCCTCGGCCGGCCCGGGCTCGACGCCGAGCAGGTGGAGCGCCTTGCGGCCCATCAGCATCGCCGACTCGAAGGTCTCGCGCACCTGGGTCTCGGCGCCGAGGCGGGCGAGCTCGACCGCGTGCTGGCGGTCGAAGGAGCGCACGAGGATGCGCGTCAGCGGGAACTCCGCCTTCAGCAGCTCGACGATGCGGGTGGCCGCCTCCTGCCGGTCGACGCAGACCACGACGAGGCTGGCGTCGGCGGCGCCGGCGGCGTGCAGGATGTCGAGCCGGGCGCCGTCGCCGTAGTGGACCTTGAAGCCGAACTCGGCGGCCGGCTCGATCATCTCGACGTCGTCGTCGATGATCGAGATGCGGAAACCGCGGTCGAGCAGCGGCTGGCTGACCACCTGGCCGACGCGGCCGAAGCCGATGATCAGCAGGTCGCCGGTCAGGTCCTGCGCCGCTTCGACGCCGTCGGCGGAGACCACGGGCGCCGGGCGCAGCCGGTCGTGCAGGATCACCATCAGCGGCGTCGCCACCATCGAGATGATGATGACCGCGGTCAGGATGCCGTTCTCCTCGGGCGTCAGCAGCCCGACGGCGACGGCGGAGGCATAGAGCACGAAGGCGAACTCGCCGCCGTTGGCCATCAGCACGGCGCGCTCGAGCGATTCGGCATGGCTGGCGCGGCCGAGGCGGGCGACGGCGTAGATGCCGAGCATCTTCAGCAGGATCAGCGGGATCACCGACGACACGATCAGGCCGATGTTGCCGCGGACCACGGCGAGGTCGAGGGCCATGCCGACGCTCATGAAGAACAGCCCGAGCAGGATGCCGCGGAACGGCTCGACGTCGGCCTCGAGCTGGTGGCGGTAGGTGCTCTCGCTCAGCAGCACGCCGGCCAGGAAGGCGCCCATCGCCATCGACAGCCCGCCCGCCTGCATGGCGAGAGCCGCGCCGAGCACCACGAGCAGCGCGGCGGCGGTCAGCAGCTCGCGGGCGCGGGCGTTCGCGAGGATGCGGAACATCGGGTTGAGCAGCCAGCGGCCGGCGGCGATCAGCGCCGCGATCGAGGCCAGGCCGATCAGGATCGCGACCGCTCGGTCGCCGAGCGTCGCCTCGGCCCCGCCCGGCGCCAGGAAGGCGACCAGCGCGAGCAGCGGCACGATCGAGAGATCCTCGAACAGCAGGATGGCGATGACGCGGCGGCCCGGCGGCAACGCCAGCATGCCGCGGTCCTCGAGCATCTGCATGACGATCGCGGTCGAGGTGAGCACGAAGCCGGTGCCGGCGATCAGCGACGGCGCCAGCGGGTAGCCGAGCGTCAGGCCGACGGTCCAGAGCAGCAGCATGCAGATCCCGACCTGGGCGAGGCCGAGGCCGAAGATCTCCCGGCGCATCGACCACAGGCGCGACGGCTGCATCTCGAGGCCGATCACGAAGAGGAACAGCACGACGCCGAGCTCGGCGACGTGCAGGATGGCCTGCGCGTCGTGGAACAGGCCGATGCCGTACGGGCCGATCGCCAGGCCGGCGGCGAGGTAGCCGAGCACCGGGCCGAGGCCGGCGCGCTTGAACACCGGCACCGCGACCACCGCGGCGCCGAGCAGCGCCACAACCGGCACGAGGTCGAACCCGTGCGCCGCCGCCTCCGCCGCCTCTGCCGCCATTGCCCTCCCCCGGCCGCCGTCCGCCGCCGAGCTTAGCCGATCGAGGCGGCGCGCCAACCCGGAAGCGGCGATGCTCCGGCACATGCGGTCTGGCGTCTGCCGGCGCGGCCTGTGAAGACTGCGGGATGATTCAGGCGAACTCGCTGCTGCTGCTGCTGCTGCTGCCGTTCATCGGCAGCGTCGCCGCGGCGCTGCTGCCGAGCGGCCGCAACGCCGAGGCCTGGCTGTCGGGGATCGTCGCGGTGGTCGGGCTGGTGACGACGGTCTCGCTCTATCCGGCGGTGGCGCAGGGCGGGGCGGCGCGGCACGAGATCGCCTGGCTGCCGGCCTTCGGGCTCAGCCTGACCATCCGCATGGACGGCTTCGCCTGGCTGTTCATGATGCTGATCACCGCGATTGGCCTGCTGGTCGTGCTCTACGCTCGCTACTATCTGTCGCCGAAGGATCCGGCGGCGCGGTTCTTCGCCTGCCTGCTCGCCTTCATGGGGGCGATGGGCGGGGTGGTGTTGTCGGGCAACCTCGTCATGCTCTGCGTCTTCTGGGAGCTGACGAGCCTCGCCTCCTTTCTGCTGATCGGCTACTGGCACCAGAGCCAGGCGGCGCGCGACGGCGCGCGGATGGCGCTGATCGTCACCGCCTTCGGCGGGCTGTGCCTGCTGGCCGGGGTGCTGCTGATCGGGCGGATCGTCGGCAGCTACGACCTCGACCGGGTGCTGGCCGCCGGCGACGCGATCCGCGGCCACCGCCTCTACCGGCCGGTGCTGGTGCTGGTGCTGCTCGGGGCCTTCACCAAGTCGGCGCAGTTTCCGTTCCACTTCTGGCTGCCGAACGCGATGACCGCGCCGACGCCGGTCTCGGCCTACCTGCACTCGGCGACGATGGTGAAGGCCGGGGTGTTCCTGCTGATCCGCCTGGCGCCGGCGCTGTCGGGGACCAACGACTGGTTCTACATCGTCGGCTCGGCCGGCTTCGCCACGCTGCTGCTCGGGGCGTTCTTCGCGCTGTTCCAGCACGACCTCAAGGGCCTGCTCGCCTACTCGACGATCAGCCATCTCGGGCTGATCACCGCGCTGATCGGCATGGACACGCCGCTGGCCACGGTCGCGGCGATCTTCCACATCGTCAACCACGCGGTGTTCAAGGCCTCGCTGTTCATGGCGGCGGGGATCGTCGACCACGAGACCGGCACCCGCGACATGCGGCGGCTGAGCGGCCTCCGGCACGCGATGCCGATCACCGTGGCGCTCGCGGTCGTCGCCTCGGCGGCGATGGCCGGGGTGCCGCTGCTGAACGGCTTCCTGTCGAAGGAGATGTTCTTCGCCGAGGCGGCCGAGTACTACGACGGCTCGCTGCTCGACCGCTCGATGACCTGGATGGCGCTCGCCGCCAGCATCCTCGCCGTCGCCTACTCGCTGCGCTTCATCCATAGCGTGTTCTTCGGCCCGCCGGCGACCGACCTGCCGAAGACGCCGCACGAGCCGCCGTTCCTGATGCGGCTGCCGGTCGAGGTGCTGGTGATCGTCTGCCTCGCCGTCGGCATCGTCCCGGCGGTCACCATCGGTCCCTCCCTCAGGACCGCGGCGGTCGCGGTGCTCGGGCCGCGCACGCCCGACTACAGCCTCGCGGTCTGGCACGGGGTCAACCTGCCGCTGGTGATGAGCCTGATCGCGCTGGTCGGCGGCGTCGGGCTCTATGCGGCGAGCGCCAAGGCCATCGCCCGCGGGCCGGAGGGGCCGCCGGTGCTGCGCGGGCTGAAGGGCCAGCGGATCTTCGAGCGGGTGCTGGTCACGGTCTCCTGGATCTGGGCGCGGGCGCTCTACCGGTGGCTCGGCACCGAGCGGCTGCAGTCGCAGCTGCGCATCCTGGTGCTGATCGCCCTCGGATCGGCCGGCTGGATGCTCTGGGGCGCCGCGCGGCTGCGTCCGGCGGCGCCGCCGGGGTTCGATCCGCTGTTCGCCATGCTCTGGACGGTCGGCGCCGCCTGCGCGGTCGCCGCCGCCTGGCAGGCCAAATACCACCGGTTCGCGGCCCTGGCGCTGGTCGGCGGCGCCGGGGTCGTCACCTGCATCAGCTTCGTCTGGCTGTCGGCGCCCGACCTCGCCGTCACCCAGCTGCTGGTCGAGATCGTCACCACCGTGCTGCTGCTGCTCGGCCTGCGCTGGCTGCCGAAGCGGCTGGAGGAGATCGCCGCCGACAGGACGCCGGTCGCGCGGGCGCGGCGCGGCCGCGACCTCGTCATCGCCGCCGCCTGCGGGCTCGGGATCGCCGGCGTGGCCTACGCGGTGATGACCGCGCCGCTGGACCGCGGCGTCGCCGACTGGTTCCTCGAGCACGCCTACGAGGAGGGCGGCGGCACCAACGTCGTCAACGTCATCCTCGTCGACTTCCGCGGCTTCGACACCTTCGGCGAGATCACCGTGCTCGGCATCGTGGCGCTGACGGTCTTCGCGCTCTTGCGCCGGTTCCGGCCGGCCGACGAGAGCGTCGGCCTGCCCGACCAGCAGCGGGTGCAGGACGCGATCGACGACGCGCGCGAGGACCGCAGCCTCGGCGACACGCTGCGCGACTACATGGCGGTGCCGGCGGTCATCATGCGCTGGATGTTCCCGGCGATCATCATGCTCTCGGCCTATCTGTTCCTGCGCGGCCACGACCTGCCGGGCGGCGGGTTCGCCGCCGGCATCACCCTCGCCATCGCCTTCCTGCTGCAGTACCTCGCCGCCGACGTCCGCGAGGTCGAGGACCGGCTGCGCATCCTGCCGGTACGCTGGATGGGGCTCGGGCTGCTGGTCGCCGCCGCGACCGGCATGGGGGCATGGCTGTTCGGCTATCCGTTCCTGACCAGCCACGCGCGCTACCTGGAGCTGCCGCTGGTCGGGAAGGTGCCGTTCGCCACCGCGCTGCTGTTCGACCTCGGCGTCTACGCGCTGGTGATCGGCGCCACGGTGCTGATCCTGATCGCCATCGCCCACCAGTCGCTGCGCTCGAGCCGCCCGACGGCCGAGGACGCGCGCGGCGCGGCCGGGGACGGCTGATGGAGGCGGTGCTGGCGCTGGCGATCGGGGTGCTGGTCGGGTCGGGCGTCTGGCTGCTGCTGCGGCCGCGCACCTTCCAGCTGATCATCGGCCTGGCGCTGCTCTCCTACGGGGTCAACCTGTTCATCTTCGCCATGGGCCGCCCGCGCATCGGCGCCGCGCCGATCCTCGACAAGGGCCGGCTCGTCGACCCGTCGCTCTACGCCGACCCGGTGCCGCAGGCGCTGGTGCTGACCGCGATCGTCATCGGCTTCGCCACCACCGCGCTGTTCCTGGTGGTGATGATCGCCGCGCGCGGCCTGACCGGCACCGACCACGTCGACGGCACGGAGCGCGCGCCATGACCCCGTCGCCCGACCACCTGCTGATCGCGCCGATCCTGATCCCGCTGGTCGCGGGCGCGCTGATGCTGTTCTACGACGAGCGCCAGCGCCGCGAGCGGCGGATCATCGCGGTGATCTCGGCCGCGTCGCTGCTCGCCGTCGCCGTCGAGCTCATCGACATGGCCGGGGGGACCGGCGCGGGGGGCTCGACGACGATCGGGCTCTACCTGCTCGGCAACTGGCCGCCGCCGTTCGCGATCGTGCTGGCGCTCGACCGCCTGTCGGCGCTGATGCTGCTGCTGACCGCGCTGCTCGCGCTGCCGGCGATCGTCTTCGCGATGGCGCGCTGGGACCGGCGCGGGCAGCACTTCCACAGCCTTTTCCAGTTCCTACTGATGGGGCTGAACGGCGCCTTCCTGACCGGCGACCTGTTCAACCTGTTCGTGTTCTTCGAGGTGCTGCTCGCCGCCTCCTACGGCCTGGCGCTGTATGGCTCGGGGGCGCTGCGGGTGCGCGCCGGGCTGCACTACATCGCGGTCAACCTCGCGGCGTCGCTGCTGTTCCTGATCGGGGTCAGCCTGATCTACGGCGTCACCGGCACGCTCAACATGGCCGACCTGGCGACGCGGGTGCCTCTGGTGCCGCCCGAGAACCAGCCGCTGCTGGCGGCGGGCGCCGCGGTGCTCGGCATCGCCTTCCTGGTCAAGGCGGCGATGTGGCCGCTCTGCTTCTGGCTGCCGATCACCTACATGGCGGCGGCGCCGCCGGCGGCGGCGATGTTCGCGGTGCTGAGCAAGGTCGGGGTCTACGTCATCCTGCGGCTGTCGTCGCTCGCCTTCGGCACAGCGGCGGCGCAGCTGACCGGGCTCGGCGCCGAGCTGCTGGTGGCGGGCGGGCTCGCCACGCTGGTGTTCGGCACCATCGGGGTGCTCGCCTCGCAGGGGCTCGGGCGGCTGGCCGGCTGCTCGGTGCTGGTCTCCTCGGGCACGCTGCTCGCGGTGATCGGCATGGCCGGGCTCGGCGGCGGCAGCCCGCTGGTCGCCGCGGCGCTCTACTACCTCGTCGCCTCGACGATCGGGCTCAGCGCCCTCTACCTGCTCGTCGAGCTCATCGAGCGTGAGCAGGGCGCGGTGGCGGCGATGCTGACCGTTACCGCCGAGGCCTATGGCCTGGGCGAGGAGGACCTCGACGAGGCGGTGGCCGGCGTCGGCATCGGCCCGCACGCCTCCGATGCAACGACGGTGCTCGGGCTTTGCTTCGCCGCCTGCGCGCTGATGCTCGCCGGCCTGCCGCCGCTCGCCGGCTTCCTCGGCAAGGTCGCCATGCTCTCGGCGGCGCTCGGATCGGGCGGCCTCGCCGCCGGCGAGATCGCCCCGGTCGCGCTGCTGTTCACCGGGCTGGTCATCGCCTCCGGGCTGGCGGCGCTGATCGCGCTGGCGCGCGAGGGCATGCGCACCTTCTGGGCCAACGAGGAGGAGATGCCCGCCGTCCCGCTGATCGAGATCGTGCCGGTCGTCGTGCTGCTCGCCCTTGCGGCGGCGATGACCGTCAAGGCCGGGCCGGTGATGCGCTACGCCGAGGCGACCGCCAGCGCGCTGAACCACCCGCACGTCTACGTCCGCGGCGTGCTCGGCGCCCCACAGCCCGAGCCCGGAGGGGTGGACGGATGACCCGGATCGTTCCGCATCCGCTGCTGACCGGCGGGCTGGTGCTGATGTGGCTGGTGCTGAACCGCTTCTCGCTCGGCCACCTGCTGCTCGGCACCGCGATCGCGCTGATCGCGGGCCAGGCGATGGCGGCGCTGGAGCCGGTCCGGCCGCGCCTCGGCCGCCCCGACCTGATCCTGCGGCTCTTCGCCGTGGTGGCCGGCGACATCGTGCGCTCGAACCTCGCGATCGCGCGGCTGATCCTCGCCGACCGGCCCGGCCGGCGTTCGGGCTTCGTGGAGATCGACCTCGCGATCCGCGACCCGACGGCGCTCGCCGCGCTGGCGGTGATCGTGACCAGCACGCCGGGCACCGCCTGGTTCGACTACGACGCGGCGCGCGGCCGGCTGCTGCTGCATGTCTTCGACCTCGTCGACCCGGACCAGTGGCGGGACACGGTGAACAACCGCTACGGGCGGCTGCTGAAGGAGATCTTCGAGTGAGCGCGACGATCCTCGCCCTGGCGATCGGCGCGGCGCAGCTGGCGCTGGCGCTGGCGATGGTGCTGGCGGCCTGGCGGCTGATCCGCGGGCCGCGCGCCCAAGACCGCGTCCTCGGGCTCGACACGCTCTACGTCAACACCATGCTGCTGTTCCTGACGCTCGGCGTCCGCACCGGCACGGTGTTCTTCTTCGAGGCGGCAATCGTCATCGCGATGCTCGGCTTCGTGGCGACGGTCGCCCTCTCCAAGTTCCTGATGCGCGGCGAGGTGATCGAATGAGCCACCTCGCCGCCGTGCCGCTCTGGGCGGCGATCCCGGCCGCGCTGCTCCTGCTCGTCGGGGCCGGGCTGACCCTCGTCGGCACCATCGGCCTGGTGCGCCTGCCGACTTTCTACGAACGGGTCCACGCCCCGACGCTCGGCGTCAGCTGGGGCACCGCCGGCGTCGTGCTGGCCTCGGTGATCGTCTTCTCGACGATCGAGGGACGCCCCGTCCTGCACGAGCTGCTGATCGGCCTGTTCGTGACGGTCACGACGCCGGCGGCCCTGATGCTGCTGGGACGCGCCGCGCTCTACCGCGACCGCGCCGCCCGCGCGGCCGAGGCCCCGGCCCGCGCCGAGGAGCCGGGGCCGCCGGCCTGACCCGGCGCGCCTCCCTACCGATGGGCCCGGTCCGCCGACGGCTCACGGATGCGGATGGATCGGGTCGACCCAGTAGACCGCCTCGGGCGGCTCCACCGGCTCGATGCCGTCGAGGTTGACGACCACCGCCTCGTTGTCGGAGCGCACCAGCACGCACTCGAGCGGCGCGTCGGGGTCGGCGTTGATCTCCTGGTGCGGCACCCAGGGCGGCACGTAGATGAAGTCGCCGGGGCCGGCCTCGGCGACGAACTCCAGCCGCTCGCCCCAGCGCATCCGGGCGCGGCCGCGCACCACGTAGATGACGCTCTCCAGGTGGCCGTGGTGGTGCACGCCGGTCCTGGCGTCCGGCTCGATCGCCACGGTCCCGGCCCAGATCCGCTGCGCCCCGACGCGGGCGTGGTTGATCGCCGCCTGCCGGAACATCCCGGGGGTCTGGGCGGTGTTCGGGTCGAGCCGGTCGCCCGGGATCACCCGGACGCCGTTGTCGCGCCAGTCCGGCGCCGCGCTCGGTTCATCTCCCATCGGGTTCCTCCTCCCGGCCGATGCCGTGGAACACGAACCTGAGCGGCAGCGCCCAGGCCAGGCCGAGGCCGACGTAGATCGCGAGCTCGACGAGGAGCGGCGGCCGGTCAAGCGCGTTCATCACCGTGACCGCCGCGACCACGTAGGCCGGCAGCGCGACGAGCAGCACCACCAGCGACCAGCGCCGCCGCGCCCGCCACGACAGCCTCATGCCGCGAACGGATCGGTGACGAGGATGGTGTCCTCGCGCTCCGGGCTCGTCGACAGCATCGCCACCGGGCAGCCGATCAGCTCCTCGATCCGGCGCACGTACTTGATCGCCTGCGCCGGCAGCTCGGCCCACGAACGGGCGCCGGCGGTGGTCTCCGACCAGCCCTCCATCGTCTCGTAGACCGGCCGGACCCGCGCCTGTTGCGCCGCGGCGGTTGGCAGGTGGTCCAGCCGCTGGCCGTCGAGATCGTAGCCGACGCAGATCTTCAGCTCCGGGAAGCCGTCGAGCACGTCGAGCTTGGTCAGCGCGATGCCGTGCGCGCCGCTGGTCGTGCAGGTCTGGCGCACCAGCACCGCGTCGAACCAGCCGCAGCGCCGCTTGCGGCCGGTGACCGTGCCGAACTCCCGCCCGCGCTCGCCGAGCCGCACCCCGGTCGCGTCCTCGAGCTCGGCCGGGAACGGCCCGGACCCGACCCGCGTGGTGTAGGCCTTGACGATCGCGAGCACGAAGTCGATCGCGCCCGGCCCCATCCCGGTGCCCGGCGCCGCCATGCCCGCCAGGGTGTTCGACGAGGTGACGTAGGGGTAGGTCCCGAAGTCGATGTCGAGCAGCGCCCCCTGCGCGCCCTCGAACAGGATCCGCCGTCCCTCGCGGCGCTTCTCGTCGAGCACCCGCCAGACCGGCGCCGCGTAGGGCAGCACCTCGGGCGCCACCGCCCGCAGCCGGGCGGCCAGCTCCGCCCGGTCGACGGCCGGCGCGCCGAGCCCGCTTCTCAGCGCGTCGTGGTGGGCGAGCAGCCGGTCGAGCCGGGTCTCCAGCGTCTCGGCGTCGCCGAGGTCGGCGACCCGGATCGAGCGCCGCCCGACCTTGTCCTCGTAGGCCGGGCCGATGCCGCGGCCGGTGGTGCCGATCTTGGCGCTGCCGGCGGCCTCCTCGCGGATCCGGTCGAGATCCTGGTGCAGTGGCAGGATCAGCGGGGTGTTCTCGGCGACCATCAGGTTCGCCGGCGAGATCGCCACGCCCTGCCCGCGCAGCTTGCCGATCTCGGCGACCAGCGCCCAGGGGTCGAGCACCACGCCGTTGCCGATGACGCTCAGCTTGCCCGGCCGGACGATCCCCGACGGCAGCAGCGACAGCTTGTAGACCGCGCCGTCGATCACCAGCGTGTGCCCGGCGTTGTGCCCGCCCTGGAAGCGGGCGATCACGTCGGCGCGCTCGGAGAGCCAGTCGACGATCTTGCCTTTGCCCTCGTCGCCCCACTGGGCGCCGACCACCACCACGTTGCCCATGCGATCCGGCCCCTCCCGCCAGCGGCGGCGCCGCTCGCGCCGGCCTGCCCTCGCCGTCTGGTCGCCGGTTGGGAGAGTCTGGAGCGGGCGAAGGGATTCGAACCCTCGACCCCAACCTTGGCAAGGTTGTGCTCTACCCCTGAGCTACACCCGCGTCCTGAGCGGCTCTATATACGGGCCTCGCCATCGATGGCAAGCGCAAAGGCGGCCCCGGGAATCCTGTCCTCCATCGGCGCTGGCCTTCGGGACGATACTACTGTAGGTTGTACAAACGATGCTCAGGCAGCTGTCCGGAGGAGCCGGCACGCGGATGCGGGACCGTCGCGGCGAACGATTCTCCAGCGCGCTCTTCCGGATGCTGGCCGGGCATCCCGGCTTCGCTGCCGCCGCCCTTCTCGACCTCCGCGGCAGCGCGCCGAGGCTGGTCGCGGCGACGGCCGATCTTCTCGCCCTCCGGCGCCACGACGCCGGCGACTGGGCGGTTCCGACGCCGGCCGGCCCCGCCCCGGTCCGCGTCGACCCGACGCCCCTCGGCCTCGAGGCGCGCTTCGCGGCCGCGGCGACGGTGCCGGGTCCCGACGGCGGCACGGTCGGCTGCCTGCTGGTCGCGGACCCCCGCGAGCGCCGGCTGACGCCGGTGACGGCGCGCGCCCTCGCCGACGCCGCCGAGCTCGCGGCGCCGTTGCTGCCGCGCGCGACGAGCCGGCCCGCCTCCACCGAGGGCGCCGCCACCCTGCACGGCGCCGTCCGCTCGCGGGCCGCGGCCGAGCGGCTGATCGCGGCGGCGCTGCGGCGCCAGTCCGCCGGCCCGGTCGGGCTGATGGTCGTCGACCTCGACCGCTTCCGCTCGGTCAACACCGCGCTCGGCAGCTCCGCCGGCGACGCGCTGCTGGCGGTGACCGGGGCGCGGCTGCAGGCGGCGATCGGCCCCGGCGGCTTCCTGCTGCGGCTGGAGGGCGACCGCTTCGTCGTGGTCGCTGCCGGCGACCAGCGCGCGCAGGCGGCGCTGGCCCAGCGGCTGCTCACAGCCGTCAGCCAGCCGCTGGTGCTGAACGGCCGCACCCTCGCTATCCAGGCGAGCATCGGCGTGGTCGCCGGGGTCGCGGCCGGCGTCCCGCCGTCGGACCTGCTGGTCCACGCCGACGCGGCGCTGCGCCAGGCCAAGGCCGACGGCCGCGACCGCTTCGCGCTGCACGAGCCGGCGCTGGTCGCGGCGACCCTCGACGGCAGCCGCCTCGAGCTCGATCTCGCGGGGGCTCTGCGCGGCCGGCAGATGCACCTGGTCTACCAGCCCTTCGTCGACCTCTCCGACGGCCGGATCGCCGGCTTCGAGACGCTGCTGCGCTGGCGCCACCCCCTCAGGGGCGAGCTGAACCCCACCGCCTTCATCGCCGCCGCCGAGGTTTCCGGCCAGATCCTGCCGCTCGGCGACTGGGTGCTGAAGACGGCGCTCGCGGCGGCCGCGGCCTGGCCGCGGCGACTGGCGCTCGCCGTCAACATCTCGCCGCTGCAGTTCCACCAGCCGAACTTCCTGGCGGGGGTCGACGCGGCGCTCGCCGAGTCGGGCCTCGAGCCCGAGCGGCTCGAGCTCGAGATCACCGAGACCGTGCTGATGCGCGACAATCCCGAGACAACCGGGGTGCTCCACGCACTGATCGACCGCGGGGTGCGGATCGCGCTCGACGACTTCGGCACCGGCTACAGCGCGCTCGCCTACCTCGCCCGCCTGCCGCACCACCGCATCAAGCTCGACAAGGCCTTCGTCCAGGACCTCGCCAACCCGGCGACCCGCGACCTGATCCGCGCGATCATCACCGTGGCCCGGGCCCAGGACGTGGCCGTCACCGCCGAGGGAGTCGAAAGCCCCGAGCTGCTCGCCCTCGTCCGCCGCGCCGGCTTCAGCCATGCCCAGGGCTACGCCACCGGCCTGCCGGTCGCCGAGCCCGACGGCTACTTCGCGACACCGGTGGCCACGCCGGCGGAGTAGCGGCGCCGCCCAGGCGCCCTCGGCGCTCCGCCACGAGCGCGGCGTTCAGAAGCTGTTGCGCTCGTGGTAGGTGCGCAGGAACGCCTGGATCCGCGCATCCTGCGGCTGGTGCAGGATGCGGCCGGGGGCGTCGACGGCAACCAGCTCGCCCTTCTCCATGAAGGCGACGCGGTCGGCGACGTGGGCGGCGAAGCCCATCTCGTGGGTGACCACCACCATCGTCATGCCCTCGGAGGCGAGCGCCTTCATCACCGCCAGCACCTCGCCGACCAGCTCGGGGTCGAGCGCCGAGGTCGGCTCGTCGAACAGCATCAGCTTCGGCTCCATGGCGATGGCCCGGGCGATCGCCACCCGCTGCTGCTGGCCGCCCGAGAGCCGCGACGGGTGGTTGCTCATCCGGTCGCCGAGGCCGACCTTGGCGAGCGCCTCGGTGGCGCGCGCCTCGGCCTCGGCGCGGGCGAGGCCGCGGACCCGCTGCAGCCCCTCGGCGACGTTCCCGAGCGCGGTCATGTGCGGCCAGAGGTTGAACTGCTGGAACACCATGCCGATGCTGCGGCGCATGGCGCGCAGCTCGCGCGCCGGCATCCTCGCGCCGCCCGGCGACCGGTAGCCGATCAGCTGGCCGTCGATGCGGATCTCGCCGGCGTCGTAGGGCTCGAGGAAGTTGATGCAGCGGAGCAACGTCGACTTGCCCGAGCCCGAGGGGCCGATCAGGCAGGTGACCTTGCCCGGCGGGATCGACAGGTCGATGCCGCGCAGCGCGTGGAACGGGCCGTAGAACTTGTCGACCGCGCGGATCTCGACGGAGGAGGCTGCGACCATGCTACGGCCTTTCGGTCAGGTGGCGGGTGACGCCGGCCTCGATCCGGCGCCCGAAGCGGGAGATCGTCTCGACGAGGCCCCAGAAGAACAGCGCCAGCACCAGGTTGGCCTCGAGGAAGCGGAAGGTCTCGGTCGACATCCGCTGCACCTGGTACATCAGCTCCGGGACGGTGATGATCGACAGGATGACGGTCTCCTTGGTCAGAATGATCGAGAAGTTGACCAAGGCCGGCAGCGCCGAGACGAGGCCGAGCGGCAGCAGGATGCGGCGGACGATCGCCGGCTCGCTCATGCCGATGGCGCGGGCCGCCTCGATCTGGCCGGCGGCGACGCCGCGGAAGCCGGAGCGGAAGATCTCGGCGAAGTAGGGGCTGCCGTAGAGCGTCAGGCCGAGGATGCCGGCCGGCAGCGCGTCGAGGCGCAGGCCGATCATCGGGCCGCCATAGTAGAGCACGAACAGCTGCACGAGGAACGGCGTGCCGCGGATCACCTCGACATAGACCTGGAGCAGCCAGCGCAGCGGCTTCGGCCCGTACCGCTGGGCCAGCGCGATCACCAGGCCGAGCGCCATGCCGAGCACGGTGCCGAGCAGCCAGCAGAGGATGGTGAGCCCGAAGCCCCGCAGCAGCATGGGGCCGTACTGGACGAGGATCTGCGGGTCCATCAGATGGCCATCCTGTGCTCGAGGTAGCGGCCGAGGCCCGCGAGGCAGAGGTTGATCGCCAGGTAGACGCAGGCCGCGGCGACGTAGGCCTCGAGCGGCCGGTAGGTGGTGGCGGCCAGCGCCTGGCTCGACCGGGTGATCTCGAGGATGCCGACGACCGAGACCAGCGACGAGGCCTTGACCAGCAGGATCAGCTCGTTGACCAGCGCCGGCAGCGACAGGCCGATCGCCTGCGGCAGGATCACCCGGGTCCAGACGTCGGGCGGGCTCATGCCGATCGCGGCGGCGGACTCGGCCTGGCCCGGCGGCAGCGCGCCGATCGCGCCGCGCCAGATCTCGGAGATGTAGGCGCTGGCGCAGATGCCGACGGTCGTCACCGCCGCCACCATCGCCGGCACGTCGATGCCGACCACCGGCAGCAGGTAGTAGACCAGCAGCAGCTGCACCAGCAGCGGCACGCCGCGCAGGAAGCTGACCCAGACCGCCGCGAAGCGCCGGAGCGCCGGATAGGGCGAAAGCTGCGCGGCGCAGATCAGCGCGCCGATCACCAGCCCGAGGCCGATGCCGAGAACCGAGATCAGCAGCGTGAAGCGGGCGGCCATGATGAGCGGCCCGAAACCGTCCAGGAAGGCGGTGAGGGAAAACATCGGCGCTCCGGTGCGAGGGCGGGCGGGGGGATCGCCCCCGCCCGGGAATCAGCTGGCGGGGACCTCGCGCGGCAGCTCGGTGTAGGAGCCGAGCCACTTCTCCTGGATCGCCTCGACGCGGCCGTCGTCGGTCATCTTCAGCAGCGCGTCGTCGATCGCCTTGGCGAAGCTGGCGCTGTCCTCGCCCTTCTGCAGCACCCAGGCGAAGTATTTCGGCTCGCCGAAGGTCGCCGGATCGAGCAGGGCGAAGACGTCGCCGCGCTGCTTGACCAGGTAGGCGAGGTTGGGCGAGGAGCCCGCGACCGCGTCGAGCCGGCCGGCGGCGAGGTCGGCATAGGCCTCGTCGGTGGTGCCGTACTCCTTGATGTCGACGCCGCCGAGGCTCTCGCCATAGGCCTGCAGCTGGCGGAACTGCGCGGTGCCCTGCTGGACGCCGACGGTCTTGCCCTTGATGTCGTCGGGCTTGGCGATCGCGTCGTTCGCGGCGGCCTTCACCAGGCCGACGGTGGCGTCGGCGATCGGCAGCGTGAAGGTGTAGCGCTCGAGCCGCTCGGGGGTGATGGTCACCGGCGCGATGACGATGTCGAACTTGCCGACCTCGAGCCCGGGCAGCTGCGCGGTCCAGGGC
>Ga0247821_10000514_pt1 | contig 21517 bp, 21 predicted proteins | sample 13C_Glycerol_Day_FD_192481 | JGI IMG/M metagenome (GOLD analysis project Ga0247821, IMG submission 192481) | Soil microbial communities from agricultural site in Penn Yan, New York, United States - 13C_Glycerol_Day14 | ecosystem: Environmental > Terrestrial > Soil > Agricultural land | place... | reverse complement strand
GCCACGGTGCGTCCACGCCGCCCGACACCGGCAGCGCGTCGATGTCGGCCCGCAGCGCGACGCAGGTGTCGCCGGAGCCGATGTCGCAGATCAGCCCGGTGCCGGTCGGCAGCACCCGCGGCGACAGGCCGGCGTCGACGAGCCGCTTCTCGAGCAGCTCGGTCGTCCGCACCTCGTGCCACCCGAGCTCCGGGTGCGCGTGCAGGTCGCGCCGTACCTCGACCATGTCCTCGCGCACCGCTTCGACGCGCGCCAGGACGTCCGCGACCAGCAACTGATGACTCATCCCGCGATTGTTTCATCCCGCAACCACCGCCCGACGGGGCGCTCCCCGGTCGTCACCGTCCGTCACGGCCACGGACGGTGAGCGCAACCACGGAGCGTGCGCACCGTGACGTCCAGGCAGCACCGGGTGAGCGCACCGGAGAAGTTGTCGAAATGTGACGCAAACGCCGGTCACTTTCCGGTATCGAGGCCTGCTTGACGTTCTAAGAAGGACGGCGGTCGCCCTATAGTCTGCGGATGCGGCACGTGGGGGAAGGCGTGCGGCAGCAAAAGTATCTGGTCGACGAAGGAGACGTCCGGTGAAGAAGTACGTGCGGGGAACGGCGATCGTGGGCGTGGTGACGCTTGCCGTCGCCGCTTGTGGCAGCAAGCCGACCGAGGACAACGCAGGCGGCAGCGCCAACAAGGACTTCAAGGCCTGCATGGTCTCCGACTCGGGGGGTTTCGACGACAAGTCGTTCAACCAGACCTCGTACAAGGGCCTGCAGGACGCGGTGAAGGAAAAGGGCCTGACCGAGGTCAAGGCCGAGTCGAAGTCTGACAACGACTACCCGACCAACATGACCGCGATGGTCAACGCCAAGTGCAACGTCATCGTCGCCGTCGGCTTCAAGCTCGAGGACGCCACCGAGAAGGCGGCCACGGCCAACCCGAACATCAAGTTCGCGATCGTCGACTCGGCCCCGGCCAAGCCGATCCCGAACCTGAAGCCGCTGCTGTTCAACACCGCGCAGTCCAGCTTCCAGGCCGGTTACCTGGCCGCCGCGATGTCGAAGTCCGGCAAGGTCGGCACCTTCGGCGGTCTGAAGATCCCGACCGTGACGATCTTCATGGACGGCTTCGCCGAGGGCGTGCGCTACTACAACCAGCAGAAGGGCAAGAACGTCCAGGTCCTGGGCTGGGACGACGCCAAGCAGGCGGGTCTGTTCACCGGTGACTTCGAGGACAAGGCCAAGGGCCAGAACAACGCGCAGAACCTGATCACCCAGGGCGCCGACGTGATCTTCCCGGTGGCCGGCCCGTCCGGTCTGGGCGGTCTGCAGGCGGCCAAGGCCAGCAACGGCAAGGTGAACGCGATCTGGGTCGACACCGACGGTTGCATCAGCGCCGCGGAGTACTGCTCGGTGCTGCTGAGCAGCGTCGAGAAGGGCATGGACGTGGCCGTGAAGGACGCGGTCGTCTCGGTCGTCGACAACAAGTTCGACAACACCCAGTTCACCGGCACGCTGCAGAACAACGGTACGGCGCTGGCGCCGTTCCACGAGTTCGACAGCAAGATCCCGGCCGACGTGAAGTCGGAGCTGGAGCAGATCAAGGCCGACATCATCAGCGGAAAGATCACCGTCCAGTCGAAGGTTCAGCCGAAGGCCTCCTGAACCACGACGCACTTGCGTAGTACGGTGCGAGCCAGGAAGGCAGCAGACCCACAGGTCGCGCCTTCCTGGCTCGCCGTCTGAAGGGGAGGCTGCCCGATGCACCTCGAGCTTTCCGGTCTGACCAAGAGCTTCGGCTCGCTGGTCGCCAACGACCACATCGACCTGGTCATCGAGCCGGGGGAGATCCACTGCCTGCTCGGTGAGAACGGCGCCGGCAAGAGCACGCTGATGAACATGCTGTACGGCCTGCTGCAGCCCGACTCGGGCGAGATCGTGATCGACGGCGCGAAGGTCAAGATCACCTCGCCGAGCGACGCGATCAAGCACGGGATCGGCATGGTGCACCAGCACTTCATGCTGGTCCCGGTGTTCACCGTTGCGGAGAACATCATGCTCGGCCGCGAGAACACCCGGGCCGGCGGCGTCCTGGACCGCAAGAAGGCCCACGCGCTGGTCACCGAGCTGTCCGACCGGTACGGCTTCGAGGTCGACCCCGAGGCGCTGGTCGAGGACATCCCGGTCGGCGTGCAGCAGCGGGTGGAGATCATCAAGGCGCTCGTCAACGACGCCAGCGTGCTGATCCTGGACGAGCCGACGGCGGTGCTCACCCCGGCCGAGATCGACGAGCTGATCGGCGTGATGCGCCAGCTCAAGGAGAACGGCACCTCGATCGTCTTCATCACCCACAAGCTCAAAGAGGTCAAGGCGATCGCGGACAAGATCACCGTGATCCGCCGCGGCAAGGTGGTCGGCCAGGCCGAGCCGTCCGCGTCCGAGGAGGAACTCGCCGAGCTGATGGTCGGCCGCGCGGTCGATCTGGTGGTGGACAAGGAGCCGGCTGCGCCCAAGGACGCCGTCCTGCGGGTCGAGGGGCTGACCGTGATCGACGAGCGCGGGTTCACCGCCGTCGACGACGTCGACCTCGAGGTGCGGGCCGGGGAGATCCTCGCGGTGGCCGGTGTCCAGGGCAACGGTCAGACCGAGCTCGCCGAGGCGCTGCTCGGGCTGACCCCGATCGCGGCCGGGAAGATCTCGCTGGACGGGCAGGACCTGACCGGCCGGAGCACCCGGCATCGACTCGACGCGGGCATCGGGTACGTCCCCGAGGACCGTTGGCACGACGGCTTCGTGGACTCGTTCTCGGTGGCCGAGAACCTGGTCCTCGACCTGTTCCGCAAGCCGCCGTTCGGCAACGGGCTGGCGCTGCGCACCGACGAGATCGAGAAGAACGCGCAGGCCCGGGTGGAGGAGTTCGACATCCGCACCCAGGGCATCGACCTGCCGGTGTCGTCGCTGTCCGGCGGCAACCAGCAGAAGGTCGTGCTGGCCCGCGAGCTGTCCCGGCCGCTGCGGCTGCTGGTCGCCTCGCAGCCGACCCGCGGCGTGGACGTCGGCTCGATCGAGTTCCTGCATGGCCGGATCGTGGAGGAGCGCGACCGGGGGACGGCGGTGCTGATCGTGTCCACGGAGCTCGACGAGATCGCCGCGCTGGCGGACCGGATCGCGGTGATGTACCGCGGCAAGGTGGTCGGCGTCGTACCGTCCGATACGCCGCGCGACGAGCTGGGCCTGATGATGGCCGGCGCGTCGAAGACGCAGGCGCACCACGAGGCGATCGAACACCCGACGACCCTGGGAACCATCTGATGAGCACTGAGACAGAGGTTGCGCCGGCGCCCGCGCCCGCGAAGGAGCCGCGAGGGTCCGGCCTGCCGAACTGGGCGGTCCAGGGCCTGGTCTCGTTGAGCGCGATCGTGCTGGCCCTGCTGGTCGGGGCCATCCTGATCATCGTCGGCGACGACCAGGTGCAGGCGACGGTCAAGTACTTCGGGGCCGCGCCGATGGACACCGTCTCGGCCGCGCTGAGCGCGGTCGGCGAGGCGTACAAGGCGCTCGCGGTCGGCGCGTTCGGCAGCTGGACGGCGATCAGCGAGTCGTTGACCCAGGCAACGCCGCTGATCTGCGGCGGCCTCGCGGTCTCGCTGGCGTTCCGTACCGGGCTGTTCAACATCGGCGCTCAGGGCCAGCTGATCATGGGCGCGATCCTCGCGGCGTACGTCGGTTTCGCCTGGCACCTGCCGCCGGTGCTGCACCTGATCGTCGCGATCGTCGCCGGCCTGATCGGCGGTGCGCTCTGGGGCGGCGTGGTCGGCCTGCTGAAGGCCCGGACCGGCGCGCACGAGGTGATCGTGACGATCATGCTGAACTACGTCGCGATCTATCTGCTCGCCTGGCTGCTGACCACGTCGACGTTCCGGCGGCCGGGGCGGACCGACCCGATCTCCCCGATCGTCGACGCGAACGCGCAGTACCCGCAGATCGGCGGCACCCGGCTGCACATCGGATTCTTCCTGGCGCTGCTCGCCGCGGTCTTCGTCTGGTGGCTGCTGAACCGGTCGACGATCGGCTTCGAGCTGCGGGCGGTCGGCGCGAACGCGGACGCCTCCCGGACGGCCGGTATGTCGGTCGGCCGCGCGTACGTGATCGCGATGGTCGTGGCCGGCGCGCTCGCCGGTCTGGCCGGGACCCAGCAGGTGCTCGGCACCGACCTGCCGCTGACCGACGGGGTCGCGGCCTCGGTCGGGTTCGACGCGATCACGGTCGCGCTGCTCGGCCGCGGTACGCCGCTCGGCACCGTGCTGGCCGGCCTGCTCTTCGGCGCGCTGAACGCGGGCGGTCTGCAGATGCAGCTGGTCACGCAGACACCGCTGACCCTGACCACTGTCCTGCAGGCCGTGATCGTGCTGTTCGTCGCGGCCCCGGCGCTGGTGCGCTCGATCTTCCGGTTCCTGCCCAAGGAACGCGGCGCCGGCGCAGTGCTCGCGAAAGGCTGGAACGGATGAGCGAGACCACCCCGGACGCGGTTCCCGCGGCCGCACCGAAGCCGCAGGCCATCGAGGCCCCGGCCGACCGGACCCGCCGGCTGCGGGTCGGCGGCGTGATGCTGGTGTTCGCGCTGATCGGGCTCGGCCTGGCGGTGTTCACCAAGGGCGGCAAGGCGACCTTCCAGCTGGTGTCCGGCGATCTGCAGAACAACCTGCTCGGCATCCCCGCCCAGTTCACCGCGCTGGTTCTCGGGATCCTCGGTGTGATCGCGGCGGGCGCCTATCTGCTGCGCCGGGTCCCGCAGTCGTACTCCGGTTACCTGGCGGCTCTGCTCGGGATCTGCTTCATCGGCGCCTTCCTGTGCTGGGCGGCGGCAGGCAAGACCTTCCCGCTGGCGAACCAGTTCCAGGGCACGCTGAACTTCGCGACGCCGCTGATCCTCGGCGCGCTCGCCGGGGTGATGTGTGAGCGCGCCGGTGTCATCAATATCGCGATCGAGGGCCAGTTCCTGGTCGGCGCCTTCACCGCGGCGCTGGTGTCGAGTACGACGAACAGCTCCGCCGCGGCGCTGATCGCGGCGGCGGCCAGCGGTGTGGTGATGGCGTGGCTGCTGGCGGTGTTCTCGATCAAGTACCTGGTCAACCAGGTCGTGCTCGGTGTCGTCCTGGTGGTGTTCGCGACCGGTATCACCGGCTTCCTGTTCGACCAGTTCATGCAGCCGCAGGCCGAGAAGCTGAACACGCCGGAGGTGCTGTCGGCGGTGAAGATCCCGGGGCTGGCCGACATCCCGTTCATCGGGCCGATCCTGTTCAACCAGACGATCCTGGTCTACCTGACCTATATCGCGGTCGCGGTCGTCACGTTCGTGCTCTTCCAGACCCGCTGGGGCCTGCGGATCCGGGCGGTCGGCGAGCACCCGAAGGCGGCCGACACGGTCGGTATCAAGGTCAAGCGGATCCGGTACTCCGCGGTGCTCGCGGCCGGTGTCCTGGCCGGGCTCGGCGGCGCGTTCTTCACCGTGGGCTACGCCGGTTCGTTCAGCAAGGAGATGACCGCGGGCAACGGGTTCATCGCGCTGGCCGCGCTGATCATGGGCCGCTGGCACCCGATCGGTGCGATGGTCGCGGCGCTGTTCTTCGGTTTCGCGACCCAGTTGCAGTCCCAGCTGCAGATCATCCAGACGCCGATCCCCGGCGAGCTGCTGCTGATGGCGCCGTACCTGGCGACGATCATCGCGGTGGCCGGGCTGGTGGGCCGGGTCAGAGCACCGAAGGCCGACGGTGAGCCCTACGTCACCGAGTGAGGTCGACTGGCCGGCGTTGCGCGCGGTTGCCGTCGACCTGATGCACCGCGCGTACGCGCCGTACTCGCACTTCCCGGTGGGCGCGGCGGCGTACGTCGACGACGGGCGGATCGTTGCCGGATGCAACGTGGAGAACGCCTCGTACGGGTTGACGTTGTGTGCCGAGTGCGGTCTGGTGTCGGACCTGCACCGGACCGGGGGCGGCCGGCTGGTCGCCTTCACCTGTGTGGACCGGCACGAGCATCTGCTGACGCCGTGCGGACGATGCCGGCAGCTACTGCACGAGAACGGCGGCCCGGGGCTGCTGATCGAGACCGCGACCGGGGTCCGGCCGCTGCGCGAGCTGCTGCCGGACGCGTTCGGGCCCGAGTTTCTGGAGGAGTAATGAGTTTCGACGCGGTGGATGTCATCCGGGCCAAGCGGGACAAGGGCGAGCTGAGCGACGGGCAGATCGACTGGGTGATCGACGCCTACACCAAGGGCGACGTCGCCGACGAGCAGATGTCCGCGCTGGCGATGGCGATCCTGCTGAACGGGATGAACCGGCGCGAGATCGCCCGCTGGACCGCGGCGATGATCGCGTCCGGCGAGCGGATGGACTTCGGCACGCTGTCCCGGCCGACCGCGGACAAGCACTCGACCGGCGGCGTCGGCGACAAGATCACGTTGCCGCTGGCCCCGTTGGTGGCGGCCTGCGGCGTCGCCGTGCCGCAACTGTCCGGCCGCGGTCTCGGGCACACCGGCGGCACGCTCGACAAGCTGGAGTCGATCCCCGGCTGGCGGGCTGCGCTGTCGAACGACGAGCTGATGCGGCAGCTCGAGGAGGTCGGCGCGGTGATCTGCGCGGCCGGTGACGGTCTGGCGCCCGCGGACAAGAAGCTGTACGCGCTGCGCGACGTGACCGGCACCGTCGAAGCGATCCCGCTGATCGCCAGCTCGATCATGAGCAAGAAGATCGCGGAGGGCACCGGTGCTCTGGTGCTGGACGTGAAGGTCGGCTCCGGCGCGTTCATGAAACACCTGTTGGACGCCCGGGAGTTGGCCGAGACGATGGTTGCGCTGGGCACCGACGCGGGTGTGAAGACCGTTGCCCTGCTAACCGACATGTCCGTCCCGCTGGGACTGACCGCCGGAAACGCCCTGGAGGTTCGCGAATCGGTCGAGGTGCTCGCGGGCGGCGGTCCGGCCGACGTGGTCGAGCTCACCGTCGCGCTGGCCAACGAGATGCTGGCCGCGGCCGGTGTTACCGGTGTCGACCCGGCCGAGAAGCTGCGCGACGGTACGGCGATGGACGCCTGGCGCGCGATGATCTCGGCGCAGGGCGGTGACCCGTCGGCCGAGCTCCCGGTCGCTCCCGAGCAGCACGTCGTACCCGCGCCGGCGTCCGGCGTACTGTCCAAGCTCGACGCGCTCGCGGTCGGTGTTGCCGCCTGGCGACTCGGTGCGGGGCGGGCGCGCAAGGAGGACCCGGTGTCGGCGGTGGCCGGTGTGGAGATGCACGCCAAGCCGGGGGACCAGGTCTCCGAGGGGCAGCCGCTCCTGACCCTGCACACCGACGACCCCAGCCGCATCGAACGCGCCCTCGAGTCCCTGGCGGACGCGGTGGAGGTCGCCGAGTCGTACGAACACGGTCCACTGATCCTGGACCGCATCACCGCCTGACCTGCAACTCGAACGGATATCCCCTGTTCTTGGGGGTTCTTCGGTGGTGTGCGAGCGAAGAACCCCCAACACGAGGGGATATCCGGTCGCGCGTTGGGAGGCGGCTAGCTGGTAGTTGCCGTGAGGCGGGTGTGCTGTTCTTTCGCCAGGGCGGTGATGAGGGCGGTGTCCGGGGTGAGGCTGGTGCCCAGGGCACCGGATTCGCGGACGGTGAGCTCCACGACCACGTCCCCGACCGCGAGGCTGGCCTCGGCGATCGCGATCGACTGGTCCGTGCTGCCGTCGTACTCGATCCGGGCGTCGGAGAGCGCGTTCGGGATAGTGAACGGGTGGTCGTGGACGTCCTGGTTCCACAGGCCCTGCTGCAAAGCCTTCGCCTTGGCCGCCGAGCCGGTCTTGAACAGCTGCACGGTGTAGCGCTTCTTCTTGTCCGGGCTGAGCCGGCTCGCCCGGTAGCCCTCGACGAAGCTCGCGTTGAGCAGCAGCGCGCGGTCCAGCGCCGGGTCGGCCGACCAGGTGCTCAGGTACGCCGTGGCGGTGAACGGTCCGGGCGCGTTGCGGGCGTCGGCGACGTACCCACGGGGGAGCGCGGCCAGTGCGGCGAGCGTGCTCTTCGCGGTCTTGCCTGCCGATCCGGAGAGCGCGGAATGCTTCGCGGCCGGGGTCTGGACAGCGCTCGCCGATGCGCCGTCCTCACTCCCGCAGGCGGTCACGCCCAGCAGGACGGCGGTCACTGCCACGGCGACGCCTGACGCATTCCGTCTCACGGCACCGATACCAACAGAAGTTGGTGAACTTCAGGCGAACAGCCGCGTGCTAGCGGGAGGTCGCTTCGATGAGCAGCGTCTCGATCCGGGCCCTGGCCGCCTTCGGGTGCAGCGGATCGCATCCCGCGGCAACGCAGCGGCGGACCACCTGCGGGTCGTCGCGCAACAGCAGCAGGCCGCGCCGGAGCAGGGTCAGCGGCGGTTTGCGGTGCTCGCGGAGGTCCCGCTGGAACCGCCGGACGAATGTGACCACCCGGTGGTGGTAGACGCAGATCGCGGTCGCGAGCAGGTCACGGTCGCGGAGCGCGCCGGTGATCCGGTCGGCGAAGATGCCTTCGGCAACCAGCAGCGGGGACCCGCCGGTGGTGACCGGCCGGTGACCGACGGTGCCGTCCGCGGCGATGTCGTAGATCGGGAGGTCGGCGGTCCCCGTCGTACACAGCTGCTCCAGGGCCGCGACCGCGCGGTCGCCGTCCCAGGACCGCGGGTCGTCCCAGTCGACGATGCCGAGCGGCGACCGGGGCATCGCCTCGTCGTCGCCGTCGCGGTAGAAGTCGTCCAGCCGGACGACGGGCAGGCCGACCTGCTCCGCCAGGCGCGACTTCCCCGCGCCGGACGGCCCCGCCAGCAGCACCACCCGTGAACGCACCGGCATATTGTCTTCCACTTCCTGCAGTAACAGCCAATCGCGCCCGGCGATAATCGGGTATGCCGAAGATGAAGCTGGGGGCCGCGTTCTACGCGCTGTTCGCGGTCGGGGGTGTTGGCGCCGCGGTGATGATTCTTCGCGGGGACAGCCGGTTCGCCGGTGCCGACCAGTGGTACCTGATCGCGCGGGCGACCGTGTTCGCGCTGATCGGGGTGATGTTCGGCATCGGAGCGATCACGCGGCGGGGGCTGATGTCCGACGAGGGGCCTCGAATCTGCCGCGAAGGCTGGATCGTCGTCATCGCACTGGTCGTCGCCGAGTTCGTGGTGTACGCGGTGGGCCAGGAGTGGGGCACCTTTCCGAGCATCGTGACGGCTCTCATCCCGCCGTGGGTGAAGCGGATGCAGGAGAAGTACTACGAGGGGCGGGACGAGGCGGAGCGGGAGCTCAATCCAGAAGAGCCTGACGGAGTGCGGCCTCCGACTGCTTGAACCATCGGTTGGTGCGGTCGGTCAGTTCGGCTTCTCCGGTGGTCCAGCGCTGGCGGAACCACGGGTGCCCGGCCTCGGAGCCGCGACGGACGTAGTCCATGCACCAGACGTGGTTGTCGGCGGCCGCGTCGACCAGCCGGCGGCGGTCGGTGTCTGTGAGCCCGTAGGTGTCCGCGAAGCGGCGCAGGCGGGCCAGTGAGCGACCCCGTCGTACGTCGTGGATGTCCGCGTCGGGGCGGAGCGGCGCCCACAGGCGGACCGCGGTGGCGACGTCCCACAGCGCCGAGCCGGGACCGGCGAGGTCGAAGTCGATGAGCGCGACCGCGCGCCCGTCCCGGAACACGACGTTGTCGAGGTTCGGGTCGTTGTGGCTGATCAACCCGGTGACGTAGCTCGCCGGCACCGGCTCCGCCCACTCCGGACCGGTCGGCCGGAAGTCCGCGACGGACTCGTGGTACGCCCGCAGCAGCTGGGCCACGCTGTCGAGCGCCTCGTCCGTCATCGACCAGGAGGGGTACGGCGGTGTCACCGTCTCTCCGGACAGGTACGAGAGCACCTCCCGCCCCTGCGCGTCGATGCCGAGGAACGCCGGTGCGCCCTTGAAGCCGGCGCTCTCCAGATGCTGCAGCAGCGCGTGCGTCGCCGTACTGCTGGCGCGGAGCGGCCGCCGGACGGTATCCCCGACCCGCACCACCAACCCGCGGTTCGCCGTACCTCCGACCAGCTCGACCTCAGCAGCAGGCATCGCGGGTCAGTCTGACGGCTCCAGGAGGGCCTTCGCCAGGGGTGCGTGGGTAACGATCGCGTTCACCAGCCCGCTGCGGACGGCGGCTCGCACCGCCGCCACCTTGGCCAGGCCGTACGGGATCGCGATCACCTCGTCGATCTTGTCCATCTGCTCGGCGTTGATGGCGATCACCCGGTCGGTCACCCGGCTCTGCACCGGTGCGCCGTCCGCGTCCACGAAGACGCCCGAGATGTCCGCCACGACGCCGCGGCGCTGCAACTGTTCACAGGCCTTCTCGTCCATCGCGTCGTACAGCGTCGACTGCCCGGCCGCCCACGACCCGAGCCCGACGACCGCCTTCGACACCGAGTCGAAATGGCTGATCGCCTCCGCGACCTCGGGCTGCTGCCGCAACGCCCGCGCCGTCGCGGCGTCCGGCACGACGAGCGGCGCGTAGAACAGGTACGCCGGTCCGCCCGACAGCCGGGCGGTGTGGCGGACGAGCTCGACCGAGTTCGCCTCGACATCCGGGCGGGTCAGCGCCCCCGTCAGCTGGACGACGGGCACCGGCGCGAGCGATGTCAGCTGCTCGGTCATCGCGGTCACCGCCCGCGCCCACGCCAGCCCGAGCACGTCCTCGGGCGTCACGATCTCGGTGAGCAGGTCGGCCGCCGCCTTGCCCAGCTGGGTACGGAGGGCGGGCTCGTCGACCTCGGGGGTGTCCACGACGATCGCGCGGCGCAGCCCGAGGGCCTCCTGCAGCCGCGCCGACAGATCGAGGTCGATCGCGCCGGGGTGGCTGATCTCGATCCGCACCAGCCCACTGCTGCGCGCCTGGTCGAGCAAGCGCGCGACTTTGAACCGGCTGAGCCGGAACTCGTCCGCGATCTCCACCTTCGACCGCCCGTCGACGTAGTACCGCCGCGCGATCGACGCCGTCAGCACCAGCTGTGCCGGCCCGAACGTCTCCATCAACGCTCCCCCATCCCTAGCCCGCTCATATGAGCACACGTGTCCCCAAGTGTTGCACAGACCCTTGACAGGTCAAGCCCCTTCCCGGTTCACTCATTGTGTGAGCGGAGGCGTGCTCAAATGAGCGGAGGCAGATGTGCTGAGTAGGCGCAAACGCATCGGAGCGGCCGGGGTCGCGGTCCTGGTGACCGCGGTCAGCGGCTGTGCGGGCTGGGGAGGCGGAGCCGGCGGCGGTGGTGAGGACAGCATCAACGTCCTGATGGTGAACAACCCGCAGATGGTGGATCTGCAGAAGCTCACCGCCGACAACTTCACCAAGCAGACCGGCATCAAGGTGAACTTCACCGTGCTGCCGGAGAACGACGTCCGGGACAAGATCAGCCAGGAGTTCTCCAGCCAGGCGGGTCAGTACGACGTGGCGTCGGTCAGCAACTTCGAGATCCCGATCTACGCCAAGAGCAAGTGGATCGCGCCGTTGTCGGACTACATCGGCCAGGACGCGTCGTTCGACCAGGACGACGTGCTCAAGCCGATGACCCAGTCGATGACCGCGGAGGACGGCAAGATCTACGGCGAGCCGTTCTACGGCGAGTCGTCGTTCCTGATGTACCGCAAGGACGTCCTGGCGGCCAAGGGCGTCACGATGCCGGCGAAGCCGACCTGGCAGCAGGTCGCGGACATCGCCGCCAAGGTCGACAACGCGCAGCCGGGGATGCGCGGCATCTGCCTGCGCGGCCAGCCCGGCTGGGGCCAGCTGTTCGCCCCGCTCACCACGGTCGTGAACACCTTCGGCGGCACCTGGTTCACCCAGGACTGGCAGGCCAAGGTCGACGCGCCGGAGTTCACCGAGGCGACCAAGTTCTACGTCGACCTGGTCCGCGCGCACGGCGAGGCCGGCGCGCCGCAGGCCGGCTTCACCGAGTGCCTGAACAACACCATCCAGAGCAACGTCGCGATGTGGTACGACGCGACGTCGGCGGCCGGTTCGCTCGAGGCGCCGAACTCGCCGGTGAAGGGCAAGATGGGCTACGCGCCGGCGCCGGTCGTGAAGACCGACAGCTCCGGCTGGCTGTACGCGTGGGCCTGGGGCATCCAGGAGGCGTCGAAGAAGAAGGACAACGCCTGGAAGTTCATCTCCTGGGCGTCCGGCAAGGACTACGAGAAGCTCGTCGGCGAGAAAGTTGGCTGGTCCAACGTCCCGGCCGGCAAGCGCGCGTCGACGTACGAGATCCCGGAGTACGTCAAGGAGGCCGCGGCGTTCGCGGAGCCGACCAAGAGCGCGATCGAGAACGCGGACCCGACCGACCCCGGCGTCCAGCCGCGGCCGGCGCCGGGGATCCAGTTCGTCGACATCCCGGAGTTCCCGGACCTCGGCACCCAGGTCAGCCAGGACGTGAGCTCGGCGATCGCCGGGCGGATGAGCGTCGACGAGGCACTGAAACGCGGGCAGGAGCTCGCCGACGACGTCGCCGAGCGGTACCGCTCGCGGCAAGCGAAGTGAGGGGTGGGGCCAATGTCCGTCGACGCCAAGCCTGACACCGCGGTGAAGCCCGCGCGCCGCGCCGCGCCGCCCGGCTCCCAGGGCACGATGCTGCGCAAGACCGGCGACTGGGCCCGGCGCGGCCCGTTGCTGCCGGCGCTGGTGTTCATGATCATCGTGACGCAGCTGCCGTTCGTGGTCACGATCGTCGTGTCCTTCATGGACTGGAACGCGTACTACCCCGACGAGCGCGGCTTCGCCGGGATCGACAACTTCCGCCGCGTGCTCACCGACGCCAACACCCGGCACGCGATCTGGGTGACGATCGTGCTGACCGCCGGCGTCGTGCTGATCAGCCTGGTGCTCGGGCTGCTGATCGCGCTGCTGCTGGACCGCAAGTTCCGCGGCCGGGGCGCGGTCCGGACGATGATGATCACGCCGTTCCTGGTCGTCCCGGTGGCCGCCGCGCTGCTGTGGAAGCACGCGCTCTACAACCCGACGTACGGCCTGTTCAACGGCGTGCTGAAGTGGTTGTTCGGCGAGAACGCGCCGCAGCCGGACTGGATCAGCAACCAGCCGCTGTGGTCGATCATCTTCGCGCTGGTCTGGCAGTGGACGCCGTTCATGATGCTGATCCTGCTGGCCGGGCTGCAGAGCCGGCCGCTGGACGTGATCGAGGCGGCCGGGATCGACGGCGCGAACCAGTGGGAGATCTTCCGCTACATGACGCTGCCGCACCTGCGGCAGTACCTGGAGCTGTCCGCGCTGCTCGGCTCGATCTACGTCGTGCAGAACTTCGACGCGGTCTTCACGATCACGTCCGGCGGTCTCGGTACCGCGAACCTGCCGTACACGATCTACCAGACGTTCTACACCGCGCACGACTACGGCCGCGCCTCGGCGGCGGGCGTGATCGTGGTGATCGGCACGATCGTGATCGCGACGCTCGCGCTCCGGTCGGTGTCCACGCTGTTCCGAGAGGAGACCGGTCGATGAGTTCGTCGATCACGATGGTGAAGGGGCATCAGCGCCGGGGTGGCGGCTGGGCGCTGAGCGGGCTCGCGTGGATCGTGGGCATCTTGTTCGTGCTGCCGGTGCTGTGGATGCTGCTGACGTCGTTCCACTCCGAGGAGGACGCGGCGAAGAACCCGCCGGACGTCGCGGCGCCGCTGACTCTGGACGGCTACCGGGCATTCTTCGACACCGGGCCGTGGCCGTCGATCCTGAACTCGCTGACCGCGAGCATCCTGTCCACGGTGCTGGTCCTCCTGCTCGCCTTCCCGGCGGCGTACGCGCTGTCGATCCGGCCGGTGAAGAAGTGGACCGACGTGCTGTTCTTCTTCCTGTCCACGAAGATGCTGCCGGTGGTGGCCGGCCTGCTGCCGATCTACCTGTTCGCGCAGTCGGTCCACTTCCTGGACAACATCTGGCTGCTGATCATCCTCTACACCTCGATGAACCTGCCGATCGCGGTCTGGATGCTGCGCAGCTTCCTGTCCGAGGTGCCGGTGGAGATCCTCGAGGCGGCCTCGGTCGACGGCGCGTCGCTGACCCGGACACTGCGGTCCGTGGTGGCGCCGGTGGTCACGCCGGGGATCGCGTCGGCGGCGCTGATCTGCTTCATCTTCAGCTGGAACGAGCTGCTGTTCGCCCGCGTGCTGACCGGCACGGTGGCGCAGACGGCGCCGGTGTTCTTGACTGGGTTCGTGACCAGCCAAGGATTGTTCCTCGCCAAAGTCTGTGCCGCGTCCATCGTGGTGTCGCTGCCGGTGCTGATCGCCGGGTTCGCCGCCCAGGACAAGCTCGTCCAGGGTCTGTCGCTGGGGGCGGTCAAGTGACCGCACTGGCTGCTGCCGGCCTCGATGCCGTGGGCAACGACATTCCGGTGCCGTCGTACGACCGTACGGCGGTGACGCCCGGGATCGTGCACTTCGGGGTCGGTGGATTCCATCGCGCGCACCAGGCGATGTACCTGGATCGGCTGATGACCGAAGGAAAGGCGCTGGACTGGGGGATCGTCGGCGTCGGGGTGCTGCCGAACGACCGGCGGATGGCCGAGGTGATGGCCGCCCAGGACTGTCTCTACACCCTGGTCGTCAAGCATCCGGACGGGACCCTCGAGCCTCGGGTGGTCGGGTCGATCGTGGGGTACCTGTTCGCGCCGGACGATCCGGAAGCCGTGCTGGCGCGGATGGTGGATCCGGCGACCCGGATCGTGTCGCTGACGATCACCGAGGGCGGGTACCACGTCAACCAGGTGACCGGCGAGCTCGACACCGCGGGGCTGGAGGCCGATCTGGAGCCGGGGGCGACGCCCGGCAGCGCGTTCGGGTTCATCGTCGAGGCGCTGCGCCGGCGCCGGGAGGCCGGCGTACCGCCGTTCACCGTGATGTCGTGCGACAACATCCCCGGCAACGGGCACGTCGCGCGCAAGATGATCGCCGCGTTCGCGCGGCTGAAGGATCCGTCGACGGCGGACTTCCTGGAGAACGAGGTGCGGTTCCCGAACTGCATGGTCGACCGGATCACGCCGGTCACCGCCGACGCCGACCGGGCGGCGCTGGCCGAGCGGTTCGGGATCGAGGACGGCTGGCCGGTGGTGTGCGAGCCGTTCACGCAGTGGGTGCTCGAGGACGACTTCGGCGGCGTGCGGCCGCCGTACGAGGACGTCGGCGTCCAGATCGTCGAGGACGTCGAGCCGTACGAGTTCATGAAGCTGCGACTCCTGAACGCCTCGCATCAGGCGCTGTGCTATCTCGGCTACCTGGACGGCTACCGGTACGCGCACGAGGTGTGCCAGGACAAGCTGTACGTCGACTTCCTGCTCGGCTACATGGACCACGAGGGGACGCCGACGCTGCCGCCGGTGCCCGGGGTCGACCTCGACCGCTACAAGCACCAGCTGATCGAGCGCTTCGCGAACCCCGAGGTGCGCGACACCCTCGCGCGGCTGTGCGCGGAGAGCTCGGACCGGATCCCGAAGTGGCTGCTGCCGGTGGTGCGCGAGCAGCTCGCGGCGGGCCGCGAGATCAAGCGGTCGGTGCTCGTGGTCGCGTCCTGGGCCCGGTACGCCGAGGGCGTCGACGAGCAGGGGCAGCCGATCGAGGTCGTCGACCGGCTGCGCGACAAGCTGGTCGACCGGGCGCAGCACAACCGGGAGGATCCGCTGGTGTTCATCGCGGATCCGGACCTGTTCGGCGACCTGGCGTCGGACGAGCGGTTCGTGACGCCGTACAAGGCCGCGCTGAGATCGCTGCACGAGATCGGGGCGCGGGCGACGGTGGAAGCGCTCTAGTCTGTGATCCATGACTGAGCTGAGGCTGGTTGCCGGGGTGGACTGCTCCACCCAGGCCACCAAGGTTCTGGTGTGCGACGCCGAGACCGGAGAGGTCGTCCGCGAGGGACGGGCGCCGCACCCGGACGCCACCCAGGTCGACCCGGCCGAGTGGTGGAAGGCGTGGGAGATCGCGTCCGACGGGCTGCTCGACGGGGTCGAGGCAATCGCGATCGGCGGCCAGCAGCATGGCATGGTCCTGCTTGACGACGCCGGTGAGGTCGTCCACCCGGCCGTCCTGTGGAACGACACCAGCTCCGCCGACGCCACGACGGAACTGATCGCCGAGCTCGGCGGCGCCCAGGCGTGGGCCGAGGCCGTCGGCTCCGTCCCGGTCCCGTCTTTCACCGTCACCAAACTGCGCTGGCTCAGAGACGAAGCCGCCCGCGAGGCCGGCGCGGATGCTGCTCTGCGGCGGGAGGCCGTGCGGCGGGCTGCTGCGGTCGTGCTGCCGCACGACTGGATGACGCACCGGCTGGCGGCGGACCGGTCCGGGATCGACGGGATCACCACGGACCGTGGGGATGCTTCCGGGACCGGTTGGTGGTCGCCGACCACCAACGGTTACCGGACCGATCTGGTCGAGCTCGCCTTCGGTCGCCAGCTGGCTCTCCCGCGCGTGGCGGGTCCGGCGGAGATCGTCGGGCAGACGGCCTTCGGCGCCGCGATCGCGGCCGGCACCGGTGACAACGCCGCGGCCGCGCTCGGCCTCGACCTCCAGCCCGGCGACGTCGCGGTCTCCCTCGGCACCAGCGGCACGGCGTTCGCGCGCTCCGCCCACCCGACCGCGGACCCGACCGGTCTCGTGGCCGGCTTCGCGGACGCCACCGGTGAGTACCTGCCGCTGGTCTGCACGCTGAACGCGGCCCGCGTGATGTCCGCGACCGCCCAGATGCTCGGCCTCGAGCTGCCGGCCTTCGACGAGGCCGCGATCAGCTCGCCGGGCAGCGACGGGCTGGTCCTGCTCCCGTTCCTGGACGGCGAACGGACGCCGGACCTGCCGCACTCGACCGGCCTGATCTACGGCCTCACCCGGGCGACCATGCAGCCCGCGACGATGGCCCGCGCCGCGGTCGAGGGCCTGCTGTGCGGTCTCGCCGACGCCGTCGACGCGCTCCGCGACCAGGGCCTCCCGGTGCAGCGCGTCCTGCTCCTCGGCGGCGGCGCCCGCTCCCGCGCCGTACAGGCTCTCGCCCCGGCCCTGCTCGGCGCGGAGGTCGTCCTCCCGGAGCCGGCCGAGTACGTCGCCCTCGGCGCCGCCCGTCAGGCGGCCTGGGCCCTGTCCGGCGCGGCCACCCCGCCCACCTGGCAGGTTCCGGTCGGCAAACCCGAGCCCGCGATCACCGTCGACGCGCCTGCGATCCGGGCCAACTACGCCCAGGTCCTCGGCAACACCCGTCCGCTGCTCTCCCAGCCCTACAACCAGTAGTCCGTCACGCGCTGACGTCTACAGTGGACTGATGGTGTACTTCGGTGCGGTGCTCGGGCTGATCGGGCTGCTGACGTTGCTGGTCCGCGACGATGATGTCGTCGGGCTGCCCGCCGTCGCGGTCGGGATCGGGCTGCTCGTCATCGGTGCCGTGGTCGGTGTGCTGGGCGTGCTGCGCCGGCGCGCGGTCCGGCGGCGGAAGATCGCGAACGGCGAGCCGGTCCCGGTCGGCACTGTGTTCGACCGGGCGAAGGCGCTGCCGCGGCTGCTCCGGGACGTCCGCCGGGGGACGTACGCCGATCTGCCGAAGAGCCGGACGTTCCTGTGGGTGCTCGCGCTCGTGTACCTGGTGTCGCCCATCGACATCCTGCCGGACCTGCTGCCGATCATTGGCGTCACCGACGACGCAGGGGTCGCGGTCTGGCTGCTCACCAGTGTGTCGACCGCAGCAGGCCTGTATCTGCGCAAGGAGCGTGAGCAACTCCCGCACCAGTCGCCGAGCGGTCGCCGGTCTACAGGCGGCGCCTGACCCAGTCGGCCACGTCCCCGGCGGCTTCCTCCGGGTGCTCGTAGGCGAAGCGTTGCAGCGGATCCGCGGGCGGCTCGCACGAGCCGAGCCGGTCCGCGGCGGCGACCAGCTGCCGAGCAGCCGCGAGGACCCGCGCCGCCTGGGCCGCCGCCTCCACCGGATCGTCCAGCCCGACCGCCGCGGCCGCCAGGTCCGCGACCTCGCAGGCCTGGTACGCCATGGCCAGCTGCGCCGGATTCATCCGAACGCCCGGACGAAGAACAGGCCGGTCATCAGGACTGCCGTACCGAGGACCAGCCCGCGGAGCATCGTCGGTGGCAGCCGGCGGACGACATGCGCTCCGCCGTACCCGCCGAGCACCGCACCCGCCAGCAGGGCGACCAGGTGCAGCGGCTGCGCGAGTACGTCGGCCGCGAACACGAAGATCACCGCCGCGGTCAGGTAGACCGCCGCGACCTGGATGACCCGCAGCGGGTTGCCACGGGCCGGGTCGAGCGACGTCGTCGCGGTCCAGAACGCGAGCATCATCAGGCCGACCGCGCCGCCGAAATACCCGCCGTAGATCGCCAGCAGGAACTGGCCGGCCAGGATCGCGGCCGGGCCGGGTCGCCCGAGTCGCAGCGCGGCCGTCAGACGCTTGCCGAACGCGAGAACGACCGTCGCGAACGCCAGCAGCCAGGGGACCGCCGCGTCGAAAGAGGCCGACGGCAGCAACAGCAGCAAGCCTGCTCCGATCGCCCCGCCGGCGACGCTGGCGAGGGTGAGCCGGGCGGGCGACGGCTGGGTGAGTCCCTCGATCTCTCGCCGGTAGACCCACGCGCTGGTCGCGTTCCCGGGCAGCAGGGCGACGGTCGTGGTCGCGTTCGCGGTGACCGGCGGCATGCCGGCGGCCACCAGGGCAGCCAGGGCCACGAAGCTCCCGCCGCCGCCGACGGCGTTGAGCGCGCCGGCGGCGACACCGGCCAGGAGGATCAGCAGCACCCTTCGAGGATCCGGGTCCGGCGCGCACTCCACAATGCGCGATCCCCAGAGCCAGCCTTAGCCAGAGACGTAGGCTAATGACATGCGGTACGACCTGGACGATCTCCGGCTGTTCACCCATGTCGCGGCGGAAGGCTCGATCACCGGCGGCGCGCGCCTGATGCACCTCAGCCTGCCTTCGGCCAGTGCGCGGGTCAGAGCGCTCGAAGCGCAGGCCGGCGTACCGCTGCTGGTGCGCGAGCGACGCGGCGTCCGGCTGACGCCCGCCGGCGCCACGCTGGCCCGGCACGCCCGTGAGGTGCTCGCCGAGACGATCCGGCTGGACAGCGCGGTCGCGTCGTACGCCGGGTCGCGCGCGGCGCCGATCCGCCTGGTCGCGGGCGGGTCCGCGATGCACCAGCTGGTCCCGCTCGCACTGGCCACGTTCCTCCGCGACCATCCGGAGTACGACGTGAACGTGAGCGAGCGCCGGACGATCCGCAGCGTCCGGCTGCTCGCGGCCGGTGAGGCGGATCTCGGCGTGATCCTCGACGACGAGCCGACCCAGCTCCGGACCGAACCGCTGGCCGACGACTCGCTGGTGGTGATCGGGCAGGCCGGCGGCATCCTCGCCGGGCGGGCCTCGATCGCGTACGCCGAGGTGGCCGAGCATCCGCTCGTCGGTCTCGACCGGCACTCGCCGCTCAGCCAGTGGATGGACGACCGCCTCGGCCCGCACGCGCCGGCCCCGCGCTACCGCACGCTGGTGCCGACCCTGCACGCCTTGATCACGCTCGCCACCGCCGGCGCCGGGCTCGCCGTCGTACCCCGCCGAGCCGTGAACGCCACGGCCGCCGCGGAAATCTGCCCGCTCCAGGATTCCTGGTCACGCCGGGCCCATCTGCTGTGCTACGCCGCCGACGCTCCGGAAGCCACCCACCTGCTCGCGTCCCACCTGCACGCGGCGGCGGACGGCTAGCGCGACGCCATGCCTTCGACGAGGTAGTCCAGGCCGAGCTCGAACACCTCGGACGCGGTCAGGTGCCGGGCGCCGCGGACCGACTCGCCCAGCCGCGGATAGTGGCCGGTGGCAAGCATCCGCTGGAGGTACGGCCCGAACGTGTGCTGCCATTGCTCTTTGTCCAGCCCACTCGCCCGCTCGGCGCGGCGCTCCGCGACTTCCTTGCGGACGGCGCCGACCAGGTAGACGCTCAGCGTCTCCATTGCGCCGGCCCTCGCGTCGAGGTCGTCCACGCCGGATGCGTGCAGCGCGGCGTGGCACGCCTCGGCGTGGGCCAGGGTCGCCGGACCGAGGTGTGGCCGGCCGCCGTGCAGGTCCGCGAACCACTCGTGCCGCAGTGCGGCGTCGCGGATCCCGTGGGCGATCGAGCGCAGGACGTCGCCCGCTGTCGATCCGGTGGGCGCCGGGATCTCGGCGTACACCGCGTCGGCCATCAGCGCGAGCAACTCGTCCTTGGTGTCGACGTACCGGTACAGGCGCATCGGGCCGGCGTCGAGCGCGGCGGCGACCTTCCGCAGCGACACGGCATCCAGGCCGTCCGCGTCCGCGAGTGTGATGGCGGCGCGGACGATCCGCTCCCGGCTGAGCGGGCTCGGGGCCTGTCGCTCGGGAGGCTCCGGCCGTTCCCAGATCACGGATTCGTTCGGCACGTGGTGAACGATACACTGGCTTTGTCGATACAGTGTATCGACTCATACGGCGTATCGAGAGGAGAACGATGATCGCGATCATCGGCGGGGGTCCTGGTGGACTCACGCTCGCCCGGGTGCTGCACGTCCACGGCATCGCAGCGGTGGTGTACGAGCGGGACGCCTCGCGCGACGCCCGCGGTCAGGGCAGCATGCTCGACCTGCACACCGACACCGGCCAGGCCGCCCTGCGCGCGGCCGGTTTGGAGCAGGAGTTCTTGCGCCGCGCCCGCCGCGAGGGGCAGGACATGCGCATGTTCGACTTCACGGGTGCCCTGCTGCTCCAGGAGGACACCCCCGACGACGCGCCGATGGCGCGGCCGGAGATCGACCGTGCCGACCTGCGGGAGCTGCTGCTGCGATCGCTGCCGGCAGACACCGTCCGCTGGGGGAGCGCGTTCCAGTACGCCGACGGCCACACCCTGCACTTCGCCGACGGCAGTACGGCGGCCTGCGACCTGCTCGTCGGTGCCGACGGCGCCAACTCGCGTGTCCGCCCGCTGCTGACCGACGTCCGGCCCGAGCACACCGGCAGCATCTCGATCCTGAGCGCGATCCACGACGCCGACCGCACCCAGCCGGACCTGGCGGCCATGGTCGGCCGGGGCAATTTCTGGGCCTTCGGGCCGGATCGGCGGCTGGCCGCGCAACGCAACGGGAACGGCACCATCACGGTCGGGGTCTCGCTGCAGGGCCCGCCTGACTTTGATCCGCCCGCGGTCGGCGAACTGCTCGACGGTTGGGCGCCGCAGTTCCAGCGACTGCTCGCTGCGTGCGACGAGCCGTTCGTGGTGCGTCCGCTGTCCGTCCTGCCGATCGGTCTGACGTGGCCGCGCCGGCCAGGCGTCACGCTGCTCGGTGACGCCGCCCATCTGATGCCACCGGTCGGCGAGGGGGCGAATCACGCCATGCTCGACGGCGCCGAACTCGCCCGGGCCATCGCGGCGCACCCCGGTGATGTGGAGGCGGCGCTCGACGAGTACGAGCCGGCCATGTTCGCTCGCGCCGCCTCCACAT
>Ga0247821_10000513_pt1 | contig 21535 bp, 22 predicted proteins | sample 13C_Glycerol_Day_FD_192481 | JGI IMG/M metagenome (GOLD analysis project Ga0247821, IMG submission 192481) | Soil microbial communities from agricultural site in Penn Yan, New York, United States - 13C_Glycerol_Day14 | ecosystem: Environmental > Terrestrial > Soil > Agricultural land | place... | reverse complement strand
GTGCACCTCCTGTTGATGTGGGCTCAGTGTCGCCCCTAGTGACACGTGTGTCAACTACTATTTGGGCCGCCCGTCACCGTGGTATCCTCTGCGCCATGACCATACTCACCAGCATCGGCGAACAGCTCGTTACTGTGGGCGACCGCGCCGTCAAGTTCCGCCCGTCACTGCTCGCCATGACGCGCATCGGCACGCCCCGCGAGATCGTGGACGTGTTCGCCCAAGTCTGCGGCGCACCGTCGCACCCGGCGCTAGTGCGCGAGTGGCGCAAGCAGCAATTCGCCGCCGCCTGCTGCGTAATGATCGCGTGCGCCGAGGATGACGACATCTCCTGGCTGATAGGCCACGTCAACGAGCGGTTCCGTTACGTGCGTGGCGTGCTGCCGCTCGAAGACATCGTGGGTCTGGCCACGGGGTTGCTGCGCCATGGTGTGGTTGGTGACGTGAAGCCCTACCGGCCCACCCGTGGCGACTATGTGAAGGAGTTCGACGCCAGGGGCATCGCGGCTACGGCCATGGCGCACCTGGGCCTCAGCGAGGCAGAGGCGTGGCAGCTGACCATGACTAGCTACATCGGTGCCATGCGGGCCAAGTACCCTCCGGCGGACGACAAAGGCAAGCCGGTAGACCCGCGCAGTGACGCCGAGGTGTATGATTCAGCCAAAGCATTCCTGGCCCGCGTGAAGGCCGCAAAACTTGCACGAGGGCAACAGTAATGGCAGGCGAGACAGTTGGCGCCATCCAGTATGTCGTGGACATGGACACCGCGGCCGTCACCAAAGGCGCGGACCGGGTCAACGCGGCGCTTGACTCAGTAGGCAAGGGCGCTGATCGGCTCGATGGTTCCATGGTCAAAGCTGAGCGCACGGTCACGCAGACCGGCAAGGTCAGCGCCAAGGCCGCCAATGATGTCGGTAGACTGGAGAAGGCCACGGAGAGCGCGAGTAGCGCCGCCGGTGGGTTCGCAACTCGGTTGACTCCGCTGGCGGCTGCCATCGGTGGGCTCGTGACGGCACAAGCGATTCTCGACCTGGGCAAACTGGCCGAGCAGTTCACGCTGCTGCAAGCGCGTATCACCCGGCTCTCTGCCGACAGCGAGACCGCAGCTGCCGCCTACAACCGATTGCTTTCTGTCGCTGCGGCTACCGGTCAGACCATGCCGGAGACCGTCAAGCTGTGGGAGACCTTGACCAGCAGCCTCAAGTCGCTCGGCGCCACAAACGACCAGGTCATCACGCTCACCAGCACGCTGCAGAAGATCGGCAAGATCGGTGGCAGCAGCGCCGACGAGACTGCGAATGCCCTGCGTCAGTTGGGCCAATCCCTGGCTGGCGGTACTCTTCGCGCCGAAGAATTCAACAGCATCGTTGAGCAGACGCCCGAACTGGTTCGCCAACTGGCCGCCGCGTCGGGCCGCAGCATGGGCGAATTCCGCCAGGCCATGCTCGACGGCAAGGTCACCTCGCAAGAGCTGTTTGATCTGCTGATGAGCCGGACGCAGGCCGTAGACGCTGAATTCCAGAAGCTGCCCCGATCAGTGGCCGATGCGGCTAATGCGGTGATCGTGCAAATGGGTGCAGCTGCATCGGCTATTGACCAGGCTACGAGCGCTTCGAAGGCGCTCGCGTTCATCTTGGACCGTATCGCTGACGGTATTCAAGTCACGTTCAATCCGACTGACGTGCAGCGCTTCAACACACTGTTGCGAGACCGCTCACAGGCCGAGTCGGTGTATCAGGCCCAGTTGCAGAACGGGTCGAAGCGCTCACAGGAAGCCGCAAAGAAACGCTTAGACGGCCTGAACTCCGAAATTAAGGCAATGCAGGATGCCCGGATCGCCGCAATCAAAGCCGAGAATGGCGGAGGCGGCACCAGCGCGGGCAAGCCTGCGGCGACTACGACCACCGAAGGTCAGAAAGCCATCGGCCAATTGGCTGAGCAGAATCAGCAGCTTCGGGCCCAAGGTGTCGAGCGCGCTAAGATCATCGCCTTGCAGAAGCTTGGGGCCGGCGCGACGCAGCAGGAGAAAGACGCTGCGGTTGCGCTGGCCGTAGAGAACTTCAACCTTGCGGAGGCTGAAAAGAACCGCAACAAGGCGGCCTCTGAGGGTGCAGCGCAACGCAAGCGCGACGACGAAGCTGCAGCAGCTGCCGTTCGCAAGGAAAACGAAGAGGCGCAGCGTGGTTACTTGGCGAACCAGAAGGTAATCCAAGGCCTAGCGCTTGAGCTGGGCAACGCTGCGCTGAAAGGCGAAGAACTTGCAGTCGCTCAAGCCAAGGCCAAGCTCAACAAGTTCGCCAGCCCCGAAGACGTGGCCGAGGTGGAACGACTCACCCGCGCCATAGTGCAGCAACAACAGGTCGTAGCCAACAAGCAACTGGCCGGCCAAGTGGACCCGTTTATTGGCGCCCAGCAGCAGCGGGACCAGCGTCTGGCGGATATTCAAACCCTGGAACAGGCGGAGCTATTGAGCGCTCAACGCGTCAATGAACTGAAGCTGCAGGCGGAAACCACGTACCAGGAGCAGGTTCGGGCGCTACAGGAAGAGACCTTCCGCCAAGCTTCCGTCGGCAATGACTTGCTGATCGGAACGCTGAACACCTTGCAGCAGGCCAGTGGCCAGGCATTCATAGGCTTGGTAACCGGGGCAACGTCTGGTCGGGAAGCCGTACAGTCACTCGCAGGGGCAATCCTAAACCAAGGTGTTAACGCGATCGCTGAATTCGGTTTCCAGTATTTGAAAACTATGATCATGGGGCAAGCTGCGCAAACAGCGGCAGCCGGTACAGCGGCCGCAACAGGCTCAGCGATGGCGGCTAGCTATGCCCCGGCCGCGGCCGCAGCTTCAGTGGCGTCTTTCGGCACTGCAGCCGTTGCGGGCCTTTCCGCGTTAGCTGGTGCGGTTCCGTCGATGATCGGTCTCTTCGGCGGCGGCCGGCAGTACGGCGGCGGCGTGGATGGCAACAAAATGTACCGCGTGAACGAGGGCGGGGCACCCGAGATTTTCAATGCCGCCGGTGGCAAGCAATACCTGATGCCGAACAGCCGCGGCGAAGTGGTCAGCAACAAAGACGCCACTTCGGGCACTGGCGCTGCGGCGCCCGCATTCAACGTGAACTTGATTGAGTCCGCGGATCGTGGCGGCCAAGTGCAGCAGAATGACAGCGGGGGAATTGACGTGTTCGTGGCACAGATTCGTAATGGTGGGCAAGCTGCCCAGGTGCTAGAAGGTACCTATGGCCTCAAGAGGGTTGGCCGATGAGCCTTATCGCAGAGGTCTACGCCTCGGGTGGGCCCGAACCCATCCTGCATACCTTGGAGATAACCAGTGCCGCATGGGCCGCGCCAATCCGCCTGGTGCTAGGCTACGAAGACCGCACCTTGGTGGACGAGCTCGGGGTCTCAAAAACATACCTTGCCACAGCCTTCAACATTTCGTTGCCAGAGCGCAATAACACCGGCAACCAGAGTCTGCAATTCGCAATCGACAACGTGGACGGAACGGCACAACGGAGAATCGACGAGGCCCTGACTGCGGCCGCCGAGGTGCTGATGACGTATCGGGCGTACCTGCGGTCATACCCTAGCGCGCCGGCCTCCACGCCTCTCAAATTCCGAGTTCTTGGCGGGTCGATCGAGGCGAGCGAGATTCGCATTGATGCGGGTTTCTACGACACGCTGAATACGAAATGGCCTCGTCGCTTGTACACTGTCGACTTCGCTCCCGGCCTGACGTACATGACATGATCAACCACTATCTACTGAACGCCACGTATCTTGCGGGCGGGCGCGGGCCAACGCAGTTCGACTGCTGGGGTTTAGTGCGAGAGGTCCGACATCGCGTGTGCGGGCGGCAGCTGTTGCCAGAATGGGGCGCGGTTGGATTCGACAAGCTGCGCGCCAATACCCGAGCGTACCAAGAAAAGGCACCTCAAATGCGACGCTGCACAGCCCCTGAACCGGGGGCGGTGGCGGCTGCCTTCCGACACAACCTCTGCATTCACGTTGGGGTCGTGCTCGACGTCGATGGTAGACTCTGCATCATGGATATCAACCCCGGAGGCCGGCCGAGACGCATCGGCGTTGCGCGCTTTGAAGCCGGCTTCCAAGAGGTCAGGTACTACAATGATTAAAGTCTACCCGAACAAATTTGCATCCCAGGCTGCCGAGACGATTGAAGTTTCGGAGCCGGTGCATTTGCTGCAGTGGCTAGAACGCACCGCCGGTGTGCCGATCGACACGCTTTCCGACCAACCGCTATCCATCTCGGTCAATGGGCGAATGCTCAAGACCTACGAGTGGGTTGGGGTTCAGGTCAACCCCACCGACGACGTTCGGATCTATATTGAGCCCAAAGGCGACGTGGTGAATGCCGTGCTTAACGTGTTTACCTTGGGCGCCTGGAGCCTTGTCAGCAAGCTCCTCACGCCAAAGGTTCCGGGCCAGGGGTCCAGCACCTCCGCGCGGCAGGGTGATGCCTTGGACGAGGCAGCAGCCACTGGTAACAAGGTCAAGGTCAACGACGTGATACCGGAGTGCGCCGGCCTCTGCCGCCGGTTCCCAGATTATTTGTTGCCGCCTAGGCGTGAGTTCCGCGGGCCCCGCGCTCAATGGGTTGAGCTATTGCTCTGCGTGGGCCGAGGTGAGTTCGACATCGACATCAACAAAATTAAGATCGGTGACACCCCGGTAATTTCGCTGGGGGCTGACGCAGAGATCACTTTTTATGCGCCTGGCGCCGACCTCAGCGCTGAGACTGCGGCGCAATGGTGGCATCCCTGTGAAGAGGTCGGGGCCAGTTCGAGCGGTTCAGCAGGACTGGAACTGACTGTCGGCAGCGGGCTGACTGCTTCCGCAACGGCCAGTTCTGCGACTTTCAACGGCACCAATATCTCCATTGCCCCTGCAGCAGGTTCGTTCCCTTCGGATTGGTCTACGGGGCTCCTGCTGCGAGTAATCGGCAACTATCCGTACACCGTAGTCAACGGTGGCGGTGCTGGTGGCCGTGATGTGATTAGTGGCAATATTGCCCAGCTTGGGCTGGTGGCCGGAGACCTTGTGGAAGTGGCCGGTAGCACCTCAGCAAACAACGGTAATTTCATCGTTCACTCTGCCACTACTACTGATCTGCAACTGAGCAACCCGGACGGTACTGCGGCTACGGGTTTCACGGGTGGCTCGATGAGCGCAACAATCGGCCCCCGCGGACTCCGGTATCGAATCCTGGCGTTCAGTACCAGCATCATCCAAGTGGAACGATTGACATCGTCCGGTTCGGTAGATGCTACTTGGCCGGGGTTCACGTCCCGCGTGGTTTCGTCGCCCATCGTCTCACTGGACCCCACCAGTTTAGTGGGCGGCTACCGCGGGCCGTTTGCGGCTTGTCCCGAAAATGAACTTGTCACGGAATTGTCGTTTTCGGTTTTCTTCCCCGGTGGTCTTTACGGCTTCGGGCGAGAAGGTCAGATCTACACCATCCCGTCGACCATCGACTTTGAATACCGGGACATGGCCCTTGCTGGGGCTTGGACCGTGGTCACGCGCACTATGTCAAATAGCTCTATCGACGCAGTGGGCTATACCTTCCGAGTGACGCTGCCCTACGCCATGCGGCCTGAGTGCCGAATGAAGCGTCGTGCAACGACCATTGAGCGGGCGAACGAGGCCAACGACAAGTCCCAGTGGTACTCGATGTACGGCAAGATGCAGCGGACCAAGTCAAGCTATGAAGGCGTCACCGTGATGGCCGCAAAGATACGTGGAGGTGACAGGCTTAGCGCCGATTCGGAGTCCCAAATCTCGTGCGAGGTAATACGCCGGTTGCCGGGGTTGGACAACGTCGTCACGGCTACTCGGGAAATTGCACCCTGGCTTTTGTACGTGTGTGACGATATTGGATATTCACGCTCCGAGATTGACCTGGATGAGCTGCAGCGCCTGAGCGATATCTGGCGCCCGAGGCAGGACTATTTCGATTTCCAATTCTTGAAACCCAGCACGGTTAAAGAAGCCATTGGCGACAGTTTGCGTCCAGGGTTTGCCGAGCTGACCATTGATGACGGAAAAATCAAGCCTGTTCGCAATGAGCCCCGGACAGTCTTCGAAAACATGTATACCGCGCACGAGATGACTAAGGCGCTGACCACACAGTTCACTGTGCGCAGCCCTGACGATCCCGACGGCATCGACGTAGAATATCTGGACCGCGATACTTGGCAAAAAACGACAGTCGAGTGCCGATTGCCGGGCGACTTAGGCGAACGCGTGGAGAAAGTCACGCTTGAGGGCGTCATCGACCGGGACCATGCATATCGGATCGGCATGCGCCAACGTCGCGTTTACGAGTACCAGCGCAAGGAATACACATGGTCGACTGAGATGGCGGGTTTCAACAGTTCCTACCTCTCATACGATGCGGTGGCAGACATGGTGCCTGGGTTCCCTCAATCTGCCGTGCTGCTCAGCGCTACGGCCGTCCCTGGCGGGTATAACCTGGAGTCGTCGGAGGTGTTGGAGTGGGATGAGCTGACCGAAAACCTAATCAGCCTTCGCCAAAAAGATGGATCCGTTGTCGGCCCGTATGCCTGTACCCGGGTATCGGACCGCGTGGCGTTTGTGCCGGGCGCGCCCATAGTCCCTGCCATTGACTGGGATACGATGCCTCCAACCATTCTTTTTGGTACCCCCTACGCTGTTCTCGTCACCAAGGTTGCGCCAGATGGGACCGACGCTGCGGCTATAACTGCGGTAAACTACGACGCACGGATATACCTTGACGACAACGCGACGGCGCCCACATGACGATATTTTACCCTGACGGTTTGCCCCGCGGCCTGCACAGTGGGCGTGCGTACCAGCTTGTGTCCCCCTTGATGCGCACGCAAATGCAGAGCGGTCGTGCGGTACAGCGCCGGCGTTACGGCTTTGTGCCTGAAGGTGCGCAGATTCAGTGGCTGTTCAGCGATCTGCAGGGCCAGGCGTTCGAAGCGTGGTGGCGCGATCAGCTTGTCGATGGGTCTTTATGGTTTGAGTGCCCTCTTGACACCCCTATGGGGTACTTCAATTACACGGCGAGGTTCACGGACGTATACACTGGACCATCCCGCGTCGGGCCGAACCTGTGGTCGTACTCCGCGGAGCTGGAGCTGCGGGATCGAGCAGCGCCGCCGGAAGGCGAGGGCAACTTCCCCGACGACATTCTGTATTCCGAGATTTTTGACTTGACCATCAACCGAGAGTGGCCAACCGCATGACTACCTACAACACGGGAAACCCCGTACCGTCCGCCGATGCGCGCGACCGCTACGACAACTCGCAGACGCTTGACGAGGCGCTGAATAGCAGTTCTGTATCTACCGTTAACCGCGTCGGCATCCCCATTAAGACTTGGGCCGGGCTTGAAACTGATTTTAGTCAGCTACTGGCCAATTCTGGTTTCGAGACACCACCCCTGGTTTACGTCGACGGCTCGCCGCTGCAGGTAGACCGCCCGACGCAAATCATTGAGCGCGCAGGCAACCTGTACAGCATAAAGCTCCCCTCTTCGTTTCCGGTAGCGCTCTCGGGCAACTGGGCGGCAGACGAACCGTTACTCGTAGTCCGTGGCGATCAGTCGCTGCGTCAGGAGTTGCAGGGTGCGGTATCAGACGGTGAAGGGGCCGCGCTGGTCAGCGGTGCGACCATCAACGTGGATAGCATGCTCGATTTGACCAACGTCAACGTTCCGGTTAATGGCAGAACCTACCGCGTTAACGGTTATCGCCCAGGGTCGGTAAAGGGCGGCGGTGAATTCGTTTGGCGTTCCACCACAAGCAAAACGTTGCACGACGGCGTTTCGATAATCGATCCAGATCGGGTTTTCCCCAGCGACTTCAACAGCACCACTCAGGTCACGACCTGGCTGGCCGCGGGAGCTTCTGGAACCGGCGTGTTCATGAAAGTGTGGGCGCCTGCACGCGGGGCATATGAGGCGGGCATCAGCGACACCGCGTCTGCCAGCGATCGGCAGATGCTGACCGCACTGCTCAACTCGCTGGCCGCTCAGGGCGGCCGGTTGGCGATCATGCCGTTCCAGCTCTCTACCGTATTCCCGTTCACTGTTGAGATCCCGCGCACGATCTCGCTCGACCTGAATGATTCGACCATTGATTTCCAGATCACTGGTGGCAGTCGGGCATTCTCAATGAACAGCCGGTGCCAGCTATACGGGGGCACGATCACTGTAAACGGCACCTCTCCGGCTGGCGGCGGTGACAATCATGCCCCTGTTGCTGGGGGCAACCAGTCGACAGGAGCAGGCATTAACAAGACCAGGATCTTCGACCTGACACTGACCACAAACCGCTCAAACGGTAACGGCATCTGCTTCTTCGGTGAGTGCACCGGTATCGAGATCGACAACATCACTTTCCCAAGCAGCTCTACGCTGGGCCGGGCTGTGGCGCTGGAGTGGGGTGGCGACACTACTGGCACCGGGCACCCACACAACTGCAAGATCAGCAACATCTTCTGCGGGACCATGTCGGCCAACGTCAACGGTTTCATGATCTGGCTGAGCAGCGCCTTCAACATCAAGGTGACCAACGTCTACGCCGATAGCGTTTACGGGATGTGCGGCGTGTTCACTGGCGACCGATCCAATGACTACGCGCCGTTGCGCTATCGCGACCTTGTTGGCACCGGGATAGTTCTGGAGAACATCACCTGCCGCAGCGTCAAGCAGTACGGGATCCGCTGCTACGGCAAGGGAGGCCTGTCATCCAATCTTCTCCCGCAAAGCGCCACGATCATCAACCCTGTACTGAGATCTGACGGCCTCACAGTCGACGCAGTGGGCATTGTCTGCGAGTTCACTGAGAACGTGACGATCATCAACCCAGACATCTCCTATATGCAGATCGGTATTTCTACCGGTCAGGAGACGCGAAACCTGCTGGTGAAGGGCGGGAAGGTTTGGGGCAACAGGGCTTCTGGCATTTCCATCGGGAACGCTGGCGGCGGGGTTGCGCGATGCACAGTCGAAGACGTTCGGCTGTATGGGAACAACAGCGCAGGCTTCAGCGGCGTAGGTGGTGCGGCGGCGGTCTTCATCCAAAACTGCACGACCTGGGCCGTCAAGAACTGTCACTTCGGTATAGCTGGCGGCGCTGAAACTCAGCAGTACAGCGTCCGCATCGAAACAACTGCGCCCGATGGATTGCTCAAGGGCAACCGCACACTTGGCCTTGTTGCTGGCGGCGTAGCCTACGTTAACAGCACTTCGACTGATTACGCTGTAAATACCATTGGCGAAGACAACACCGCAGCCACTGGCCTTACCGTCTTCGGCGGGGCCCCGGTCTACTTCATCATGGGTAACGGTCTGAAGAAGTTCATCATGCCCGGTGCAGCCGCACCGACCACTGGAACCTGGGCGCGCGGGGACAAATGCGAGTTTGCTTTGCCTTCTGCTTCAGGAAATATTGGCGCCGTTTGCGTAACCGCAGGAACCCCAGGTACGTGGAAAACCTACGGGGCTATCGCTGCGTGATACACTTTCGCCATCACCGGGGAGGGTGTTAGGGAATGGAAAAATTCAGCGAAGAAATCGGCCTGCTTGTGGGCGTAGTGGTCGGCGCGGTCGTCGGGGTGTGGTTCCAGAAGGAAATCGTCACTTGGCGCGACCGCGTCGCCTATGCGCTCATCGGCGTGGCCTGCGGTTACTACCTGACGCCGCCAGCTATGGCGTATTTCGGAATCGACGCCAGCTTTACCGCTGGAGCCGGTTTTGTCGTAGGGGCATTCGGCGGCAGCATCCTGGCTGCGGTGTTCAAGGCGCTTGGGAACTTAGACCTTCTCGCATTGGTCAAAAACCGCATAGGCGGAGGAGGCCAGTAATGGTAAGCATGGTTGCTGTGGGTATTCTCGTGGTGCATGCCGTGTGGTGTCTCCTGTGCAAGCGGGTCAGCGATGGCATCGTGGGGAAACTGCTCTATGGGCTGCTCTCCTTAGCGGCCTTGGCCTACCTGAGCCGACCCGACCCGTATGCAACAGCAATGCTGCATGTGGCACTTGCGGCCATTGCCGTCCGTCACTTCTGGATGAAAACTTACTGGTTGCGCATCAAGCAGCGTATGCTGACTTGGTTGCCAACCCGGAGCCATCCACATGCCTCGCCTGCAAAATCTCAATCCCGCCGTCGGTAAATTCCTCGACCTGATTCGCTATTCCGAGGGCACGTCTACCGTCAGAGGTTCCGACGACGGCTACAACGTGCTTTTCGGCGGCGAACTGTTCCACAGTTACGCCGACCATCCGCGCAAGCTGATCACGCTGCCAATCAATGGCCGCCCCGTGGCGAGCACTGCGGCCGGTGGGTACCAGCTGCTGTCGCGCTATTGGGACGCCTACCGCAAGAGCCTGAACCTGACCGGTGGCTTCACGCCGGAGAACCAGGACCGCGTGGCCATTCAGCAAATCCGTGAACGCCGGGCACTGGACGACATCAAGGCCGGCCGGATTGCCGAAGCTATCGCAAAGTGCTCGAACATATGGGCCAGCTTCCCTGGCAACAACTACGGCCAGAACCCGCACAAGCTGGAGAAGCTGCTGAAGTGGTGGGCAGATCATGATTGAGCGGTACCTGCCCGGGCTGATCGTGGCGACGCTTCTGGCCGCAGGTGGGTGGTGGCTGCACCATAGCGGCGTATCTGCGGGGCGTGCCGAAGTGGTTCAGCAGTGGCAACAGGCCCAAGCGGCCTACGATGCGGCAGTGCGCCAGCGTGAGGATCAATGGGCTGCTCAGCGCCAGAGCGCCGCAACTCAACGTCAAGAGGAAAACAAAGATGCGGTTGCCACTATTGCTCGCGTGCGTGCTGACCATCAGCGCGTGCAGCGGGCACTCACCGACGCGATCAAGCGACTCGATGCCACGGAGCGGGGAGCCGCCGGAGGGGCCGGAAATACCGGCGATGTGCTCGCCCACGTGTGCAGCCGGGCTGGAGAAGTTGCAGCAGTGCTGGCTGAGTATGCTGACCGAGAGCGCGCCAGCCGCCGAGAGTGCCAAGCGGCGTGGCCAAGGTCACAGTGAGGTGCGCTGCGAGTGATCCGCCGGCGCGGTGCCGCTCAGCTCGGCGTAGCGCTGCGGGCTGATGCAAAGGAAACGCGCCGGCTCACCTTGTTCTCGGTTGTAGTCATTGGCCATCTCCGCCGCATCGAGGCAACCTTGGTCACTCGTGACCTCGAGAGTCGACGTGGCATCGATGTAGCTGCAGATGCGTTCGCCGTCGGCGGTGCAGAGGGCCATGGCCAGGACTAAGGTAAGCATTTCGTGGTCTCCAGGACTTGAATCACGGTGTACATGCTCAGACCGTAAAAGACGAGCGACAGTGCGGCTAGGTAGCAGGCGATGCGCATGGTGCTCATACTACGGCCCTCACGCTGCTGACGCGCCAGGTGCCACCGGGACGCTCGCCCAGCAAGCGGCAAAGGCCATCAGCTTCAGCCTGGGCCTCAAGCTCCGAGGCTGCCCACACGGTGGTGCGGAAGGACTCTGTGGCGCTGGCCACTTCAATTAGATAGTTCCTATCGCTCTCGCTCAATTTGACTGAACAGGTCCATCAGGACGGAAGTTTTATCACGCGAGCACAAGTGCCACTTGCTACAGGTCGGGCACTTGTAGGGTTTGAGCCGGACACCCTTGGTGTGTAGGTGGCCAGCTCGTTTCTGTGCGGCGACCTGGTCCGGGTAGGCCTTCTTGTTCCGGCAACTGGCCGCAATACGCCTCTGCTGCGCTTGCTTCTTGGTCGGCATAGAAGCACTCCGGTGATCCCCGCCTGTGCGGAGCATTGTCTATAGCCCATGGATAGCCCTCGCAGTAGCAGGCCGCCCTGAGATGTTCCTTGCTGCGCCGGTACCAGTCGACCCGGTATGCGCCACCGCAGGGGCAGCGCGGCACCCGCTGGTAGTGGTCGGGCTGGCGCGCCAGGGTGCGACGTGCACCGCAGCGCCGGCAGCGGCAAGGGTAGCGGGTCATTCCACGAGCAACTTGATGCCGAGGCCGATCACGGCGGCCAGAGCCGTGGCTATGGCGATGGCCGTCAGAGCGTTCTGCCAGCCGTGCTGCAGTACTAGGATCGTGACGACGGGCGACAACCCCAGGGCCAAAAGCAGACCGCCAGCTACTCGTTTCATCGCTCCGCCCTCAAATCTGCCAGTTTGCGAGTCAGGTCCAGGCTGGCTCGCTTGGCCGCTGCGTGTTGCTTGCGACACTTTGGGTCAACGCCCCAGCCCGCTACGAGTTCCCCCACTGGTCGCACGGTGAGCGCCTTACGTGCAGCGCGCAACGCCTTTAGCGCTTTCATCGTCCGGGCCAGTTCGACCAGGGCTTCGTCGATCGTGTGGTCACGCATGGCGGATATCCCCCGATACGGTTTTAACACCCCCGCCAACATTGCGGCAGGTCACGTCTCCGGAGACCGTCTGCACTGAGCCGGAAATATCGCCAGCTTGAACGTCGCCCGAAACTGTTTTCGCGTTGCCGCAAGAACCTGAAACGGTAACATCGCCTGATGTCGACAGCGTTTCCACGTCGCCGTAGACCTGAACGCTTACCGGGCCAATGAGCGACCCATCCTGCTGAACACCGTCCACGATCACTCGGCCGTTCCCATCGATGGAAATGTTGCTTCCGGTAAATTCGCGGCCATCGATGACGATACGGCCGGCTTTCATTTTGAGGTCCATTACAATTTCTCCACAGTGCAACCGGGCCAGATGACCCGGCAGTAATCAAGGGCTTCGGCGTGGCTGCACGACGACAGCAGCCGAAACGGTGGGTAACCTGGCACGATCACGCGCCAGTACACGACCGCATCATCCGCAGAATCGCCTCGGTGGTAACCTGTGCGGCGAGCTGGTACTGGTGCAGGTTGGGCAGTCGGGCCAGGTGGCCGGCAGTCAGCACTAGGCCGCTGTGATGAGTTACGGCGGCGTCGGGTACCCAGGGGCGATTGTTCAGGGTGTAGGCCATGATGCGTGTGCTCCGTTGGTTACGTGTGGTGAGTATTGCCTTATGTGACGTCTGTGTCAACTATTTATTTCTTGTACCGCTTGGCCCGGTACGTACCACCGCAGCGCACCGGCCACCCGGCGGCCCAGTCGGGCAGCTGCGCCATCAGCGCTTCGAATTCAGCCTCGCTCCCGTAGCCTTCGTCCACCTCGCTTACGATTTCATCGTGGACGCGCATCACCACGGGGTAGCCATTGGCCTCAAGGCGCACCACTGCGGCGGCCATCAAGTCGCGGGCCGTTGCCTGCACAATGTTTTCCACCAAGCGACCGGCGTAGGTCTCCATTCGGGTCCAGCCCAACGCCCCCATGCCCGGATTGCTGTTCCAAGTCATGTACGACAGTGCGTATGTCTGCACGCCCTGGAAGCGCTCCGTGCGCTCCGTGCGTGGCGAGTGGTAGGTCAGGCGCCGGCCGCTGAGCAGCTTTACGAACAAGATGTCGTTCAGCACCTGGAACTCAATGCCGCGGTACGTGAACACCTGGCCCGGGTACAGCACGGCGTTCAGGAACATGCCTTCATAGCCATAGTTCTCGAAGCGATCCGGCCTCCACGGTTTGCCGCGAACCTGGCCGCCGGCGCACTCGGCCAGCATTGGCGACGCGGCGCGCCACTTGTTGATCAGTTCCTTGACTTCGTCGTCGCTGAAGTTGTCCGTCTTGTCGAAGTTGCGCCAGGCGCCTACCCAGCCCATAAAACCCAGGGCCAGCTCCGCAACCTTGCCGATCTTGTTCCGGTCAGGGTGCTCGCTGCCGTGCTCTTTCTTGTAGTCAACGTAGAACTGGTAGGGCTTGCCAGTAACGCCGGCAGCACCGTGGTAGTAGATCGACTCTCCTCGATGGAATGCGTCGATGCGCCATTGCTCGCCGGCCAGTACCGCCAGTACCACGGCTTCAATTGCCGAGTAGTCGCTGCACAGCAGCTCTTTACCCGGGCCGGCGCACAGCAGCGACCGGACACAGCCGGAGATGGTCAGCACCGCATCACCGAAGAAATACTCCACCAGCTCCAGGTTGCGGAAGCGCATGATGTGGAGTGCGTCTTCGACCGCATCGGCATCCCAGGTGCCTTTCTCGCGCAGTTCGCTGAACGCCGACGAGGCGCCGCACCATGGACATGCATCATTCTGCATACCGTAGGGTTTGCCGCAGCCTACATCGCCGCACCAGCGGATCTTGGGGCCGGACTTGGGCAAGTTGCCGGGCTGAACATCTGCGTGCGTGTCACGGCCGGTGCGGGCCCCGTGGTAGTTGAACAGGTCGCAGAGCCGGCTGTCGGCGGTGGCCATGCGGGCCATGGCGTACACCTTCTTGACGGCGGCGGAGCCGATCAGGTTGCGGATCTCGAGGGCGCGCAGCACATGGCTCTCGAAGGGGTCAATGGCCGCCATTGCGGCGTCCACGGCCTCAGTATCCCCCGACTTCATCCGGTAGCCGGTCTGATCGCTGACCCACTCCTGCAACTTGCTGATCTCGCTGGCCCGGGCCACGGTGCCACCGGTCAGCCGGTACAGCTCGGCGTTGTACTTCGCGTGTGCCTGGTCTAGCACCGCGATGCACGCTTGCACCGACTCGAGATCGACGCCCACGCCTCGCCAGTTGCAGCGCTGGTCCGCTAGCCAGTAGTCCAGCTCCTGCGGGATCAAGTCGGGCAGGCGGCGGCTGGCATCCGCTTCCGCGATGATGTCGTCTTCGTTGTAGTCCTCGAATTGCGCCGCCTCGACCGGCTTATCAGCGGCATATACCCGGCCCTCCTGCCGCGTCTTGGTGCGGTTCTGCGGCACTGAGAACAACTTGATGAGCTTGTCGCCGTTTGGGTTCTTGGGCGTCGATCCGAGTACTTGGGCCAACTGACCTAGTGCGCCGGGTAGACTATACGCGCGGGCCTTCGACATACTGCAACGCATCTGCTCAATGTGGAGCAGAGGCCACCCATATTTGTGGTGCAGCACATAAATTGCGCAGCGCAGCTCAAACCCTGAGTTGTGGGCCTCAATGATGCCTTGCTGCACATAGGATGGCCGCTCAAGAGGGTTGAAGGTCTGCAGGTATGCGATCAGATCCATCGGCAGGGGTTGCCCGGGTTTCCACCGACGGCGCCCGTTGCCGTCTTTTAAGTCGTACGCTAAGCAGACCACGTCGACGCTAGGGTGCTCGTAATAAACCGTGCTGCCAACGGCGGGCAAGCCTTTTTTGGTCGCGCCGACAGGAGCGGAGTACTTGCCAGTTTCCGGGTCGAGAATAAAACCCGCCTCGCTGTATGTCTCCACATCCCAGTCAGGCAGCACCGTGGAATAGCCCCAGGCAACCGGCACACGCTGGCCCGCACGGAGCAAGTGCAACGGTGGCAGCGGGGCGCGGGCGGTGGGCGGCGGGGGTGCTGGCATGCTCATTGGCTAGCCCTCGGCATTACCGCAGTCAAAGCTGCGGCGAGCCTAGTTACTGCTTTTTGACGAGTGGTGCAAGTCACTGTGACCACTGTGAGGCTGGTACCGCCGGAGGCCGTCCAGCTTCCGTCTGGATTCTGTTTGACCTCAATTACGTGGCTCATATCGTCTCCTAACAGAAACGGCCCCGTAGGGCCGCACTGTGACAATGGTTGAAGGTTACGCCAGGTAGCCCGAAGCGCGCAGGTTGTCGTCAGTCCAGCCGGCGGCAATGAACGCGTCATAGGTCACGCCCGGTTGCTCCTGCGCAGCCTTGGCAGTCAGCACCGGGCCAGGTTTGACCAAGTCATGCGCCGGTACCACGGGTGCTGGTGCTGGTGCTGGTGCTGGTGCTGGTGCTGGTGCTGGTGCTGGTGCTGGTGCTGGTGCTGGTGCTGGTGCTGGTGCTGGTGCTGGTGCAGCAGGCTGCGGCGCGGGGGCCGGAGCGGTACCGGGTGCGGCGGCTGGGGGCGTGGTCGAAGCACCGGCGGGCAAACTGATGCCCTGGCCGAAACCTGCTTTGCTCACGTCCACTTCGCCGCCGGAAATGATCGGACCATACGCGATCAGCGCAACGGCACGATGGTTGGCGTATAGGCCGGCGGTGGCGGAAGGCTGATTGCTCTGGAACTCGGCCATGACCTGCACGAAGTAGCCGCGCTTGATCATCTCACCGTCGATCGCATCGCCCTTCGAGTTGAGGTAGTCCAGGCACTTCGGCACACCTGAGTTGCTGAAAGCGACGACCCAGTGGCCCGGCCAGCCTTCTTTGTCGCAGTTACGGTTCTGCTTGCGGTTGGGGATAGTGGAATCGCCATCGTGGATCTTCCACGAAAAGTCCGGGCGTACGTGCAGCTGGTCTTGAGCCGCGCCAAACGAACTGATGGATTGCAGCCAGGCAGCTTGCTGGCCGTCAACCAGACCGAGTGCGGGGTCCAGCTTCCAGTCTGTAACACCTGGGGTCTTTGGGAAAGCCACGCAGAAGTCGAAGGTTGGGCGCGCCTGGCCAGCGTTGGCGCCGCTTTTTACGACCTTGAGGTTGCCTTCGTAGTCGTGAGTTTGTGGGACGGTGAGGCTGCCGGAAACCAGGCGGCCTACGGGGGTAGTGATGGTGAGCGTTGCCTTTTGTACAGCCATCTGTCATTGCTCCAGTTTTACACCGAACCCAGCACGGGCACGGTTGAGTAGGTTGGTGTCGCGGGCCAGTTTTACACCGGTCCTTGGGGTGTGAGAATACTCAGCGATGACACTGGTGTCAACACCATTTTTCTTCAGCAGCTTCTCGCTTTGCAACGGCGTAATCGGCGCCGCAGCCTTGCGCAAATCCACACCGAGCATATCGCCGAGCATAAGCACTGTTTCGGCCTCTCCGTCGCGCCAGACCTTCCGCCCGAAAGTATCCTCAAGTGTCCAATCTGCAACACGCTCGCCGCGCTTGAGACGTGCTTCCACGTCGGCGCCCCGGGCACGCAGGCGCGCTTTGACCAATTCCTGAATGTGCTCCAGCAGCTGCAGCTCGTAACTGGCGCTATCGGCGTCAAGTTCTTCCGCAACTGCTGCGCCGAGGTAGTCCGCTGCCGACCAGGTGGCACGCTTGAGCGTGTCGCAGTGCGCCGCAGCCTTGCAGTGCAGGCAATGTGGCCCGGACATGGTGTGGGGATGCGCCGACATAGCCTCATGCGCAGCGGCATTCAGCTTGTTGAAGTAGCCGCGGAGGTCGCTGGCCCGCACGCGCCACGATCGCACCTTGCCGTCGCGATGATGCGCCCGAGGCTGCACGATGCGCATATCGCACCAGAACAGCTGGTCGTTGCGTCCGTCGATGCCGAGCAAGTCCAGGATGCCGCACATGTAGCAGATCATCTGCCAGTTGCCGACGTGCTCAACCGTGCCGTGCCCGTACTTGAAGTCCCACAGGTACACCGTGCCGGCCTGATCTGCATAGAGCCATGTGTCGGGTGTGCCGTAGGCTTGCTCATGGATACGCGGCATCTCGACACGTTGCTCGACCTGCAGATGCTCCAGTGGCAGCCCGTGCTCCAGGCAGACGGTCAGCGCATCGTTGACCCACAGCGACGCACCGTCGACCATGTCGTCTGTGAGCACAGTGCCGTTGGGGGCCAGATCGCCCACGTGTACCGGGCGGCCCAGTAGTTCCTCCGACCCGGCATGGTGCGCAGCGGTGCCCTCGGCGGCTTCGGGGCTCTCTTCAAGCTCCGGGTATTGCGCCTCGAGCGGCACGGAGCCGGGGCACGGCTGCCACCGGTGCGCCGAGCTGGGGGCGAGTGGGGAGTGGCCGGTGCTCATATCGACAGCCCGGTGAGACGAGCCGCGTTGAAGATGTCGCACAACTGCTCTGCCTGGCGGATAGCGTCGGATAGCGCATTGTGGGCGACGCCGGAATCACGGGGGTAGATGTAGTCGCCAAACAGATTTCGCAGCGTGCGCTGGTCGCAGAACTGCCAGTAGCGCCAGGGGTTTGGCACGTCACAACGGCGCATTGCACTTTCCAGCCATTCTGCGTCCTTGGCGCCTGCCGACCACAACCACTGGGTGCCGTCGGTAAAGGTGGAAAAAGCTCGCAGAATTTCCTCCAGTGGCGCCCGAACCCTATCTTTACCAAAAACACCTTCGCGGGCATCTGCGCTCTGCTGCACCCACCATGCTACTGTGCTTGGGTCGATAACTGCACCTGGTTGATCCTCGATTTCGGCAACAGCGTAAAACCGTTCGCCGATTTCGCCGGTGTTGCGATCGAATCGAACGGCGCCAAGGGACAGAATGCACGCGTCGCGGTCGAGGCTCAGGGTTTCAAAGTCGAAGCTGATGTCTTGCATGGGTGACCTCAATGGGGCCGCAGCGCAGCCCCTGTGACAGGTGGATTACTGGAGGCCCTTGCTCGCCTTGAGCGACTCGACCACGGTGGCGATCAGGTCGGTGCGCTTGGCCAGTTCGGGGATGCTGCTCAGGCCGGCCGCCTGCACCGCAAGCTGCACGTCGGTCTGGTTGCAGCGCTGCGCCTGGGTGTGGCCGAGTACCCAACGGGTAAACTCAGCAAACGTCATGCCCCCGGCAGAAGGCGGCGTAGGCGCTGGCGCAGCAGTGGCGGCAGGGGACGGCGCCGATGGTGCTGGAGCCGGCGCAGGCGTAGCAGGAGTTACTGGGACGCCGCGCAGCTCGGCCTCGATCTGCTCTTTGTAGCCTGGCGCTAGGTTCTTGCGGGTCTTCCACTTCCCCGTGGCTGCCTTTCGCACGGTGGCGTCGCTGTGGATACGTGCGTCCCACGGCAGGCCGTCAGCATCAAGTTCGATGGTATCGGTGCCAGGTGCTGCGGCCGGAGCCGGCGGCGCAGAAGGGGCAGGGGCTGCGGGTGCGGCCGTGGCAACAGCCAAAGGGCGCTGTTCGATCACCTCGCACAGGTAGCCATTCTCCAGCAACGCCGCGTCGGTCCAGCCGGCAGCGGTCAGCGCCGCGTGGTCGTAGGCGGCCAGTTCGCCGGTGTAGTCAGGGTTGCGCTCGTGACCGACGACCACTTGTTCGTATTGCACCGGCGCTACGGTGGCCGCTTCTGCGATGGCCACATCATGAGCAAAGGCGTCATTTACGCTACCGCCCGCGGCGGTGAGCGGCTTGTCGTGGTCGCCGCCGGATGGTGCGAGCTGAGCATCGGACACAGCGCAGGCCAACTCGGCGATCTGTGCCTGAGCAGCAGTGGTATCCACGTCCACGGTGTAGCTGAGGGTGCCCAAGCTTGTGCATGCCGGGCCGCGCACCTCATCACGGATCACGTCGGCCAGCTGCGACAGCTTGGTCAGGAATTCGGCGCCCTCGCGCAGTGCGGTGGCGGACAGGGGAAGGTTCAGTTGGATCATGTGGGTTCTCTCGGTCAGATGATTTGGATGTGTGCGAGGTGGTAGTTCTGGCTGCCGGCGTAGCGAGCGTTCATGTGCAGCTTGGAGGCTCTCCGGGCCCTGCGCAGGGCAGCTGCTTCAATGCGCGCCGCCTGTACCGGGTCGGCAGGGTTGTGCCAGTGGCGGGCTGCACGCGGGTCGGTGCTGATCTCGATGTAGCGGTGCTCCGATTGAAGCCATTTGCGAATGGTCTTGAACATGGGGTAGTTCCTCGTTGACGACAGGCCGAACAATAGATAGAGTTGCCGCACGTGTCAACAACTATCGGAGCAAAGAATATGCAACAGCCGCAATGGCTAGAAGTTCCAGATTGGGTTAACTGGATAGCGCAAGACTCAGATGGTATTTGGTGGGGGTACGAAAACAAGCCGGACTTGCTCGACCGCGGTTTCGGCCGGTTAAATCCACGGCCCTTCCCCAGCGAGTCAATCATCTTGCTCCAGCATGGGCGCCCAGTACGTAGGTGGCGCGATACTCTGCAGAGTCGACCTGTATGACAGCCTTTCCCTCAGCCGCCACCGGTATAGCCGCGGCGCTCCGTCAGGCCCGTGCGCCCACGTTGCGCTTCTACCAGCGTGACCTCAAAGCGGACATCACCACCCAGTGGCTCACCTATGACAATGTCCTCGCCGTCATGCCCACCGGTGCTGGCAAGACCGTCCTGTTCTCCAGCATCATCGGCGACCACCAGGGTAGTAGCTGCTGCATCGCGCACCGGTCAGAACTGATCGAGCAGATCAGCATGGCCCTGGCCCGTAACGGCATCCGACACCGCATCATCGGCCCCGACAAGCTGGTCCGCGCCATCTGCAAGATGCACTTGGAAGAGCTGGGCATATGCTTCTATGACGCCAATGGCCGCGCTGGTGTTGCCTCGGTGCAGTCGCTCACCGCGCGCCAGCTGAAGCTGCACGCCAAGTGGGTCGAGCAGGTAACGCTGTGGGTTCAGGACGAGGCGCACCACGTGTTGCGCGAGAACCAGTGGGGCAAGGCTGCCGAGCTGTTCCCGCGTGCCAAGGGCCTTGGCGTCACCGCCACCCCGGTGCGGGCGGATGGCAAGGGCCTGGGCCGGCACGCTTCGGGCGTATTCGACGTGTTGGTCTGTGGCCCCTCGATGCGCGACCTCATCGACTGGGGCTTCCTGACCGACTACCGCGTCATTGTCAGCGAGACCCACATCGATCTGGCCGGTGTGGGGATTGGCACCGACGGCGACTACGTGCTCGACCGCGGCAAGGGCAAGGCGGCGGTGCGCAAGTCGACCCTGGTGGGCGATGTGGTCGGCACCTACACGCAGCACGCCGCGGGCCGGGCGGCGATCGTGTTCGCCTCTGACACCGAGACCAGTGGCGACATGGCCGAGCAGTTTCGCAAGGCCGGCATACCCGCCGAGCACGTGGACGGCACCACCGACCCGGATGCGCGCCGGGCTATCATGCGCCGCTTCCGCAACCGCGAGACGCACGTGCTCTGTAACGTCGGCCTGGTCTCCGAGGGTTTTGACGTTCCGGGTGTCGAGGTGGTCATCCTGGCAGCCAAGACCATCAGTTTCAGCAAGCACGCGCAGCAGGTGGGCCGGGCGCTGCGGCTGCTGATCGACCGCGAATTGATGGCGCAATGGGACGACGTAGCGGTACCGCAGCGACTGCAACACATTGCGGCCAGTGGCAAGCCCAAGGCTCTGGTGATCGACCACGTGGGTTCGTTCCTCGATGTGCGCCTGGGCCTCCCGGACGCCCGTAATGATTGGAGCCTGGACGACGCCGAGCGCAAAGCCAGCTCCGGCCCCAACGATGTGATCCCCAACCGCGCCTGCCTTAATACCACCTGCCTGTCGCCTTTCTCCCGAGCGCTGCCCTGCTGTCCGTACTGCGGGTGGAAGCCCGAGCCAGGTGCCGGGCGCAGCGGGCCAGAGGCAGTCGACGGCGACATGCTGGAGCTAGAACCGGCGCTGCTAGCGGCCATGCGCGCCGAGGTGGCCAAAATCGCTATGCCCGAATCGGTGTTCCGGGAGCAACAGCACATACGCAGCCTGCCTGCCGCCTGGGCCGGGGCCAACGTGAAGAAACACTACGAGCACCGCCTGGCGCTGGAAATGCTGCAGAACGCCATGGCCTGGTGGGCCGGTGAGCAGCGGGCCCAGGGTCGCGG
>Ga0247821_10000510_pt1 | contig 21604 bp, 10 predicted proteins | sample 13C_Glycerol_Day_FD_192481 | JGI IMG/M metagenome (GOLD analysis project Ga0247821, IMG submission 192481) | Soil microbial communities from agricultural site in Penn Yan, New York, United States - 13C_Glycerol_Day14 | ecosystem: Environmental > Terrestrial > Soil > Agricultural land | place... | reverse complement strand
GCCGCTCAGGACGTTGTCCAGCGCGTTGCCGGCGATCCGGTTCGCCTGCTCGTTGCCGCTGCCGCTCACGGCCGCGCCGAGCAGTTCCAGGTTCTCCACCTCCGCGGAGAGCGCGTAGCTCGCCGCCGTGCTGCGCACCCAGTCGAGGCCCTCGCCGGCGGCCTCGGTGATCACGTCCGCCGCGTCGTCCACGACGTAGGTGTCGTCGCCCTCGCCGCCGGCCATCTGGTCGGCGCCGGTGCCACCGTCGAGGAAGTCGTTGCCCTGGCCGCCGGACATCTGGTCGTTTCCGGCATCTCCCAGCACCACGTCGTCGCCACCGTTGCCGCTCAGGACGTTGTCCAGCGCGTTGCCGGCGATCCGGTTCGCCTGATCGTTGCCGCTGCCGCTGACGGCCGCGCCGAGCAGCTCGAGGTTCTCGACGTTCGTGGAGAGCGTGTAGCTCGCCGCCGTGCTGCGCACCCAGTCGACGCCCTCGCCCGCGGCTTCGGTGATCCCGTCCGCGGCGTTGTCCACGACATAGGTGTCGTCGCCCGCGCCACCGGCCATCTGGTCGACACCGGCGCCGCCGTCCAGGAAGTCGTTGCCCTGGCCGCCCGCCAGCTGGTCGTTGCCGGCGTCTCCGCGCAGGACGTCCTCGCCGTCGCCGCCCACCAGCATGTCCGCGCCGACTCCGCCGAAGAGGGTGTCGTTGCCACCCAGCCCGGACAGGACGTCCGCGCCGCGGCCACCGGTGATCACGTTGCCGACATCGTTGCCCGTGCCGGTGAAGTTGCCGGACCCGAGGTAGCTCAGGTTCTCGACATCGGCGTCCGACAGCGTGTACTCGAAGGCGAACGACTGCACTTCGTCGGTGCCTTCACCGGCGGCTTCGCTGACGACGTCGCCGGTGTCATGGACGACGTACGTGTCGTTGCCCGCGCCGCCGGCGAGGCTGTTGATGACGCCTTCGGCGCCGGCCAGCACGTCGTTGCCGCTGCCGCCCAGCACGTTCTCGATGCCCGCGATCGAAGCGAAGCCCGTCGCGGAACCCGTCGTCAGGTTCACGGTGACGTTCGCGGTCGCGCCGGCGTAGCTCAGGGTGTCGTTGCCGCCGCCGAGATCCGCCGTGACCTGCTCCACGTTCACCAGGGTGACGCCGCCGACGTTCGCCAGCGCCGCTCCGGCCAGGGCCACCGTCAGCGTGTTGCCGGCGGCGTTGCCCCTGAAGTTGAACCGGTCGACGCCGGCGCCGCCGTCCACCGTGTCGGCGCCCTCCCCCACGGTGTGGTTGACCGTGTCGCTGCCGGCGCCCGCATCGATGACGTCGTCGCCCGCGCCGCCGTCGATCGTGTCGTCCTCGCCGGCGCCGTCGATCACGTCGTTGCCTCCGCCGCCGAAGATCAGGTCCTGGCCTTCGTTGCCCGTGAGGCCCTGCGCCGCGTCGTTGGGGGCGATGAAGTCGCCCGTCACCGTGGTCGGCACCGAGGTCAGGGTGTGCTGCACGCCGGCGTCGTCCGTGTAGGTGACTCGCACCTGCAGCTGCCGGTTCACCTGGCCCTGGCCCGGCGTGAAGGTCGCACCCGTCGCGCCGGCGATCACCGTGAACGTGCCGCCGCCGCCGAGGCCGCTCTGCAGCCACTCGTAGCTGAAGACCGAGTTGAACGTGCCGTCCGGGTCGACGAAGGCATTGACGGCGCTCACCGCCTGGCCTTCGGTCGGCGTGGTGTCGGAGATGTTCAGCGTGCCCGTGGGCGCGCCGTTCGCGACGGGCTCGGTGGGTTGCGAGTACACCGTCTCGAGGACCCCGTTGGCATCGGTGTACAGGGCCTTGACGCGCAGCGCCAGGCCGGTCTCCGCGGCACCGGGGCGGAAGGTCGTGCCGTTGGCGACCAGGTCGCCGGCCGGCGTGGTGACGACGATGTCCTCGAAGATGCCGGTGCCGGGGGTCGTCTCCACCTGCCAGATGTACGAGATCGGGCCGGTGATCGCGCCGGTCGGGTTGGACGCGCTGACGTTGTCGAGGTCGACCACGCCCGCGGCCGACACGGTCAGCAGCTGGCCGCCGGTGGGCGTCGTGTCGCTGATCGTGAGCTGCCCTTCGGACGCGAAGTCGGCCCCGCCGAAGTCGATCGCCGTGTCGGCGAACTGCACCCGCTCGATGTTCGTCAGCCGGTCCGTGCCATCGATGCCGAACGTGACGCCGTCGGTGGTGTGGGCCACCGTGATCGAGCCGTCCTCGTTGCTGGTGATGGTGTACTCGGCGAAGTTGCCGCGGAACACCGCCGTGTCGAAGTCGGCCTCGCCCTGCACCAGCTTGCGCTCGACCACCAGCTGCCCAGGGTTGATGCGGCCGGCGAACACGTCGTCGATCAGGTCGCGCATGTCGTACGTGCGGCGGATCTCGGCGCCCGTGCCGTCCTTGTTGGCGCGCACGCTGATGTAGACGTCCAGCGCCATGTCGCCGTCGATCAGGTCGTCGCCGCCGCGGCCTTCCAGGATGTCGCTGCCGCTGCCGCCCAGGATGATGTTGCCCGAGCCGAACGAGGTCTTGTCCAGGCCGACGAACGCGTGCAGTCCGGTGATCAGGTCGAAGTTGGTCAGCACGCTGCCGTTGGCGCCGGCGACGGCGATGGCACCCGCATTCAACTCGTCGCCGATCAGGACGTCGCTGAACGCCGAGCCGGACATGCCTTCGGTCGTCATGAAGCGCGTCTGCGTCTGGGACAGGGACCCGGGCAGCAGGCCCGAGGTGTTCGAGATGCGGATGTTCATGTCCGCATACGCACCCTGGCTGGGGTGCCAGAAGCTCGCCCAGTCGAAGCCGGAGAAGCCCGTGTAGCGGTCCACCTGCCCGCCCATGCCGATCATGATGTCGTCGCCGCCTTCACCGTCCATGCGGTCGGCGACGCCGCCGCCCATGAAGACGTCGTTGCCGGGCACGAGATCGCGGCCGAGGACGTCGAAGTTGTCGCCCGCGGCGCCGTCGGCGTTGCCTTCCTGGATCCAGTCGTCGCCCTCGTTGCCGAATGTCATCTCGTTGCCGGGGGCGCCCAGGATGAAGTCGTTGCCGGGGCCGGCGATGATCTCCGTGGCGTCGCTGCCGCCGACGATGAAGTCGTTGCCGTGCCCGCCGATCACGAGCTCGAGGCCGCTGCCGCCATGGATGGCGTCGTTGCCGTCGTTGCCCTGCAAGTTGTCGTCGCCGAACAGGTTGGTGATGATGTCGTCGCCGTCGCCGCCGCGGATCTGGTCGTTGCCCGCGCCGCCGTCGAGCCGGTCGTCACCCTCGTCGCCCCAGAGCGTGTCGTCGCCGTCGCCGGCGATCAGGATGTCGTTGCCGGCGGTGCCGCCCAGCACGACGTGGTCCTCGCCGGTGTATTGCAGGTAGTTGCCGTCCGGCCCCACCGTGCCGGGGTTGTCGCGGATCACCAGCGGGACCGCCGAGCCCGCGGCCGCCGTCGGGTCGGCGCGGCCGTCCGCGCCCAGGCCCGTGAACTGGGTCGCCTTGTCCACTTCCAGCGTGTAGGCCGGGGTCGAGAAGACCAGGCCCGGCAGGTGCTTCACGTCCGTGTTGGCCATGATCAGCCGGGCGAAGCTGTTGCCTTCCAGCTCCGACAGGAAGTTCAGGTTGGCCGTGCGCTCCAGGTAGTAGAAGCGGTCGCCGTTCTGCAGCGCCTCGAGCTGGTTCTCGAACACGAAGTTGAACGTGGAGCCGAGCAGGCCGCCGAAGGGCGTCTGCTTCTCGGCCAGGCCGCCGATCCACAGGTCGATGCCGTCCACGCCGGTGGTGGTGGCGCCGGAGGCCGCGTTCGCGTAGGCACCCGTGCTGTTCAGGAATGCCAGGCGGTCGGCGTCGTTGGCGACGAACGTCCGCACGGCGCCCGTGCCGTCGGTGATGGTCGCGCTGCCGCCCATCACGAGGGCGAAGGCGACCGCCCGGCGCTCGGCGTTGGTGTTGACGTCGGCGGCGGTCAGGGCCGAGTGCGTGCCGTAGGCGGCGATGAAGTTCACCAGGGAAGCCTGGTGCTTCAGGCTGCCGGCGAAGTCCGCCCAGCTGGAGTACGGCTTGAGGTTGGTGTCGCCCGTCGCGGCGAAGAACTCGGCGCGCGCCTGGTTCAGGGTGGGCACGCCGGCATCCCGGCCGCGGGCGATGTTGATCGCCGGCAGGTCGAGCGGCAGCCCGAGCAGGTTGTTGCGCAGCGCCTCGGTCACGAACTCGTCGATCTCGTTGCCCGACTGGCGCGTCACGCCGCGGATGATCGCGGACGCGGCCGCCGCGTCGTCCTCACCGCTGTTCGTGAAGGCCATCGGGTTCAGGAAGGCCGCGATCAGACCGAGCTGCGGGTCGCCGTCGACCGTGTTGAAGTCCGCATCGAACCGGTCGACCGTCTCGGTCAGCATCGAGTGGCCGAAGCGGTACACCACGTGGGCGAACTCCGCGACGATGGCCGGGTTGATCGGCGTCTCCAGGCCCTGGCCTTCGGTCAGGAAGACGTCGATGTTGGGCTGCACCTTGCGCGCGAACTCCTCGAACACCAGGTGCTGGTACTGCATCTCGGTGGCGAACCGGGCGTCCAGGAACAGCCGCTCGCCGTTCCACGAGCCGTCCGGGAACAGCCACTGGGCGATGAACGCCGGGTCGTTGGAGACTTCGACCAGGTCCTTGATGTACTCCACCAGCCGGTTGTGCTCGGCGTGGAAGATGAAGTGCACCGAGGTGAGGCCGATGTTCTCGTTGCCGCGGCCGTCGCCCGTGATGAAGTGCTTGTCTAGCAATTCGTCGTCGTACTGGCCGGGGGCGACCGCGTTGCCCACGTTGCCGTCGGAGTCCGCCACCAGCAGCTGGCCGCGGTCGTTCATCGGCGCCGCCGTGTGGGCGATGTCGTTCAGGAAGGCATGGCCGGTGCGGGCAACGACGATGCGCACGCCCTCCTCGGTGAAGCCGAGGTTGTGGATGTCGAGGCCGCCGGCCGTGCCTTCGATCAGGCCGACGTTCGTCACGACCTGCGCGTAGCCGTTGAGGCCGGGGATGAACTTGCCGTAGGCGTCGGTGGCGAGCAGCGGCACGTCAAGCACGTCGACGTCGCTCAGCAGGATGCCCAGCTTGTTCGCCGCCTGGTCCTTGACCTCGGCCCAGTTGCCGATGCCGCCGTTCGCGCCGTCGAGCAGGCGCCCGGTCGCGACCGGGTGCGTGCCGTCGGCACGGACCGCGTAGTCGCGCAGGAACACCTGGTGCGAGGCATGCGAGGTGTAGGTCTGGTTCTGGTCGACGTACGGGGTCGTCTCGTTGTTGTGCAGGTGCACGTCGTCGGCGGTGCCCAGCACGCCGTCCTGGCCCGCCTGCACGCCGATGTTGGTGGCGCGGCTCACCACCATGAAGCGCTGGCTCTCGGCCAGGTCGTCCTCGGTGCCGAACACGCCGTCGGCGCCGGCCACCAGCGGGTCGTCGTCTTCCAGCGGGATGAAGACGGCGTTCGGACCCTTGTCGACCAGGTCGAGGCCGTGGTCGAAGAACTGGCCGAAGAAGGTGAACCACGCGTTGAACTGCGCGGACAGGCCCGCGTCCGGCGCCGAGTTCGGGATGAAGAACACCTCCCGGTCGTCGTCCGTGCCGAAGATGCCGTCCATGCCCGGGCTCATGATCGAATCGAAGCCGCCGTTGGCATCGACCGCCGCCGGGTTGTTGGGCGTCTGGTCGGAGATCAGGTTGGAAATGATCCGCGGGTCGGCATCGACGACGTTCGCGCCCTGCGGCACCGTGCCGGGCGCCGCCGGGTTGAGCGCGCCGTAGTCGGTGTTGGTGACCAGTCCGCCCGGGCCGGGGCCGTTCAGGTCGAACGTGTCGCCGTCCAGGTCGTCGCGGAAGATCTGGTCCAGCAGGAACGTGAAGGGCTGGTCCGAGGCACCGAAGAGCTCCTGGCCCGGCACGAGGTTGTTGTACGAGCCGTCCACGGTGCGCAGGCCCCAGGGCAGGCGCTCGTTCGGGATCAGCGCGTGCAGGTCCTGCGAAGGCGTGCCGTAGGCGCCCGAATGCTTCTCGGCGATGACGATCTGGTCCAGGATGAACTGCAGGTCGGACCGGATCAGGTGGATGCCGTTGGTGGCGACGTCGCCGCCCACCGGGACCGGCGCGGGCGGCGTGACGGTCGCGGTGCCCGCGACGACCGCCGTCGGCTGGGAGTACACGTTCTCCAGCACGCCATGGCCGTCCTTGTAGACGGCGCGCACGCGCAGCGCCAGGCCGTCCTGGGCCGCGGTCACGGTGAAGGTGGCCCCGGTCGCCGATTCGCGGTTGCCGAGCGTGGCCGTCACGATGTCCTCGAACACGCCCGAGCCGGGGACGCTCTCGACCTGCCAGAAGTAGGTGATCGGCGAGTTCGCGATCGCGCCGGTGCCGCCGTTGTCGGCGTCGGTGACGCCGAGGGACGAGACGGTGAGCACCTGGTTCACCTGCGCGTTTCCGGTGACCGTCAGCTGCCCGACGGGCCCGGCGTTCTTGCCTTCGTTGCCGGCCAGCACGATGGCCTGGTCGTTGAACTGCAGGCGCTCGATGTTGCGCAGCGTGTCGATGCCGTCGTCCTGGCCGACCGGGTTCACGTGCGCCACGGTGGTCGTGCCGTCGGCCGCCGTGGTGATCGTGTACTCGGAGCGGTTGCCCGAGAACATGGCCGTGTCGAAGTTGAAGCTGCCGTCGCCCGTCTTGATCTCGCGCACGATCTGCAGCTGGCCGGGGTTGATGGCGCCGGACAGCACGTCGTCCACCAGCTCCTTCATGCTCTGCGCGCTGCGGATCTCGGGGCCGGTGCCGTCCTTGTTCTGGCGCACGCTGATGCGCACGTTCAGCCAGCGGTCGCCGTCGAGGATGTCGTTGTCGCCGCGGCCTTCCAGCAGGTCGCTGCCGTTGCCGCCCAGGATGATGTTCCCGGAGTTGAAGAAGGTCGCGCCGGCGGGAAGGATGTCCGCGAGGCCCTGGTAGAGGCCGACGTCGATCAGCGTCGGGTCCAGCGCCGCGGGGCTGCCGGCGACGTGCGCGATGACGTCGCTGTCGCCGCGCAGGTAGTCGGCGTGCTGGGAGCCGGACAGGCCTTCGACTTCGGCGAAGCGGTCCATGATGCCCTGGTTGGAGGGCGTGGGCGCCACTTCCACCCGGGCGTTGATGAACAGGTCCGCCGTGACGCCGAACGGGTCGTACGCGTAGCTGCCCCAGTCGAAGCCGCCGCCGCCGGCGTAGTTGTCCTGGCCGTCGGAGAACACCAGGATGTCGTCGCCGCCCTCGCCCTCGAACTCGTCGAAGCCGTTGCCGGTGATGCAGACGTCGTTGCCGCGGACCGTGCCCATGCCGAGCGGGTCGAAGTTGTCGCCGCCGGCGCCGTCCTGCGTGCCCTCCTCGATCCAGTCGTCGCCTTCGTTGCCCAGCGTCGGCAGGTTCAGCTTGGAACCCAGGATGAAGTCGTTGCCCCGGCCGCCGAAGGTGGTGGCGATGTCTTCGCCGGTGATGATGAAGTCGTTGCCGTCCCCGCCCAGGATGATGTTGGCCAGGCCCGGGCCGCCGTGGATGACGTCGTTGCCGCCTTCGCCGTGGATGACGTCGTCGCCACCCATGTCGGTGATGATGTCGTCGCCGGCGCCGCCGTGCAGGACGTCGTTGCCGTAGCCGCCCTCGATGCGGTCGTTGCCGCCGTCGCCATAGACGGTGTCGTCGCCCTCGCTGGCGATCAGCGTGTCGTTGGCGGCACTGCCGCCCAGGACCACGTGGTCGGCGCCGGTGTAGCGCAGGTAGTGCGAGTCCTGGCCGGTGGTCGACGGATCGTCGCGGATCACCAGCGGCAGCAGCGCGGTCCCGCCCGTCGGGTCGTCGCGTCCGTCGTCGCCCAGGCCGGTGTACTGCCTGTTCTGGTCGACCTCCAGCGTGAAGCCCGGCGTCGAGAAGATGTCACCCGGCAGGTGGGTGGCGTTGGTGTTGAGCATCACCAGCTCGGCGAAGCTGTTGTTCTCCAGCTCGGTGCCGAAGTTCAGGCCCGCGGTGCGCGACAGGTAGTAGAAGCGGTCGCCGTTCTGCAGCGCCTCCATCTGCACCTCGAAGATGAAGCCGAAGGTGGAGCCCAGCATGCCTCCGAAGGGACTTTGCCTCTCGGCGAGGCCGCCGATCCACAGGTCGATGTCGTCCACGCCGGTGACGGTCGTGCCGTCCGCGTGGTTGGCGTAGATGCCCCTGCTGTTCAGGAAGTCGATGCGGTCCGCTTCGTCCGCCACGAACGTCCTCTCCTGGGCCGTCCCCGCGTTGATGACGGCGCTGCCGCCCATCGCGAGCGCCAGGGCGACGGCGCGCTTCTCGGCGACGGTGTCGACGTCGGTCGCCTGCAGCGCGGCGTGCTTGCCGTAGGCCGCGATGAAGTTGATGGCCGAGGCCTGGTGCTTCAGGTTCTGCGTGAGGTCGACCCAGCTCGTGTAGGCCTTCAGCGCGCTGTCGCCCGTCGCCTGGTGGAACTCGCGGCGCGCCTCGTTCAGCGTGGGCACGCCGGTGTCCCGGCCGCGCGCGATGTTGATCGCGGCCAGGTCGAGCGGCAGGCCGAGCAGCGTGTTGCGCACGGCGTCCGTCACGAACTCGTCGATCTCGGCGCCGGCTTGGCGCGTCATGCCCCGCACGACGGCGCCGGCCGCCTCGTCGGCCGTGAGCGCGCCATCGTTGTTGAACGCGATCGGATTCAGGAACGCTTCGAGCAGCGAGAGGTTGTCCGCGTTGAAGTCGGGATCGAACCGGTCCACCGAGTCGGTCAGCATGGTGTGGCCGACGCGGTACATCGCATGGGCGAACTCGCCGAAGATGGCCGGGTTGATCGTGGTGTTGTAGCCTTCGGGCGCCAGGAATTCGTCGATGCCGGCGTGCAGCTTGCGCGCGAACTCCTCGAACACCAGGTGCTGGTACTGCATCTCGGTGGCGAAGCGCGCCGCCTGGAACAGGCGCTCGCCGTTCCACGAGCCGTCGGGCAGCTGCCAGGACGCGATGAACTCGGCGTCCCCGCTGGCCAGCACGGTGGCCTTGATCGCATCGATCTGCCGGTTGTGCTCCGAGTGGAAGACGTGGTGCACCGAGGTCAGCGCGATGTTCTCGTTGCCGCGGCCGTCGCCGGTGATGAAGTGGCGGTCCAGCAGCTCGTCGTCGTACTGGCCGGCGGCGGGTGTCCCGCCCGCGTCGGTGTCGGCGTCGGCGGTCAGTGGCTGGCCGAAGGTTCCGCGCGGCGCGGCCGAGTGGGCGATGTCGTCGAGGAAGGCGTGGCCGGTGCGCAGGGCGCCGCTCGCATCGGCGGGCGTGATCAGATTGCCCACGGCGACCACCGGCGGCGGGCCGGCCTGCGTGATCAGTTGCGGCATGCCCGTGGCCGGGTCGGGAACGAAGTTGCCGTACTGATCGGTGACCAGCAGCGGCACGCTGAGCACGTCGAGATCGTCGAGCTCGATGCCGAGGATGGTGCGGGCCTGCTCCTTGACGTCGGCCCACGTGGGCAGCCCACCGTCGGCGCCGTTGAGCAGGTTGCCGGTGGCGACCGGGTGGCCGTTGGCGTCGAGCACGTACTCGCGCAGGAACACCTGGTGCGAGGCGTGCGAGGTGTAGGTCTGGTTCTGGTCGACGAAGGGCGTCGTCGCGTTGGTCGGCGTGCCGGCGCTGCGCGACACCACCATGAAGTTGGTGTGGCTGCCGTCCACGTACAGCGGGTCGTCCGGCTGCAGCGGGATCATCACGAACTCGGTCGAGCTCTTGTTGACCAGGTCCAGGCCGTGGTCGAAGAACTGGCCGAAGAAGGTGAACCAGGAGTTGAACGGCGCCGACAGGCCGGCGTCGGGCGCGGTATTGGGGATCGTGAGCAGCGTGCCGGGCGGGATCGCGGCGCCGTCGGCGTCGCGCAGCACGCCGTCGGCGTCGATCGTGCCCAGTCCCGCGCTGACGAACGCCTGCACCGCCGCCGGGTTGTTGCTGGACATGTCGGCGACCAGGTTGCTGATGATCCGCGGCTGCGGGTCCATCGCCGAACCGGCCGGGTACGAGGGCGACGGCGTCACCATCGTGGGGAACGGCTGGTCCGCCGCGCCGTAGTGCTCCTGCCCGGGGACCAGGTTGTTGTACGAGCCGTCCACCGTGCGCAGCCCGAGGGGCGCGAACACGTTCGGCACCAGTTCGCCGAGATTTCCGCCGGCGGCGTGGGCTTCAGCGATCAGGATCTGCTGAAGGATGAATTCCAGATCCGAGCGGATCAACGTAGCCATAGCCTTCTCCCTGTTGGCCGGTCATTTCGCGCCGGCGTTGCGTTCGATGGGCAAAGCGACTCCTCGCCTGCCCGCGTGACAAGCCATCAGCTGGTCCGAGCTGGCCAGCTACCGAATTCGGAAAGGGGGGACGACGAACGCCGTCAGCGGCTTGGCGCCCGCCGTCGGGCGCCAAGCCTCGACATGTAACGATCCTTGCTGGACCGTGGACTCGACATTGACGGCGAGAAGGCCGCCCGGCTACCGTGCATCAAGCACGATCGAGGTGTAGAACGCGAATTCCTGCACATCTGAACCCCTCCCAGCGGCTACCCGCAGATGGTTTCAACGGTCACTGTTCTTCGCAATGCGTTGCAAGTGTGGGTCAGCCGCAAATCAGGATGGGTGTCAGGATTACACTTAGTCACCTTTGTTGCAACCAGAACATACCAAATGTTCTTGTTTTCCCGTAGGAATGTGATACGACGCACATAGCAACTGCCGGGTTCACCACGGCCGAGATGGGCCCGATCGCGGCTCGATAACATCGGCGCATGAAACGCCGACAACTCCTTCTCTCCGGCGCCGCCGTCGCGGCCGTTCCCGCCCTCCCGGCCTTCGCGCAGCAGCGCCCGATCCGCCTGATCGTTCCCTACGCGCCCGGCGGCCCGATCGACGCCACCGCCCGCATCCTGGCCGAGCGCGTGAAGGACACGCTGGGGACGGTGATCATCGAGAACCGCCCCGGCGGCGGCGGCAACATCGGCGCCGACGCGGTGGCCAAGTCGGCCCCGGACGGCACCACCATCGGCATCTCCGCGGTGGCCACGCACGCCATCAACCCCTGGCTGTTCAGCAAGATGCCCTACGACCCGGTGAAGGACTTCGCCGCGGTCACGCAGATGGTCCGCGTGCCCAACGTGCTGGTGGTCAACGCCGACACCGCCGCGCGGCTGAAGATCAACACCCTGGCCGACCTGATCGCGTACGCCAAGGCCAATCCGGCCAAGCTCAATTACGCGAGCGGCGGCAACGGCAGCGCGGGCCACCTGGCGGGCGAGATGTTCAAGCGCGACGCCGGGATCTTCGCGGTGCACATCCCGTACAACGGCGGCAATCCGGCGCAGCTGGCATTGCTGTCCGGCCAGGTCGACTTCAACTTCGACAACCTGGCGACCGCGGCGCCGAACATCCGCGCCGGCAAGCTGAAGGCGCTGGCGGTCACCACGCTGAAGCGCTCGCCGATGCTGCCCGAAGTGCCGCCGGTAGCCGACACGCTCAAGGGCTTCGCGATCGACACGTGGTGGGGCCTGGTGGCGCCCGCCGGCACGCCGCGCGATGCCATCCAGCGGCTCAACCAGGCCTTCGTCGCGGCTCTGCAGTCGCCGGAAGCCAAGACCCGCTTCGCGGGTTTGATGGCGGAGCCGGTGCCCACCACGCCGGAGGAGTTCCAATCGTTCATGCGCGCCGAACTGGCCAAGTACGAGAAGGTCGTCAAGGCGTCCGGCGCGAAGGTGGACTGAGCGCTCACTAGCAGGAGCCCTGGGCGGCAGAGCGTCCGGTCAGCGCGACACTCAGGGTAAAAACGGAGCGGCCATGTTCTCCTCGGCAACCCGCTTCGAAGCCCTGCGGGGACTGCATCTCGCGCTCCTGTTTCGGGAGCGCGGGTTGTAACGTCCTACTCCGCGTGTGCGGTTTATCCGACAGCCGCTGAGCTACATGCGGCTTAGATTGTTCCAACGGGAAACAGCCAGGAGGAGGCCCGTGATGGAGGCAATCCGCGTAGTCCGTTCACCAGCCGCTTGCGCGCTGGGGCTCACTCTGCTGCTCGGCAGCGCCCACGCGCAGCTCGTGCATCGCGGGGGAATCGACCCCTGGGAACCCCGCCCCGCCGCCTTCACCGCCGGCCAGGGCCTGCAGCCCGCGCGGGTGGACTACCAGATCGGCTGCGGCGCCTCGCTGCTGCGCTGCGAGCCCGGCCAGACGCCGGCCATGGCCGCCGCCGTCTCGCCCCTGAACTGGAACCTGGAACTCTCGCAACTGAACCTGGGCCGCGCCGACCGTTTCTCGGTCGGGCCGATGCGCCAGGGCTTGAACCTCAGCCTGGTGGGCCGCCGGCCGATCGGCGGCAGCTCGTTCTCGGTGTACGGGAAGCTGGGCGCGACCTACGGCTACACCGACCCGACCGGCGCGCCGGCGGCGCTGTCGGCGCCTGGGGGAAACGACCCGGGGTACGGCCTGTCGTTCGGCGCGGGCCTGAGCATGGACCTCACGCCGCGCCTTTCGGCGACCTTCGGATTCGACAGCCACGACGTGCGCCTGGGCGGAGGCCGCGACGGCTTCCGCTCCACCAGCCTGGGGCTGCAGTACCGCTACTGAAGGCCGGGCAACCGGCTCACTCGCCCAGGTACGCGGCGCGCACCTTGGGATCGCTGAGCATCTGGCGCGCGTCTCCGGACATGGTGATGCCGCCGGATTCCATGACGTAGGCCCGGTCGGCGATCTGCAGCGCGCGGCTGGCGTTCTGTTCCACGAGCAGGATGGTCACGCCCTGGGCGTAGACCTCGCGCACCACCTCGAAGATCTTGTCCACCATGATGGGCGACAGGCCCATCGAGGGCTCGTCCATCAGCAGCACCTTGGGCCGGCTCATGAGCGCGCGGCCCATGGCCAGCATCTGCTGCTCGCCGCCCGACATGGTGCCGGCCAGCTGGTCGCGGCGCTCCTTCAGGCGCGGGAAGATGCCGAAGACCTTGTCCATGTCGTTCGCGATCTCCGCCTTGTCGTTGCGGATGTGCGCGCCCATCTGGAGGTTCTCGGTGATGGTCATGCGGGTGAACACGCCGCGGCCTTCCGGCACCATCGCCAGGCCCTGCTTGACCAGGTCCCAAGCACCGCGGCCGCGGATGCTGCGGCCCAGGTACTCGATGTCGCCACCGGCCATCGGCAGGAGGCCCGTGATGGCCTTCATGGTGGTGGTCTTGCCGGCGCCGTTCGAACCGATCAGCGTGACCAGCTCGCCCTCGCGCACCTCGAAATCCACGCCCTTGACGGCCTGGATGCCGCCATACGCGACCTTCAGGCCGCTGACCTTGAGCAGCACTTGCGACATCAGTGGCCTCCCGTCCCGAGATAGGCCTCGATGACCTTTTCGTTCTTCTGCACGTCCGCGGGCGTGCCTTCCGCGATCTGCTTTCCGTAGTCGAGCACCGTGACCCGGTCGCACAGGCCCATCACCAGCTTCACGTCGTGTTCGATCAGCAGGATGGTGCGGTCGTCCTTGCGGATGCGGTCGATGAGCTGGCGCAGCTGCACCTTCTCGGTGGAGTTCATGCCGGCGGCCGGCTCGTCCAGGGCGATCAGCGTCGGATCGGTGGCCAGCGCGCGGGCGATCTCCAGCCGGCGCTGGTCGCCGTACGACAGCGTGCGAGCCTTGTAGTCGGCGTACTTGGCGATGCCCACGTACTCGAGCAGCTCGTGCGCGCGCTTGGCGATGGCGTCCTCCTCCGCGACGAACTTGCGGGTGCGGAACATGGCGCCGAGCAGGCCCGACTGGGTCCGGATGTGGCGGCCCACCATCACGTTCTCCAGCGCCGTCATGTCGGCGAAGAGACGGATGTTCTGGAAGGTGCGGGCGATGCCGGCCTTGGCGACCTCGTGCACGGCGGTCGGCTTGTAGGGCTTGCCGCCCAGCTCGAAGCTGCCGCTGTCGGGCGTGTAGAGCCCGGTGATCACGTTGAAGAAGGTGGTCTTGCCGGCGCCGTTGGGGCCGATCAGGCCGTAGACCTGGCCGCGCTCGATGGTCAGGCCCACGTCCGAGAGGGCCTGCAGGCCGCCGAAGCGCTTGGAGATGCCGGAGACGCGCAGAACGGTGTCGCTCATGTCGTTCTCCTCACTCCGCCGCGGCGGCAGGTGCGGCTGCCGGGCGGCCGTTCTGCCTGAGCGACTTGCCGTGCTCCGGCGACGGCCACAGGCCGCGCGGTCGCCACAGCATGATGATGATCATGGCCAGAGCGATCAGCAGCTGGCGCAGGATGGCGGGGTCGAGCCGGCCGCCGGTGACCGACTGCAGGTCCAGCGTGCCGGACACCCAGCGCAGCACCTCGGGCAGCGCCGACAGCAGCACGGCGCCCAGGATCACGCCCGGCAGATGGCCGATGCCGCCCAGCACCACCATGGCGACGATCATCACCGACTCCATCAGGCTGAACGACTCGGGCGAGACGAAGCCCTGGAAGGCCGAAAACATCGCGCCCGACACACCGCCGAAGGTGGCGCCCATGCCGAACGCCAGCAGCTTCATGTTGCGGGTGTTGATGCCCATCGCCTTGGCGGCGATCTCGTCCTCGCGGATGGCCATCCACGCGCGGCCGATGCGCGAGAGCTCCAGACGATGGCAGAGGATCAGGCTGGCCACCACCAGCACCAGGAACAGGTAGTAGTACAGCGTGACGCTGGAAATCGTGAAGTCGCCGATTTCCATGCGGCGGCTGAGATTGATGCCCTTGATGCCCAGCGCCTCGAACTTGAACAGCGTGATGCCGTCGATCTGGCCCAGGCCCTTGGGCCCGTTGGTCAGGTTGACCGGATGGTCCAGGTTGTTCAGGAAGACGCGGATGATCTCGCCGAAGCCCAGCGTCACGATGGCGAGGTAGTCGCCGCGCAGCTTGAGCGTCGGGGCTCCGAGCAGGATGCCGAATATCCCCGCGATCGCCGCCCCGAGCGGGATCACCAGCCACACCGAGGTGTGCAGGCCGTCCGGGAACATCGCGGCGAACCAGGCGAAGGTCTGCGACAGGTGCGGCGAGGCCATCAGCGCGTACATGTACGCGCCGATCGCGAAGAAGGCGACGAAGCCCAGGTCCAGCAGGCCGGCGTAGCCGACCACGATGTTCAGGCCCAGCGCCAGCATCACGTACAGCAGCGCGATGTCCGCGATGCGCACCCAGAAGTTGCCGAAGTACTGCAGCACCAGCGGCAGCAGGAGCAACAGCGCCCCGGAGACGAACCAGACGGTCAGCTTTTTCTGCTTGTCCATGTCGGCTCCTTCAGGCGCGGTCGGCGACGCGTTCGCCCAGCAGGCCGGAGGGCCGCAGGGTCAGCACCGCGATGAGCACGATGAACGCGAAGATGTCGGCGTAGTGGCTGCCCAGCACGCCGCCGGTGAGCGCGCCGATGTAGCCCGACCCGATGGCCTCGATCAGGCCGAGCAGGATGCCGCCCACCACCGCGCCGGCCAGGTTGCCGATGCCGCCGAACACGGCCGCGGTGAAGGCCTTGAGGCCGGGCAGGAAGCCCATGGTGTGCTGCACCGTGCCGTAGTTGGACGCGTACATCACGCCGGCGATGGTGGCGAGGATGGCGCCGATGATGAAGGTGGCCGAGATCACCATGTCGGGCTTGACGCCCATCAGCGCGGCCACCCGCGGGTTCTCGGCCGTGGCGCGCATCGCGCGGCCGAGGCGGGTGTAGTTGACGACGTAGGTGAGCACCGCCAGCGAGATCGCCGTCAGGCTCAGGATCATGATCTGGGTGGTGGTGATGACCGCGCCGGCGACTTCGATGGGCGCGGCCGGCAGCAGCGTGGGGTAGGGCTTGTAGTTCGGCTTGAAGATGATCATCGCCAGCGTCTGCAGCAGGATCGACATGCCGATGGCGGTGATGAGCGGAGCGAGCTTGGGACTGTTGCGCAGCGGCCGGTAGGCGACCTTCTCGATCGCGAAGTTCAGGGCCGATGCCACCACGCAGGCGATGACCATCGAAACCAGCAGCACGACCCAGCCGGGCAGCCCGGGCATCGACTCCTGCATGCCGGAGATGATCGCCCAGCTGGTGATCGCGCCCACCATGAGCACCTCACCGTGCGCGAAATTGATCAGGTTGATGATGCCGTACACCATGGTGTAGCCCAGGGCCACCAACGCGTACATGCTGCCGAGGACCAGACCGTTGATGATCTGCTGCAGCAGGATTTCCATAAGGGAGCTCTCTTTCCGTTTCTTGGCCGGACGTTGCGCCGGTCGGCCCGCGGGTGATGCGTGCTTCGCGGTGGACGGCGCCGCCTTTTGGGCTCGCACCGCCATCTAGCAAAAAACCCGCCAAGTCCTCAGCGGGTTCACGGCGACGGATTTTAGTCAGCGGCAGCCGCGCTTCCATCGCCTGCTGACGCAGTGTTTACCCTCGTTGATTCCCGCCGATCGCGGGCGTCGCGGCATCGGTGTGCCGGCGAACGGAATGCGCGCAATCCGCTCAGGACGATTCGTCGTTGAGGCGGCGCAATTCGCGCAGCTTCTCGGCGATGCGGATCTCGAGGCCGCGCTCCACCGGGCGATAGAAGCCGGGCGGCTTCATGCCCTCGGGCAGGTAGTTCTCGCCGGCCGCGAAGCCGCCCTCCTCGTCGTGCGCGTAGCGGTAGCCCTTGCCGTACGCGAGGTCCTTCATCAGCTGCGTGGGCGCGTTGCGCAGGTGCATGGGCACCGGCCGGGTGCCGTCCTTGCGCACGAAGGCCTTGGCTTCGTTGAACGCGTTGTAGACGGCGTTGGACTTGGGCGCCATCGCAAGGTAGATCACGCATTCAGCCAGCGCCAGTTCGCCCTCGGGCGAGCCGAGGCGTTCGTAGACCTCCGCGGCGTCCAGCGCCAGGCGCAGCGCGCGCGGATCGGCCAGGCCGATGTCCTCGGCCGCCATGCGGACCATGCGGCGCGCCATGTAGCGCGGGTCGGCGCCGCCATCGAGCATGCGCACCAGCCAGTAGAGCGCCGCATCGGGGTCGGAGCCGCGCACCGATTTGTGGAGCGCGCTGATGGTGTCGTAGAACTGCTCGCCGCCCTTGTCGTAGCGGCGCATGCGCTCGCCCAGCACGCGCAGCAGCCAGGCATCGGTGATCTCGCCGAGCTGCTCCTTGGTGGCGGCGACCGCCAGCGTCTCCAGCGTGTTGAGCAGCCGGCGCGCGTCGCCGTCGGCATAAGCGACGAGGCGCGTGAGCGCGGCCGGCTCCAGCGCGGGCACCGCGCCGATGGCCTGGGCCTTGCCCACGATCTGCTGCAGGTCGTCCTCGGTCAGCGGCTGCAGCACATACACCGCGGCGCGCGAGAGCAGCGCGGAGTTCACCTCGAACGAAGGGTTCTCCGTGGTCGCGCCGATGAAGGTGAAGAGGCCCGACTCCACGTGCGGCAGGAATGCGTCCTGCTGGCTCTTGTTGAAGCGGTGCACCTCGTCGACGAACACGATGGTGCGCTGCTGCTCCAGGCCGTCGCGCGCGCGCTGCGCCGCCTCCACCGCTTCGCGGATGTCCTTCACGCCGCCCAGCACCGCGCTGATGCTGATGAACTGCGCGTCGAACGCGTCGGCCATCAGCCGCGCGATGGTGGTCTTGCCGGTGCCCGGCGGGCCCCAGAGGATGCAGCTGTGGGGCTGGCCGGATTCGAAGGCGATGCGAAGCGGCATGCCTTCGCCCAGCAGATGCTGCTGGCCGACCACCTCGCCGAGGTTGCGGGGACGGAGGCGTTCTGCGAGGGGGGCGTGGGGCGCGGCGGCGGGCTTGGGCACGGCGCCGAGTTTAGGCGGGCGTCACTGGCGCACCACGTCGGCGCCCTTCGGCGGCTTGAAGTCGAAGCTGCCCGCCGGCACCGGCGTATTGAGCTGCAGCTGGTTGAACGTCATCACCGACGTCTGGCCGAAGCTGTCCAGGATCTCCAGCTTCGCGAGATCGTCGCCCTTGAAGCCGATGCTCACCTGGTTCAGCTGGCCGTCGCGCGACTTGGGCGTGGCGCGCACCCATTGCAGGCCGTCGCGATCGGCCACGGGCTCCAGGTTGAAATCCTGGCGCAGGGCCGCGAGGTCCGGCGCGGCCGCGATCAGTGCCGCGGGCGTGCTTCCGAGCACCTGCGCCTGCGTCCGCGCGGTCACCTGGTTGAGGTCGGCGTCGTACAGCCACAGCGTGCGGCCATCGGCCACGATGGCCTGCTGGAACGGCTTCTTGTAGTCGAACCGGAAGCGGTTGGGACGGCTGAACTCGAAGGTGCCGCTGGAGGTCTTGCTGCGGGCCGCCTGGCCCTCGCGAGCGGGCGCCGTGACCACCTGGGTGAATTCGGCCCGGCCCGTCTTGGCCGTCTTGACGAAGTTCTCGAGGGCTTCCATGCCGCCGGCCTGCGCCGCGAACGCGGCCGTGCCGAGGACGAATGCGGAAATCGCGGAAATCGCTTGTTTCATGAGGGTTGGGTCAGCGGCTGGCCGCGAAGTTCGCAACCAGCCGTTACTCGGCGCGCGAGGGAGCGAGGATTTCGCGCTGCCCCTGGCCGTTCATGGCGCTGACCAGGCCCGCCTTTTCCATGTCCTCGACCAGCCGCGCGGCGCGGTTGTAGCCGATCTTCAGGTGGCGCTGCACCAGCGAGATGCTGGCCTTGCGGTTCTTCAGCACCACTTCGACGGCCTGGTCGTACATCGGGTCCTTCTCGCCGCCGCCTTCGCCCAGCAGGTCGCCCAGGCCGCCTTCGTCATCGACCGTGCCGCCTTCGAGCACGCCTTCGATGTAGTTGGGTTCGCCGCCCTGCTCCTTCAGGTACGCCACCACGCGATGCACTTCCTCGTCGCTGACGAAGGCGCCGTGCACGCGCACCGGCAGCCCGGTGCCGCTGGCCATGTAGAGCATGTCGCCCATGCCCAGCAGCGCCTCGGCGCCCATCTGGTCGAGGATGGTGCGGCTGTCGATCTTGCTGGAGACCTGGAACGCGATGCGGGTCGGGATGTTGGCCTTGATCAGGCCGGTGATCACGTCCACGCTGGGACGCTGCGTGGCCAGGATCAGGTGGATGCCGGCGGCGCGCGCCTTCTGCGCGAGGCGGGCGATCAGCTCCTCGATCTTCTTGCCCACCACCATCATCAGGTCGGCCAGTTCGTCGATCACCACCACGATGTGCGGCAGGCGGTCGAGGGGCTCGGGGCTGTCGGGCGTGAGGCTGAACGGGTTGTAGATGAACTCGCCCTTGGCCTTGGCATCGTCGATCTTGACGTTGTAGCCGGCCAGGTTGCGCACGCCCATCTTGCTCATCAGCTTGTAGCGGCGCTCCATCTCGGCCACGCACCAGTTCAGGCCGTGGGCCGCCTGCCGCATGTCGGTGACCACGGGCGCCAGCAGGTGCGGGATGCCCTCGTACACCGACATCTCCAGCATCTTCGGGTCGATCATGAGCAGGCGCACGTCGCGCGCCTCGGCCTTGTAGAGCAGCGACAGGATCATCGCGTTGATGCCCACCGACTTGCCCGAGCCCGTGGTGCCGGCCACCAGCACGTGCGGCATCTTGGCGAGGTCGGCCACCACCGGGTTGCCGACGATGTCCTTGCCCAGGCCCATGGTGAGCATCGACTTGGCCTCGTTGTAGACCTGCGAGCCCAGGATCTCCGACAGCTTGATCGACTGCCGCTTGGCGTTCGGCAGCTCCAGCGCCATGTAGTTCTTGCCGGGGATGGTCTCGATCACGCGGATCGACACGAGCGACAGCGAACGCGCGAGGTCCTTGGCGAGGTTGACGACCTGCGAGCCCTTCACGCCGGTGGCCGGCTCGATCTCGTAGCGCGTGATCACCGGACCGGGTTGGGCCAGGACCACGCGGACTTCGACGCCGAAGTCCTTGAGCTTCTTCTCGATCAGCCGCGAGGTCATCTCCAGCGTCTCGGCCGACACGGATTCCTGGCGCGCCTGGGCGCCATCGAGCAGGTCGACCTGCGGCAGCTTGCTGTCCGGCATGTCCGTGAACAGCGGCTTCTGGCGTTCCTTGGCGACGCGCTCGCTCTTGGGCACTTCCACCAGCACGGGCTCGATCAGCACCGGCGTCGGATGGAGCTCCTCGATCTCGACGCGTTCGGTGTGCACGGTTTCCTCGCGCTCGCGCGCGGCCTGCTGGCCCATCGCGAGGTCCTGCGCGATCTCGCGCTTCTCGCGGCGCGAGTGGATGAAGGCCTCGATGCGCGAGCCCACGCGCTCGGCGACGTGCGCCCAGGAGAATCGGAAGACCAGCGCCGCGCCGATCACCGCCAGCGCGACGAACACCAGGCCGGAACCGGCGAAACCGAGCCACTTCACGCCCGCCGGGCCGATCAGGTAACCGAGGGCGCCGCCCGCGTGATCGGGCAGCCGGGCTTCGAGGCGGTACAGCCGCGACCACTCCAGCCCCGTGCTGGCGCACAGCAGCACGGCCAGGCCGATCCAGAACGCGAGGCGGGTGCGCCAGAAGCCGGGGACGGTCTCGACGCCACCGCGCATCCAGCGCGCGAGCGTCGCCAGCCAGGCGCGCACGCCCGCGACGAAGCACCACCACACCGAGAAACCGAACAGGAAGTAGCTGCCGTCGGCGAGCCAGGCGCCCAGGCGGCCGGCCCAGTTGGCCACCGGCGCGCCGGTGCCGGAGCTGGAGAACGAGGGGTCCTGCGCCGAGTAGCTGACCAGCGCGAGCAGCCAGTAGACCAGGGCCGCGCCGCCGATCACCAGCGCGAACTCGTTCAGGAAGCGGGGAGTGGTGCGGGCCGCGCCGGCCGCGGACTTCTTGCCGGGATGGGCGAGGGTGTTGAGCGAATACGTCATCCGACGTGAAGCTTACCGCCCGGCTACGCCCTCCGCCACCGCGCGTGACCGCGGCGCAACGCCGCGGACAGGACTCGCGCGGACGCGCTCAGCCGAGGGTGCTGAGTCGTTCCTTCACCAGCATCGAGCCGTCTTCGCGCGTCTCGATGAAGCCGCGGTCCTCGAGGTCCTTCATCACGCGGCTGACCATCTCGCGCGAGGCGCCGACCATCTTGGCGATGTCCTGGCGCGAGATGCGCTCGCGGATGATGCTGTTGCCGTCGCGGTCGGGCACCGCGAATTCGAGCAGCGAGCGCGCGACGCGGCCGTAGACGTCCATCAGCGCGAGCGACTCGATCTTGCGGTCGGCCTGGCGCAGCCGCTGTACCAGCCCCTTCATGATGGCGTAGGCCATCGAGCTGTTCTCGGGCAGGCAGCGGGCGAACTCGGCCCGGCCCAGCGCCAGCATGTCGGTCTGCACCTCGGCGCGGACGGTGGCCGAGTGGGCCTCGTTGTCGATCAGGCTCATCTCGCCGATGTAGTCGCCGGGATTGAGCGTGGCCAGGATGACCTCGCGGCCGCGCTTGTCGGAGGTGACGACCCGCACCCGCCCAGTGAGGATGATGAAAAGTGTGTTGGACTTCTCGCCCTGCTCCACCACGATCTCGCCGCGCTTGAACCGGCGCTTGACGACCGCGTCGGCGACGGATTCGGCTTGGTTGGATGTGAGCAATGCGAACAACGGGACCCGGCGGATCAGTTCCAGGTTGGACAGCATCGACATCCAGTTCCCTCCAGCGTGGCCGTGCGCAATCGGTTCTT
>Ga0247821_10000509_pt1 | contig 21604 bp, 20 predicted proteins | sample 13C_Glycerol_Day_FD_192481 | JGI IMG/M metagenome (GOLD analysis project Ga0247821, IMG submission 192481) | Soil microbial communities from agricultural site in Penn Yan, New York, United States - 13C_Glycerol_Day14 | ecosystem: Environmental > Terrestrial > Soil > Agricultural land | place... | reverse complement strand
CTGGAGTACGTCGAGCAGCCGACCGCAACCGTGGAAGAGCTGGCCGAGGTCAGGCGCCGGACGGACGTACCTGTCGCGGCCGACGAGTCGATCCGGCGCGCTGAGGACCCGCTGCGGGTCAAGGAGTTCGACGCGGCGGACATCGCCGTACTGAAGGTGCAGCCGATCGGCGGCGTCCGTGCGTGCCTGGACATCGCGGAGCGGATCGGACTGCCCGTCGTGGTCTCGTCAGCACTGGAAACCTCGGTGGGTATCGCAGCCGGCGTTGCGCTCGCCGCCGCACTGCCGGAGCTGCCCTACGCCTGCGGCCTGGCCACGGTGTCGATGTTCACGCGAGAGGTCAGCACCGAGCCACTACTGGCCACGGACGGTTTCCTGCCGGTCAGACGCGTCGTACCGGATCCCGAGCTGCTGCAGCAGGCGCGAGCCGACGCGGACCGGACCAGGGTGTGGGAAGAACGCCTGTCCCGAGTAAGGAGTGCCGGATGAACCCCTCCACGGCCTTTGCGACGGTGGTGGTCGACGAGCTGATCCGCTGCGGCGTTCGCGAGGCCGTGGTGTGCCCCGGCTCGCGCAGCGCCCCGCTGGCGCTGGCGTTCGCGGCCGCCGACCGGGACGGCCGGCTCAGGCTGCACGTGCGGATCGACGAGCGTACGGCGGGCTTCCTGGCGATCGGCCTGATGCGCGGTAGCGGACTGCCGGTGCCGGTCGTCACGACCTCGGGTACTGCGGTGGCGAACCTGCACCCCGCCGTACTCGAAGCGTCGCACAGCGGTCTCCCGCTGATCGTGCTGAGCGCGGACCGGCCTCCTGCGCTGAGAGGCAGTGGCGCGAACCAGACCACCGATCAGATCAAGGTGTTCGGCTCTGCGGTCCGCCTGTTCCACGAGATGGGTACGCCGGTGCGTGAGGCCGGCCAGGTGGCGTACTGGCGGTCGCAGGTCGCGCGTGCCGTGGCCAACGCGACAGGTGCCCGTTCCGCCGACCCGGGGCCGGTGCAGCTCAACTGCCCGCTCAGTGAGCCGCTGGTGCCTACTGACGGACCTGAGTGGCCGGAGCCGTTGCACGGACGCAGCACGGGACCGTGGACTGCTGTGCACGCTGCGAGTGCTCAACCCGCTGGCGTGTCTCCAGGGCCGAGGACCGTGGTTGTCGCTGGTGACGGGGCCTCGCAAGCGGCGCGGCTGGCTGCTGAGGCGGGGCGGTGGCCGTTGTTCGCGGAGCCGTCCAGCCGGGCGCGGACGGGCCCGGCGGTGGTCAGTGCGTACCGGCTGTTGCTGCAGGCAAGCCCTCTCGCCGGTGAGATCGAGCGGGTGCTGGTCTTCGGGCACCCGACCCTGTCGCGGCCGATCGCGAAATTGCTGGCGCGGCCGGATGTCGAGCTGATCGTGGTCGCGCCGACCGGCCTGTGGCCGGACCCGGCCCGCCGCGCGGCCTCCGTGGTCTCCGGGCTGACCGTCACCGGACCCGACACGACCGGCTGGCTGCAGAGGTGGCAGGACGCCGACCAGGCGGCCCGTCCGGAGATCGACAAGGTGCTCGCGGACCGCCTCAGCGGACCGCGCGTCGCGGCGCTCGTCGGTGCGGCGGTGGGTGCCGACGGGATGCTCGTGGTCGCCTCGTCGAACCCGGTCCGCGACCTCGACCTCGCACCGGTCGTCCCGATCCGCACGATCGCGAACCGCGGCCTGGCCGGGATCGACGGCACCATCTCGACCGCTGTCGGCGCCGCGCTCGCGAACGCGGGCCCGACGTACGCGCTGATCGGCGATCTCGCCTTCCTGCACGACAGCACCGGGCTCGTCATCGGGCCGGACGAGGCCCGGCCCGACCTGCGGATCGTGGTCGTGAACGACAACGGCGGCGGGATCTTCTCCACGCTGGAACAAGGCGACCCGGACCACGCGACGCACTTCGAGCGGGTCTTCGGCACACCGCACAACGTCGACCTCGGCGCTCTGTGTGCGGCCAGCGGTACGCCGTACACGCTGGTGGAGACCGTCGACGAGCTGCAGGTCGCGCTGGCGCTCACGGTCGCCGGCCTGGACGTGGTCGAGGTGCGGATCTCCCGGGACGGTCACCGGCCGATCGGCGCGGCGCTGGTCGCGGCGCTCAGGCAGCTGTAACCGGCACCTTTCGCGCGGGCTGCAAGGTCCTGAGGTGGCTGAGCAGCGGTACGGCCATCGCGATGACCAGTGCGGTCGTGGTGAGGATCGGGATCGTCGCGCCGCGCAGTGATGAGTTGAGCGGGGCGGCGATGGTGAAGATCAGGCTGACCGCGGTGATGATCGTGGTCAGCCGGCGACCGGGCCGGGCCACGGCCAGGAACGGCAGACACCACAGGAAGTACCAGTCGTGCGCGCTCGGCCCGAGGACGACGACCGCGAGCAGTGCGACGCCCACAGCCCTCGCTGCGTAGTGGATGGACGACCGGAGACTCAGCCACGCGATCAGGCCGAGCGCTGCGACCATACCGACCAGGCGGACGATCTGGAGAGCCTGTTCGGCCGCAGTGTCCTCACCCAGCCAGCCGAGGATGCCGGACGCGGCCATGCCGATCAGGTTGGCGATGGAGAACGGTGAACGGACCAGTCCGGGTACGTCGAGCGCCCCGAGCCAGCCGGAGCCCACACCGGTCAGCGCGCCGATGGTGACGAGCGTCAGTACAGACACCGCGCCCGCAACGACCAGGCTGGCGAACCGGTGCAGCCGTCCGGCGAGCGGGCTCATCACTGCGGCAATGGCGACCGCCACCAGCCCGCCTGGAAGCTTCACGGCGGCCGCTGCGCCGGCGATGACGGCCGCCGTACCCCAGCGGCCGGTCAGTGCGAGCGCGAAGGCGCTGCAGGCCAGCCCGAGCATCAGTACGTCGTTGTGTGCCGCGCCGATGCCGTGGGTGATCAGCATCGGGTTCAGAACGACCAGCCAGGTGGCGACAGCCGGGTCGACGCGGCATGCGATCGCCAGCCGCGGCACGGCCCAGGCGATGAGCAGTATGCCCAGTACGGCGAGGAGGCGGTGCCCCAGCATCAGCACGTACGGGTCCATGGTGAGGTGGGCGAGCAGACCGCCGTACGCGAGCGGCAGGGGACCGTACGGCGCCGGTGTCTGCATCCACATCGGGTCGACGGCCTCGATGATGTGGCCGGACAGTACGCCGGGGCCTACGTCGTACGGGTTGTAGCCCTCGGCGACCAGGGCGCCCTGGGCCGCGTAGCTCCAGGCGTCCCGGCTGAACAGCGGCGGAGTCAGGAGGAGCGGTGCGCTCCAGCACGCCGCCATACGGAGCAGGGGGAGACGTGCGCCGGCCATGACCTGCCGGCCGACGGTCAGCCAGGCCCAGGCCATCAGCCCGAGCCCGGCGACCATGAACGTCAACCCGACCATCCGACCGGGCAACGAGTGGCGAAGCGGAACCGCAGCGACCCACGACGACGCCGGCACCACCGACGTCACCAGGCTCGCCACCGCGACTACGACAGAGCCGACGACCCCACGGACCACCGGCGAGCGCATGAGCGGACCGTAGCCCGCCCATGCAACACGCCGATGAACATCAAGCGGACTCCTTGCGGAACGTTCTTGCGCCGACAGCGAGTCCGATGACTGTCAGCAGGACCACCCAGAACAGGCCCCAGAGCGAGGACGAGCTGCCGATGTCGCCGCGGAACAGGGCGCGGACGCCGTTCACCACGTGCTTCAGCGGGCTGATGTCGGACAGGTGTTGCAGCCAGGCCGGGCCGATCTGCATCGGCAGCAAGATGCCGGACAGCAGCAGCAGCGGCATGGCGATGCCGTTGAGCAGCGGCGCCAGTGCGTCCTCGCTCTTGGTGATGAGCGCGACCGAGTACGACAGCGAGGCGAAGGTGGCGCCGAGCAGCGCGACGATCACCAGCGACAGCAGTACGCCGCCCCACGGGGCCCGCAGACCCAGGGGGAGCGCTGCGAGCAGCAGGAGGATCGACTGCACCACGAGGACGACGACGTCACGCAGTACTCGTCCTGCCATCAGCGCGATCCGGGAGGCCGGGGTGACGCGGTCGGCCTCGATGACACCGGCCCGGTACTCCGCGATCAGGCCGAAGCCGACGAACATCGCGCCGAACATGCCGAGCTGCACGATCAGGCCGGGAATGAACACCTGGTAGGCGTTCGTGGTCGCGCCCTGGCTGATCTGGGCGGTGATCGGCTTCAGCAGCGGGCCGAACAGGAACAGGTACATCAACGGCTGGCTGAGCATCAGGATCGACCACATCGGGTTCCGCAGCGACAGCCGCATCGCGCGGTGGAAGACGATCCAGGTCTCACGCAGGACGGTCATGCCGCAGTCTCCTCGACAGCCTCGGGGGCCGTGTCCTCGTCGCGGAGGGAACGGCCGGTCATGGTCAGGAACACGTCGTCGAGGGTCGGCCGGTGCACCTCGACACCGTGCAACTCGATGCCCTGGGCATCGATCGAGCGCAGCAGGCCGGGCAGCACCGAACCGCCGCGCGGGATCCGGAAACCGACCACGTCGTCCGACGTCTCGACCTCGCCGGCGCCGTCGAGCTCGCGGACGATCTTCATCACCGCGGGCGCCTGTGCACCGTCCGCGAGACGCAGCCGGACGGCGTCCCCGGACACCTGTTCCTTGAGGTTTTCCGGCGTTCCGGAAGCGACGATCCGGCCGTGGTCGATGACCAGGATCCGGTCGCAGAGCGCGTCCGCCTCGTCCAGGTAGTGGGTGGTCAGGAAGATCGTCGCGCCCCGGTCGCGGAGGCCGCGGATGTGTTCCCACAGGTTGGCCCGCGCCTGCGGGTCGAGGCCGGTGGTCGGCTCGTCGAGGAAGATCAGCTTCGGGTCGTGGATCAGGCCCATCACGATGTCCAGGCGCCGGCGCTGACCGCCCGACAGCGTCTTGCACTGCCGGCGCCAGAGGCCGGGCAGGTCGAGCTCCTCGAACAGCCGCTGCCCGTCCGCGGCCGCCTTCGCCTTCGGCACGCCGTACAGCCGGGCGTGGTCGACGACCTCGTCGCCGGCGATCGCCTCGGGCAGCGTGGACCCGCTCTGCGGCACGTACCCGATCCCGCGCCGGACGCCGACCGGGTCCTTCGCCAGGTCGCAACCGGCCACCGTCGCGGTCCCCGCCGTCGGCGTGATCAGGGTCGCCAGCATCCGCATCGTCGTGGTCTTGCCAGCCCCGTTCGGCCCCAGGAACCCGACGATCTCCCCGTCGGCCACCTCGAGATCAACCCCCTGCACCGCCTGTACAGGGCCTCTCTTCGTCTTGAACGTCCGCACCAGCCCGCGCGCTTCGATCATCATGCGGGCCAGTGTGACTAATCAACTTTGACTAGTCAATCTTGATTATCGCGATCGGGGGCGTCCGGGATCTTGCCCCAGTGGGTCACCATGCCCGGGTAGGGCTCCCAGTCGGCGGGCTCGCCGGCGAAGGCGTAGGCGCCGCCGCGGATCCGGTCGAGGAACTCGTGGGTCCAGCGCAGTTCGCCCTCGTCGCGGGCCTTGGTGATCCGGAACATCTCGACCACGTGGTTCGGCGTTCCGGGGTCTTCCTGGATCTGGCGCTCGGCGAACGGCTCCGACTTGAGCCAGGACTCGATCTGGGTGATCCGCGCCTCGAGTGCCGCGATCACCTCGTCGCGGCGCAGCGACCACAGGAAGCTGATCGTGGCCTGCATCTTGTCGGGATGGAACCCGTCCACGGTCCACAGCATGCCGCGCAACAGCGAGAAGTACTCCGTCTCGCCGTCCGCGGTCAGCTTGTACGACGTACGCCCGGGCCGGTGCGCACCGTCCTGCTCCAGCTCCTGCAGGTACCCGTGCTTGGCCAGGGTCCGCAGGCCGGTGTAGATCGAGCCGGGGTTGATGTTCGCCCAGTTCTCCACCTGCCACGTCATCAGCTCGCGCCGCAGCTGGTACCCGTACGCCGGCTGGAAGATCCGCACGACGCCGAGCAGCAACAACCGCGTGGTGGACATGCCCGCAGTGTAAATCCGCAGGACCGGCCGGGCGCCGCAGGCGTACGCTCCAGGACATGGACGTCCGGGTGACGAGTGATCCGCGTGCCTTCGAGCAGACCGCATTCCCTTTCCTGCAACAGGATCCGGTGCTGCACAACCTGGTCATGACCGTCGTCCACGAGCGGGTGACAGGCCGGATGCGCGACGCCGAGCCGGCGTTCTACGTCTCGGTGCACGACCCGGACGTGGTCGGTGTCGCGATGCGGACCCCAGGACGTTACGTGTACCTGGGTGCGCTGCGCGAGGACCTCGCCGTACCCGTCGCCGACGCGTTCGCCGGCGTACTGCCGCAGGAGGTACCCGGCGTCGCGGGAGACCGACCCGTCGTGACCGCGTTCGGCGAGCGGTGGCGGGAGCATCGCGGCGGCCGGATGGATGTCGTGCGCGGCACCCGGCTGCACAAACTGATGGAGCTCACCCCGACCGCGGCCGACGCCGGTGGCCCGCGGCTGATGACCGCGGACGAGGTCGACCTGGTCGCCGGGTGGGGCAAGGACGGGTTCGCCGAGGAGCTGCGCATCGGTTACCGCGAATGGGCCGAAGGGCACCTCGAGCACCGGACCCTGTGGATCTGGGAGGTCGACGGCGAGCCGGTCAGCATGGTCGGTTTCCACCGGCCGGTGTTCGGCGTCAGCCGGGTCGGCCCGGTCTACACGCCTCCGGACCGGCGCCGGCACGGGTACGCCGGCGCGCTGACCAGCCACGTGACGGCGCTGATCCTTGCCGACGGCAACCAGGCGTGCCTGTTCACCGACCTCGCCAACCCGACGTCGAACAAGATCTACCACCAGGCGGGCTACCGCCCGGTGGCCGACTTCGTCGAGGCCGAGCTCAGCTGAGCTCGAGGGACTGGCCGGGGGCCAGGCCGTGGTAGGGGCGGCCGCCGGCTTCGCCGATCCAGCGCTTCATCATGCCGAGGCCGATGTCGCTGAGCAGGGCGTTGTGAATGCCGACGGTCTGCTCCGCCTTGACCGAGCGTGCGTACTCGACCGCCGCCGGCAGTGCGAACCACGGGCCGGAGATCGGCACCAGGTTGGTGTGCACCTCGCGGTCCGGCCGGGTGAACGAGTCACCGGGGTGGTAGACCGCGTCGTCGACCAGGTACCCGATGTTCTCGCACGGTACGCCGAGCTCCGGCAGGATCACCGCGTGGTCCTTGCCGTAGGCACGGACCGCGAACCCGGCCGCGTCGAAGGACTGACCGTCCGACACCACCGTGACCCGCTCGTCGCCCAGTTGGCCGGCGACACCGGCGGTGGTGAAGATCGGCACCTGCAGCCCACGCAGCCGCTCGACGTCGACGTGGTCCGGGTGCTCATGTGTGATCAGCACGGCGTCCGCGGTCTCGAACGCGGCGTCCTCGCTGAACGTTCCGGGATCGATCAGCAGCACCTTGCCGTCCTTCTCCAGCCGGACACAGGCATGTGCGAACTTCGTCAGCTTCACCCTCAGTCTCCCAACGCGTCTCTCATCGGAACCAGCTTGGCGTTCGTCTCGGCCAGTTCGGCGTCCGGGTCGGACCCCGCGACGATGCCGGCGCCGGCGAACAGGCGCATCCGGCGCGGGTCGTCGGAGTCGGCCTGGCCGCAGCGCAGCGCGATGCACCACTCGCCGTCGCCGGCGGCGTCCATCCAGCCGACCGGTCCGCTGAACCGGCCGCGCTGCATGCCCTCGATCTCGCCGATCAGGTCCCGCGCGACGGGCGTCGGCGTACCGCAGACGGCCGCGGACGGGTGCAGCGCGGCAGCGAGGCCGAGGGCGGAGGCGCCGTTGTTCGCGACGCCGGCGACGTCGGTGGCCAGGTGCATCACGTTCGGCAGGTGCAGCACGAACGGGGTCTCCGGCACGTTCATCGACGTACAGTGCGGCTCCAGCGCCTCGGCCACCGACCGGACCGCGAACTCGTGCTCCTCGAGGTCCTTCGAGGACCGGGCCAGCGACGCGGCCAGCGCCAGGTCGTGCGCGTCGTCACCGGTGCGCCGGATGGTCCCGGCCAGCACGCGGGACGTGATCAGGCCCTTCTCCCGGCGGACCAGCAGCTCGGGAGTGGCGCCGATCAGGCCGTCGACGGAGAACGTCCAGCAGTTCGGGTACGCCGTGGCGAGCCGGTGCAGCGGCCAGCGCTGGTCGATCGGCTGCTCGGCGATCGCGATCAGGTCGCGGGCCAGCACCACCTTGTCGAGCTCGCCGGCGGTGATCCGGCGGACCGCGTCGGCGACGATGCTCGACCAGTCCGTACCGGTCCGGGCGCCGTCGGCGAACGTCACGCCGAACACCGGGGACGGCTCGTGCCGGACCAGCTCCGGCGGGGCCGCCAGCGAACTGGCCGGCGAGATCGTGGTCACCCAGGTGGTGTCGCCGCGCCGGCCGACGATCACCTCAGGCACCACCAGCTCACTCGGGTCGGAGTCGGTGAACCCGAAGGACCCGAAGCAGACCAGCCCGGAGCCAGGTACGCCGATCTCGTCGCGGACCACCGCGGCGCCGGTCAGTTCCCGCCACCAGGTCACGGCCTGCTGGAAGCGATTGCCACCGGCAACGTCCAGCCGGGCGGCGACGCCCCAGCCGACGTGGCCGTCGCCACGCCGTACCCACGCGAGTCCGCCCTCGGCCGGCAGATGGTCGAGCAGGTGCGCCGACACCCCGTCCACCGGCTGACTGCGAACCACCAACTGCGGTGCGGGGCCTCGGGTCGCGAGGGCCGCACGGCTACCTGGAGATGCACTCACGAGATGCAAGCGTATGCCTCCTGTCGGCCCGGCCTCACCCCGCGTGATGAACTAGACAGCGTGACGCGCGCAGATCTCAGCAAGGACCCGCAGGCCGTGGCGGCCATGTTCGACAACGTGGCCGAGGGGTACGACCGGACCAACGCGGTCGCCACCATGGGGCTGGAGAAGCTGTACTGGCGGCCCGCGACGCTGGCCGAGATCGCGCCGCGGAAGGGGATGAAGATCCTCGACCTGGCGGCCGGGACCGGCGCGTCGAGCATCAACCTGCGCGAGGCCGGCGCCGAGGTGGTGTCCTGCGACTTCTCGGTCGGCATGCTCCGGGTCGGCAAGCGCCGGCACCCCGAGCTGGACCTGGTCGCGGGCGACGCGCTCCGGCTGCCGTTCGCCGACGACACGTTCGACGTGGTCACGATCTCCTGGGCGCTGCGGAACGTGAACGACGTGGCGGCCGCCCTGCGGGAGATGCTGCGGGTCACCAGGCCGGGCCGGCGGCTCGTCGTCCTCGAGCAGTCGCACCCGACCTGGAAGCCGTTCCGGGTGGTGTACCTGGAGTACATGATGCGGGCGGTGCCGGCGGTCGCGAAGGTGGTGTCGACCAACCCCGAGGCGTACGAGTACCTCGCGGAGTCGACCCGGGCGTGGCTGCCGCAGGAGCCGCTGGCCCGCGCGATCGAGGACGCCGGGTGGACCCGGGTGCAGTGGCGGAACCTGACCGGCGGCCTGGTGGCGATCCACCGCGGGGTGAAGCCGCGGCAGAATCCAGCCAGTTAATTACGCAACGGAACTTAAGCGAAAATCGCTTGTCCGCAAGGGGGTTGGGGCGAGTTTCGTGTCCGCGTCAGGCAGTCCTAGACTGTCGAGTGAAGAGGGTTCGTGAATGCCTTCACGAGCGCACAACGCCCCCCAACATCCAGGCCGGGAAGAGATGAGCCAGAGCGTGCCGAGCGGGCAGCAGGCGGAGACCGCCGATGTGATCGTCGTCGGCGCCGGACCCGCCGGATCGGCGGCGGCGTACCACCTGGCGAACGCCGGACTGGACGTCCTGCTGCTGGAGAAGACCGCGTTCCCGCGCGAGAAGGTCTGCGGTGACGGCCTCACCCCGCGCGGCACCAAGCAGCTCATCAACATGGGCATCGACATCTCCGAAGCGGCCGGCTGGATCCGGAACTACGGTCTGCGGATCCAGGGCGCCGGTCACGTCCTGCAGCTCGACTGGCCGGATCTGGCCAGCCACCCGAACTACGGCCTGACCCGCAACCGGATGGACTTCGACGACATGCTCGCCCGGCAGGCCGTCAAGGCCGGGGCGCGGCTGCGCGAGCGGACCAACGTCAGCGGGCCGATCCTGGACGACCGCGGCCACATCGTCGGCGTCACCGCGAAGCCGGTCGACGACAACGGCCGGCGGGCCGGCGACGACCTCGAGTTCCGGGCGCCGCTGGTGATGGCGGCCGACGGCAACTCGTCCCGGCTGAGCATCGCGATGGGCCTGCACAAGCGCGACGACCGCCCGATGGGCGTCGCCGTCCGGACGTACTTCACCAGCCCGCGGACCAACGACGACTACCTGGAGTCCTGGCTCGAGCTGTGGGCCGACGACCCCAAGCAGCCGGGCCAGCAGGTGCTCCTGCCGGGGTACGGCTGGATCTTCGGGATGGGCGACGGCACGGTCAACGTCGGGCTCGGCATCCTGAACACCTCCGACGCGTTCGGCAAGGTCGACTACGCCGACCTGCTGAAGGCGTGGCTGCGGAACACGCCGCCGGAGTGGCAGTTCACCGACGAGTTCCAGACCCTCCCGATCCGCGGGGCCGCGCTGCCGATGGGCTTCAACCGGCAGCCGCACTACACCCGCGGCCTGATGCTGCTCGGCGACGCCGGCGGCATGGTCAACCCGTTCAACGGCGAGGGCATCCCGTACGCGATGGAGTCCGGGGCGTTCGCCGCCGAGGTCGCCGCCCAGGCCCTGCGCCGGCAGCCGAACCAGCGCGAGCGCGCGCTGTCGGCGTACCCGAAGGCGCTCAAGCAGGAGTACGGCGGCTACTACACGCTCGGCCGGATCTTCGTGAAGCTGATCGGAAATCCGGAGGTGATGCGGCTGTGCACCAAGTACGGTCTGCCGCGCACCACCCTGATGAAGTTCACCCTGAAGTTGCTGGCCAACCTCACCGACCCGCGCGACGGCGACGTGATGGACAAGATCATCAACGGCCTCACGAAGCTCGCTCCCGCGGCCTGAAAACGGCGGGGCGAGTGAGCTGAGCCACAGCGCAACTGATAACACAGTCCTGGTACAGGGCTGACCCGATAGACAGAACCAACCGGCTGAAGGAGGGAGCACGCAGCGATGCACCCCTACACACCGATTCTCGCTCTAGGTGTGCTCGCGGCGCTCTTCGTCGCGGGCAGTATCGCCGTCAGCGCGCTGGTCGGCCCGAAGCGCTACAACCGGGCCAGGCTGGACTCGTACGAGTGCGGCATCGAGCCGACCCCGCAGCCGGTCGGCGGCGGCCGCTTCCCGGTGAAGTACTACATCACCGCGATGCTGTTCATCGTGTTCGACATCGAGATCATCTTCCTCTACCCGTGGGCGGTCGCTTTCGACCAGATGGCGCTGTTCGGGCTGGTCGAGATGGTCATCTTCATCGTCACCGTCTTCATCGCGTACACCTACGTGTGGCGCCGCGGCGGACTGGAGTGGGACTGACATGGGTCTTGAGGAACAGCTTCCGGCCGGCGTGCTGCTGAGCACCGTCGAAGGACTGCTCGGCTACATGCGCAAGGCCTCGTTGTGGCCGGCAACCTTCGGGCTGGCCTGCTGCGCCATCGAGATGATGACCACCGGCGCCCCGCGGTACGACGCCGCGCGGTTCGGCATGGAGGTCTTCCGGGCCTCGCCGCGGCAGGCCGACCTGATGATCGTCGCCGGCCGGGTGAGCCAGAAGATGGCTCCGGTGCTGCGCCAGATCTACGACCAGATGCCCGGCCCGAAGTGGGTGCTGGCGATGGGCGTCTGCGCGTCGTCGGGCGGCATGTTCAACAACTACGCGATCGTCCAGGGCGTGGACCACGTCGTACCGGTCGACATGTACCTGCCCGGCTGCCCGCCGCGGCCGGAGATGCTGCTGGACGCGTTCCTGAAGATCCACGACCAGATCCAGAACATGAAGCTCGGCGCGCACAAGAAGGCGCTGCAGACCGAGCAGGAGGCCGCGGCCCTGACCGCCGCCCCGACGATCGAGATGAAGGGTCTGCTCCGGTGAGTGACTCCCAACCCGAGAACCTTCCCGCGACGTCCGCGGCCGGGGACGCTCAGACCCCGGGCGCCGAGGTGATCGACCAGCGCGAGGGCATGTTCGGCGTCCGCGGCACCGGCGACACCTCCGGCTTCGGCGGCCTGCGCCGCCAGGTCGCGCTGCCGGGCAGCACCCCGCGGCCGTACGGCTCCTGGTTCGACGGTGCGGTGGACCGCCTCGAGGACCTGGCCGCCGACGGCGCGATCGAGAAGGTCGTCGTCGACCGCGGCGAGCTGACGCTGCACGTCAAGCGCGAGAACCTGGTCGAGGTCTGTCAGCACCTGCGCGACGACGAGGCGCTGCGGTTCGAGTTCTGCTCCGGTGTCAGCGGCGTGCACTACCCGCACGAGACCGGCCGGGAACTGCACGCGGTCTACCACTTCATGTCGATCACCCACAACCGCCGGATCCGGCTGGAGGTGGCGGCGCCCGACAGCGACCCGCACATCCCGTCGATCGTCGCGGTCTACCCGGCCAACGACTGGCACGAGCGGGAGACCTGGGACTTCTTCGGCATCGTCTTCGACGGGCACCCGGCCCTGACCCGGATCCAGATGCCGGACGACTGGCCGGGCCACCCGCAGCGCAAGGACTACCCGCTCGGCGGTATCGACGTCGAGTACAAGGGCGCTGTCATCCCACCGCCCGACACGCGGAGGTCGTACAACTGATGACCACTACAGACCCGTACGCGACCACCCGGGACACCACCGAGGGCAAGGTCTTCACCGTCACCGGCCAGGACTGGGACTCGGTCGTCTCCGGTCTCGGCGAGGAGCCGGAAGAGCGCGTCGTCGTCAACATGGGCCCGCAGCACCCGTCCACGCACGGCGTGCTCCGGCTGATCCTCGAGCTCGACGGTGAGAACGTGACCGAGGCCCGCTGCGGCATCGGCTACCTGCACACCGGCATCGAGAAGAACATGGAGTTCCGCTCCTGGACGCAGGGCGTCACGTTCTGCACCCGGATGGACTACCTGTCGCCGTTCTACAACGAGGCGGCGTACTGCCTGGCGGTCGAGCGGCTGCTCGGGATCGAGGACCAGATCCCGGAGAAGGCCAACGTGATGCGGGTGCTCCTGATGGAGCTCAACCGGATCAGCAGTCACCTGGTCTGCATCGCCACCGGCGGTATGGAGATCGGCGCGCTGACCGTGATGACGATCGGCTTCCGCGAGCGCGAGAAGACCCTCGACCTGTTCGAGCTGATCACCGGCCTGCGGATGAACCACGCGTTCATCCGGCCGGGCGGCGTCGCGCAGGACCTGCCGCCGGGGGCGCTGGACAAGATCCGCGAGTACATCACGTGGATGAACCGGCACCTCAAGGAGTACGCCGAGCTCTGCAACGCGAACCCGATCTTCAAGGCCCGGCTGCAGAATGTCGGCTACCTGGACCTGGCCGGCTGCATGGCGCTCGGCATCTCCGGCCCGACGGTGCGCTCCACCGGCTACGCGCTGGACCTGCGCAAGAGCCAGCCGTACTGCGGTTACGAGACGTACGACTTCGACGTACCGACCTGGGACTCCTCGGACTCCTACGGGCGGTTCCGGGTGCGGCTGCAGGAGATGCACGAGTCGCTGAAGATCGTCGAGCAGTGCGCCGACCGGCTGGAGAAGATGGACGGTCAGCCGGTGATGGTCGCCGACAAGAAGATCGCCTGGCCGAGCCAGCTGGCCGTCGGCGCCGACGGGATGGGCAACTCGCTCGACCACATCAAGCACATCATGGGCGAGTCGATGGAAGCACTGATCCATCACTTCAAGCTGGTCACCGAGGGCTTCCGGGTGCCGGCCGGCCAGGCCTACGTGCCGATCGAGTCGCCGCGCGGCGAGATGGGCGCGCACGTCGTCTCCGACGGCGGCACGAAGCCGTTCCGGGTGCACTTCCGTGACCCGTCCTTCGCAAACCTGCAGGCGATGCCGATCATGTGCGAGGGCGGCCAGGTCGCCGACGTGATCGTCGCCGTCGCCAGCCTTGACCCGGTGATGGGTGGAGTGGACCGCTAAATGGCCGAGAACCACACGACTGCTACCGACAAGACGGTGCCGTACAGCACCGGCGACTCGAAGATCACCGACGCCACGCTCGCCGAGATGCGCGAGATCGCGGCCCGGTACCCGGTCGCCCGGTCCGCGCTGCTGCCGATGCTGCACCTGGTGCAGTCGGTCGAGGGCCGGGTCACCCCGGAGGGCATCGAGGCCTGCGCCGCCGTGCTCGGGCTGACCGGCGCCGAGGTGTCGGCGGTGGCCACCTTCTACACGATGTACAAGCGCCGCCCGGTCGGCGACTATCACGTCGGCGTCTGCACCAACACGCTGTGCGCGGTGATGGGCGGCGATCTGATCTTCGACCGCCTCAAGCAGCACCTGGACGTCGGCAACGACGAGACCACCGAGGACGGCAAGATCACCCTCGAGCACCTCGAGTGCAACGCCGCCTGCGACTACGCGCCGGTGATGATGGTCAACTGGGAGTTCTTCGACGACATGACGCCGGAGTCCGCGACCCAGCTGGTCGACGATCTGCGCGAGGGCAACGAGGTGAAGTCGCCCCGCGGTGCGACGGTCTGCACCTGGCGCGAGGCGGAGCGGGTGCTGGCCGGGTTCCCGGACGGCCGCGCCGACGAGGGCCCGACCGGCGGAAAGGCCTCGCTGGCCGGCCTCCGCCTGGCCCGCGAGCGCAACTGGTCGGCGCCTGGCGGCAACGGCGGCGGCTCCGGCCGTGCGGCCGAGACCACGGTGTCGCCGGAGGCGGCGGCCGGTCCGCGGCCGTCCGACCAGCCGGGCAAGGAATCGCAGGCAGTCGACGGTGACGACTCCCGGAAGGAGGACTGACGATGCTGACCCCCGTACTGTCCGACAACTGGGACCAGATCAACGCCTGGCAGCTCTCGTCGTACCAGCGAACCGGCGGGTACGACGCGCTGCGCACGGCGTTGCGGATGGAACCGGCCGACGTCGTCGCCGCGGTCAAGGACTCCGGTCTGCGCGGCCGCGGCGGCGCGGGCTTCCCGACCGGGATGAAGTGGTCGTTCATCCCGCAGGACAACCCGAAGCCCAAGTACCTGGTCGTCAACGCCGACGAGTCCGAGCCGGGCACCTGCAAGGACATCCCGCTGATGATGGCCTCGCCGCACACGCTCGTCGAGGGCGTCGTCATCGCGTCCTACGCGATCCGCGCGTCGGTGGCGTTCATCTACGTCCGCGGTGAGGTCCTGCACGTGATCCGCCGGCTGCAGCAGGCGGTCCAGGAGGCCAAGGACGCCGGCTACATCGGCCAGAACATCCTCGGCAGCGGCTACGACCTCGACGTGGTCGTGCACGCCGGCGCCGGCGCCTACATCTGCGGCGAGGAGACGGCGCTGCTGGACTCGCTCGAAGGTCGTCGCGGTCAACCCCGTCTGCGTCCTCCGTTCCCCGCGGTCGCGGGCTTGTACGGCTGCCCCACTGTCATCAACAACGTCGAGTCGATCGCATCCGTTCCCGTCATCCTCAAGAACGGCGCGGACTGGTTCTCCTCGATGGGCACCGAGAAGTCCAAGGGCATGACGCTGTACTCGCTGTCCGGGCACGTCACCCGCCCGGGGCAGTACGAGGCGCCGCTGGGCATCACGCTGCGCGAGCTGCTCGACCTGGCCGGCGGGGTCCGTGAGGGCCACCAGCTGAAGTTCTGGACGCCGGGCGGTTCGTCGACGCCGCTGCTGACGTCGGAGCACCTCGACGTCCCGCTGGACTACGAGGGCGTCGGCTCGGTCGGTTCGATGCTCGGCACCAAGGCGCTGCAGATCTTCGACGACTCGGTGTGCGTGGTGCGCGCCGTGCTGCGTTGGACCGAGTTCTACAAGCACGAGTCCTGCGGCAAGTGCACGCCGTGCCGCGAGGGCACCTGGTGGCTGGTGCAGATCCTCGAGCGGCTGGAGAAGGGCCAGGGGTCCGAGGCGGACCTGGCCGAGCTGCTCGACCTGTGCGAGAACATCACCGGCCGCTCGTTCTGCGCGCTGGCCGACGGTGCGACCGCACCGATCGCCAGCTCGATCGCGCACTTCAAGGACGAGTACCTGGCGCACTTCGAGAACGGCGGCTGCCCGTTCGACCCGATGGCAAGCACTGTCTTCGCGACTGCTGGAGCTAGCGCATGACGATCCAAGCGAACCCGCCGGCCGGGTCCGAGGTGGAGCGCACCGATCTGGTGACGGTCACCATCGACGACATCGAGGTCAAGGTTCCGAAGAACACCCTGCTGATCCGGGCCGCCGAGCAGATCGGGATCCAGATCCCGCGGTTCTGCGACCACCCGCTGCTCGATCCGGTCGGCGCCTGCCGGCAGTGCCTGGTCGAGATCACCGACGCCGGGAACGGCCGGGGAATGCCGAAGCCGCAGGCCTCCTGCACGATCACCGTCGCCGACGGCATGGTGGTCCGGACCCAGGTGTCCTCGCCGGTGGCCGACAAGGCCCAGCACGGGATCATGGAGTTCCTGCTGATCAACCACCCGCTCGACTGCCCGGTCTGCGACAAGGGCGGCGAGTGCCCGCTGCAGAACCAGGCGATGAGCAACGGCGCCGCCGAGTCCCGGTTCCACGAGTCGCACGGGATCAAGCGGACCTACCCGAAGCCGATCAACATCTCGGCCGAGGTGCTGCTGGACCGCGAGCGCTGCATCCTCTGCGCGCGCTGCACGCGGTTCTCCGAGCAGATCGCCGGTGACCCGTTCATCGCGCTGATCGAGCGCGGCGCGCTGCAGCAGGTCGGCATCTACGAGAAAGAGCCCTTCGAGAGCTACTTCTCCGGCAACACGATCCAGATCTGCCCGGTCGGTGCGCTGACGAGTGCGGCGTACCGCTTCCGCTCGCGGCCGTTCGACCTGGTGTCGGTGCCGTCGGTGGCCGAGCACGACTCGTCCGGTGCCGCGATCCGGGTCGACTACCGGCGCGGCAAGGTGATGCGCCGGCTGGCCGGTGACGACCCGCAGGTCAACGAGGAGTGGATCTCCGACAAGGACCGGTTCGCATTCCAGTACGCGAGCACCGGCGACCGGCTGACCCACCCGATGATCCGGGAGGACGGCGAGCTGCGGCCGGCGTCCTGGCCGGAGGCCCTGACCTTCGCGGCGGAGAAGCTGAACGCCGCGCGCGGCAACGCCGCGGTGCTGACCGGCGGCCGGCTGCCGCTCGAGGACGCCTACGCGTACTCGAAGTTCGCGCGGGTCGCGTTGGGCAGCAACGACATCGACTTCCGGGCCCGCCCGCACTCCGCGGAGGAGGCGGACTTCCTCGCCGCCGCGGTGGCCGGCACCGGCCTCGGGACGACGTTCGCGGACCTCGAGAAGGCCGGCTCGGTGCTGTTCGCCGGGTTCGAGCCCGAGGAGGAGGCGCCGTCGGTGTTCCTCCGGGTCCGCAAGGGCGTGAAGGCGCACGGCACCAAGGTGTTCACGATCGCGGCGTACGCGTCGCGTGGTGTGGAGAAGCTCGACGGCGTCGTCGTGCACGCGTCGCCGGGCACCGAGGCCGCCGTGCTCGCGGACCTCGGCAACGCCGGCGAGGCCGGGGCCGCTGCCCGGGCCGCGCTCGGACCGGACTCGATCATCGTCGTCGGCGAGCGGCTGGCCGCGGTGCCGGGCGGGTACTCGACAGCGCTCCGGCTCGCGCTCGACACCGGCGCGCAGCTGGCCTGGATCCCGCGCCGTGCGGGTGACCGGGCCGCGCTCGAGGCCGGCTGCCTGCCGGGCCTGCTGCCCGGCGGCCGCCTGGTCAGCGACCCGCAGGCGCGGGTCGACCTGCAAGCCGCTTGGGGCGTGGAGAGCCTGCCGGCCCAGCCGGGCAAGGACCTCACCGAGATCGTCCGGGACGCCGGATCGTTGCAGGCGCTGGTCGTCGCGGGTGTCGAGATCGACGACCTGCCCGACCCGGCCGCGGCCCTGGCCGCGCTCGCGGCGGCGCCGTTCGTGGTCAGCTTCGAGGTCCGCAACTCCCAGGTGACCGAGTACGCCGACGTGGTCTTCCCGGTCGTACCGCCGGTGGAGAAGTCCGGCACCTTCGTGAACTGGGAGGGCCGCGAGCGGCCGTTCCCGGTCGCGCTGAAGGTGCCGGCCGCGATGCCGGACGTCCGCGCGCTGGCCGCACTGGCGCAGGAGATGGGCCGCTCGCTCGGCTTCAGCACGCCCGATGGCGCGAAGCGGGAGTACGACGAGCTCGGCCGCTGGGACGGCGACCGGGCCCAGGAGCCGACGTACCAGGCCGGTCCGGCCCTCGGCGCGTTCGACTCCACCCGGCTCGCGACCTGGCGGATGCTGATCGACGACAGCCGCGCCTGCGACGGTGAGCCGCATCTGACCGCGACCGCGCGCAAGCCGGTCGCCCGGATCTCGCGCACCACCGCGCACCGGATCGGTGTCGCCGACGGCGACGAGCTGGCGGTGAGCACCGACGCCGGATCGATCCGGCTGCCGGTCGTCATCACCCCGATGACCGACAACGTGGTCTGGCTGCCGACGAACTCGGCCGACTCGCACGTGCGCCGGTCGTTGCACGCAGACCATGGCTCGATCGTGACGATCGCCGGAGGGAACGCATGAGCTCCATCCCACTCGCGGTACCGGACGCCGGGGTCGGGCACGACCCGTGGTGGGTCATCCTGATCAAGGTCCTGTTCATCTTCGTCTTCCTCGTGGTGCTGACGCTGTTCAACATCTGGTGGGAACGCCGGGTGGTGGCACGGATGCAGCACCGGATCGGCCCGAACGTGCACGGCCCGCAGGGTCTGCTGCAGTCGCTGGCCGACGGTGTGAAGCTGATGCTCAAGGAAGACCTGATGCCGAAGGGCGTCGACCGGCTGGTGTTCGTCCTGGCGCCGGCGATCGTCGCGGTGCCGGCCTTCCTCACCTTCGCGGTGATCCCGTTCGGGCCGACGGTGAAGATCCCGTTCACCGACACCTACACCCGGCTGCAGCTCACCGACCTGCCGGTCTCGGTGCTGTACGTGATGGCGGTCGCCTCGATCGGCATCTACGGCATCGTCCTCGGCGGCTGGTCGTCGAACTCGACGTACTCGCTGCTCGGCGGTCTGCGCTCCAGCGCGCAGATGATCTCGTACGAGGTCGCCATGGGCCTGGCGCTGGTGACCGTGTTCCTGTTCGCCGGCTCGATGTCCACCTCGGAGATCGTCGCGGCGCAGTCGCACCAGACCGTGCACTTGTTCGGGGCCGACATCCCGCTGCCCGGGTGGTACGCGTTCCTGCTCTTCCCGTCGTTCGTGATCTACGTGGTCTCGATGGTCGGCGAGACGAACCGGGCGCCGTTCGACCTGCCGGAGGCCGAGGGTGAGCTGGTCGCGGGCTTCCTGACCGAGTACTCCTCGATCAAGTACGCGATGTTCTTCCTGGCCGAGTACATCAACATGGCGACCGTGTCCGCGCTGGCCACCACGCTGTTCCTGGGCGGCTGGCGGGCGCCGTGGCCGATCTCGCTCTGGGACGGCGCGAACTCCGGCTACTGGCCGGTGCTGTGGTTCATGGGCAAGCTGATGGGCTTCATCTTCTTCTACATCTGGCTGCGCGGAACGCTGCCGCGACTGCGCTACGACCAGTTCATGAAGCTCGGCTGGAAGGTCCTGATCCCGGTCTCGCTGTGCTGGATCCTGCTGGTCGCCACCGTCCGCGCGGTCGGCCGGGAGACCGATTTCAGCCGGACGACGCTCCTGGTCGCGGCCGCGATCGTGCTGGTGCTCGCGGTGCTCAGCATGTTCGCTCCGCAGAAGCCCAAGCCCGAGCAGGTCACCGAGGCGGACCGCGCGAAGGACTTCGACGCGTTCGCCGGCGGCTTCCCGGTGCCACCCCCGATGGCCGTCAACACTCCGAGCCGAAGCGAGGAAGCCAGCAATGGCTAGTGTCAAAGAGTCCCTCTGGGACCCGGTAGCCGGGTTCGGGGTCACCTTCCGGACGATGTTCCGCAAGGTGTTCACCGAGCAGTACCCGTTCGAGAAGAAGCCGACCGCGCCCCGGTTCCACGGCCGGCACCAGCTGAACCGCTGGCCGGACGGTCTGGAGAAGTGCATCGGCTGTGAGCTGTGCGCGTGGGCCTGCCCCGCGGACGCGATCTACGTCGAGGGCGCGGACAACACCGACGGCGACCGGTTCTCGCCGGGCGAGCGGTACGGCCGGGTGTACCAGATCAACTACCTGCGCTGCATCCTCTGCGGCCTGTGCATCGAGGCGTGCCCGACCCGGGCGCTGACGATGACCAACGAGTACGAGCTGGCCGACACCAGCCGCGCGTCCCTCATCTACGAGAAGAAGGACCTGCTGGCGCCGCTGCTCCCGGGCATGCAGGAGCCGCCGCACGAGATGCAGCTGGGCAAGACCGAGAAGGACTACTACCTCGGGCTCACCGGCGCTGCGGCCAAGGCCGACGGGAGTGACGCCAAATGATCGGTCTCGTCACCGGCCCGCAGGTCGCGTTCTGGATGCTGGCTCCGGTCATGATCCTGGCCGCGATCGGGATGGTGCTGGTCCGCAAGGCGGTGCACTCGGCGCTGCTGCTGGCGACGGTGATGATCTGTCTCGCGGTGCAGTACGCCGCGCAGGACGCGCCGTTCCTGTTCGCCGTCCAGATCATCGTCTACACCGGCGCGATCCTGATGCTGTTCCTGTTCGTGCTGATGCTGGTCGGCGTCGACGCGTCCGACTCGCTGGTCGAGACGATCCGCGGTCAGCGGCTGCTCGCCGGGATCGCGGCCCTGGGCTTCGGCGTCCTGCTGGTCGCCGCCGTCGGCAACGCGGTCTACGGCAACCCGGTCGGCCTGGCCGCCGCGCAGCCGGACGGGAACCCGAAGGCCATCGCGAACCTGCTGTTCAGCAAGTACGTCTGGGCCTTCGAGGTCACGTCGGCGCTGCTGATCACCGCGGCGATGGGTGCCATGATGCTGGCCCACCGCGAGCGGCTGACCAAGAAGCGCACCCAGCGCGACCACGCCGAGGACCGGATCCGCAAGTACGCCGAGCAGGGCATCCACCCCGGCCCGCTGCCGACTCCGGGTGTGCTGGCCCGGCACAACGCCGTCGACACCCCGGCCCTGCTGCCGGACGGGTCGATCGCACCCACCTCGGTTTCGCGCGTGCTCCAGGCACGTGGCACCGTGTTGCCCGAGGCCGAGGAGCGCGCGGACATCGAAGAGGTGCGCGAGCTCGACCTGGGCGAGGCGTACCCGTCCGAGGCGGAGAGCACCGACACGACCGGATTCGTCGGCGAGGAGGACAAGAAGTGACCACCGAGCCGTACATCGTGCTCGCGGCGATCCTGTTCAGTATCGGCGCGCTCGGCGTGCTGGTCCGCCGCAACGCCATCGTCGTCTTCATGTGCGTCGAGCTGATGCTGAACGCGACCAACCTCGCGTTCGTCAGCTTCGCCCGCCAGCACGGCAACCTCGACGGCCAGATCGCCGCCTTCTTCGTGATGGTGGTGGCCGCGGCCGAGGTCGTGATCGGGCTGGCGATCATCATGGCCATCTTCCGCACCCGTCGCTCGGCCTCGGTCGACGACGCCAACCTGCTCAAGTACT
>Ga0247821_10000507_pt1 | contig 21615 bp, 17 predicted proteins | sample 13C_Glycerol_Day_FD_192481 | JGI IMG/M metagenome (GOLD analysis project Ga0247821, IMG submission 192481) | Soil microbial communities from agricultural site in Penn Yan, New York, United States - 13C_Glycerol_Day14 | ecosystem: Environmental > Terrestrial > Soil > Agricultural land | place... | reverse complement strand
CTCTATGCCCAGGCCCTGGAGCATGTACAGCACGTCTTCACTGGCCACGTTGCCGCTTGCGCCCTTGGCATAAGGGCAGCCGCCCAGGCCTGCCACCGAGCTGTCGAATACCTGGATCCCTTCAAGCAGGCTGGCATAGACGTTGGCCAGGGCCTGGCCGTAGGTGTCGTGGAAGTGTCCGGCCAATTGCGTGCGAGGCACATGGGCGGCGACCACCTCGAACAGGCGGCGGGTAGCACCCGGGGTACCGGTGCCGATGGTGTCGCCGAGGGACACTTCATAGCAGCCCATCTCGTACAGCTCGCGTGCCACCGGTGACACCTGTTCGGCGCTCACCGCACCTTCATAAGGACAGCCCAGCACGCACGACACATAACCGCGCACCCGCACGCCGTGCTCGCGGGCGGCGTCCATGATCGGCACGAAGCGCTGCAGGCTCTCACTGATCGAGCAGTTGATGTTGCGTTGGGAGAAGGCCTCGGAGGCCGCGGCGAACACGGCCACTTCCTTGACCCCGGCCGCCAGGGCATCTTCAAAGCCACGCAGGTTGGGGGCCAGGGCGGCATAGGTGACGCCAGGCTTTTGCTGGATCTGGGCGAACACCTCGGCGGAGCCGCCCATTTGCGGTACCCACTTGGGAGAAACAAAACTGCCCACTTCTATATAGGAGAGGCCAGCCGCAGTCAGGTCATCGACCAGTCGGACCTTGTCCGCCACGCTGATGGGCTGGGCTTCGTTCTGCAGGCCGTCGCGGGGGCCCACTTCGACCAGGCGAACGTTTGAAGGCAATGACATGGCGCGGTTCCTCAGGGCTCAATGGCTGTTTTTCTGATTGTTCAAGGTGGCGGCCAGCGCTTGCTCGCAGCGCTCTTCGGCGGTGTCCAGTTCCAGCTGCATTTGCTGCACGTCCAGCAGTTGCTGTTCAAGCTGTGCGCGACGCTCGGCGATCTTGGCCAGCATGCTGTGCAGCTGTTTGAGGTTGCCGCTGGTGGGGTCGTAGAGTTCGATCAGCTCGCGGCACTCGGCCAGCGAGAAGCCGATGCGCTTGCCGCGCAGGATCAGTTTGAGGCTGACCTTGTCGCGCGCTGAATACACCCGTTCAAGCCCCCGGCGTTCCGGGCTGAGCAAGCCCTGTTCTTCGTAGAAGCGGATGGCACGGGTGGTGATGTCCAGCTCGCGGGACAGGTCGGAGATGCTGTAGGTCTGGCTGCTCATGGTCAGGCTCGGGAAAAGGGCATGAGCTAACCTAAAGGCAGGTTGACGTATACGTCAAGCAAGGAATCGCGGGGCAAGCCCGCTCCTGCCTGTAGGAGCGGGCTTGCCCCGCGATAATCGCTATCCCTCAGCCTTGGCAGCGCGCTCATCCTGCGCCACCACCGCCTGGCACAGCTCGATGATCTGCTCGCGCATCCAGCGGTTGGCCGGGTCCTGGTCGGTGCTTTCGTGCCAGTACAGGTGGGTTTCCAGTGGCGGTACGTCATTGACCGGCAGGCTCAGGTAGTTGAGCTGGTGCCGGCGGGCAAAACGCTCCGGGACGGTCATGACCATGTCGGTCTGCTGCAGCACCTGGGACGCCATCAGGTAATGCTGGGAACGCAGGGCAATCTTGCGCTGCACGCCCATCTTGCCGAGCGCCAGGTCGACATAACCCAGGCCGTTGCGCCGGCTGGAAATGTGGATGTGGGTCAGTCCCAGGTAGTCGTCCAGGCTGAGCTTGTCCTTGGTCATCGGGTGGCCCGCGCGCAAGGCGCACACGTAGCGGTCCTGCATCAGCTTGACATGACGCACCTGGGGGTCGGTGTTGAGCGGTGCATCGACGGCAAAATCCAGGCGGCCGGCAGCCAGCTCCTTGGTGGTTTCGCGGCGCTTGCACAGGAAGCTTTCAATGATCACCGCCGGTGCCAGGCGACGCAGGCGCTGGAACAGCGGCGGCAGGATCACCGCCTCGATGAGGTCGGTCATGCTGATGCGAAAGGTCTTGTTGGCTTGCAGGGGGTTGAAGATGCGGCTCTCTTGCACCGACACGCGCAGCAGCGAAAGGGCGTTGCGCACCGGGCCGATGATGTTCTGCGCCATGGGCGTAGGCACCATGCCTTGAGCGGTGCGCACGAACAGCGGGTCGTTGAAGGTCTCGCGCAGTCGCGCCAGGGCGTTGGACACTGCCGGCTGGGTGATGCCGACGATCTGTCCGGCGCGGGTCAGGTTGGCTTCGGTGTAAATGGCATCGAAGACGATGAACAGATTCAGGTCGACCTTGCTCAGGTTCATGGGCGCCGCTCTTGTGGGTGTTATGGCTCGATCATATATCGGTTATGAATGTTTATACACGCCGAGAATAGACTAGGTGGATTTTGATCGCTGATCTAGTCTCTTCATCAGATCCCCTTTCCACTGAAGGTACTGCCCCATGGATTTCGCCTATTCACCCAAGGTCCAGGCGTTGCGCGAACGTGTCACGGCGTTCATGGATGCTTATGTCTATCCCGCTGAAGCGGTGTTCGAGCGTCAGGTCGCCGAGGGTGACCGCTGGCAGCCGACCGCGATCATGGAGGAGCTCAAGAACAAGGCCAAGGCCGAAGGCCTGTGGAACCTGTTCCTGCCCGAGTCGGCGCTGGGCGCGGGGCTGACCAACCTGGAGTACGCCCCCCTGGCCGAGATCATGGGCCGTTCGCTGCTGGGCCCCGAGCCGTTCAACTGCTCGGCGCCCGACACCGGCAACATGGAGGTGCTGGTGCGCTATGGCAACGAGGAGCAGAAGCGGCAGTGGCTGGAGCCGCTGTTGCGTGGCGAGATCCGTTCGGCCTTTGCCATGACCGAGCCGGACGTGGCGTCGTCCGATGCCACCAACATGGCCGCCCGGGCGGTGCGCGATGGCGATGAGTGGGTCATCAATGGGCGCAAGTGGTGGACGTCCGGGGCCTGCGATCCGCGCTGCAAGATCATGATCTTCATGGGCTTGAGCAACCCGGATGGCCCGCGCCACCAGCAACATTCGATGATCCTGGTGCCCACTGATACGCTGGGGGTGAAAATCGTCCGGCCGCTGCCGGTGTTCGGCTACGACGATGCGCCCCATGGTCACGCTGAAGTGCTGTTTGAAAACGTGCGGGTGCCTTATGAGAACGTGTTGCTCGGCGAGGGCCGCGGCTTCGAGATTGCCCAGGGTCGCCTTGGCCCGGGCCGTATCCACCACTGCATGCGTTCGATCGGCATGGCCGAGCGGGCCCTGGAACTGATGTGCAAGCGCTCTGTGGAGCGCACGGCGTTCGGCCGGCCGCTGGCACGCCTGGGGGGGAACGTCGACAAGATCGCCGACTCGCGGATGGAGATCGACATGGCCCGCCTGCTGACCCTCAAGGCGGCGTACATGATGGACACGGTGGGCAACAAGGTGGCCCGCAGCGAGATCGCCCAGATCAAGGTGGTGGCTCCGAACGTGGCCCTGAAAGTGATCGACCGGGCCATCCAGATTCACGGTGGCGCCGGTGTCAGCGGAGATTTCCCGCTGGCCTACATGTATGCCATGCAGCGTACCTTGCGCCTCGCTGACGGCCCGGATGAAGTGCACCGGGCGGCCATCGGCAAGTTCGAGATCGGCAAGTACGTACCCAAGGAAATGCTGCGCAGCGCGCATTGATGGATGACGTAAAAAACCCAGGCCCGCCCATGCGGGCCTGAGTCATTTGTGGTTGCCGGAATTGGCAGGTTGCGCTGGGCGGTCACGGGTTTTGAACAGCGACAGCACCACGCCGCCCGTCAACAGACCGAGGGTCACGCCCAGTGACAGCAGCGCCGGGACCGCTCCGATCAGGCCGTGATAGAAAATCTTGCTGCCGATGAAGATCAGCACCAGGGCCAGGGCATATTTGAGATAGACAAAACGGTGTATCAGCGCCGCCAGGGCGAAATACAGGGCGCGCAAGCCAAGGATCGCGAAGATGTTCGAGGTGTAGACAATGAAGGGGTCCTGGGTGATGGCGAAGATCGCCGGCACGCTGTCGACGGCGAACACCAGGTCGGCCAACTCGATCAGCACCAGGGCCAGGAACAGCGGGGTGGCGAACAGCACGGCCTTGCTCTGCCCGGCAGCCTTGATCCGCACGAAAAAATGCGGGCCATGCACATCATCGGTGACGCGCAGGTGGTTGCGCACGAACTTGAGGACCGGGTTATTGGCCAGGTCCGGGTGGGTTTCTTCGCGGGTGAAGAGCATCTTCACCCCGGTGAACAGCAGGAAGGCCCCGAACACATAGAGGATCCAGGCGAACTCCTGAACCAGCGCACTGCCCACGCCGATCATGATCGCGCGCAGCACCACCACCCCGAGGATGCCCCAGAACAGCACCCGGTGCTGGTACAGGCGGGGGATGGAGAAGTAGCTGAAAATCATCGCCATGACGAAGACGTTGTCCATGGACAACGACTGTTCGACAAGAAAACCGGTGTAGAACTCCAGGGCACGCTGGGCGCCCAGTTCCAGCCAGACCCAGCCACCGAACAGCACCCCGACACTGAAGTAGCCGCTGTAGAGCAGCAGGCTTTCGCGCATCTCAATGGTGTGGGCCTTGCGGTGCAGTACCCCCAGGTCCAGCACCAGCAGGGTCAGGACGATGCCGATGAACGCCAGCCAGAACCAGGCGCTGGTGCCGAGGAAGTCGTTGTCGAGAAATGCCTGCAGAGTCGCCATGCGCCCCTCCTTGATTGTCGTCGCTGCCTTGAGGATTCAAGGCAGCAGTGACTCCGACATGGCGGCTTGGCAGCCGTCAGAGGGGCCCGGCGTCACAGTTAAAAGACTAGACCCGGTGATGGTTGCAGCCCACTCGAGGCTGTAACAAAAGGTTGCCTACACAATTTCAGGACATTTAGTACACCCAGACTTCCACTCTCCGATTGCGGATACGACCTTCTTCAACCGTGTTGGTGGCCACTGGCAATTCATCGCCCAGGCCGATGATGTCGCGCAGTTCGACCCCGGCCTTGACCAGTTCCCGGCGCACCGCCATGGCACGCAGGCGCGAAAGCAGATCGGCGCGCTGTGGGTCGCGCTTGGCATCGCCGAACCCCACCAGGACGACACGCTGGTTGAGCTTGCCGTGCTGGCGCAGAAACTCGACCACGCGCTGCACATCACGCAGCGCCTTGTTGTCCAGGCTGGCATTGCCCTCTTGAAAGCGGAAATTCACCGACAGGCGCTGGGCGTTGCGTGCCAAGTCCTGGTAGCGCGCAGGCATGCCCGCCGCCGGTGTTACCGGCAGGGCCTGCACCTGTTGGCCGACAAAGCCATTGCCGGTGACGATGGCCTGGCCCTGGGCGCTCTGGGCAAACTCCACCAGCGCCCGGGCCCAGGGGGCGGGGTTTTCTGGCGGCAGGTAGAAGTACAGGCGTCGCGACAGTGGGTAGTCTTCGCTGGCCACCAGCGCCGGGCTTGGCAGCATCGGCCGCGAGGCACCGTCGACAATGGCCAGCACTTTTGCACCATGCACCGACGCCAGGCTGCTGAAGCCGATGGCGTGGCGATCGGACTGCACGGCGTTGCTCAGTTGCTCGCTGGACTCAAAACGCTGGGCGGTGGCGGCCAATGCCTGGTCCTTGGCGTCGAGCACCAGGGCCTTGAAGGTTTCAAAGGTGCCCGAGCGGTCATCCCGGGCATACAGATGAATCGGCCCGTGACCCACGCCCAGGGCGTCCCAGGTGGTAATGCGCCCGGCAAAAACCCCCCCCAGTTGCTCGGTGGTCAGTTGGGGCAATGGATTGCTGGGGTGAACGATCACGGCGACGCCGTCCAGGCCGATGATCTGCTCGCCGGCGGCGCTGCCCAAGTCGCCCAGCGGCTTGAGTGCGTCCCGCTCACTGGCCTTGATCGGGCGTGAGGCGGCAGCCAGGTCTGCCTGGCCGGCCTTGAGCGCGGCGAAGCCGGTACTGGAACCGTGCGCGGCGATGTCGATGCGCAGGGGCTGGCCGTTGGTGTCCCGGGCATGGACCTGGATTTCGTTTGGCGTCTGGGTTGTGACGATGGATATGTCGCTGGCGCCTTGCGCGGCCAGCAAACCCTGCACCAGTGCCGGCGCCAGCGCCGCACCGATGGTGTTGGAGCCCTGGATACGCAGCAGGGGCGCCGCGTGGGCAACGAGCGGGAACAGGCACAGCAGAATCAGGCTGAGGTGGCGGAACATGCCGGCAGGCACTCGTCAGGCAAAGGATGTGCCGCAGATTAAGACAGTGGGATGACGGTTGGATGACAGCCATGTAGGAGCGGGCTTGCCCCGCGATGCGATGTGGCTGTCTGACTCACGGATCGCTATCGCGGGGCAAGCCCGCTCCTACAAGGAGGGTGCAGGCGTTATGCCAGTTCCAGCCAGATCGGGGCGTGGTCCGAAGGCTTATCCATGCTGCGCAGGTCATAGTCGACGCCCGCCGCCTTGATCCGCGGCACCAGGCCCTGGGACGTGAGGATCAGGTCGATGCGCAGGCCGCGCTTGGGTTCGTCTTCAAAACCGCGGCTACGGTAGTCGAACCAGCTGAAGCGGTCGGCCACTTCCGGGTGCAGGTGGCGGAAGCTGTCGACCAGGCCCCAGTTCTTCAGGCGGGCCATCCATTCGCGCTCTTCGGGCAAGAAGCTGCATTTGCCGGTCTTGAGCCAGCGCTTGGCATTGTCGGCACCGATGCCGATGTCGCAGTCTTCGGGCGAGATGTTCACATCGCCCATCACCACCAGGGGCTGGTCGTTCTTGAACTGGCTTTCGAGCAGGGCCTGCAGGTCACTGTAGAAGCGCTGCTTGGCCGGGAACTTGGTGGGGTGGTCGCGGCTTTCGCCCTGGGGGAAATAGCCGTTCATGATGGTGATCGGCGTGCCGTCGGCATCGGCGAAGGTGCCCCAGATGAAGCGGCGCTGGGCCTCTTCTTCATCGCTGGCAAAGCCCTTGTGCAGGCTCAGGGGCGCCTGGCGCGAGAGCAGGGCGACACCGTAGTGGCCTTTCTGGCCGTGGAAGTGTACGTGGTAGCCCAGGGCCTGGACGTCGGCCAGCGGGAATTGATCGTCGCTGACCTTGGTTTCCTGCAGGCCGATCACGTCCGGCTGGTGCTTTTCGATCAACGCCGCCAACTGATGGGGCCGGGCGCGCAGGCCATTGATGTTGAACGAGACGATCTTCATGGGAAACACAATCCTGGTAAAACCCAGGATGCTAGCCGACATCGGCGCCTGCGGCCAGCGTGGCGCGTCACCCCGGAGGCTGCTAACGTGGTGCTCGGAGTGAACGTCGGCGCACCGTTCACCTCAAAGGCAATGAATGCCCATTTGCAGAGGTTTCCCAGCATGTCCGAATCGACTGCCGTCCCGGCCCAGATCCGCCTGCTCGATGGCGGCTACAGCCGCGAGGCGCGTTCCCTGCTGTATCACGCCTATCGTCATGAACCGACTTTCAGCTTCCTGTTCGAGGCCCAGCGCCCTGGCTATGACCAGCGCATTCGGGCCACGGTGCGCGAACTGGTCAAACAGCACTTTCTCCAGGATCTGCCGGCACTGGGGTTGCTGGTGGAGGAGCGTCTGGTCGGCATTGCCCTGATCGCACCGCCGCAGCGGCGCCTGGGCATCACGGAAAGCTGGGCCTGGCGGATGCGCATGGTGCTCAGCACCGGGTTTCGCTGCACCCGGCGCTACCTGGATTACCAGGCCGCGCTGATGGCCTGCCTGCCGGGCGACACGGTGCACGTGTTGCCGCTGCTGGGCATACACCCGCAGTTCCAGGGCAAGCATTACGGCGAGCAGCTGCTGCAGGCGGTGCATGACTGGTGCGCGGAAGACGAGCATTCCGACGGCGTGGTGCTGGACACCGGCAACCCGCATTACCTGGCGTTCTATCAACGCCAGGGCTATCAGGAGATCGGCGAAATTGCCGTCGGCCCGGTCCGCGAGCACGTGTTCTTCCACCCCAATCCCCAGTCCTCCCGACAAGCCGCGGCATTGCCTGTATAGCAGGCAGGAGAGCCTTGGGCTCCATGCAGGCGCCAAGCTCTGGTAGCATCCGCGCCTATGACGTATTCAGGACGATTCACCTGCGGTTTGATGATATGGATTGCCAGCTTTGCCGTGTACGCACAGAGCGAACTGGTGGTTCGAGTCAAACCTGCCAACAACGAACTCAAGGCCAATGTCGAAGGCTATATCGGCAGCCTTGGTAAACGCGATGAAGAGGCGCTGCTGCGCTTCAGCCGCGGTGCCGTCGAGCAGGCGCGCAAGGCCGCTCAGGCACTGGGCTACTATCAGGCGCAGATCGACAGTGAGGTCAAACCGCCCGCCAAGGCGGACGATCACCCGCAACTGATCTTGAACATCGATCCGGGTGAACCCGTGCACTTGCGCGATGTGACCATCCGCATCGACGGCCCGGCCAGCGAACTCAAGGCCTTTCGTATCCCCAACAGCAAGGCGCTGCGCTCAGGCGAAGTGCTTAACCACGGCCACTACGAAGATGCCAAGCGCCTGATCCAGAACCAGGCCTCGCGCTATGGTTTTTTCAGCGGCCACTTTGTACGCCAGCGCCTGGCGGTCGACCCGATGGCGGGCGTGGCCGATATCGAGCTCATCTACGAAAGCGGTCCGCGCTATCGGTTGGGCAAGGTCAGTTTTGCCGGCGACACGCCCTTCGATGAAACCCTCCTGCAACGTATGGTGCCGTTCAAGGCCGATACACCCTACGACTCCGAACTGATCGCTGAACTCAACAATGCCCTGCAATCGAGCGGCTACTTCGAGGGCGTGCGTGTGGACGCAGCACCCACGGCCGCCGTTGACCACAACATTCCGGTCGCCGTTCAGCTGCAAACCCGAAAGCCGCGGACCATGGGCCTGGGCCTGGGGTTCTCGACCGACGTCGGGCCGCGCGGCAAGGCCAACTGGACTCGCCATTGGGTCAACCCGCAAGGCCACAGCTATGGCTGGGAGACCGAACTGTCGGCGCCGCGCCAGAACGTGGGCCTGTTTTACGACATTCCGCTGGACCCGCCCCTGACCGACAAGCTGCGCTTTGCCGGTGGCTACCAGAATGAAGAAATCGCCGGCACCGACACGCTGAGTAAATTGCTCACGGTCGGCCCTGAATGGCACAGCAAGCTGCCCAGCGGCTGGCAGCAGGTGCTGTCGCTCAAGTTCCAGCGCGAGGAGTATCGCCTGGGTGACGACTCGGGATTGAGCACGCTGCTGATGCCCGGCGTGAGCTACTCGTACCTGCGCAGTGACAACCGTATCGATCCGCACAACGGCTATCGCCTGCAGTTCGATGTGCAGGCCGCCAAGGAAGGGCTGGTCTCCGACACCAACCTGCTGCATGCCAACGTGGTGCTCAAGGGCCTGACGACACTGGGGCAAAACCACCGCTTTCTGGGTCGGGTGCAATTTGGCGGCAGTGCCACCAGCAACTACCAGAGCTCGATCCCGCCGTCGCTGCGCTTCTTCGCCGGTGGCGACCAAAGTGTGCGCGGCTATGACTATCAGAGCCTGTCGCCGAAAAACTCCGACGGCGATCGCATCGGTGGCCGCTACCTGGTCGCCGGCAGTGCCGAGTACCAGTACGCCGTGGCTGAAAAGTGGCGGGTGGCGACCTTTGTCGACCAGGGTAATTCTTTCAACGATCTGGAATTTCCCAGCCTCAAGACCGGTGTCGGCATCGGTGTGCGCTGGGTGTCTCCGGTAGGGCCGCTGCGTCTGGATCTGGCCCATGCGCTGGATGACGATGGCGGTTTCCGTCTGCACTTCTCCATGGGGCCGGAACTGTGACTCGCGTTATCAAGACTATTCTCCTCGCCCTCCTGGCACTGGTGCTGCTGGCGGTGCTCGGCGTGGGCCTGTTGCTCGGCACCCAGGCCGGCAGCCGCTGGGCACTGGGGATGGTGCCGGGCTTGCAGCTTGAGGCATTTGAGGGGCGCCTGGGCGGCCAGTGGCAAGCGGATCGCGTGGTGTGGGAGCAGGGCGCTGACCGGGTCGAGCTGGTGGCGCCGGTGTTCGCCTGGTCGCCGGCTTGCCTGTTGCGCATGACCTTGTGCATCGAGCGCTTGCAGGCCGAGCAGGTCAACCTGGCCTTTGCGCCCGGCGAGCCGACACCCGACAGCGGCCCGCTGCAACTGCCTGCACTGAAGTTGCCACTGGCGATTGAACTGGGGGAGGTGCGCATCGGCCACCTGCGCCTGGACGGCAATGAGCAATTGAGCCAATTGCAGTTGGCGGCGCACTGGACCCTCGACGGGCTGAAGATCGACAGCCTGCAACTGCAGCGCGACGATCTGCACCTGACCCTTCAGGGGCTGCTCAAGCCGGAGGGCGACTGGCCGTTGCAGGCCCAGGGGCAGCTGCAATTGCCCAAGGTCGATGGCCAGGATTGGCAATTGGCCTTGCAGGTCGAGGGTGACGTGCAGAAAACCCTCAAGCTGTCTGCCGACAGCAGCGGTTACCTGAATGCGCGCCTGAGCGGGCAACTCCAGGCCCTGGCCGAGCATCTGCCGGCTCACGTGCAGATCAAGGCCGATGCCTTCAAGCCCGGCGCCGATCTGCCAGACACCCTGCAATTGAACAACCTCGACCTCAGTGCCAAGGGCGACCTGCAACGCGGTTATCAATTGCTTGGCACCGCCAGCCTGCCAGCCGAGCAAGGCCCGGTGGCGCTGAACCTGCAAGGCAAGGTCGATGCCAAGGGCGCCCAGCTCAGCGCGCTGGACCTCACCGCCAGTGCCGAGCAGCGCCTCAAGCTCACCGCCAGTGCCGATTGGCAGCAGGGCCTGAGCGCCGAGGCCACCGTCGACTGGCTGGATTTCCCCTGGCTGCGGTTGTACCCACTGGAGCAGGCGCCACAAGTGACGTTGCGCCGGTTCAATGGCCAGGTGCAGTACCGCGATGGCACCTATCAGGGCCAATTCAATGGCGACCTCGATGGGCCTGCGGGTGCGTTCAGCCTGAGCAGCCCGTTCAAGGGCGATCTGGGGCAGATTGCCTTGCCACAACTGGCCCTCACCGCCGGGCAAGGCAAGCTGGCCGGCAGTGTCAGTGTGCAGTTTGCCGATACCCTGGCCTGGGATGCCGCCCTGGAGCTTTCGGCGTTGAACCCGGCCTACTGGCTGGCCGAGCTGCCTGGCACGCTGGCCGGGCCGCTGCGCAGCAAGGGACAGATGAAAAACGGTGAGCTCAGCCTCGATGCCGACCTCGACCTCAAGGGACGACTGCGTGGGCAACCCGCGGTGCTCAAGGCCGTCGCCACGGGGGCCGGCAAGAACTGGACCCTGGGGACACTCGATATCCGCCTGGGCGACAACCACATCAACGGCAGCGGCAGCGTGCAGCAGCGCCTGGCCGGCCAGTTGGACCTCAATCTGCCGCGCCTGGGCCAGCTCTGGCCGCAATTGCAAGGCCAGCTCAAAGGCAAGCTGGATGTTGCCGGCACCCTGGAGGCGCCGCAGGGCACGCTGACCTTGCAGGGCCAGCAACTGGCCCAGGCTGACAATCACGTGCAACGGCTGACGCTTGACGCTCGACTCGACAGCGCCCAGCGGGCAGTGATCGATCTGCAGGCCGGCAGTATTCGTCTGGGTGACACCCAACTGGGCAAGCTCACTGCCAATGGCCGTGGCGATATTCGCCAACAGCAGTTGGCGCTGGCCCTGGACGGGCCGCAGCTCAAGCTCGACCTGGGGCTCGATGGTGTGCTGGACAAGGGTAACTGGCGAGGACGCCTGGCCAGCGGCCAGATTCAGGCGGGCGGTCAGGACTGGCGCTTGCAGGAGCCGGCAAAGCTGCAACGCCTGGCCAATGGGCAACTGGACTTCGGTGCCCATTGCTGGCGCTCGGGGCAGGCCAGCCTGTGCGGTGAAGACCAGCGCCTGGCCCCGGAGCCACGCCTGCGGTATCACCTCAAGCAGTTCCCGTTGCAAAGCCTGGCCCAATGGCTACCCAAGGATTTCGCCTGGCAGGGGCTGCTCAATGCCGACATCAACCTGGACCTGCCGGCCAGCGGTCCCAAGGGCACCCTGGTGGTGGATGCCAGTGGCGGTACGTTGCGTCTGCGGGAGAAAGGCCAGTGGCTCGACTTCCCTTACCAGACCTTGCGCCTGGAAAGCACCCTGGCGCCACGCCGCATCGACACGCGCCTGGATTTTCGCGGCGAGCGCCTGGGCGAGCTTGCCCTGGTGACACAGTTGGACCCGGTAGCCCGCAATAAGCCACTGAGCGGCAATTTCCGCCTGACTGGCCTGGACCTGGCCATTGCCCGGCCGTTCGCACCGATGGTCGAGCGCCTGGCCGGGCAGTTGAACGGCAATGGCCAGCTATCCGGCACCCTGCTGGCGCCGCAGGTCAATGGCAGCCTGGCCTTGAGCGGGGGAGAAGTCAGTGGCGCGGAACTGCCGATCAGCCTGGAGGATTTGAATGTTCAGGCCTTGATTGCCGGCGAGCAGGTACAGCTCAATGGCGCCTGGAAAAGCGGGGAAGCGGGTGAGGGCAGCTTGCGCGGACAAGTCGGTTGGGGTCAGGCCCTGGCGGTCGATCTGCAGTTGCAGGGGCAGCGCCTGCCCGTCAACGTCGAACCCTATGCCGCGCTGGAGATCGCGCCCAACCTCAAGATCAGCGTGCAGGGCGACAAGCTGGCGGTGACGGGCAAAGTGCTGGTGCCCAAGGGCAAGATCACCGTGCGCGAGCTGCCGCCTTCGACGGTCAAGGTCTCCGACGATACCGTGATCGTTGGCCACCAGACCGAAGAAGGCAAGGCGCCCATGGCAGTCGCCATGGACATCGATGTTGAAGTCGGCCAGGACAAGCTGTCGTTCTCGGGCTTTGGCCTGACGGCCAATTTGCTCGGGCATGTGCATATCGGCGACAACCTCGACACCCGCGGCGAACTGAGCCTGGCCGACGGTCGCTATCGCGCCTACGGCCAACGCCTGACCATTCGCCGCGCGCGCCTGCTGTTTGCCGGGCCGATCGACATGCCTTATCTGGATATCGAAGCCATCCGCCAGACCGATGATGTGATCGCCGGTATTCGCCTGAGCGGCAGCGCCGAACAGCCGACCACCCAGGTGTTTTCCGAGCCGGCCATGAGCCAGGAGCAGGCGTTGTCTTACCTGGTACTGGGGCGTCCCCTGGGCACCACCGGTGAAGACAACAACATGCTGGCCGAAGCAGCGCTGGGGCTCGGCCTGGCCGGCAGCGCCGGGATCACCGGCAGCCTGGCCTCAAGCCTGGGCATTGACGATTTCCAGCTCGACACCCAGGGCAGCGGTACCAGCACCAGCGTTGTGGCGAGCGGCAATCTGACCGAACGATTGAGCTTGCGCTACGGGGTGGGGGTGTTCGAGCCGGTCAACACGGTCGCCTTGCGTTACAAGTTGAGCAAGAAGGTCTACCTGGAGGCGGCCAGCGGCCTGGCAAGTTCGCTGGATATTTTCTACAAGCGGGATTTCTGAGGCGGGGGCCTAGCGCACGGTCGCCGCTTCGATGAACTCGTTGCTGTCGGCGGTGCCTTGCGCAGGTTCAGGTGCGCGCCGGGGGGCGATCAGGTGGGTGTACTCTTCGATGAGCCGGTTGAGGGCTTCGGGGGGCTCGCAGGCCTGGAACTGCATGCGGATCTGCACTTCGTCAGGGTCTCGCCCCTCACCGCTGCGCTTGCTCTGCCCGCCCAGGGTCACGAAGAAGCGTTCGTGGTTCAGGCCCTGGGCCGCCTCGGCGTTGTCGGTGTTGAGGATCTTGACCGACAGATCGACCTGCATCCGCTCCAGCGCCAGTCCCCGGGGTGACACCAGGGCAATCAGGGGGATTTGCATCCGGTGCTGGTCATCCATGGCCACCTCGACCATTTTCGCCTTCATCGGCGCCCCCAGGGCCTCGGCGTCGTAATCGAAGAATTGGTCGAACAGCTTGATGTACTGCTGGGCGATGAGGGTGTTGGTGGCCGCTGCGGCTTCCTGAAGGCCGCGGGTGATGTCGCACAGGTCGCTGGCGATGATCGGTACATTGTTCGAGGGGCGATCGTCCACGATTTCGCACTCCATAGGCATTGAGCGTAAGCCCCTTGTTGGCCAAGGGGCTGGGTTGATGGCAGTTCCGGCACGGCCCGGATGCGTCGACTCAGGCGCTCGGGCGCGCGTTGTTGGCCTGATCGGGCATTGGCAAGGCGTTGTCGGTAGGCAGCTTGTCGAGGTTACCGGCCTCTGTGTCCGGCAGCATGACCGGCTTGGTGGCGGCGTCGGTCAGGAAGTCGATTACCCGCTGCAAGGCCTCCGGTGGTTCCTGGCGTCGAACCTTGGTGTTGAACGCGTAGCGAGCCCGGGTATCGGTCTTGCGCGTCTGGCTGGATTTGTGACTGACCTGGCCCCTTACATTGAGCTTGAACGGTCCCCACCCCAGTGACGCACCAAAGCTTGCCGTACCCGCTGTTTCGCTGGCGCTCTCGGCTTGTTGGCTGATCGTCAGTTCAAAGTCGATGTTGCCTTCTTCAATGACGATGTTGGGGTGGGTCACCGCGGCAATCAGGGGGATCTGCATCTTTTTCGAGACCGTCCCCTGATACACCCCTTGTTCGTCGGTGATGGTCTCGTCGTAGTCGAACTGGATGGAGACGGCCTTGCCCTCCTGGATGCACACACCCATGAGGAAGTCGGCGTAGGACTTGCTGGCCGAGGTCTGGGCCTGAATCATTGCCTGCAAGGGGCCGGCGATCATTCGGTCCAGCGGCAGTGCGTTCAATACCGAGCCGATCAAGCTGTTATCGATGGTGGCCATGGGGCTATTCCTTGTCGTCGATGCACGTCAGTGTGCGGGTAGGCGTGGGTTGCTCAAGCCGATCAGGTCGAAAGGCCCTGGGGCGCACAAGCCTCCTGGCGGCGGATGTTGCCGATCTGGCGCAGGCTCAATCCGTACTTGTTGGCCAGCATGCTGCGTGACAGGCCATCGGCGCTTTCACGCTGGATCTGTTGATTGCGCAACTGGCGAAGAAAGTGGTCGACCTTGGGGATTTCCAGGGCCATGCCGGCGTAATGCTTGATCAGGGCGTCCAGTGCCTCCGGAGGCAGCACCTCGGCCAGGGCGGTGCGCTCACGATGCTTGGGGATGTATTTGGGACGCCCCCCGTAGGCGCAGGTCAGGTTGTAGGCATGCTCGATACCCAGGCATTGGACGAGCATTTGCAGTGAGTGGGGAAGTTGGTGGACGTCGATGCGTTCCAGATCCTGTAGCTCCATGATGACTTCCTTCTGGGGAGTGATTGGGCATCACCATGGTTGAACATCCGGACGGGTCGTAACAGGTTGCAAGCACGGCAGGAGGGGTAGGGTTTGTGTATGAGGTTTGTAGGTCTGATGAGCCGTTTAAATGGGAAAACGACACACCATTTGCCCGCAGCCGTTGTTCCGCCGTTGTTGCTCGCTGACAGGGGGTGCCAGGTAGGGCAACCCATGAACATCAGCACGGACGCGCCAGCAGCAGGCTGATCTGCCCCAGGTACGGTGCAGGTCGAGCCAGTGCATGGACAGGCAGGGTGCGCCAGTCGACCAGGACGCAGAGGGCGTTGAGCGTGCGGTCGGCCTGGCTGCCGATCGACTGTGAGCGGAACTCGCGGCGATACAGCACCTGGGTCCGGTTGACGGCGCTGGTTTCGCTCGGATCGCTCAACGTCAGGCTCACCGCTTTGGGGAGCAAGGCCTGGGGCAGGGTGAAGTAGGCGGTCGTCGGCTGGCTGTCGAGGTGCCCGGCCAGGCGCGAGCGCTGCCACAGCTGTTGCCATTGGCTGGCGCCGGCCGTATCGGCCAATTGCCTGCCGAGCGCGTGGCGTTGTTCAGGTGAGAGCGTAGCGGTGGGCACTGCCTGGGCGTTGAGGCAGGCCAGCAGGGCGAAGCTGCTGAGAAGGCGGCAGGTGAGCATGGCGGTCGTCCGTTTGTCCGGGGAGAAGCTCGGGACGCCATGGTTTCAACTGCAAGGTGGCTGCAAAAGGAGGAAATTGTCCGGCTGCGATGTATGATGCGCACGGCCCGACCAGGGCCTTTACCCCGATGTCGCAAGGATTAATCAATGACTCAAGGTCAACGCCTGAAATACTCCATTCTGATCTCCCTGCTGGTGCTGGGGATCATGCTCGGCCTGTCCTACCTGCAGAAACAGGGGACCATCAGTGAGCAAGTGTTCCAGTACATTGCCATTGGCGTGGCCATTGCCGTGGTGGTGGTCAACGGCATCATGCGCCGCAAGGTCAAGCCTTGAGGTAACTTGCGTGGCCGGCGTTCGCCGGCCATTCACTCAGCGTGTGCGGGTGTGCTCGAGAATGTTGCGAGCCTCGGCATTGAGGCTGTAGCACTTGTCGCTGCCCATGCTGATCACGCCTTCGGTACTCAAGCGCTTGAGCACTTCGCGCACACTGAGAAACGACAGCGGGATATCCAGCTGTTCAAGCTGGCTATGCACCCCGCGCACACCGATGCTGCGACCGTTCCTGTCAGCCATGTGCAAGGCATCGATGACTTTGAGGCGGATCAGGCTGGTACGCAGCCCGTACGAGCGCAGCAGCTCGCGAATGTGTTCGTTGCCGTGACGCTCGGTATCGCCGCCGCTCGCGGTGTTGGCCAGGGCTTGCCGAGCCTTGTGCTTGGGTCTGTCGGCGATCACCGACTGCTGCTGGTTGTACATGTGAATACTCCTTTTCGTGGCCAGTCCAGGTCTGTGAAAAATGTTCCCTACACCCTATAAGACGAACGAGCGTGGAAAAACTGCAGTGCCTGGTGAAATAAATTTATCGGGCCACTCAGGTAAAGACGTATCTGAGCGGTCAATCCCGTAAATTTAATGGCTGCACGTCGGTGCAGGAGTATCCGTGAGTGTAGGAGCGGGCTTGCCCCGCGAGAGGCCGGTACAGCCGGCAAAATGGCTGTTGCCTGAACCATTGATCGCGGGGCAAGCCCGCTCCTACCGTGGGTGACTGGGTGGCGACTGCTGTGCAGTCGATCGCAGCCTCGTTCCTCGGCAGCGGCTACAAGTTGCAGGCCCGGCCGTGGTTCTGTGTAGGAGCGGGCTTGCCCCGCGAGAGGCCAGTACAGCCGGCAAAATGGCTGTTGCCTGAATGCTTGATCGCGGGGCAAGCCCGCTCCTACCGGTCCAGTCGCAAGACGGTATCTTCAGGGTCTGCGATTCCCTGATTGCTACCGTGGGGAAAGTTCGCTCCCACTGTGAACCAGTTCTTTGAGTAGCAAGCCAAACGCCAGGTCTACCTGCTCCGGGATCGGCAGATAGACCGTGTGCCCATCTCCCGGCGCCACTTCGATTGCCGCCCCCTGGCGATCACGTAACTGATGCAGGTCGAAGTGATAATTGCCACGCGGTGTCATCAGTTCCAGATGATCGCCCAGGGCAAAGCGGTTCTTGACCCGTACTTCGGCCAGGCCGTCGACGCGCTCACCGGTCAGTTCGCCGACAAACTGCTGGCGCTCCGACACCGAGTTGCCGCGCTGGTAGTTCTGGTATTCATCATGCACGTGGCGGCGCAGGAAGCCTTCGGTATAGCCGCGTTGGGCCAGGGATTCGAGGTTGAGCATCAGGCTGCGGTCGAACGCACGGCCGGCCACCGCGTCGTCGATGGCCTGGCGATAGGCCTGGGTGGTGCGGGCACAGTAGAAATGCGATTTGGTTCTGCCCTCGATTTTCAGCGAGTGCACGCCCATGCGGGTCAGGCGCTCGACATGCTGGACGGCACGCAAGTCCTTGGCGTTCATGATGTAGGTGCCATGCTCGTCTTCAAACGCCGGCATGTCTTCGTCCGGGCGGTTGCTCTCCTGAAGCAGGAACACCTGGTCGGTCGGTGCGCCCACACCCAGGGTTGGCTGCACTTCACGGACGATATCGCCGCTGGCGTCTTCGGTGGCCGGTGTGGCGCTGTACTTCCAGCGACAGGCATTGGTGCAACTGCCCTGGTTGGCGTCGCGGCGGTTGAGGTAGCCCGACAGCAGGCAACGGCCGGAGTAGGCCATGCACAGGGCGCCATGGACGAACACTTCCAGCTCCATGCCCGGCACGTGCTGGCGGATTTCCTCGATCTCTTCCAGCGACAGTTCCCGGGACAGGATCACGCGGGTCAGGCCCTGGCTGCGCCAGAACTCGACGCTGGCCCAGTTCACCGTGTTGGCCTGGACCGACAAGTGGATCGGCATCTGTGGGAAATGCTGGCGCACCAGCATGATCAGGCCCGGGTCGGACATGATCAGGGCGTCGGGGGCCATTTCGATCACCGGTGCCAGGTCCTTGAGGAAGGTCTTGAGCTTGGCGTTGTGCGGGGCGATGTTGACCACCACGTAAAAGCGCTTGCCCTGAGCCTGGGCTTCTTTGATGCCGAGGGCCAGGTTGGCGTGATCGAACTCGTTGTTGCGCACGCGCAGGCTGTAGCGCGGTTGGCCGGCATACACGGCGTCGGCGCCGTAGGCAAAGGCGTAGCGCATGTTCTTCAGGGTGCCGGCAGGGGCGAGCAATTCGGGTTTGGCAAGGAGGGTCATGATTGCGCCGGGGTAAAAGGCGCGGATGCTAACGCTATTGCGGCAAGCGACTATTGATCTGCATCAAGGGCACTTTTCCCTGGGCGCTGCGCACTAACGTTGTGAACAGCAATGGAGCGCACATGAACCAAACTGCCCAGCAGCACAAGGCCCTGATCCTATTCCTGGCCCTGGTCACCATCGCCTTCATCTGGATACTGCTGCCGTTCTACGGTGCGGTGTTCTGGGCGGTGATCCTCGGGATTCTGTTTGCGCCGATGCAACGGCGGCTGCTTTTGCGCCTGGGCTGGCGCCGAAACCTGGCCGCAGGCGTGACATTGCTGGTGTGCCTGATGATCGCCATTTTGCCGGTGATCGTGATCAGCACCTTGCTGGTGCAGGAAGGGGCGGCGTTGTACCAGAAGATCGAAAGCGGTCAGTTGGACATCGCCGGCTATCTCGAACGCTTTCAGCAACTGCTCCCGACCTTTGTCCAGAATGGCCTGGACCGCATGGGCCTGGGCAACTTCGAAGGCATGCGCGACAAAATCGCCAAGGGGGCGATGCAAGGCAGTCAGTTTTTTGCAAGCCAGGCCTTCAGCTTTGGGCAGGGCACCTTCGACTTTTTGATCAGTTTCGGCGTGATGTTGTACCTGCTGTTCTTCTGCCTGCGTGATGGCGCCGAACTTGCGCGTAAAGTGCGCACCGCTGTGCCATTGGCCGAGCAGCAGAAGCGCCGCCTGCAACTGAAGTTCAACCGCGTGGTACGCGCCACGGTCAAGGGCAACCTGGTGGTGGCCGTGACTCAAGGGGCCCTTGGGGGAATCATCTTCTGGGTTTTGGGTATCCCGAGCCCGTTGGTCTGGGGCGTGCTGATGGCATTTCTGTCGTTGCTACCGGCCGTGGGGGCTGGCATCGTCTGGGCGCCCGTGGCGATCTACTTCCTGGCGACCGGAGCGATGTGGCAAGGGGTAGTGCTGGCCGCCTTCGGCGTGTTCGTGATCGGCCTGGTGGATAACCTGTTGAGGCCGATGCTGGTGGGCAAGGACACGAAAATGCCGGACTACCTGATCCTGATCTCCACCCTGGGTGGCCTGGCCGTGTTCGGCCTCAATGGCTTTGTGATCGGGCCGCTGATCGCCGCGCTGTTCATCTCCAGCTGGGCGATCTTCGTTTCAACCAAGCCGCAGGTGCAGTTGCCCAGTTAGCGGAAGCTGTAGGACACCCCGGCATAGACCCCGAAACCTTCACCCGGCGTTGAGCGGGCAATGTCCTGGCCGCGGTCGTTGTAGCCCGGTGTGACGGTGGCGGCGTAGCGCTTGTTGGTCAGGTTGCGCAGGTCGAGCCAGGTCTGCCAGTCCTGTTTGGGCGAGTTGTAGCCCAGGGTCGCGCCGAGCAGGGCGTAGGCATCGGTGGGGTAGCTGTTGGCGTAGTCGACCTGGACCTTGGAGGCCATCTGGGTGTTCAGGCCGGCGTACAGGCCGCTGGGCAGGTCGAAGCGCAGTTCGGCCTGGTAGTAGTGCATCGGGATGCCCGGCAGGCGGTTGTCGCCAAAGGTATCGTCGTCGCGGTAGTGGAAGTCGCTGAGGGTGTAGGCCTGACGCAGCGACAGTTTGCCCACGCCGCCACGCTCCCACAGCAGGCTGTCCAGGCCGGCTTCCACCCCCTGGTGCACGGTAGGGCTGGCGTTGAACTCGGCGGCCGGAACACCCGGTACGATCTCGACGGCCAGCAGTTCATGACGCACATCCGAGTAGTACCAGGCCAGGTCCCAGCGCCCGATGGCCGCCTCCCCCCGGGCACCCAGCTCAAGGGTGGTGGCGGTCTGGTTTTGCATCTCGATGGGCTGGGTCTGCAGGCCATTGACCGCTGGCGAGCTCCAGATCAGCGCCCAAGGGTGTGGCGGCTCGACCGAGCGGCTGAGGTTGCCGTACAGCTGCAGGTCAGGGGTCAGGTCGTAGCGCAGCCCCAGGCGCGGCGCGTAGTCCCAGTCATGCTGGCTGACCTTGCCGCCGTTTTCAGGGTAGGTGACGGCGCTCTCGCGGCGGGTGTAGATCATCGCCAGGCCCGTGCTCAGCCACAGGTCCGGGATCAGCTCCAGCTCGTTGCCCAGGTGCACGACGCTGTCGGAGCCCTGGTAGCTGAAGTCACGGGTACGGGTGCCTACCGGCATCTCGGGCCGCGATTGCACCCGCACGAACTCCGATGCGCCGCTGTTGGGCAGGTGCTTGGTGGTGCGCCAGCCGACGGTTGTATTGCTCTCAAGGCCGAACAGGGTGTCGCGACGGAAGTAGTTCAGGGTGCCGCTGACATCGGTGTAGGCCACCTTCAGGCGGTTGGCACCTTCGCGCAGGTCCATCGGGTAGTCGTGATAGACCAGCCCCGCTTCCAGGCGCGAATCGTCGTTCAGGTAGAAGGTCGTCTTGTTGCCCAGCCAGGTACTCCCCGGTTGCGGGCGGCTGGCGTCCCGACTGAGGTACAGCGGGTTGGCTGCGCGCGGATCATGCTTGATCTGGTCTTTGGTCAGGCGTCCGGCCAGGTCGTTCTCGGTTTCCCGGTAACGCAGGTAGAAGCGGGTTTCCAGATTCGGGTTGAAGCGGTAGCCGACGTTGGCAGCGATGCCCTTGCTGCTGCCACTGCTGTGCTCCTGGTAGCCGTCGTACTCGGAATCGGTCAGGGCCACGTAGTAGTCCAGGTCCCCCAGCACCTGGCCCGAGCTGATCTGGCGTTTGGCATAACCCCGGCTGCCCAGCTCGTAGCGCACCTGCAACGGCGCAGCGTCATGGCCGGTATGGGTGACATAGTTGATGGCGCCGCCCAGGGCCAGGGCGCCGCGGTCAAAGCCGTTGGCACCGCGCAGTACTTCGGCGCGGCTCAGCCACAGCGGCTCGAACAGTTCATACGGGGTACCACCGGGGCCGGTCAGCGGCAAGCCGTCGAACTGGGTGTAGACGCCGGAACCGTGGCTGCCCGGGGCGCGGTTGATGCCCGAGCCACGAATCGAGAGCTTGATGCCGTCGTTACCTGCCGATTGGGCAAATACCCCTGGTTGGTAGGCCAGGACATCCTGGTTGCTGGCGACCCGGCCTTGCTCCACGCGCTGCATGTCGATCAGGTTGGTGGCAC
>Ga0247821_10000504_pt1 | contig 21679 bp, 17 predicted proteins | sample 13C_Glycerol_Day_FD_192481 | JGI IMG/M metagenome (GOLD analysis project Ga0247821, IMG submission 192481) | Soil microbial communities from agricultural site in Penn Yan, New York, United States - 13C_Glycerol_Day14 | ecosystem: Environmental > Terrestrial > Soil > Agricultural land | place... | reverse complement strand
CTCCTCGGCTCGGACCGCAACCCCGGCGTTCAGCAGGTCCTCACGACGCGACGGGTGGACTCTGGCGCCAACAGTGATGTGTCCGTCGACCAGGAACTGCGCGCGGCGGTCGCGCCAGACGCGGTCCAGATCGACCTTGCTCGGGCGCTCTGCCGGTTCGGGGAGTTCCTCGGCGGCGAGCAGCCGGGACAGGCGGTACGTGCGGTCCTCCCCGGACCGCCGAGCCAGCAGGTAGCCCTTGTCCCGCACAGTGACCAGGCCGATCGGGTCGACCGTCCGCCACTGCGGGTCCTGACCGGTCGCCGCGTAGTGGATCCGGAGCCGGTGGCCGGCCAGGACCGCGCGCCGCACCGCGAGCATCGTCGCGTCCGGCACCTCCTTGATGACCAGCGGGCGCGACAGCAGGTCGGTCTCCGGGTCGACGAGGATCCGCTGGGCCGCCTCGCTCGCGGTGGTGCGATGGCTTTCGGGCAGCGCGTCGACGACCTTGCGGGTGGCCGAGGCGAGCGCCTGGCTCAGACCGAAAACCTGCCCGGAACCAGCAGCCGTCAGCAGCGCGAGCGCCTCGTCGTGATTCAGCCCCGTGAGCTCGGTACGGAACCCGGGCAGCAACGCGAATCCGCCGTGACGGCCGCGTTCGGCGTACACCGGGACACCCGCCGCGGACAGCGCCTCGATGTCGCGCAGCACAGTCCGCGTCGACACCTCCAGCTCGCGAGCGAGCACGTCCGCCGTCAGCCGGCCCCGCTGACGCAACAGCAGGACCAGCGAGACCAACCGGTCCGCACGCACCCCGGAAGATTACCTGACGGAGGATGTCGTGATTTGCCGGAAAGCTCGCGTGCATGACGATCGAACGAACCGCCATCAGCCCGGTCCCGTGGTCCCTGGAGCTGGGCTTCAACCAGGGCGAACTGGTGTCCGGCCACACCCGAACCCTGTACTGCTCCGGCCAGACCGCGACGAACGCCGACGGCAAACCCGAGCACGACGGCGACCTGCCCGCGCAACTCGCGCTCAGCCTCGACAACCTGGAAGCCGTGCTCACCGAAGCCGGCATGACGCTCGCGAACCTCGTCCGCCTGAACGTCTACACCACAGACGTCGACCAGCTGTTCCCGCACTACGGCGTTCTGGCGTCCCGCCTGGCTGCCGCCGGCGTCGCGCCCGTCACCACCATGCTCGGCGTCACCCGCCTCGCGATCCCCGGCCAACTGGTCGAACTCGAGGCAACCGCCGTCGCCTGACACAATGAAAACGGCTGCTCGCGCCGACAAGGCACGAGCAGCCGTTGACCAGCTCAGAAGTTGATCATGTGCCCTTCGAGGCCGTGGAAGGCCTCCTGGAGGGCCTCGCTCAGCGTCGGGTGGGCGTGCACGTTGCGGGCCAGTTCCTTGGTGGTCAAGTCCCACTTCTGCGCCAGGGTCAGCTCCGGCAGCAGCTCGGTGACCTCGGGGCCGATCAGGTGCGCGCCGAGCAGTTCGCCGTACTTGCTGTCGCTGATCACCTTCACGAAGCCGCTGGCGTCGCCGAGGCCGTGGGCCTTGCCGTTCGCGGTGAACGGGAACTTGGCGACCTTGACCTCGTGGCCGAGCTTCCGCGCCTCTTCCTCGGTGTACCCGAAGCTGGCGATCTGCGGCTGGCAGAACGTCGCCCGCGGGATCATCGCGTAGTCGAGCTCCATGGTCTCGTGACCCGCGATCGTCTCGGCCGCGATCACGCCCATCGCCTCGGCGGCGTGCGCGAGCATCAGCTTCGCGGTGACGTCGCCGATCGCGAAGATGTTCGGCACGTTGGTCCGGCAGAAGCCGTCGATGCCGATCGCGCCGCGCTCGGTGAGCTGGACGCCGATCTTGTCCAGGCCGTAGCCGTCGACGCGCGGCTGGAAGCCGATCGCCTGCAGGACCTTGTCGGCCTCGATGGTCTGCTGGTTGCCGTCCTTGCCGGTGACCGTGACCTTGACCTGCTCGCCGGAGTCGTCGATCGAGTCGACCCGGGTCGAGGTGAGCAGGTCGATGCCGAGCTTCTTGTACGCCCGGGCGAGCTCCTTGGAGACCTCCGGGTCCTCCAGCGGCACGATCCGGTCCAGGAACTCGACGATCGTCACCTTGACGCCGTAGTTCGCCAGCACGTACGCGAACTCGACGCCGATCGCGCCGGCGCCGGCGATCACGATCGAGCCCGGCAGCTCCTCGGTGAGGATCTGCTCCTCGTAGGTCACCACGCGGTCGCTCAGCTGGGTGCCCGGCAGCAGCTTGGTGGTCGCGCCGGTCGCCACGATGCAGGAGCCGAACGTGACGGTCTCCGAGGAGCCGTCGTTCAGCGTCACGTCGAGGGTGTTGGCGTCGGTGAACGAGCCCCAGCCGTCGAACTCGGTGATGTTGTTCTTCTTCATCAGGAAGTGCACGCCCTTGACCCGGCCGTCCGCGACCTTGCGGCTGCGCTGCACCGCGGTCGGGAAGTCGAAGGTCACCTCGCCGCTGATGCCGAAGGTCTTCGCCTCCGTCCGGAAGATGTGCGACAGCTCGGCGTTCCGCAGCAGCGCCTTGGAGGGGATACAGCCCACGTTCAGGCAGACACCGCCCCAGTACTTCTTCTCGATGATGGCGGTCTTGAGCCCGAGCTGGGCGGCGCGGATCGCCGCGACGTACCCGCCGGGACCGGCGCCGAGGACAACAACGTCAAAGTGCGAGGCCATGCAGTGAACTTTAGTGGGTCGGACCAGCCGATCCGACGCCGCGTCGGCAACTGTGGCCCGCCTCATGTCGTCCGAACGGTCACTTTGTGTGCACCAGGGTTCCGTAAGGACCGTACGACGCCTACGCTGGGCACGCGCGTGAGGCGATCTCGCATGGGGGACGGATGGATCTGGGGAAGCGCCGGGGGCTGCGGCTCGCGGCACTCGGCACACTGCTCGCGGCGGTCGCCGTGCCGGCGGCCCATGCCGATCCGTCGCCGTCCGCGACCGAGCCGCCGCCGGCCTCCGTCACCGACGTCAACCGCTCCCTCGAGCAGCTCCAGGCCGAGGCCGCGGCCCTGCAGGCCGACTTCGCCAAGGCCACCATCGCCTACACGAAGGCGCTGAAGGAGGCGCAGGCCGCCGAGGCCGCCGCCAAGAAGGCGGAGTCCAGCGCGACCGTGTCCAAGGGCAAGTCCGACGAGGAGCGCCGGCGCCTCGGGGTGATCACCGCGCAGGCGTACCAGCTCGGCATCCCGACCGTCATGGGCACCGAGTCGATGCTGTGGTCACTCGCCCCGGTCGCCGAGAACCTCCAGGAGATCGCCGACCGGCAGACCGCGATCACGCAGCTGGGCAACACCCAGGTCTCGCAGTACCAGCGGGCGAGGGCCGCCGAGGTCGAGTCGGACCGGCTGAGGGGCGAGGCGACGACGAAGCGCACCGCCGCCAACCAGGCCGCCGCGAAGGCCCAGGAGCTCAGCAACCAGGTGCAGCAGAAAGCGGCCGACGCCGCGGCCGCGATGGCTGACCAGACCGCCGACCTCGACGTCGCTTCCGCGCTCTCGCAGCAGCTCCAGCAGACCCGCAACCAGCAGGCCCTCGCGCGCTGGCGCGCGTATCTCACCGAGCTCGCCGCCACGAAGGTCGCTCCCCCGGCGGCCGCCGTCCTCAAGAATCCGGCCAAGCTGCCGGCCGGCCTGGGCCCGCTGACCCGCCGCGGCGCCGCCATCCCCGGTGTCGCCTCGGTGGCGGTCGGCGGCCGGGCCGTGCGAGTGATGTCGGCCGAGACGATCCGCGCGGTCAACCAGGCCTTCAGCCTGGTCGGCAAGCCGTACGGCGTCGCCGCCACCGGCCCCGACAAGTACGGCTGCCTCGGCGCGGCCCGGGTCGCCTGGCAGCCGTACACGACGCTGCCGAACCTCGTCGGCAAGGTCTATCCGGACTACCAAGCTGTCCCGAACGCGCAGATCCAGCCCGGCGACATCCTCGTCATGGGCAGCAAGTCACTCGGCCTGGTGCACATCGGCATCGCGCTCGACAACGGCGAGATGATCGCCGCCGACGAGGCCAAGGGCGCGGTGGTCGTCACGACCATCCCCGACAACCTGTACGCCGCCCTGCGCCCGACACTCGGCGCACCGGCCAAGCCGCAGGTCGCGCCGGTGGCGACCTCCGAGGCCTACGCGTTCCGCTGCGGCAACACGGCCACCTCGTACGACGTCGGCTCAGGCTCCTGGACTTGGCCGCTGCCGGACGGCACCTACGAGATCGGCACGCCGTTCGGCCAATCGGGAGCGATGTGGTCGACCGGGTTGCACACCGGCCAGGACTTCCCGGCCGCGATCGGTACGACGGTGCGCGCGGTGACGTCGGGCGTCGTCCGCGTCGAGCACCCGGCCTGGGCCGGCAACCTGGTGCGCATCGACCACGGCAACGGCCTCGAGACGCTCTACGCGCATCTGAGTCGCGTCGACGTGACGGACGGTCAGCAGGTCACCGCCGGGCAGCAGATCGGTGCCGTCGGCACCGAAGGCAACTCGACCGGGCCGCACCTGCACTTCGAGGTCCGGCTCGGCGGCGATCCGGTCAACCCGATGCCGTTCCTGGCGACCGGATCCGCCAGCACCGGCTGGGGCGGCTACAGCAACGGCATGATCCCCGCCGGCAAGCTGTGCGCCCTCGCGTCCGGCGGCCACATGCTCCGCTGCGACGCCGCGGCGGCGTACGCGCGACTCGCCGCCGCCTACCGCGCCCAGTTCGGCAAGTCGCTCTGCATCACCGACTCCTACCGCTCGTACGCGTCGCAGGTCAGCCTGTACCAGCGCAAGCCGTCGCTGGCCGCGCTCCCGGGCACCTCCAACCACGGTTGGGGCGTGGCCGTCGACCTGTGCGGCGGGGTCGACAAGTACAACACCACCCAGTACCAGTGGATGAAGTCGCACGCCCCGGCGTACGGCTGGCTGCACCCGGCCTGGGCCGATCAGGGCGGCAACCGCGAGGAGCCGTGGCACTGGGAGTTCGGCAACCCGGCTACTGCCTGATCGCCCGGTAGGCTGGGTGCGTGGCCGAGAAGGAAAGTCCCGACCGCACCGATCACAACATCACGCTCGATGCTGCGGACGACCGGTGGGAGTGGCGGAGGCGGATCCGCGAGAATCCGCGGAAGTTGATGTTCTACCGCATCGGCGTGGGGGTGCTCGGCGGGCTGCTGATCATCGCGGCGCCGCTGACGGGGTGGTTGCCGGGACCGGGTGGGATCCCGCTGTTCATCGCGGGTCTCGCCGTGCTCGCGAGCGAGTTCGAGTGGGCGCAGCGGCTGCTGTACCGGGTCAAGGACTGGGTGAAGGCACTCACCGCCTGGACCGGCAAGCAGCCCGCCTGGCTCAAGGCGCTCGGGACCCTCGCGCTGTTCCTCTGCGTGCTCGTCGCGATCTGGCTCTACCTGGCCGCGCTCGGCGTGCCGGGCTGGCTGCCGGACTCGTGGGAGTCATTCCTCTACAAGCTGCCCCTGCTGCCCTGAGTAGTCGGGCAGTTCGATCAGTTCGCTCATGTTCTGGGCCATCTTGAGCATCTGGTTGAGGAAGAACGGGATGTCCAGGATCCGGTTCCGCGCGGCGATGCCGAACCGGGTCGCCGGCGCCAGGAACGACCCCGCGCGGCTGCCGTCCTGCGTCGTCGACACGGCCTTGCGCAGCGTCGCCTCGTACCGGGCGAAGGCAGTCCGGAAGTCGCCGTGCGCCTGCGCCAACTCCCCCGCCAGCACGTAGGCGCCCACCACCGCCGTACCGGTGCCGAGCGCTCCGAACGTCGCGCCGTACCCCGCATCGCCGAGCAGCACGATCCGCTCCGTCGACCAGCGCTCCACACGCACCCGGCTGATCGAGTCGAAGTACAGCTCCGTTGCCGCCGGCAACGCCTCGAGCAGCTCCGGGACGTGCCAGCCGAGCCCGCCGAACTGCTCCCGCAGGATCGCCTTCTGCTCGTCCAGGTCGCGGCGGTTGTACTGCAATCGCGGCGACTTGAACACGAACAGCGTCTGCGCCAGCGCCGGATCGCGACGGTCTGCGCCGACGCTCGCCAGCTTGCCCGGCACGTTGTACATCAGCGTGTCCCCCGAGATGCCCAGCGTGTTCGGCACCTCCCAGCCGGCCACGTAGTACTCCAGGTGCCGCTCGACGACCTGGTCCGCCGGCCACGCGAGCCGCCGTACGACGGAATGCATCCCGTCGGCGCCGATCACCAGGTCGTACGTCTCCTCGACCCCGCTCTCGAACCGCACCTCCACGCCGCCGGGGTGCTCGCGCAACCAGGCGATCGAGTCGCCGAAGCGGTACGCCGCCTGCGCCCGGCTGTGCTCGTACAACACCCGCGACAGATCCGCGCGCAGCACCTCCAGCTCGCCGCCGGCGAACTCGACCGGCAATCGCATGAGCCGGCGGCCCGACTCGTCGACGAACCGCATCGCGTTCCCGCCGGTCTGCAGCGCCCGCAGGTCGTCGAGCACGCCCATCCGGTCGAGGACCGTCGTGAACACCTCGCCGCGGAAGTCCACCGCATACCCGCCCTGCCGCAGCGCCGGCGCGATCTCGACCACGGTTACCTCGTGGCCCGCGCGCCCCAGCCAGAGCGCCACCGACGGGCCCGCCACGCTCGCACCTGATACCAGAATCTTCATTCCATCTCCTTACTGTGTCCGGTAGACACATTAAAGTGTATGGTAGACACAGTTCAAGCCGAGATGGAAGGACGCCGATGACCGAACTGCTCTGGGGCGGGCCGCCGGCTCGCAGCCGCGGCCCGAAGCCCGCGATCACGCTGGCCGAGATCGCCGCGGCCGGGATCGCGATCGCGGACGCCGAGGGCTTGGACGCGGTCTCCATGCAGCGCATCGCGGGTGAGCTGCCGGTGACGAAGATGGCGCTCTACCGGCACGTCCCCGGGAAGACGGAACTCGTCGCGGTGATGAGCGACATCGCGATGGGTCCCCCGCCCGACCGCGCGGACCTACCGTGGCGCGAGGCCCTGCACGCCTGGGCGCTCGATCTGTACGACGGATTCACCCGGCACCCGTGGCTCCTCCAGTCGACGATCGGCCGCCGGCTGCTCGGGCCCAACGAGCTCCTCTGGATGGAACGCGGCCTGGCCGCGCTCGCCGGCACCGGCCTCACCGGCGGCGAGCAGTTCGACTCGATCCTGGTCGTCACCAGCCACGTCCGCAACATCGCCCAGCAGTCGACGACCTTCCCGGGGCACACCACCGGGCTGACCGAGGAAGAGATGCAGCAGTCGCTCGCCGCGATCCTGACGACCGAGGCCGGCCGCTTCCCACATCTGACCGCCGCGATGCGGACGTCGGCGGGCAGCGAGAACCAGGGCCTCGAGTTCGGTCTGCAGCGGATCCTGGACGGGCTAGACCTTCTCGTCCGCGGCCGGGTAGCTGTGCCTGATGGCGTTGAAACGTTCCCGATAGAGGGTCGCTGATAGCCCGTAGTGGGATTTGAATCGGCGAGCGAAGTAGTTCTGGTCGGGCCAGCCGACGGACTCCCCGATCCGGTTGATCGGCAGATCGGTGTGCAGCAACCGGTCGGCCGCGAGCTCGACGCGGTGCCGCGACAGGTACGCCATCGGCGGGACTCCGGTCACCGACTTGAACAGCCGGACCAGATAGCCGGGGGCCAGATGCAACTCGCCGGAGAGCTCGGCGAGCGTCCAGTGCCGCGCCGGGTCGGCCTCCATCAGCCGCATCGCGTCGAGCACCGCGGGATGCGTGTGCTCACCGCGTTCGTCGGATTCGGCCACCGTCCGGGCGACGCAACTCAGGTACAGCGACAGCCAGCCGATCACCTCGCCGCGGTGCCGGCTGAGCGGCTGGTTGCGGAGCCGGCGCAGTCCGTCGAGGTGCCCGACGGCCTCGGCGAAGGTGCCCGGGTCGAGATGGGTGGCGAGCATCCCGCGACGCTGCGCGGAGAACGGTCCGGTCCACAACAGGTAACCCAGCAAGGGATCTTCGCGCGCCCACGCGAGCTCGCGGCGTACCAGGTCGGCCGAGAAACAGCAGTTGTAGACCTCGAGATCGTCGCACTCGACGTACTCGTGCCAGACCCCCGGCCGCAGCAGGATCGCATCGCCGGCGCGGAGCCGCTGGCGCCCCGCGAGGCTGTGGTGGACGCCTTCACCGCCGGTGACGAGAAGCAGTTCGAAGAAACTGTGCGTGTGCAACGGGTGGGACTTCTCGTGCAGGTGTGTGCCCGCGTGCACGACCGTCCCTTCGACGAAGTGCAGCACGGTTCCGCGGGTCCGCACCGGCTCATCGGCCACGCCTGCCACGAGGTCACGATACGAGCCGAAGTGCAGATCGTGCTAGATCGGGTGCACATCGGGCTAGTGACCGGCGACTGCCGGTCGCAGGATCGGGGAACAAGCGAAACGTCCTCGCCGATCCATCAGCCAACGATCGAGCGTTTTGTCAGAGCACCCAATGAATCGTTTCACTCGGTTGGAGTCTCATGTCGCAACTCGCCGCACCCACCGCCCTCCGCTTCGAGCATCGGTCCGCACCCGTCCTGGGCATCGGCACCGCGAGCCCGAGGATCTCCTGGCAGGTCCCGGCCGCGGACGCCGGCTACGCGCAGACGGCGTACGAGGTCGAGATCACCACCGGCAGCACGCAGGTCTTCACCGTCCAGTCCCCCGACCAGATCCTGGTGCCCTGGCCGGGCGAGGCGCTGGAGTCCCGCCAAGCCGCGCAGGTGCGGGTCCGCGTCCGCGGTACCGAGGACTGGAGCGACTGGAGCGAGCCCGCGACCATCGAGGCCGGGCTGCTCACGCCGGGCGACTGGACCGCCCGGTTCGTCAGCCCGCGGGACAACCCGCACGGCTCCCCCGCGCCGCTGATCGCCGGCTCCGCCGAGCTCCCCGACGGTGTCGTGAAAGCCCGCCTGTACGCCACGTCGTACGGCATCTACATCCCCGAGCTGAACGGGCAGCGGGTCGGCACCGAGGAGCTCGCGCCCGGCTGGACGGCGTACCAGTACCGGCTCCGCTACCAGACGTACGACGTGACCGAGCTTGTCCGACCTGGTGAGAACACGCTCGAATTCCTCCTCGGCAACGCCTGGTACCGCGGCCGAATCGGCTTCCAGGACCAGAAGCAGCTGTACGGCGACCGCCTCGCGGTCCTCGCACAGCTCGAGGTGACCACCGAGGACGGCCAGGTCCACACGGTCGCGAGCGACGGCACCTGGACCTCCCGGGAGAGCAACGTCCTGGCCGACGACCTGTACGACGGCCAGTCCACCGACCTGCGCAAGCAGCCCGGCGAGGCGGCACCCGTCGACGTCCTCGACGCCGACCTCGCGCTGCTCGTCGCACCCGACGGCCCGCCGGTCCGGATCACCGACGTGCTCCCGGCGCTCGAGATCACCACGTCGCCGTCCGGCAAGACGCTCGTCGACTTCGGCCAGAACCTCGTCGGCCGCGTCCGCCTCACGGTCCGCGGTCAGTCCGCGGGCGACGAGATCGTCCTGCGGCACGCCGAGGTGCTGGAGAACGGCGAGCTCGGCGTCCGCCCGCTGCGCACCGCGAAGGCGACCGACACCTACGTCCTGGCCGGACCGGACGAGGTCGTCCTCGACTCGCCGCTGACCTTCCACGGCTTCCGGTACGCCGAGGTCACCGGCGTGACCGATCTCCGCAAGGAGGACCTGGAAGCCGTCGTCATCGGCACCGACCTGCGGCGGACCGGCTGGTTCGAGTCGTCGAACGAGCTGCTCGACAAGTTCCACCAGAACGTGGTGTGGGGCATGCGCGGCAACTTCGTCGACGTGCCGACCGACTGCCCGCAGCGCGACGAGCGGCTCGGCTGGACCGGCGACATCCAGGTCTTCTCCCCCAGCGCCGGCTTCCTGTTCGACACCGCGGGCTTCCTCACCAACTGGCTCGCCGATCTCGCCGCCGAGCAGCAGAAGGACGGCTCGGTGCCTTTCGTCATCCCGGACGTGCTCCGCAACGAGTCACCGGCGACTGCGGCTTGGGGTGACGCGGCAACGATCGTTCCGTGGGTGGTCTACGAGCGCACCGGCGACGCCGGGCTGCTCGCCCGGCAACTGCCGAGCATGCGGGCCTGGGTGGACAAGATGGCCGACCTGGCCGGCCCGGACCTGGTCTGGTCGGGCGGCTTCCAGTTCGGCGACTGGCTCGACCCGACCGCGCCGCCGGAGAACGCGTTCCTGGCCAAGGCCGACCCGGATGTCGTCGCCACCGCGCACCTGGCCCGGTCCGCCGAAGTGTTCGGCAAGGCCGCCGCGGTCGTCGGTCAGACCGACCTCGCCCGCGAGTACACCGACCTTGCCGCGCGCGTCCGGCAGGCCTTCGCGACCGAGTACGCGACCGACGGCGGCCGGGTATTGAGCGACGCGGCAACGACCTACGCGCTGGCCTTGCAGTGGGCGCTGCTGCCGACCGAGAACCAGCGGCAGCGCGCCGGCGAACGGCTCGCCGACCTCGTGCGGACGGCGGGCTTCCGGATCAGTACCGGATTCGTCGGGACGCCGCTGATGGCCGACGCGCTGGCCGATTCCGGACATCCTGACCTGGCGTACCGCCTTCTGCTACAGACAGGCTGCCCCTCTTGGCTGTACGCAGTGACCATGGGAGCCACGACGGTCTGGGAACGCTGGGACAGCATGCTGCCCGACGGCAGCATCAACCCCGGCCAGATGACGTCGTTCAACCACTACGCCCTCGGCGCCGTCGCCGACTGGATGCACCGGCGGGTGGCCGGCCTCGCGGCCGCGGAGCCCGGCTACCGCACGATCGACGTCCGCCCGCTGTTCACCGACCACCTCACGAACGCGTCCGCCAGGCACCTCACGCCGTACGGCGAGGCGTCGGTCGCGTGGACCCGTGCCGACGGGCAGGTGACGCTGAAGGTCACCGTTCCGGTCGGCTCCCGCGCCAAGGTCGACGTACCGGGCCTCGATCCTGTCGAGACCGGGCACGGTACGCACGAGTGGACCCTCGCCGATCCGTACGCCGAGGCACCGCAACTGGCCGCCGACGCGACGATCCGCGACGTCCTGGACCACGAGCCGACCTGGTCCGCGCTCGCGGCCGCCGCCGTCCAGCACGGGATCGTCGCCGACGACGCCGAGCTCGCCGGCCGTCTCGAGCGGTACCTGGACCAGCCGGCCGCCGGCCTGGTCGACGCGATCAGCCCGCGCGGCTTCTCCGCGAGCGCCGAGGCCCTGAAGGCCGAGCTCGACGCCCTGCTCAACCACTAGCCCGACTCACCGACCGCCCCGCTGCCGCGAAGTACATCCCTTGGAGGTCATGATGAGGTTCCGCCCAGGAGCCAGCGGACTCGCACTGCTGGCTGTCTGTTCCCTAACCCTCTCCGCGTGCAGCGCGGGCAGTCTCGGATCCAGCGACGACGCCGGTGGCAGCGGCTCGGTCGAGATCACGTACCTGACCACGAACCAGGATCAGGACATCAAGGAGGCCGAGCAGCTCGCCAAGGACTTCCACGCGAAGAACCCGAACATCACCGTCAAGGTCGACAGCCGGCCGGGCGGCACCGAAGGCGACAACATCGTCAAGACCCGGCTCTCGACCGGCGACATGCCCGAGGTGTTCAACTACAACACCGGGTCGCTGTTCCAGGCGATCGCGCCGCAGAAGAACCTGCTCTCCATCAACGACGAGCCCTACGTCGGGGACCTGGACGAGAACTTCAAGAAGACCGTGACCGCCGACGGCCAGGTGTACGGCGCGCCTGTCGGCGGGTTCATGGGCGGCGCGGTGCTGTACAGCATCCCGGTCTACCAGAAGCTCGGCCTCAAGGTGCCGACGACCTGGGCCGAGTTCATGGCCAACAACGCCAAGATCAAGGCCGGCGACCCCGGCGTCGCACCGGTGATCCAGACGTACGGCGAGACCTGGACGTCGCAGCTGTTCGTGCTCGGCGACTTCCACAACGTCTCCGCGGCCGAGCCGGACTTCGCCGACAAGTACACCAAGAACCAGGCGAAGTACGCGACGTCGCCGGCTGCGATCAAGGGCTTCGAGCACACCCAGGCCGTCCACGACGCCGGCTACGAGAACAAGGATTTCGCCTCCGCGAAGCTGCCGGACGGCCTGAAGATGCTTGCCACCGGCAAGGGCGCGCACTACCCGATCCTGTCCGGCGTGGTCGCGAACATGATCGCCACCTACCCGGACGCCGCGAAGTCGGTCGGCCTGTTCGCGTTGCCTGGTGACGACGCGGGCAAGAACGGCCTGACGCTGTGGACGCCGGGCGGCCTCTACATCCCGAAGACCACGACCGGCGACAAGCTCGACGCGGCCAAGAAGTTCCTCGCCTTCGTCGCCAGCCCGGACGGGTGCAAGTCGCAGTCCGAGGCGGGCGCGCCGACCGGCCCGTACGCCGTGAAGGGCTGCACGCTCGGCGACAACGTGCCGCAGGCGATCAAGGACATGCAGCCGTACCTCGACAAGCCGGGCGGTTCGAGCCTCGCGCTCGAGTTCCTCTCGCCGGTCAAGGGCCCGTCGCTGGAGCAGATCACGGTCGAGGTCGGCTCCGGTATCCGCAAGGCCAAGGACGGCGCGGCCCGGTACGACGAGGACGTCAAGAAGCAGGCGCAGCAGTTGGGCCTGGAGGGCTGGTGAGGTCGGTGGCTGTGTCGATCTCCCAGGAGCACAGCAAGACCGCGACGGTCGCGAAGACCGGTAGCAAGGTGTACCGCCCGTACTCGTTCTGGTTCTACCTGCCCACCGCGGTGATCTACGCCGTGCTGTTCCTGATCCCGACGTTCGCCTCGTTCTACTACAGCCTGACGCGCTGGAGCCTGTTCGAGTCGAAGTTCATCGGGCTGGACAACTTCAAGCTGTTCTTCCAGGAGCCGGCGCTGGTCAAGGGTTTCACCAACACGCTGGTCTTCGCCGTCGTGACGTCGGGATCCAAGGTCGTGCTCGGTCTCCTGCTGGCCGTGCTGCTGACGTCGCAGATCATCGGCCGCGGCTATCTGCGCTCGGTGGTCTTCTTCCCGGTGCTCGTCAGTACCGTCGGCGTCGGCCTGCTGTTCCAGGTGATGATGAATCCCGAACGGGGGATCATCAACGGGGCTCTCGGCGTCATCGGTGTCGACGGGCCCGGGTGGCTCACCGACCCGAAGTGGGCGTTGCTGTCGATCGCCCTGGTGGATGTCTGGAAGGGCGTCGGCCTCGCGACCTTGATCTACATCGCTGGGATCGTGTCGATCCCGCGCGAGTACATGGAGGCCGCCCGGGTCGACGGGGCCGGGGCGTGGGAGTCGTTCCGCCGGATCGTGCTCCCGCTGTGCAAGCCGGCCACGGTCACCGTGATCATCCTGTCCCTGATCGGCGGCCTGCGGTCGTTCGAGCTGATCTGGGCCATGACGCGGGGCGGCCCCGGCTTCACCTCCGACGTCATCTCGTCGGTGATCTACAAGCAGTACCAGGCCGGCTTCTACGGGCTGTCGACGGCCGGCAACGTGATCCTGTTCGTGGTCGTGACCGCGATCGTGCTGCCGCTCAACTGGTTCCTGAACCGCAAGGAGGTGGACATGTGAGCACCGCCGAACTCGTCAACCACCGGCCCGGCCGCAAATGGGCGCTCAGCGTGGTCGCGATCCTGGCCTCGATCGTGGTGTTCATCATCCCGTTCGTGTTCATGCTGCTGACCGCGGTCAAGGACCGCCAGCAGGCCGCGGATCTCGACTTCTCCTGGCCGCATCAGTTCCAGTTCGTGCAGAACTTCGTCGACGTGGTCAAGGCCCGCGACTACATGCTGGTGATCGCGTTCATCAACAGCACCATCCTGACCGTCGTGAGCGTGGCCGGGATGGTGGTGCTGGCCGCGATGGCCGGGTTCGTGCTGCAGCGCCGGGCCAGCAAGTGGAACGGATTCATCAACTTCCTGGTGCTGTCCGGACTCATCATCCCGCCGGCCGTCGTGCCGACGATCTGGGTGCTGCAGAAGCTCGGGCTGTTCCGGACGATGCCGGGCCTGATCATGATCGAGATCGCGTTCGGGCTGTCGTTCTGCATCCTGTTGTTCCGGGCGTTCGTCTCGACGATCCCGCGGGAGCTGGACGAGGCGGCGATCATCGACGGGGCGGGGCCGCTGCGGCTGTTCTTCGGCGTCATCTTCCCGCTGCTCAGATCGGTCATCATCACCGTGGTCGTGGTGCAGTCGGTCAACGTGTTCAACGACTTCGTGAACCCGCTGTACTTCCTGCCCGGTGACAAGAACGCCACCGTCCAGCTCACGCTCTACAACTTCTCCGGTCAGTTCTCCACGCAGTACAACCTGCTGTTCATGGACATCCTGCTGATCACGATCCCGCCGCTGATCATGTTCCTGTTCTTCAACCGGCAGATCGTCGCCGGCATGACCTCGGGAGCGATCAAGGGGTAGCGGGTTTGCGGACGAGGAGGGCGGCCTGGGCGGCGTCCTTCTCGGCCGGCAGGGCCGCGCGGGTCAGGCGGGCGACCTCGACGAACCCGGCGGCGGCGAGCAACTCGGCGACATCGGCGACGTCGTACATGTACACCTCGAGGTCGATGTCGTGCCCGTACGCCTGCTTGAGCTCCCGACTGCCATTGCCGACCTTGAACCCGTGCACCAGGACGCCGCCCGGCCGCAGCACCCGGAACAGCTCCGCGAAAGCCTTCGGGAGCTCCTCGCGCGGCGTGTGAACCAGCGAGTACCAGGCGAGGGTCCCGGCCAGCTCACCGTCCTTCAGGTCCAGGCCGAACAACGACCCGACCTCGAAGCGCAGCTCCGGGTACTCCTTCCGGGCCACCTCGATCATCCCCGGCGTCAGGTCGACACCGAACACGTCCAGCCCCTGACCGGCCAGGTACGTCGTGATGCGCCCGGTGCCGCATCCGAGGTCCCCCACCGGCCCGTCCTCGACCAGCCGGGTGAAGTACTCCAGTGCGCCGATCTCGAACGGATCGTCGCGGTGGTAGTCCTTCAGGATCGCGTGGTAGTCGGCGGCGGCAGCGTTGTAGGACCCTTGGATGTCGTTCACGCGAGGACTCTAGGCAGACCCTCCGACAGTTTCTCGTAGTCCGCGAGCGAGTTGTAGGCATGCGCCGACAGCCGGACGAACTTGCGCTCCTCGAACCCGGTGAAGGTGATCTCGGCCTTCAGCTCGCGCGACACGCGCATCTTCAGCGCCTCGCCGCCGCTCAGGTCGACCGCGGGCGGCAGCTCGACCAGTCGCATCGTCGCCGGCGGGTGCACCACGTCGGCGACGCCGGTCCCGAGCGCCTTCGCGAGGATCTTCGCGCCCTCCTCGACCAGGGCGGTCAGCTGCGGACGACGGGCCGGCCAGTCCAGGTCGGCCAGGACCCGCAGCGACTCCGGCGCCGCGATCCACGGCACGTAGTCGTACGTCCCCTGCATGTCGAACCGCTCCGGCATGCGCTCGTCGTACTCGGACCAGGACACGATCAGCGGCATCGCGGCCGTCCGCCACCGCTCGGCGACGACCAGCCCGGCCGTGGCGCGCGGAGCGGCCGGCCATTTGTGGAAATTGCCCGTCCAGAAGTCGGCGCCCGCGGCGGCCGGTGCATCGATCAGCGCCGGGGCGTGCGCTCCGTCGACCACGATCGGTACGCCGTGCGCGTGGGCGGCCGTGACCAGCGCGTCGATCGGGAACACCTTCGCCGTACCGGAGGTGATCTGGTCGACGATCAGCACCGAGGCGTCGTCCAGCTGGGCCGCGACCAGCGCGACCACGGTCTCATCGTCCGCCTCGAGCGGGATCCCGACCGTTACCACCTCGGCGCCGCGCTCCTTCGCGAACCGCTCGGCGGCGTAGCGCACCGCGCCGTACGCGTGGTCGGTGAGCACGATCCGGCTGCCGGCAGGGATCGGCAGCGTCTGGAGCGCGACGGTGACGCCGGCACTCGCGTTCGGCACCAGGGCGAACCCGGCCGGATCAGTCTCCAGGTACGAGGCGAGCGCGAGCCGGCTGGCCGTCAAGCGGTCGGCAACCGTGCGGAACCAGACCATCGGGTTGGCGTCCATCTCGGTCCGCAGGGCACTCATCACCTCCTGCGTCCGGCGCGGCACGGCGCCGTACGAACCATGGTTGAGGTGCAGGACGCCGGGATCGAGGGTCCACAGGTCGGGGCGGGGGCTGAGTACCGTCACCAGCCAAACGGTACATACTTCTGGACGTGTACCCCTACCTCGACCACGACGGCCCGATCGCGATGGCTCATCGAGGCGGCGCGAAACACCCGGACAACATCGGCTACGAGAACTCGCTGCACGCGTTCCAGCACGCCGTCGACCTCGGGTACAAGTACCTGGAGACCGACCTGCACGCGACCAGCGACGGGGTCGTGGTCGCGTTCCACGACAAGGTCCTGGACCGGGTCACCGACCGCACCGGGGTGATCGCCGAGCTGCCCTGGTCGGAGGTCAGCAAGGCGAGGATCAACGGGCACGAGCCGATCCCCCGCCTGGACGAGCTGCTCGAGCACTTCCCGGACATCCGGTTCAACCTGGACATCAAGGCCGAGGGCGGCCTGGAGCCGGCCGCGAAGGTGCTGCAGGCCGCGAACGCGCTCGACCGGATCTGCGTGTCGTCGTTCTCCCAGTCACGGGTCCGGCGGATCCGCAAACTGCTCGGCCCCCGGCTGTGCACCGGGTACGGCGAGTGGGAGGCGGCGCTGATCCGGTTCCTGCCGTTCGCGCTGCCGTCGCGCGGCGCCTGCCTGCAGATCCCCGAGCGGTACCGCGCCTTCCACGTGCTGACGCCCGGCCTGATCCGGCGCGCGCACTCCCGCGGCAAGCAGGTCCACGTGTGGACGATCGACGACCCGGACACGATGCGCCGGCTGCTCGACGCCGGGGTCGACGGCATCATCACCGACCGCACCGACCTGCTCCGCGACGTACTGCGGGAGCGCGGTCAGTGGAGCTGAAGTGTTATCCGCGGGTACGCCGGATCGTCCCCGGGACCTGACACACTTCCGCGCATGGGAATCCTCTCCGCTCCGGCCGGCGTGGACAAGCGTGAGTACTGGGGCTTCAGCCTGTACGACTGGGCGAACTCCGGCTATGTCACCACGGTCGGCACGGTCCTGTTCGCGCCGTACCTGACCTCGGTCGCCGAGACCGCCGCCTGCGGGTACGTCGGGACCACGGACAAGCCGTGCCACACCAACCTCGACGTGCTCGGCCTCGGGATCTCCCCCGGCTCGCTCGCGTTCTACGTCGTGACGGTGGCCACGCTGGTGTCGGCGCTGTTCCTGCCGGTGGTCGGGGCGATCGCGGACCGGATGACCCGCAAGAAGCTCCTGATGTGCGGCTTCGCCTGGACCGGCGCGCTGGCGGCCGCCAGCATGGTGTTCGTCGGCGGCGGCCGGTGGGGGCTGGGGGCGCTGCTGCTGTTCATCGGCAACCTGTGTCTCGGCTCGTCGCTGGTGGTCTACGACTCGATCCTGATCGACATCGCGCCGCCCGATCAGCGCGACGCGGTCTCCTCCCGGGCCTGGGCCTTCGGGTACGCCGGTGGATTCCTCCTGCTGCTGGTCAACCTCGCCGTGGTGACGGCACACGACGCACTCGGGCTGTCCCAGGGAACGGCTGTGCGGCTCAGCCTTCTCAGTGCCGGGCTGTGGTGGGGTCTGTTCACCTTCTTCCCGTTCGTCCGCCTCCGCGACCGCCCGCCCGTGAGCGTCGTCCCGGTCCGCAGCGCCGGCCTCGTCCGCCAGAGCTTCGGGCAGCTCGCGGCGACGCTGAAGCACCTGCGCTCCTACAAGATGACGATGCTGTTCCTGATCGCGTACCTGTTCTTCAACGACGGGATCCAGACGGTCATCTCGGTGTCGTCGACGTACGGCGAGAAGCAGCTCGGGTTCGAGACGCAGGTGCTGATCGCGACCATCCTGCTCGTCCAGTTCGTCGCGTTCTTCGGCGCGCTCGCCTTCGGCCGGTTCGCCCAGCGGTACGGCGCGCACCGCACGATCGCCGGCGGCCTGGTGGTCTGGATCCTGATCGTGATCGCCGGGTTCCTGCTGCCCGCCCACCAGATCGCGCCGTTCCTGACCATGGGCGTCGCGATCGGGATCGTGCTCGGCGGCACGCAGGCGCTGTCCCGGTCGGCGTTCAGCCAGCTGATCCCGAAGGGCCGCGAGGCGGAGTACTTCTCGCTCTACCAGGCCGGCGAGCGGGGTACGTCGTGGCTGGGCACGCTGGTGTTCGGGCTGGTCCACCAGCTCACCGGCTCGTACCGTCCCGCGATCGTCGCGCTCGGGCTGTTCTTCGTCATCGGCCTCGCGCTGCTGACCCGCGTCGACATGCGCCGCGGCATCGACGAGGCCGGCAACACCCAGCCCGCCGTCGTCTAGGTTGTCGTCCAGGCAGCTGGCTGGGCGGAGGCGCCCGTCCTGGTGAACGGGCGCCTCCGCGTCCTGGGGCTAGGCCGCGTTCGGCCCGACGTCGGCCGCGTTCAGCGGACGACGCACTGGTGTAGCAGTCGAGTACTCGTCGGCGCCCACGTCGTACGGCGCTGTGCGGGTCTGGCCGTCGACGTCGTCGGTGACCTGACTCGAGTGGTCGACGCTGGCGGCGTTCACGGCGGCACTGCCCGCACCGAGCCGGTACACGCCGTCGGAGCCCGCGGTCAGCTTCGGATCGGCCCGGGTGAACCCGGAGGACGGGATGTTGCCGTCGGCCGCCTGACCCCAGAGGATGTTCCCCGACCAGGTCAGGCCGCTGAGGTACGGCATGTCGACCAGGTCGCCGCTGTCGCCGACCATCAGGTTGTCGGAGACCACGCACCCCAGCGGCGGGACGGTGCGCTGGCTCTCGCCGACGAGCGCCTGCCCGTTGTTCCGCAGAGTGTTCAGCGTGATCGTGACCCGGTCCGGCGCATCGTTGCCGCGCCGGGAGTCGGACGGCTCGCCCTCGTAGTGGTCCCGCTCCGTGCCGCTGCCGAGCACCACGCCGGCGCCCGAGATGCCGCTGACGTAGTTGTTCACGATCAGGTGGTCGTTGCCGTAGATCCGGATGCCGTTCGACCCGGACAGCAGGTAGTTGCTCTCGACCCGGTTGTCGTTGCCGTGCCGCAGCACCAGCCCGCCGGCCGACGAGCGGATCGTGTTGTACCGGATCGTGTTGCCGGACGACTTCACCGAGATCGCCTCGGGGTCGCCGTTGCAGCGCTCGAACAGGTTGTACTCGACCGTGGCGTCGGCGGTGCTGAGCGCGCGGCCGCTCACTCCGAGCCGGATCGGCTCCCCGCCGTTGGACCCGCTGAACGTGTGGTCGCGGAAGTAGTTGCGCAGGATGTAGGTGCGCTGCGCCATCGCCTCGGAGCCCGGTCCGTCGATCACCAGGTAGACGCCGAGCGTGGACTTGTCGTGGAAGACGTTGCGGTCGATCTTCGCGTCGTCGCCGCGGACCACGACCCAGTGCTCCGCGGCGGCGGCGAGGCCGAAGTCGTTGCGGGTCAGCCGGATCCGCGGGCAGTCCGCCGGGATCTCCAGCGTCGTGCTCTGCCGGAACGCGAACCCGCTGATCGTGATGTCCGACGATCCCGAGAACACGAAGCTCTGCGCGCCGGTCAGCGTCACACCGCCGCGGCTCTGCGCCACGATCGTGATCGGCGAACCGCTGCTGCCGTGCCGGTTGGTGATCGTGATCGGCGATCCCGACGGTACGGCGTACGAGCCGTTGGCCAGCGTGATCGTGGTGCCGGCGGTGGCGCTGTTGATTGCCTGCTGCAACTCGGCGAGCGACGTCACTGTCGCCTGCTCCCGGGCCAGCGCCGGTTGGGCGCTGACCAGGGAGAGGGCGACGACGCCACTGCCCGCCAAGAAGGTACGACGGTCCATGACGAGTCTCCTAGCTGTTGGGGCGGTACAACTTTCGGTACTCGCTCGGGGTCACCGAACTCACCTGTCGGAAGACCTTCGAGAAATAGGACTGATCCATGCCGACGGCGGCCGCGATCTCCTCCATCGGGCGTGCGGTCGCCACCAGCTCGCGCTGGGCCCACTCGATCCGGGCCCGCTTGATGTACTGCTTCGGCGACAGGCCGAACTCGGTCCGGAAGTGCCGCATGAACGCCGGCAGGTCGTAGCCGAAGTGGGCCGCGAGCTCCTCGACGCTCGGCAGCGTGGCGAGGTTCTCCTGGATGTACTGCACGATCCCGGACTCGCTCGTCTGCCGCTCCGACAGCCTGACCGAGCCGGGCGGCGCGCTGTCGAGGTAGTGCGCGAACAGCGCCGTCAGCGCCGAGCGCAGCCGCAGCGGAGTCGCGAGTCCGGGCGGGTCGCGGTCGGCCGCGCCGACCTGTTCGAACAGCGCCGCGGCCTCGTCGGGTGCCTTGCTCGGCACGATGTACGGCAGCGTCAGCATCTCGCCGATGTCGCGGTCGCCGATCAGCGCGTTGAAGTGCAGCCAGTGTTTGCGGAACACGTTGTCGCTGATCGTCTCGTACGACACCGGCACCTCGGCCGGCAGGTAGACCAGCTCGCCCGGCCGCGGGTACAGCTCCTCGTCACCGACGACGAGGCGCCCTTCACCTTCCAGGATCAGGTACAGCCGCGAGAACGGATCGGGCTGCAGCGGCCGGGACCACTCGCGGTGCACCTTGGTGATCCGGGCGGCGACGACCAGGTCCAGCCGCAGCCGGTCGAGATACGTCCGGATGATCTCCTGCTCTCCTACCGCTGTCTTGGTGGTCATCGGGCGTGCGGTCCCACGTCGGTCGAGGTCAGCGGACGGTACTTCGCATGCCGCGGCGAGTACTCGTCCGCGCCGACGTCTGCTGCCCGTCCTGTCCGGTGGTCCCCGTCCAGATCGGTGGCCACCTCCGGGTACGACCGGGATGCCGCGTCGATCGCGGGGCTGCCGGCCGTGAGCCGCCGTACGCCGTCGGGCCCGGCCGCGAGTAGCGGGTCGGCGCGGGTGAAACCGGCCGCGGGGGCGTTGCCGTCCGCGCCCTGTCCCCAGTGGATGTTGCCTGACCAGGTGATGCCGTCCTGGAACGGCATGTTCACCAACTGCCCGTTGTCTGTCACCAACAGATTGTCCGTCACCGCGCACTCCAGGGGCGGGAGGGTCCGGTGACTCTCACCGGTCACGGCGGAGCCGCAGTCGAGCACCGTGTTCAGCGCGATCCGCACCCGGTCCGGTGCGTCGTTGCCGGTGCGGGACTTCGGCGGCTCGCCCGGGTAGTGGTCCCGGACGTTGCCGCTGCCCAGGACGACGCCGGAGCCGCTGATCCGCTCGAGGTAGTTGTTCACGACCAGGTGGTCGTTGCCGTAGATCCGGATCCCGTTCTGCCCCGACAACAGGTAGTTGCCCTCGACCCGGGTGCCGTTGCCGTGCCGCAGCACGATCCCGCCCAGGCTGTCGCGAATCGTGTTGTGTCGGATCGTGTTGCCCGACGACTTCACCGAGATCGCCTCCGGGTCGCCGTTCGCGCGCTCGAACAGGTTGCGCTCGACCACCGCGCCGGCCGTGGACAGCGCCCGCGGACTGACCCCGAGCCGGATCGGCTCGCCGCCGTTGTCCCCCGGGAACGAGTGGTCGCGGAAGTAGTTGTGGTGGATGCGAACCCCGGCCGCCATCTGGTCGGTGCCGGCGCCCTCGACACCCAGATAGATGCCGAGCGTGGACTTGCTGTGGATCTCGTTGTGGTCGAACTCGGTCTGGTCGCCCCGGAT
>Ga0247821_10000501_pt1 | contig 21703 bp, 25 predicted proteins | sample 13C_Glycerol_Day_FD_192481 | JGI IMG/M metagenome (GOLD analysis project Ga0247821, IMG submission 192481) | Soil microbial communities from agricultural site in Penn Yan, New York, United States - 13C_Glycerol_Day14 | ecosystem: Environmental > Terrestrial > Soil > Agricultural land | place... | reverse complement strand
CTCCGGCCGCCAGGCCAGCATCGGGCTGGGCGCGCGGGTGCAGATCGAAGGCGCGTGGCGCGCGGGCGTGCTGGTCGCCACCCGGCTGAAGCTGCGCGAACCGGCCAACTCCGGCTCGGGCGGCTCGGGCGGCTCCGGCTCCGGCTCCGGCTCCGGCGACCAGGACGACGACTACAGCGCGCGCGGCAACATCGGCGCGTTCCGCTCGGCGTCCGACTTCAAGATCCAGGGCCAGGACATCAATGCCGGCGGCGCGGGCGTGGTGTTCGTGGGCGGCACCGCCGCGAACCTGCGCAACGGCACCCGCGTGTTCGTCACCGGCTCGCGCGTGGTGAACGACCAGCTCATAGCCGAGCGGGTGGAATTCCTCTGAGGGGTCCCGGCCTCAGCGGCCCGGGCGCGTCGGCTCGAAGTCCGGCGGATCCTGCGACTGCTGCAGCGCGGCGTCGCGGATGGCGAACAGGGCCTGCAGGGCCTGCAGGTCCTGCGCGACCTCGTCGTCCACCGGCGCGGCAGCGGCCTGCGGCTTGGCCGGCGTCGCAGCCAGCGGCGTCGGCGCGGTGACCGTCCGGGGCTCCTCGCCGGCGTCGGTGGAGGTGATGCCGGTGAACTGCCAGGAGATGCTCAGCAGCCAGTCCCATGCGCGCGGCTCGAACTTCTCGATCTCCGCCATGAAACTGCTCTGGAACGAGGGGATGTAGGCCAGCAGGCTGCCCTGCCCCTGCCTGACGACCAGCTGCACGTGCATGCCGTGCTTGCCCTTGCGGTTGACCACCGGAAGCATGCGCAGGTCGAGCCAGTCGGAAGGCACGGCGTGGCGGCGCATGGTCTCGCGCAGCGTCACCTGCACCAGCTCGCGGCGCACGTTCAGGCGCGCCTCGGCCTGATCGTCCTCGGAACCACTGTCGCTGTCCTGGAAGCGGGTGGCCGAAGGCGGCCCCGAGTCCGCGCCCTTGGCGTCAGGCCGGAAGATCCTGTTGAGCAAGCCCATGCGCGCGATTATCACGCGCCGCCGGACCTTCGCTACTCGACAAATGCCGTATTCAGCCGCGCGCCGATGGTGAAGCCACCCGTGCAGGGATCGCAGCGGACCACCGTGGCCCGGCAGCGCAGTGGAAAGTTGTGCCCGTCCAACAGGTACTCGACCGTGAGATCGATCTCCTCGCCCACCACGTACGGCTGTCGCGAAGTGAACGACAGGCCGCTGACGCTGAGGTCGCGCGTGACGCCGCCCTCGCCCGTGCCCACCGTCAGCGGCAGTTCCATCTCGAAGCGCTCGGCGCCGCGTTTCTCCTGGCGCCGCCGCAGCGGCACCACCACCCTGGGTTCGACCATCGCCATCCTTGTTCTCCCTTGGCCTGGGCCTTCAGCCCGTGCCGCCTTCCTGCGGCACGAGATCCTGGAACAGCGGCTCGGCCAGGCGCACGGCGATGTTGTAGTTGTCGCCGTGGCGCTCGACCCGCACCACCTCGCCGACGCAGTCGAGGCTGAACTCGCGCCCCTCGGCGCGGTACTGCAGCATCAGCGAGACCTGGGCGCCCAGCGGGGGAGCGGCGGTGGACTCCAGCAGTACGCCCGTGGCGCTGATGTCGTGCGAGGAACATTCCTCGCCCTCCATCGTGATGGGCAGCGCCAGGCCGAACCGTTCGGCCGATCGCTGTCGCAGCTGTGCGTCCTGCATTTCCTCGTCTCCCGTGCGCCTTGATGCGCCTTCGTGGCGCGAGGGTAGGCGGCGAGCGACCCCCGAGCGTGTAGGAGCCGTTCGTAACAGGCTGTCGGGAATCGCAACGCGACTGCGGCTCGCGCTACAGGGTGCGTCGCTGGATGGGGTAAGCCGGATCGGTATAGCCCGGTGTCGACGGATGGCCCGGCGGCACCAGCCCATCGATCAGCGCCTCGTCCTCGGCCGTGACCTCGACCTTGAGCGCGGGGGCGTAGGCCTGCCACTGCTCCAGCGTGCGCGGGCCGGCGATCACGGACGACACCGCGCGATGCCTGAGCACCCACGCGGTGGCGAACTGCGCGAGGGTGATGCCGCGCGAAGCCACGTGCGCCTGCAGCTGCTGGGCGATGCGCAGCGACTCGTCGCGGAACTCGGTCTGGTGCATGCGCTTGTCGCCGCGGCCGGCCCGGCTGTCGGCCGCGGGCGCCTGGCCCGGCGCGTACTTGCCGGAGAGCACGCCGCGGGCGATCGGGCTGTAGGGCACCACGCCCAGGCCGTAGTTCGCGCAGGCCGGCAGGATCTCGACCTCGGGCATGCGGTTGAGCAGGTTGTAGTAGGGCTGGCAGACCGACGGCCCCGGCATGTTCAGTTCCCGCGCCAGGCGCACGGCCTCGGCGATGCGCCAGCCGCGGAAGTTGGACAGGCCCCAGTAGCGCAGCTTGCCGTCGCGGATCATGGTGTCGATCGCGCGAAGCGCTTCTTCCAGCCCTTGCTCCTCGTAGTCGCGGTGCAGGTAGAGGATGTCGATGCGGTCGGTGCGCAGGCGCTTCAGGCTCGCTTCCACTTCACGCAGCATCCAGAAGCGCGAGTAGCCCAGCTCGTTCTGGCCTTCGCCCATCCTGTTGCCGAGCTTGCTGGCCAGGACCCAGTCGTCCCGGGTGCCGGCGAGCAGCTCGCCCAGCATCGATTCCGATCCGCCCTTGCTGTACACGTCGGCCGTATCGATGAAGTTCACGCCCTGCTCGCGGGCATCGGCCAGGATGGCGCCGGCCTCGCGCGCATCGGTCTGGTCGGCGAACATCATGGTGCCCAGGCACAGGGCGGAGACGCGCAGAGGACTGCGGCCGAGGTGGCGGTAGATCATGGGGCGCAGCTTACCCCGCGCCGCGACGGGCCGCTTCAGGCCGGCGAATGGGCCGCCATCTGCGCCCGCGCCCAGCGCGCGATGTCCTCGGCGCGCGTCAAGGCGCCCGGCTGCCGCGCCACCTCGCGGCCGCCCATGAACAGCGCCAGCGTCGGGATGCTGCGGATGTTCAGCCGCGCGGACAGCGCCTGCGCCTGCTCGGTGTCGACCTTGGCGACCCGCACGTGCGGCTCGAGCAGCCGCGCGGCCTGCTCATAGGCCGGCGCCATCGCGCGGCAGGGCCCGCACCACGCGGCCCAGAAGTCGACCAGCACCGGCACTCCGCTGCGCGTGACCTGGCGCTCGAAACCGGCCTCGTCCAGCGCGACCGGCCTGCCTTCGAACAGCGCCTGCTTGCACTTGCCGCAAGTGGGCGCACTGCCCAGCTGGACGGGCTGCACCCGGTTGGTGGTGCCGCAGGAGGGACAGACGACGTGAACGGGCTCGGTCATGGTGAAGGACAGATAGGGGCGCGCCGCGCGGAACGCAAGCCTCAGGGCTCGTCGGCCGCCGCGATCAGGCCCTGCTCGCGCTTCGCCGCGGCTTCCAGTACGCGAGCCTGCGCTTCGATCAGCGCCGCCTCCTTCGCGCCTTCGCGCGCGTTGCGGATGTGCGCGTGGGTCGCGGCGGGCAATCGCGACGCATCGCGGCCGTCCCACGCGTCGCGGCCGCGGCTGGAGAGGTTGTAGTAGATCGAGATGCCTTCGCGCAGCCGCGCCGCGCGCTCCTTCTGGCCGAGGCGCAGCCTGGCGATGCGCGCGGCGCTCCACGCGGCCGCCTCGCGCATGTGCTGGGCGGCCGCGTGCACGGCCTCCACCGCATCGTTGGGATCGCGCACGCCCAGCGCCGCGGCGGTGGCGGGCTCGAACTGCGCGATGCCCAGGTTGGGCGTGCCGTCGCGGCTGGCGCCGTCGCGCGGCGTCCAGGACGATTCGGCGGCGATGAGGCCGTACACGTCCTCGAACCCGAGCCCGAGCTCATGCAGCCGCGCGCGCTGCGCCGCCGACTTGGCCAGCAGGAGGCGCGAAGCGGGATCGACGGTGAACAGCACCTCGCGGCCGAAGCGTGCGGGCACCCAGCGGACCTGCGCGCGCAACTCGCGGTAGTACGCCTCGATGACGGAACGCTCGTCCGGCTCCGGCATCGCCGGGGCCGCCGGCAGCTCGACCGCGACCTCGACGGGGGGCAGCGGCTTGCTGTAGCGCACGGGCACCACCGGCTTGCGCGGCCACCACCCCTGCCAGCTGACCAGCGCGGCCGCCTCGAGGGCCACCACCAGCGCGCCGCCGGTGACGAACATCAGGGGAAGGGTCGGCTTGGGCCTCATGTCGGCCGACATCAAATCATCGGGCGCGAACGCGTTGGGACCACTGCCTCGCGCCTGTTTCAACTTGGCCGCCGAATGCGTGAGGTACGTTGCATGAGCAGGGCCTCTGGCTCGTCCGCACCATGCAATGGCCCCTTCGGATCAGCCATCGAAACAGCTTGTCATCGGCTGAGTTCTCACGGAGCAGTTCTCCTACAAGCACATGCTCCAAAACGGAAAGCGGCACGGCATGGGAGAACGGACCATCCGTTGCGACGTGTGTCGATCGCGTCATCAACGCAACTCTGGAGGTTCAAATGTTTATGGGAGCAACCAAAACCCGAGTCGTCGTGACGGCTGCCATCGCCGCCATGTGGCTCACCGCTTGTGGAGGAGGCGGCGGCGACGACGTCGCGCAGGCCCCCTCGCCCGCGCCCGCTCCGCCGGCCGGCGGCACTCCCGCCCCCGCGCCTTCCGCGCCGCTGGGCGCCAGCTTCACCGCCACCAACGCGCCTTCGGATGTGTGGCACTCGCTGTCGTCGAGCACGGACGGCTCGGTGATGGTCGCGGGCCAGGCCGACCTCCGGGCCGCGCCGGCGACCAGCCCCCTGTTCGTCTCGACGGATGGCGGCGTCACCTTCACCGCGAGCACGACCGCGCCCTCCGGCATCTGGATCGCGTCCGACGTTTCGGGCGACGGCAGCCGCATCGTGGCCGTCCAGTTCCAGGCCAACGGCATGTACCTGTCGTCGGATCGCGGCGCGACCTTCACCCAGGTCACGCTGCCGGCCGGCGTGGCGAACAACGCGCAGTTCGAGGGCGTGACGCTGTCGGAGGACGGCACCCGCGTCGCCGCCGTCATCATGGGCGGCTCGATCATCGTCGGCACCATCGCCCCCAGCGGCGTGGTCACCTGGGCCACCCCGACCGGCCTGCCCGCCACCGCCAACTGGCGCTCGATCGACAGCTCGGCCAATGGCCAGGTGATGGTCGCCGTGGGCCAGGATCCGGTCGCCTTCATCTCCACCAACGGCGGCCTCGCCTGGACGGCGCTGACGACGGCGGCCCAGGACTGGTACCGCGTCAAGGTGTCCGCCGACGGCCAGACCATCGCGATGGCGGCCAACAGCTTCGGCGCGGGCAACGTCTCCGGCGACGGCATCTACGTCTCCAAGAACCGCGGAGCGAGCTTCACCCGCACCGGCGTGGCCGGTGACTACTCCGGCATCGCGATGTCGGCCGACGGTGGCGTGATCGCCGCGACCGTGTCGAACGACAACACGGGTGCCGGCACGGGCTCCGTCCAGCTGTCCAGGGACGGTGGCACGTCGTTTGCCGCACTGCCGGTGTCGGTGGGCGGCGTGACCTCGACCGAGACGCAGTGGCGCTCGGTGACCATGTCCGGCGACGCCAGCCGCATGGCGGTGGCCGCGGGCCGGTTCGACACGAACGCCGCGGGCCAGATCTTCCTGACGACGGGAAGCCGTCCGTAAACGCACAACGCTGTCGCTCCCAGGGAGGGAGTCAAGAAGCCGGGCCGAAAGGTCCGGCTTTTTTTTTGCGCTCGTGGCTCGGCAATAGCCCCTTCGGGCTCGGCGATCCGCCGACACGGCCGAGCTGGCCGCTCCTACGCGCAATGGCTCAGATAGCGCACGCGCCGCCCTGCTCGGCCGTCGAAGAATCCCCGGCGAGGCGAGACGCCTTCAGGAGTGGAAGAACAGATGACGAAGAAGAGCACGGCGGCCCTGTCCGCGCTGGCGGTGTTGTGGTTGAGCGCCTGCGGGGGCGGCGGTGGTGGGGCCGATCCGGCGCCCGCGCCCGGAAGCGCGCAGGTCGCCTCGGGCGGCGGCGCCCAGGCCGGCGGCGCGCCGGAACCCGAAGCACAACCCGGCTCGTCGGCGCCGGCGCCCTCGCCGGCCGTTCCCGCCGATTGCGCGGCGCCCAACAGCGGCAACGTGACGGGCGCCTCGCTGCAGGCGGCCGCCAACGGCGTCTACACCGTCACCTCGCCGAGCAACGCGGTGATCACCCTGCCCGCCAACGACTGCCTGCAGGCCGGCGACCGCGTGCGCGTCAGCGGCCAGGGCGCGGCCGGCTGGCGCCTGGCGCAGAACGCGCTGCAGTGGGTCGACACCGTCGGGCTGCCCGGCAACGTCACGCCCGGCACCGTGTGGACGCCGCGCACCGTCGACGCGTCGGCGCCCAACCAGAACTGGTACGCGACCGCCTCCTCGTCCAGCGGCAACCGCATCGCCGCGGTGGCCAACCCGGGCCAGATCTACGTCTCGCAGGACGGCGGCGCCACCTGGTCGCGCAGCAGCGCGCCGCGCGCCAACTGGACCTGGATCACGATGAGCGAGGACGGCAGCCGCCTGGCCGCGGTCGCCACCAACCTGGCCATCCACGTCTCCGACGACTACGGCCAGACCTGGACCGCGACGAACAGCGCAGCCATCGGCTGGACCGGCGTGCATCTGTCCGAGGACGGCCGCCGCATCGTGGCCACCGCGATCGACCGCGGAATCTACCGCTCACTCGACGGCGGCGGCACCTTCACCGTGGTGCCGGGCACCGCGGGCGGCGACTGGCGCGCGGTCTCGGGCTCGCGCGACGGCCAGCGCCTGGTGGCCACGGCTTCGTTCTACGCGAGCGCGCCGGCATTGCAGGGCACGCACGTCTCCACCGACGGCGGCGCGACCTGGACGCGGCGCACGGGCGACGGCAACTGGGCGTTCGCCTCCTCGAGCGCGGACGGCCGGCGCATGGCGGCGATCGACAACGGCGGCCATCCGTGGATCAGCGACGACGGCGGCGCCAACTGGACGATCCGCTTCAGCTACAGCAACTGGTCGGGCCTGGCGGTGTCGGGCAACGGCCAGGTGGTCAGCGCGCTCGAGCCGCGCGACGACACCCGCAACTACACCGGCTACACGTTCGTCAGCCCCGACGGCGGCCGCGACACCTGGAACTGGTACGGCGAGAACCGCTGGTACCGGGCCACCAGCCTCTCGTTCGACGGCAACTGGATGGTGGTGGGCGACACCGGCCCGAACGGTTCAGGCGGCCTGCTCTACACCTCGCAGGGCAACCGCACCGCGGCGGGAACGCTGGGCTCCATCGCCGGCGGCCAGGGCCAGGTGCTCGAGCTTACGTACCAAGGTAACGGCCGGTTCACGGTCAGCCACCACTCAGGCGGCACGTTCACGATCCGATAGCTGTCACGCAACGGAAATCAGGGAAGAAGAATCGACGATCAGGGAAAGCGAAAGGGAGTTTCAGCCGGGCCACGTGCCCGGCTTTTTTCTTTGCGCTACTGGAAGATCTTGATCAGCCGGTCCACCACGTCGTTGACCATCTTCTCCAGCGGAGCGCGCTCGGGCTCCCTGGGCTTGGGCCGCGGCCTCGGGATCTCCCACTCCGCGCGCGTGTCCACCCACTTGTTGCGCACCGATTGCGAGAACCAGTCGCCCACGATCGGCAACGCGCTGCGCGCGCCCGGGCCCCACGCATCGGGCATGGTGATCGAGGGATCGTTGAAGCCGACCCACGCGCCCGCCACCAGGTGCGGATGCATCAGGATGAACCAGCCGTCGGCGTTGTCCTGCGTCGTGCCGGTCTTGCCGGCGACGTCGGCCTGGATGCCGTAGCGCGTGCGGATGGCCGCGCCCGTGCCCTCGTCCACCACGCCGCGCAGCGTGTCCACCAGCATCAGCGCCTTGGCCTTGGGCATGGCCTCGGACGAGCGCGGCGGCACGAAACCTTCCAGCACCTTGCCTTCCGAGTCCTCGATGCGCAGCACCAGCAGCGGCTCGACCCAGCGGCCGTTGTTGGCGATGGTGCCGTAGGCCGAGACCATCTCGCGCAGCGTCACCGGGCTGGTGCCCAGGGCGAGCGAAGGCACGGGTTCGAGACGGCTTTCGCGCACGCCCATCGCCTGCGCCAGCTTGGCGACCTTCTGCGGTCCGACGCGGTCCATCAGCTGCGCGGTGATCGAGTTGCGCGAGAAGACGAGTCCGGCGCGCAGCGTCCACGGGCTGTTGGTGGGCGGCGTGTCGTCGCGCGGTTTCCAGACCTCGCCGTGCTCGCCGCGCAGCGCCACGGGCTGGTCGATGATGGTGTCGCCGGGATTCATGCCGTCGATGAAGGCCTGCCCGTAGACGAACGGCTTGAACGTGGACCCCGGCTGGCGCCGCGCCTGGCTCACGTGGTCGAACTGGTCCACGGCGAAATCGCTGCTGCCCACCCAGGCCAGCACGTGGCCGGTGCGCGGGTCCTGCGCCAGAAAGCCGGCCTGCAGCAGGGCCCGGTCCTGCCCCGCCTTGCGCCGCTTGTCCGCCAGCGGCTGCAGCTGGTTCAGCTGGCGCGCGACGGCCTCGTTGGCGGCGCGCTGCAGCCGGGTGTGGAGAGTCGTGCGGATCACCAGCCCGTCGGAGTAGATGTCGTAGCCGTTGCGGTCGGCCCAGGCGATCAGCCACTTGCGCACGTGCTGCGCCACGTGCGGCGCGAGGCCCAGCGGCTCGGGCTGGCGTTCGAAGTCGATCTTCAGCGGCCGCTTGGCCAGCTCGGTGGCGCGCTCGGCGGGCAGCGCGCCGTTCTTGGCCATCTGCGACAGCACGACGTTGCGCCGGTCGCGCGCGCGCTCCGGGTTGAGCACCGGGTTGTAGTAGCTCGTGCCCTTGAGCATGCCGATGAGCGTGGCGCTCTCCAGCAGGTCCAGCTCGCTCGCGGACTTGTCGAAGTAGGTGCGCGCGGCCATCTCGATGCCGAACGCGTTGTAGAGGAACGGCACCGTGTTCAGGTACGTCTCCAGGATCTCCTTCTTGCTGTAGACCGCCTCGATCTTCAGCGCCGTGATCGCCTCCTTCACCTTGCGCTGGATGCTCACCGAGCGGCCGATCTCCTCGGGGTACAGGTTGCGCGCGAGCTGCTGCGTGAGCGTCGAGCCGCCCTGCCGGCGTCCCTGCAGCGTGTGCCACGCGCTGGACGCGGTGCGGTACCAGTCGATGCCGTGGTGCGACCAGAAGCGGTGGTCCTCGGTGGCGATCAGCGCCGCCACGACGCCGGGTGCGACCTTGTCCAGCGGCACCCATTCGCGGTGCACGCGCTTGTAGCTGGCCAGCACCACGTTGTCGGCCGAGACCAGCAGCGCGGGCTTTTCGAGCTTGGCCTTGCGCAGGTTGTCGATGCTCGGCGTGAAGGGCAGCAGCACCAGCAGGTAGAGCAGCACCAGCGCCGGCGGCAGCGCGAGCAGGCGCCAGGGATGGCGGCGCGCAAGGTCGCGCAGGCGGGCCCAAAGTGCCCGCGTCGCGTCAAGCAGGCGCGCCATGGCTGGGTTCATCGGCATGGAATCTAGTGTCCTCTCTCGTGATGTTTCGTGGGTGGCGGGCAGGCCTGGCTTGGCGGTTCCGTCCGACACGCATCCGTGCGCACGGCCACCAGAATCGCCGGACCACCACAACAACCCGAAGAACCATGGCGCTCCAAGATCCCCGCGCCGGCCAGGGTGCCGGCGAGAACGTCCTGCCTGCCAGTCCGCTGACCTCCGGGCCGCTGCGGGACCGCCTCGAGTTCCTGCGCGGGTTCCTGCGCCATCCGGCCCAGGTGGGTTCGGTGGTGCCCAGCTCGCACCGGCTGGAGCAGCGCCTGGTGCGCAGCGCGGCGATCGCGCAGGCGCGCACCGTGGTCGAGCTGGGTCCGGGCACGGGCGGCACCACCGCCGCCCTGCTGCAGGCGATGGCGCCTTCGGCACGGCTGCTGGCGGTCGAGCTCGATCCGACCTTCCACCAGCATCTGCAGCAGCAATTGCGCGACTCGCGCCTGCTGCTCGAACTGGCCAGCGCGGAACGCCTGGGCGACCTCTTGGCCGCGCGGCGGCTGACGGCGCCCGACGCCATCGTCTCGGGCATCCCGTTCTCGACGATGCCGGCGGAGGTGTCCGACCGCATCGCCGCGCTGATCGCGCAGGTGCTGCGGCCGGGCGGCCGCTTCGTCGCCTACCAGGTGCGCGCCCATGTCGCCGACTTCGTCAAGCCCTACCTGGGCGAGCCGCAGAAGCGATGGGAGGTGGTGAACATCCCGCCCGTTCGGGTGTTCACCTGGGTCAAGCCGGGCGTTCCTTCGCAACCGAACGCCTGACGGGCTGGCCGAAGAACTGGGGATAGTGGCGCTGCACCAGCGCGCCCTGCTGATCCCACGCGATGCACCGGCCCAGGTGGTAGGGCGGCTCGGTGTTCTGCCCCGGCAGCACGCCGGCATCGCGCCGCTCGCGCTCGCGCCAGGGGAACACCGTCTGGTAGGCCGCGGTGGCCATGTTGAACAGCAACTCGCGCAGGTGGGTGCAACCGCGCACGCCGCCCAACGCCTTCTCGATCGCCTGGCGCCAGCCCGGGCCCAGGCGCACGCCCACCATCTGCTGCATCGGGTCGCGGCCCTGCTGGCATTCGCCGTAGGGCGTGCTGTCCATGGAAGTGGCGACGGCGCGGATCACCATGTCCTCGTCGACCGTGAGGCGGATGGCCATGTGGTGGATCGGCTCGCCGGCCGGCATGTCGCGGCCGTCCGAATGCTGGAAGCCGTACGTCTTGACGTCGGAAAGTTCGCCTTCGATGTCCCAGAGGCCGTCTTCGCGCAGGAAGCCGCGGTAAGTGACGGCTCGGGTGTGCAGATGCCGCCGTCCGGCGGGCTCGGGAAGGGGCATGCTCAGGCGGCCAGCTTGGCGATCGCTTCGCGCTTGCCCATCTTGCGCAGGCTCGAGATGGCTTCGAGCTGGCGCGCGCGCGGACGCGTCTTGCCGCTTTCCCACTTGTAGACCGACAACGCCGACACACCGAGGATCTTGGCGACCGAAGCAGCCGACAGACCCAGGCGCTTGCGTTGCGCCGCGAGGCCCTTTGCGGAGAAACGCAGCTGCGGCCCTTCGTCGTCTTCCGCCTGCACCGGCGCGGCGCTGCGACCGCCGCCGCGGCCCTGCCGGCGCATCTGCTGCTCCAGCGTCTGCAGGCGCCGCTTCAGTTGGGCGATCTGGCCGCGGTATTGCGCGACGGTCTTCTTCAGTTGCTGCAGTTCGCCTTTCTGCTCCTTGCGCGCGATCCGGGCGATTTCCTGCTTCAGGACGGTGCCGATGTTGGGCATGTTCGTTTCTATACCTCGGTTGACCCCAGCGGCCCGGTTCGTGCGCCGGGTTTCGCCGCGGGTCTGATGCGCTCCCACGGGCCGCATCTTAGCCGCAGGGTCGTAACCGGAAGTTTGCAGCACCTCCACCTGCGGGAGGCGCCTTTCGATACACCGAGTGGAAGAAGCGCGTTTATCAGCTCACGCGCTGCACGGCCTGGCCGTGCGTGCGGGCGTCGAAATAGCCCTGGTGCAGGTGGCGCATGAAGCGGCTGGTCCAGCCGTCGACGGGATAGAAGGCGGCGGCGGCGGGAGATCGCACGGAGATGGTGCCGTCGGGCAGCACCGCGGCCGAAAAACCCCAGGGATCGCGGCCCTGCACCACCACCAGCTGGCGCAGCAGCTGCGTCTCGATGGGCGAGGGTTGGCGGGGAAATATCGAGAGCGCACGCTGTGTCGACTGCATGTTCGCCTCCGTCGCGTTGGGGCGGCCATCTTAGGCGGCGACGCGGCAGTCGTCCAACATTTCGAGAGGCTTTCCGGGAGCGCCGGGTTCACTGCGCCCGCCGCGCGGCCGCCGCCACCACAGCAGCGCGGCCGCGGCGATGCCCATCGCCGCCACCGCGGGCAGCAGCCAGCCCTGCCAGCTCGACAATGAGGCGACGATGTCCTGCCAGCGTCCGCCCACGTAACGCACCGCCCAGACCAGCAGCGGCAGCTCGACCGCGGCGGCGGCGCCGTCGAAGATGAACAGGTGCCGGTAGCGGATCCGCATCGATCCCGCCGCGAACAGCATGGCGGTGCGCAGCCCCGGCATGAACCGCACCAGGAAGATGAAGCCCGGCCCCCAGCGCTGCATGTGCCGCTCCATCGCGTGCAGGCGCGCGGCGGGCAGCGCGCGGGCGGCGATGCGGTGCCGCAGCAGCCGGGTGCCGAAGCGGCGTCCCCAGTGGAAGATCAGTGCGTCGGCGCACAGAACGCCGCACCAGGCCACGGCGACCAGCGGCACCGGCTCCATCACCCCGCGCAGCGTGAGCGCGGCGGCCACCAGCAGCAGGATGTCCTCGTTCACCGGCAGCCCGAAACCGCTGCCCAGCAGCAGGCCGAACAGCAGCAGGTAGGCCGGCCAGCCCTGCAGTGCCTGCAGCATCGCCAGCATCGATTCCATGAAGCTCATGGCGCGGTCGTGCTTGTGCTCGTCATCCGCGCCGATTCTGCGCGCTTGCCTTACAAGGCCAAAGGCTGGGCTTGGTTAGCGTGGCGGCATGAGTTCCTGGTGGTGGATCGTCCTCCTCGCGGCCGCGGTGGTCGTGCTGGCGCTCGTGCTCTGGTCCGCGCGGAGGCACCGCAGCCCGAAGCTGCAGCTCGAATGCGACGCGCCGATCGACAAGCTGCTGCCCTCGCTGGCCGGCCTGTCGCTGGGGACGCTGATCGAAGGCAACGACGTCGAGCTGCTGGGCAACGGCCACTACTTCGACGTCCTGATCGACCGCATCGGGCAGGCGCGCAAGACCGTGCACTTCGAGACCTTCCTGTGGAAGCCGGGCGAGCTCGGTCGACGGGTCGCGAGCGCGCTGGCCGAACGCGCGCGCGCCGGCGTGAAGGTGCGCGTGCTGTTGGATTACACGGGCAGCCGCCGCATCTCGGACGACGAGCGGCAGCTGATGGAGCATGCCGGCGTGCATTTCGTGTTCTTCCACCGCCGCTCCATCTACAACCTGGGCGTGCTCACCGACCGCGACCACCGCAAGATCGTGGTGCTGGACGGCGTCGAGGCCTTCGTCGGCGGCCATTGCGTCACCGACGACTGGCTGGGCGATGCCGAGGACCACGTGCACTTCGCCGACCTGAGCCTGCACCTGCGCGGGCCGATCGTGCACACCATCCAGTCGGCCTTCAGCGAGAACTGGGCCGGCGAGACCGGCGAGCTGTTCGTCGGCGATGACGTCTTCCCCACGCTGGAGCGGGCGGGCGAGGTGACCATCCACGCGGCCTTCGTGAAGCCGGAGAACTCGGCGCCGGCGGTGAAGATCCTGCACCACGCGGTGCTGTGCATGGCGCGCGAGCGCATCTGGATCCAGAACCCCTACTTCCTGCCCGAGCCGGAGGCGATCGACGCGCTCGGCCGCGCGGTCAAGCGCGGCGTGGATGTGCGCGTACTCATGCCCTCCCCGCACGGCACCGACAACCCGCTGGTGCAGCACGCGAGCCACCGCAACTTCGAGAAGCTGCTGCGCTGCGGCGTGCGCCTGTTCGAATACCCGCACACGCTGCTGCACCAGAAGGCGCTGACGGTGGACGGCAAGTGGTGCGCCGTGGGCTCCACCAACTTCGACGACCGCTCCTTCGACACCAACGACGAGATCACGCTGGGGCTGCTGGATGCGAAGCTGGCCCGCGAGCTGGACTCGATCTTCGAGCGTTACGTCGCGCGCGCCGAGGAGGTCCACCTGGACGACTGGAGCAAACGCGGCCTCCGTCACCGGCTGCTGGACAACGCGGTGTACCTGGTCAACGAAGTCCTTTGAGCCGCCCTCAAGCCGCGCGCCGCAGCAGCGGCCGCATCATCCACAACCCCGCCAGCGGCCCCAGCGCCAGCCAGGGCAGCACGCGACCGAGCGGCCAGGCGTGCGAGGCGGCGACGAAGAGCTCGATGCTGACCACCGAGATCGCGAAGCCGATGCAGTTGGTGAAGGTGAGCACGCTGCCGACCACGGCGGGTGGCGCGTTCTGGCCGGTGAGCGCCGAGAACTGCGGCGAGTCGCCCGAGACGGTGGCGCCCCAGAGCAGCAGCCACGCGACGAACACCGGCAGGGGCGCCGCCAGCATCAGCGGCGCGAGCAGGCAGCACAGCGCGCTGGTGGCGAGCTGGGCCTGCGCGACCCACGCGCTGCCGAAGCGGCGCACCGCCATGCCGCCGGCGACGCAGCCGACGAAGCCGGCGCCGATCGCGCAGAACGACAGCGCGCTCACGGCGCCCGTGCCGGCGAAGCGCGTGGCCACGATGGCGGGCACCAGCACGATCATCGCGTACAGCTCCCACATGTGGCCGAAGTAGCCGAACACCGAGGCGCGCAGGCGCCGGTCGCTCCAGATCGAGCCCAGCGCGCGCGGCGTGATGCGCGTGCCGGGCGCGAGCGGCCGGTCGGGCACCAGCCACGCGGTGGCTATGCCGCCCATCGCCGCGAGCGCGGACACGGCCAGGACCACGGATTGCCAGGGCACCTGTCCCTCCGCGCCCAGCGAAGCCAGCGCGCGCAGTCCGTGCGGCAACGCCGTGCCCAGCACCAGCGCGCCGACCAGCACGCCCAGCACCGCGCCCAGGCGCTGGCGGAACCAGGCCGCCGAGATCTTCATGCCGACCGGATAGATGCCCGCCAGCAGGAAGCCGACCACGAACCGCAGCGCGATCAGCAGCGGCAGGTTGCCGTCGGCCAGCAGCATGGCCGCGTTGACCACGGCGCCCAGCAGCGAGCAGGCCAGGAACACGCGCGTGGGCGGCAGGCGATCGGCCAGCATCGCCAGCGCGAACACGAGCGTTCCGGCCACGAACCCGAGCTGCACCGCCGACGACAGCGTGCCCACCGCCGCGGCCGGCAGTCCCCAGGCGCGCTGCAGGTCGGGCATGACCGCGTTCACCGCGAACCACAGCGAGGTGCCCGCGAACTGCGCGAGCACGATCACCGGCAGGATGCGGCGCGGCGGCTCGGCTTCGGCGGCCTGCGCGTTCAGCCGGGTCGAGGCCGCGGCCATTCAGGGCTGCAGGTTGGCCAGCACGCGCAGCGGGCCCTGCGCGCCGGGCTCGACCACCACGCCCTCGGCCGAGGTCGCGCCGTGGCCGGTCAGCGCGGTGATGTTGACCTGGTGCGTAACGACCACCAGCACGCCGGGACCCTTCCAGTCCCGGATCACGCGCCGCGCGCGCTCGGTCTGCTCTTCGCGCTGCGGCGCGGCCTGGCCGAAGAAGGAATTGAACGCCGGCTCGTCGCGCACGCGGTCACCGAAGGCGAGCCGCGCCGTCTCGCGGGTGCGGCACCACTGCGAGGACAGCACCGCGCCGACGTTCACGCCGCGCCGACGGAACTGCTCTCCGAGCCGGCGCGCCTCGGCCCGCCCCTGTTCGTCCAGGTTCCGCTGCGTCGCGCAGTCATCCAGCCGGAAGTTCGGCGGGTCGCCGACGCCGGGCGCGGTGGCGTGCCGGAACAGCACCACGGCGCCGGGCCGCGCCAGCTCGGTCCAGGCGTCCGCCGCCGTCGCGAGGCCGCTCGCCAACGCCAGGCAGGCGGCGGACAGCAAGCGGGCGGACAAGCACATGGCCCGCACCATAACAAGGCCGCCCGGCCCGTGTCGATTCCCCCCGGCGGGCGCGATTTGCGCTAGAACCGTCGGCTACTCAACGAGAACCCCGCCTCATGAACCGGAAGAACCTCGCGCGCCCCCTGCTCCTGTCCACCGCCGCCCTCGCCTGCCTCGCCGGGAGCGGCGGCGCCCTGGCGCAGGATTCCGCGGGGCGGCCGCTCTGGGAGATCGGCGGCGTCGCGCTGGGCGCCTCGCAGCAGGCCTATCCCGGCTCCGACCAGCGGGTGCGGCGCGGGATCGCCCTGCCCTACCTCATCTACCGCGGCCGCTACCTGCGCGCGGACAGCGACGGCATCGGCGTGCGACCGGTGAAGACGCCGACCTACGAATTCGACATCAGCGCGGCCGGCGCCTTCGGCTCCGACGCCGACCGCGACCCGGCCCGGCGCGGCATGCCCAACCTCGGGACGCTGGTCGAGGCCGGCCCCCGCCTGAAATGGCACCTGGGCGGCTCCCCTGAAGCGGGCCGCTGGCGCCTCGACCTGCCGCTGCGCGGCGTGTTCGACCTCAGCGACAGCCTGACCTACAAGGGCGCGGTGTTCCAGCCGGGCATCGTCTGGGCCCGGCGGGTGGCGCCGGGCTGGAACGTTTCGGCCAGCCTCAGCATGCTGGTCGCCGACGAAAAGCTCGCGGACACCTTCTACGAGGTGGCGCCCCGCTTCGCGACCGCCACCCGTCCGGCCTACGACGCCAAGGCCGGGCTGCTGGCCACGCGCCTGGGCGCGTCGGTCTCGCACGACCTCACGCGCGACTGGACGGTGTTCGGCTTCGCGCGGCTGGACTCGGTGGCCGGCGCCCGCAATCGCGAAAGCCCGCTGGTGCGGCAGACCACCGGCCACACCGTCGGCATCGGCGTCTCGTGGACCTGGCTGCGATCGAGCCAGCCGGCTTCGGACTGAACCACGCCGTTACGGCTGAGTTACCGCTGTTTCATGACCTTCGTTGAAAAGTGCCGCATCGTCGGCCAAGCTGAGCCATTCGAGAAAAAATTGGCAGAAAACGAGGGACGAGGTCATGAAGAAAAAGCGCAGCGGAGCCCCCCCACCGGCGGGAACCGAGCACGCTACCCCGCCTCCCAGCGGCCTGGTGCGCCGGCTGATGGACGGCCTGCGCCGGCGCCAGCAGGCGACCGAACTGCCGCCCGCCGGGCAGCGCAGCGGCGAAGGTTCGGAGAGCCTCGCGCCCTACCTCGAGCACGGCCGCAGCAGCCGGCCCGCCCCGCTGGAATGAAGCGCGGCCGCTTCGGCCGATTGCGAATCCCCATGTAATTTCATCGGCCGCGCCGGCCGAGGCTGGGCCGCAGGCAGCCCGCCCGCCGGGGGCTGCTCTGCGCGGCCGTGCGGGCCGCGGCACGGCCGGGTTCGCCTTTGCACTCTGTTGCCCCGGCCGCGGCGGGGACTTGCCAGCATGGCTGTTTTTCGTCGAACAACGAGGAAGTCCAGCCATGCAAACCAATCTCCCCCGCATCGCGACCTATCTGCTGGGAGGGCTGCTGCTCTCCAGCCTGCTGCGCCGCCGCTCCGATGAAGTGGTCGTCTACGACGCGGACACGATCGACCTCGACGACGAGGTCCGCCAGCTCCCCTGGGCCACCATCACGATGGCCGCCGTGGGCTTCGTGGCGGGCGGCGCCTTCCTGGCCAATGAGCTGCGGGCGCGGCGCGGCGGCTACAGCTCGTCCACCGTCGAGGAATCGATCGACATCAACGTGCCGGTGAGCACCGCCTACAACCAGTGGACCCAGTTCGAGGAGTTCCCGCGCTTCATGTCCAGCGTGGAGCAGGTCAGGCAGGTCGACGACACCCACCTGCACTGGCGCGCCACGGTGGGCGGCAAGACCAAGGAATGGGACTCCGAGATCACCGAGCAGATCCCCGACCAGCGCATCGCCTGGCGCAGCACGGGCGGGCCCAGCAATTCGGGCGTGGTCACCTTCCACCGCCTGGGCGAGAACCGCACCCGCGTGATGCTTCGGATGGACTACCAGCCGGAGGGCCCGGCCGAGAGGGCCGCCGCCACCGTCGGCGCGGTCAAGCTCACCGCCAAGGGCAACCTCAAGCGCTTCAAGAACCTGCTGGAGGTGCGCGGCGCGGAGAGCGGCGCGTGGCGCGGCACCGTCACCCACTGAAGGGCGCCGTGATCAGCGTTCGGCGGCCGCGGCCAGCAGCTGCCGGCGCGTGAGGTCGCGGAACAGTTCCAGGCCGAGCGGCTTGGTCCAGTGCTCGTCGAAGCCGGCGTCCGCGCCGGAGAGCCGGTCTTCCACCGTGCCCCAGGTGGTGAGGGCCACCACCCGCACGCCCGCGCCGCCCGGCAGCGCGCGGATCCGGCGGCAGACCTCGTAGCCGTCGAGCACCGGCAGGCCGATGTCCAGCACGGCCACGTCGGGCAGGCGCGCCTGCGCCTGGCGCACGGCGTCGCCGCCGTCGAAGGCAAGGCGCACTTCGACGTCCAGCGGCTCCAGTCCCAGCACCAGCGACTCGGCCAGGTCGCGGTGGTCTTCCGCGATGAGTACGGATCTCATTTCCCAACTTCCTTCCGAGAGGACGGGGATGATCCCCGGAAGCAGGGCCGCCGTGGAGCCCGGCAGTGGTAAGAAATTTGCCTAGAAAGGCGTCAGGCCGACAATTCGGCCGGCTTCCGGATGAGTATCCGATTGGATACACTTGGGGCATGAACACCATCCAGCGGACCGCTGTCTTCGCCGAAGGGCTGGATGCGCTGGCGGACCGCAAGGGCAAGGCCCGGATCGTCGCCCGCATCGAATATTTCATGCGCCTGGGGACCGTCGTTTACCTCCTGCTTTGCGAAGGCGGCAAGTCCACGCAGCAAGCCGACATCGCCGCGGCACGCCGGATGGCCCGGCAGGTGAAGGAAGCCGCGAAGTCGCTGCTCGCCAGGAAGGGATGAACATGAGCAAGGCAAATCCCCTGGGCATCGCCCCGTTCGACGCCGCGGAATACCTGGGCGACGAGGAGAGCATCGCGGAATTCCTCAATGCCTCCGTCGAGATGAACGACCCTGCCGTACTGCTCAACGCGGTGAGCGCCGTGGCGCGCGCGCGGAGCATGAGTCAGCTCGCGCAGGACTCCGGTCTGGGACGGGAGAGCCTCTACAAGGCGTTGAAGCCGGGCGCGCAGCCCCGCTATGAAACCGTCATGAAGGTCCTGGGCGCGCTGGGCGTGGAGATGGTGTTCCGGGCGCCGAAGAAAACTCCCGCGAGGAAGACCGGCGGCAAGGCGCCTGCTCGTACGCGGGGCGACGTTCCCGCGACCGCCAACGGGGAGCCGCGCGAGCGCCGCCCCCGCGAGCGGTAGTCAGGCCAGCGCCGGCCGCAGCCGCGCCCGGCCCTTGGGCGTGCACATCCCCGAGGTCAGCAGGTCGATGCACTGGCGGGCGATCTCCTCCGGCGCCAGCGGGCCTTCGGGGCGGTACCAGCGGCCGATCCAGCTGAGGGCGCCGGCCAGGGTGAAGGCGGCGATCTTGGGGTCGCAGGGGCGGATCGAGCCTTCCTCGATGCCGAGGCGCACCAGCTCGCGGAAGTGCGCGTCCAGCCGGGCCTTGAAGCTTCGCAGCGCGCGCTGGTTCTCCGGCGGCAGCGGGTCTTCGCCGACGCGGATGATGCACATGCCGTAGTCCTGCGTGACGATCTCCACGTAGCTGCGCATCGCGGCCGCCAGCTGGTCGACCGCCCGGCCGCCGCGGTCGCGCTCGGCCTCGATGGCGTCCTGCAGCATCTGCAGCCCGATGCTCACGCACTCGAACAGGATCTCGTCCTTGTTCTTGACGTAGTAGTACAGCGTCGGCTTGGTGATGTGGAGCCGCTCGGCCACCTCGTCGAGCGAGGTGGCGTGGAAGCCCTTCTCGTTGAACATGCGCGCCGCCGTGCGCAGCACCGCCTCTCGCTTGGTGGCGCGCAGGCGGTCGCGCTCGGAGCCCGCCACCCACGGCGACGCCACTTCGGGTTCAGCGGTAGAGCGCTTCGATCTCGTCGGCATAGCTCTTGTAGATGCTGGCGCGGCGCACCTTCATGGTGGCGGTGACTTCGCCGTCGTCGTGGTCCAGCTCCTTGGTCAGCAGGTGGAAGCGGCGGATGTGCGCCACCTCGGCCAGCCGCGAATTGCCCTGCTGGATCTCGCGCTGCACCAGCTCGCGCACCTGCGGCAGCTCGGCCAGCGAGCGGAAATGCGTGAACGCCAGGCGCTGGTTCTCGGCCCACTTGCCCACGGTCTCGAAGTCGATCTGCACCAGGGCCGAAACGAACTTGCGCGCCTCGGCCACGATGACGCACTCCTTGATGAAGGGACTGGCCTTCATCGTGTTCTCGATCTCCGAGGGCGTGAGGTTCTTGCCGCCCGCGGTGATCATCACGTCCTTCAGGCGGTCGACGATGCGGAAGTGGCCGTCCGAGAGTTCCACCACGTCGCCGGTGCGCAGCCAGCCGTCCACGATGGTGGCCGCCGTCGCCTCCGGGTTCTTGTAGTAGCCCTGGAACACCACGCCGCCGCGGACCAGCAGCTCGCCCTGCTCCGAGGTGCGCGCCTCCACGCCGACCGTGGGCGCACCCACCGTGCCCCAGCGGATGTCGTCGCGGCGCTGGCCGAGCACCATGCCGCTGGATTCGGTCATGCCGTACACCTCGATCAGCGGCACGCCCAGCGTGCGGAAGTAGCGCAGGATCAGCGGCGAGATCGGCGCCGCGCCGGTCAGCGCCACCCTGGCGCGGCGCAGGCCGATGAAGTTCTGCAGCGCGCGGAACACCAGGAGGTACCAGAACCCGAACGTGAGCCGCTCGCCGAGGCTGCGCTGTGACGCCGACTTGTGCGCGAACGGCTCGCAGGCCGCCATCGCCTTCTCGTACAGCGCGCGGCGCCACGCGCCGGTCTCCTGCATCTTGATCGAGATCGCCGAGTGCAGCTTCTCCCAGATGCGCGGTACGCCGAGGAACATGCTGGGCGCCACCTCGCGCAGGTCGTCCTGCACGGTGCGGATGGATTCGCCGAAGTCCACGCGCGAGCCCAGGTACACCGGCACGAAGGTGGTGAGCATCTGCTCGGCCACGTGGCACAGCGGCAGGTACGACAGGTGCGAGGTGTGCTCGTCGAGCCCGAGCCGCTCGATCACGCCCGGCGCCATCGCGGCGACGTTGGCGTAGCTGATCATCGCGCCCTTGGGCTTGCCGGTGGAGCCCGACGTGTAGATCACGAGGCCGGTGTCATCGAGGCTCTGCGAGGCCAGCACCGCGTCGACGCGGGCACGATCGGTCGAGGCGCGGCCCCGCTCTTCCAGCTCGTGGAACCCCAGCACCATGCCGGGCGCGCGCGCCTTCACGTCGGACAGGCCCTTGGTCTCCATCACGACGACCGCGCGCACGGCCGGCAGCTGGTCGCGGGCATCGAGCACCTTGTCGGCCTGCTCCTGGTCTTCGCAGACCACGACCTGCGCATCGGAGTGGCCGAGCACGTAGGCCACCTCGTTGGTCGGGCTGGTCGGGTACACGCCGACGGTGACCGCGCCGACCATGCCGGCGCCCAGCTGCGACAGCACCCACTCGATGCGGTTCTCCGACAGCACGCCGACATGGCCGCCCGGCGGCAGGCCGAGCGAGGCCAGGCCCAGGCCCACGTCGATCGCGCGCTCGTGGTACCGCGCCCAGGTCAGCGGCTTCCAGATGCCGAAGCGCTTCTGGCGGATGGCGACTCGGTCGGGCGCGTTCTGCGCCTGGTGGCGCAGCGCCTGCGGCAGCGTCAGCGCGTAGGGCGCGCTCACGACAGCCACCTCTTGCGGCGGCGGTAATGCTTCAACTCGCGGAAGCTGCGGCTCGCGCCCTCGCTGCCCACGCCCAGGTAGAACTCGCGCACGTCGGGGTCGGCGGCCAGCTTCTCGGCGGTGTTGTCGATCACCACCTTGCCGGTTTCCATGATGTAGCCGTAGTGCGCCACCGCCAGCGCGATGGACGCGTTCTGCTCCACCAGCAGCATGGACACGCCGCGCTCGGCGTTGATGCGCGCGATGATGTCGAAGATCTCCTCCACCAGCACCGGCGACAGGCCGAGCGAGGGCTCGTCCAGCAGCATCAGCTTGG
>Ga0247821_10000498_pt1 | contig 21747 bp, 19 predicted proteins | sample 13C_Glycerol_Day_FD_192481 | JGI IMG/M metagenome (GOLD analysis project Ga0247821, IMG submission 192481) | Soil microbial communities from agricultural site in Penn Yan, New York, United States - 13C_Glycerol_Day14 | ecosystem: Environmental > Terrestrial > Soil > Agricultural land | place... | reverse complement strand
GAACATGGGAAAGTGACCCTAGGCAACGCGTGGGTAAAAAAGTGCGGCAAACTCTAACAACGGCGGGGATTTTGGGCAAGGCGCCAATATGTTAAATTGGCAGTTTTTCCGAGCAAGCCAGCACACGATCGCGGCCTTATGACCGTAAATCTGTCAGCATGTTCCTCATCGCGGACCAATTCCGTTTTGTTTCCCCAGGAGATCCCCATGGCGCTTGAACGCTGCGACGTGGAAAAGATCGCTCATCTGGCCCGATTGGGCCTCAATGACGGCGATTTGCCACGCACTACCGATGCCCTGAACAGTATTCTGGGACTGGTCGACCAGATGCAAGCAGTCGACACCACTGGCATCGAGCCACTGGCCCACCCCCTTGAAGCCAGTCAGCGCCTGCGCGCCGATGTGGTAACAGAAAGTAACCAGCGCGAATCCTACCAGGCCATCGCCCCGGCGACCGAAAACGGCCTGTACCTGGTTCCGAAAGTCATCGAGTAAGGGAATAGAGCCTGCCATGCATCAACTGACCCTGGCCGAGATCGCCCGCGGACTCGCCGACAAGAAATTCTCTTCCGAAGAGCTGACCCAGAGCCTGCTGGCGCGGATCAAGCAGCTCGACCCACAGCTGAACAGCTTCATCAGCGTCACCGACGAACTGGCCCTGAGCCAGGCCCGCGCTGCCGACGCCCGTCGCGCTGCCGGTGAAACCGGTGCCCTGCTCGGCGCCCCGCTGGCGCACAAGGACCTGTTCTGCACCGAAGGCGTACGCACCAGCTGCGGCTCGAAGATGCTCGACAACTTCAAGGCGCCCTACAACGCCACCGTGGTTGCCAAGCTGGCCGAAGCCGGCGCCGTGACCCTGGGCAAGACCAACATGGACGAGTTCGCCATGGGCTCGGCCAACGAGTCGAGCCACTACGGTCCGGTCAAGAACCCGTGGAACCTCGAACACGTTCCCGGCGGTTCGTCCGGTGGCTCGGCAGCAGCAGTGGCTGCCCGCCTGCTGCCTGCCGCCACCGGCACCGACACCGGCGGTTCGATCCGCCAGCCTGCCGCCCTGACCAACCTCACCGGCCTGAAACCGACGTACGGTCGTGTTTCGCGCTGGGGCATGATCGCCTACGCCTCCAGCCTCGACCAGGGCGGCCCGATGGCCCGCACTGCCGAAGACTGCGCGCTGATGCTGCAAGCGATGGCCGGCTTCGACGCCAAGGACTCCACCAGCATCGACGAGCCGGTCCCGGACTACAGCGCCAGCCTGAACGGCTCGCTGCAAGGCCTGCGCATCGGCCTGCCGAAGGAATACTTCGGCGCAGGGCTCGACCCACGCATCGCCGAGCTGATCCAGGCCAGCGTCAAGGAGCTGGAAAAGCAGGGTGCCGTGATCAAGGAAATCAGCCTGCCGAACATGCAGCACGCCATCGCCGCGTACTACGTGATCGCCCCGGCCGAAGCCTCCTCCAACCTGTCACGCTTCGACGGTGTGCGCTTCGGCTACCGCTGCGAGAACCCGGCCGACCTGACCGACCTGTACAAACGCTCCCGCGGCGAAGGTTTCGGCAGTGAAGTGCAGCGCCGCATCATGGTCGGTACCTACGCGCTCTCGGCTGGCTACTACGACGCCTACTACCTGAAGGCGCAGAAGATCCGCCGCCTGATCAAGAACGACTTCATGGCCGCCTTTGAAGACGTCGACGTGATCCTGGGCCCGACCACGCCAAACCTGGCCTGGAAAATCGGCGCCAAGAACAGCGATCCGGTCGCCGAGTACCTGGAAGACATCTACACCATCACCGCCAACCTCGCCGGCCTGCCCGGCCTGTCGATGCCGGCCGGTTTTGTCGATGGCCTGCCGGTTGGCGTGCAACTGCTGGCCCCGTACTTCCAGGAAGGCCGCCTGCTCAACGTCGCGCACCGCTATCAGCAAGTCACTGATTGGCACACTCGCGCACCTAACGGCTTCTGAGGGATCACCACATGCAATGGGAAGTTGTCATCGGGCTGGAGATTCACACCCAGCTCGCCACCCAGTCGAAGATTTTCTCCGGCAGCGCCACCACGTTCGGCTCCGAGCCCAACACCCAGGCCAGCCTGATCGACCTGGGCATGCCCGGCGTACTGCCGGTGCTCAACCAGGAAGCGGTGCGCATGGCCTGCATGTTCGGTCTGGCGATTGACGCCGAGATCGGCCATCACAACGTGTTCGCGCGCAAGAACTACTTCTACCCCGACCTGCCCAAGGGCTACCAGATCAGCCAGATGGAGCTGCCGATCGTCGGCAAGGGCCACCTGGACATCGCCCTGGAAGACGGCACCGTCAAGCGCATCGGCATTACCCGTGCGCACCTTGAAGAAGACGCCGGCAAGAGCCTGCACGAAGACTTCAGCGGCTCGACCGGTATCGACCTGAACCGTGCCGGCACCCCGCTGCTGGAAATCGTCTCCGAGCCCGAGATGCGCAGTGCCAAGGAAGCCGTGGCCTACGTCAAGGCCATCCACGCCCTGGTGCGCTACCTGGGCATCTGCGACGGCAACATGGCCGAAGGCTCGCTGCGCTGCGACTGCAACGTCTCGATCCGCCCCAAGGGCCAGGAAGCGTTCGGCACCCGCTGCGAGATCAAGAACGTCAACTCGTTCCGCTTCATCGAGCGCGCGATCAACAGCGAGATCCAGCGCCAGATCGAACTGATCGAAGACGGCGGCAAGGTCATCCAGGAAACCCGCCTGTACGACCCGAACAAAGACGAAACCCGCTCCATGCGCAGCAAGGAGGAGGCCAACGACTACCGTTACTTCCCCGACCCGGACCTGCTGCCGGTAGTGATCGAGGGTGCCTACCTCGACACCATCCGCGCCACCCTGCCGGAACTGCCACCGCAAAAGCGCGAGCGCTTCCAGAGCCAGTTCGGCCTCTCGGCCTACGATGCCAACGTGCTGGCCTCCAGCCGCGAGCAGGCCGACTACTTCGAGCAAGTGGTCAGCGTGTGTGGCGATGCCAAGCTTGCCGCCAACTGGGTCATGGTCGAGCTGGGCAGCCTGCTCAACAAGCTGGGCCTTGAAATCGACCAGGCGCCGGTCAGCGCCGAACACCTGGGCGGCATGCTCAAGCGCATCCTCGACAACACCATCAGCGGCAAGATTGCCAAGGTCGTGTTCGAGAAGATGGCCGCCGGTGAAGGCGATGCCGACCAGATCATCGAAGCCGAGGGCCTCAAGCAGGTCACCGACAGCGGTGCGATCGAGAAGGTCCTGGACGAAGTGCTGGCGGCCAACGCCGAGCAGGTCGAGCAGTACCGCGCCGCCGATGAGGCCAAGCGCGGCAAGATGTTCGGCTTCTTCGTCGGCCAGGCCATGAAGGCGTCCAAAGGCAAAGCCAACCCGCAGCAAGTGAACCAATTGCTCAAGAGCAAGCTCGAAGGGTAATTGCTGATCGCGGGGCAGGCCCGCTCCTACCTGTAGGAGCAGGCCTGCCCCGCGATGTCCCTCCCTTCTGGAGCACCTGCACACATGTGGCGTCCCCTCAGCGCACTCGCGCTCTTTACCCTGCTGGCCGGCTGCGCCAGCCACGATATCGATCCACGCGGTTACGACAAGACCGGCACCGCCTCCTATTACGGCTCCCGACACCACGGCAAACGCACCGCCAGTGGCGAGCCCTTCAATAAAAACGCCATGACCGCTGCCCACCGCAGCCTGCCCTTCGGCACCCGGGTCAAGGTCACCAATTTGAAAAACGATCGCACGGTTGTGGTACGCATCAATGACCGCGGCCCGCACACCCGTGGCCGGTTGATTGACCTGTCTCAGGCCGCCGCAGAAAAACTGGGCATGATCCGTAGCGGAACGGCGCGGGTACGGGTACAAAGTCTCAGCGACTGATCCTGTAACGGAGTACGAACATTTTCGACCTGGCCGCTTTACCCACCTTCAGCCTGCTGCAGCTGAGCTTCGGCCTGCTGCTGTTGATCGCCGGTGCCGAACTGCTGGTGCGCGCGGCCCTGCGCATGGCCGCCAGCCTGCAAGTACGCCCGCTGATCATCGGCTTGAGCCTGGTGGCCTTCGGCAGCAGCGCACCGCAGCTCACGGTCAGCCTGCAGGCCGCCTATACCGGCGCACCGGATGTGGCGGTGGGTAGCGTGGTCGGCAGCAACATTTTCAACATACTGGTCACCCTGGGCCTGGCTGCGCTGATCATTCCGTTGCGCGTCTCGCGTCAACTGGTGCGCCTGGACATTCCCCTGATGATCGGCGCCAGCGTGCTGGTCTATCTGCTGGCCCTCAACGAGCTGCTCGGCCGCCTGGAAGGTGCACTGTTGCTGGCAGGCCTGGTGGGCTATCTGGCCATCCTCTGGCATCAGTCGCGTCACTATGCCCGCACCTACCCGGCCCCCGGCCCACGACCGCAGCAGGGTGGCGGGTTCTGGGTCGCCAGCCTGCTGATGATGCTGACGGGCCTGGGCTTGCTGAGCCTTGCCGGGCATCTGTTGCTGGAGGCCGCCGTTGAAGTGGCGGTCGACCTTGGGTTGTCGGAACGGGTGATCGGCCTGACAGTCGTGGCGGTCTGCACCTCGCTGCCGGAGCTGGCGACCTCGCTGATCGCGGCCCTGCGGGGTGAACGAGAGATCGCCGTGGGCAACGTGATCGGCAGCAACCTCTTCAACCTGCTCGCGGTGCTTGGCCTGACGGCCCTGATAGCACCCGAGCCCTTGTCCATTTCGCCCAATGCCCTGGATTTCGACCTGCCGGTGATGCTCGGTGTCGCGGCCTTGAGCCTGCCGGTGTTCTACTCGGGCTACCGGGTCACCCGCGCCGAAGGTCTTGTGTTTCTCGGCTTGTACCTGGCCTACGGTCTGCATGTGGTGGCCTTCACCACGGGCATGCCGTTGGCCACCCGCCTGGAAAAACTGATGCTGTTCTATGCACTGCCAGCGCTTGGGGCGTGTCTGCTGTACACGACCCTGCGCGCCTGGCGCCGCCAACACTAAGGAAAACAACATGGGCGACAACAACAAAACCGGCGAACAGGTCCGCCGTCAGGTCATGGGCGATGCCTTCGTCGATCGCGCACTGGGCAACGCTACCGACTTCACCCAGCCGCTGCAGGACTTCGTCAACGAGCACGCGTGGGGCAGCGTCTGGAGCCGTGAAGGCCTGCCGCTGAAAACCCGCAGCTTGATCACCCTGGCCGCGCTGACCGCGCTCAAATGCCCGCAAGAGCTCAAGGGCCACGTACGCGGCGCCTTGAACAACGGCTGCACCGTCGAAGAGATTCGTGAAGCGCTGCTGCATTGCGCGGTGTACGCCGGTGTGCCGGCGGCCATCGATGCCTTTCGCGCTGCCCAGGAAGTGATCGACAGTTACCAGCAAGGCTGACCGATCACCTCCGGGCCTGGGCCGTCAGTCGGCAGCGACGACGGCCTTGTCGCCTTTTTTCTTCAGCCAGAACGCCACACCCAGCACTGCCAGCCACACCGGGATCAACAGCACCGAAATGCGGATGCCCGGGGTCAGGTACATGATCACCAGAATCAGTGTCAGGAAGGCCAGGCACACATAGTTGGTCAGCGGGTAGCCCCAGCTCTTGTAGAACGTCGTTTCGCCAGCGGCCTGCTTGGCGCGGCGGAACTTGAGGTGGGTGATGCTGATGATTCCCCAGTTGATCACCAGCGACGACACCACCAGCGCCATCAGCAAGCCGAAGGCTTCAGCCGGCATCAGGTAGTTGATCACCACACACAATCCCGTCGCCAGCGCCGAGATACCCAGCGCCGCCAATGGCACGCCACGGTCATTGACCTTGAGCAGACGCTTGGGTGCATCGCCCTGCACCGCCAGGCCGAACAGCATGCGACTGTTGCAGTACACGCAGCTGTTGTAGACCGACAGCGCCGCTGTCAGCACCACCAGGTTGAGAATCGTCGCGACCAGGTTGCTGTCCAGCGCGTGGAAGATCATCACGAAGGGGCTGCCACCCTGTACCACCTTCTGCCAGGGGTACAGTGACAGCAGCACGGCCAACGCGCCGATGTAGAAAATCAGGATGCGGTAGATCACCTGGTTGGTGGCGCGCGGAATGCTGTATTTGGGGTTGTCGGCCTCGGCTGCGGTGATCCCCACCAACTCCAGGCCGCCAAAGGAAAACATGATCACGGCCAGGGCCATCATCAGGCCGCTGATGCCATTGGGGAAGAACCCGCCAAACTGCCACAGGTTCGCCACGCTGGCATCCGGGCCGCCATTACCGCTGATCAACAGATAGCCACCAAAGGCAATCATGCTGACGATGGCCACCACCTTGATCAACGCGAACCAGAACTCCATCTCGCCATAGACTTTCACCTGGCTCAGGTTGATCAGATTGATCACGGCAAAGAAGATCGCCGCTGTCGCCCAGGTCGGAAAGTCCGGCCACCAATACTGGATGTAGATCCCCACGGCAGTCAGCTCGGCCATTCCCACCAGCACGTAGAGCACCCAGTAGTTCCAGCCGGACATGAAGCCGGCGAACTCGCTCCAGTAGCGATGGGCGAAGTGGCTGAAGGTGCCGGACACCGGCTCCTCGACCACCATTTCACCGAGCTGGCGCATGATGAAAAAGGCGATCAGGCCGGCAATCGCATACCCCAGCAACACCGAAGGGCCAGCCAGCTGGATGGTCTGCGCGATGCCGAGAAACAGGCCGGTGCCGATAGCGCCACCCAGCGCGATCAATTGGATATGGCGATTTTTCAACCCGCGATGCAATCGCTCTGGGGTGATCTCGTCTTGCATGAAGTGCCCTCGAAGGTCGGAGACCGTGTTGGAATTATTTTCTTACAGATTCTAGATCCAACCGCCCCACTGCAAGAAAAAGATGCCGATATTGGTGGTAATGGCAGCCATCAGGGTGGTTATGACGATAATAGCCGCCGCCAACTCGTGATTACCGTTGGTCGACCTGGCCATCACATAGCTGGCCGCCGCGGTGGGGCTGCCGAAGTACAGGAACAAGATGCCCAGCTCTGCCCCGCGAAAACCCCACAGCCACGCCCCAAGCGTGGCCAGGATCGGCAACCAGACCATTTTCAACAGGCTCACGCTGACCGCCAGCCCGCCGCTCTGGCGCAGCGACGCCAGTGACAGGGTGCCGCCAATACAGATCAGCGCCAGCGGCAGGGTCATCTGCGCCAGGTAGTCGGCAGACGTCAGCAACCAGTTCGGCAATGCCACCTGCCCATAGGCCATCACCGCCGCCAGCAGCACGCTGATGATCAACGGATTGCGCAGGATGCTTTTACAGATGCTCCACGGATCGGACTTGGCGCTCGGGCTGTACACCGCCAGCACCACCACCGACAAGGAGTTGTAGAGCAGGATCACCAGGCCGGCGAGAATGGCCCCCAGCGAAATCCCGTAATCGCCGTACATGCTCGCCGCCAGCGCCAGGCCGATCACCCCGTTGTTACCCCGGAACGCGCCTTGGGTATAGATCCCGCGGTCGTCGCGCGGGCAACGCCAGATCGCCAGGCCCCAGGCCAGGCCGAAACCGATCAGGGTGGCAATGGCAAAGTAGGCCAACAGCCCGGGCTGGACTGCCGTGGTCAGGTCAGCGTGGTAGATCCCCAGAAACAGCAACGCCGGCATGCAGACGTTGAAGACCAGGGCCGAGGCGGTGTGGATGAAGCCGTCGTTGATGGCATTGATGCGCTTGAGCAGCACGCCCATGAACAACATGGCAAAGACCGGCGCCGTGATGTTCAGCGTCTGGAGAAAAAGGGCGAGCATGCAGGGCGGGTCCGGGCGGCTGTAGTTAGGGGGCTAATGATACGCCTGCGCCGCCGGATAAATCGACCGCGGGGCAAGCCCGCTCCTACTGCAGGAGCGGGCTTGCCCCGCGACTTCAGGGATCAGCGCCGAACCGGCCGCTTCTGCAGTTTGCGCTGCAAAGTACGCCGGTGCATGCCCAGGGCCCGGGCAGTGGCGGAAATATTGCCCTCGTGCTCGGTCAGCACGCGCTGGATGTGCTCCCACTGCAGGCGGTCAACCGACATCGGGTTTTCCGGCACCAGGCTGTCCAGGTCGGCATGCTCGGACAACAATGCCGCCAGCACGTCATCGGCGTCGGCCGGTTTGCACAGGTAGTTGCAGGCGCCGCGCTTGATGGCCTCGACAGCGGTGGCAATGCTCGAGTATCCGGTCAGGATCACCACGCGCATTTCCGGATCGAGTTCCAGCAGCTTGGGCAGCAACACCAGGCCCGAGTCGCCGTCCATCTTCAGGTCCAGGGTGGCGTAGTCCGGCACATCCTGCTGGGCCAGCACCAGGCCTTCTTCGGCGGAACCGGCCGTACTCACGCGAAAACCACGGCGGCTCATGGCCCGGGCCATGACCCGGGTAAACGTGGCATCGTCATCTACCAGCAACAGGTGCGGCAGCTCTTCGCCTTCAACCTGGATTTCATCACTCATCACACATCTCCTCGCGCGTCACGCGGCAGGCGCAGCTCGGTGAGCGTACCGCCCTCTTCATGACTATAGAGTTTTACCGAGCCGCCAGCACGGGTCACGCTGGCCTTGCTCAAGAACAGGCCAAGGCCGAAACCCTTGCCCTTGGTGGTAAAGAAGGGTTTGCCGATGGACTCGGCAATGGCCACCGGCACACCCGGACCATGGTCGCGAATGCTGATGACCATATCTTGCGCATCCCAGTCCAGGCGCACTTCAAGCTCGTCGGGGCAAGCATCGGCTGCATTGTTCAACAGGTTCAGCAAGGCCTGGGTAAGGTCGGGCGGTGGCGCCAGGCGCGGCACACTGCCCTGCCCCAGGCGCTGAAAGCGATAACTGGCCTCAGGGCGCATCAGGTGCCAACGGTTCAGGGCTTCATCGAGCCAGGCGGTCACTTCCTGATCCTCGACCGCCATGCGCCGATTGGCTTCGGCGGCACGCACCAGGTTCTGCAGGGTTTCCTTGCACAGCTTGACCTGGTCCTGAAGCACCGCCAGGTCTTCCTGCAGCAGCGGGTCGTGATGATCCTGGCGCATTTCCTTGATCAGCACGCTCATGGTTGCCAGGGGCGTACCCAACTCATGAGCGGCGCCGGCCGCCTGGGTCGCCACCGCCAGCAGTTGCTGGTCACGCAGGCCCTCTTCACGCCGCTCGGCACGCAGTTGCTCCTGGCGCCGCAGCTCTTCCGCCATCTTCGCCGCGAAGAAGGTGATCACTGCAGCGGCCAGGGCGATGCTCAGCCACATGCCGTAGACCTGCATCTTTTCCCGCGCCATGGGGAAGGTTTCCAGTGGATAGAACTGCACCAGCAACAAGCTGTAGGCGGCCAGGGCGATGCCCGAGAGAATCAGCGAGTAGACCCAGGGCAGCGTCACGGCAGCAATTGCCAGCGGCACCAGGTAATAGGAGACAAAGGGGTTGGTGGAGCCACCCGAGTAGTAGAGCAAGGCGCTGTGAATCAAGAGATCGCAGGCCAGCTGGAAGGCGTACTCGAGTTCTGTGACCGGCAACGACAGGCGCAGGCGCAATGCCGTGAAGGCACAGAGCAGGCTCGACAGGCCAAGGGTGATGACCAGTGACAACCACGGCAGCGGCAGCAGGTCGGTCCAGTAGGCAACACCTACCGACCCGGCCTGGGCGGCCAGCACCAGAATGCGGATGAAGGTCAGGCGCCAGAGGTTCTGGCGAGTGGCAGACAGCATTTGTACGGGGGCGAGCATGAGCTCTCCTGATGAGTGCTCCAGGGCGAATCGTGGCGAGTATACCGAAGCTGCAGGCGGGACTGCTGACATGCGGCAAAGCGCCACACTTTTTTACACAACAATGATGGCCTTTTTGAACCTCACTACACTCTTGCCAGTCCTATGGGCCATGCGTGGAATGGAGCTCCCAGCGCCCACGCCTTTTTTCAAGGAGTCATACATGCTTAACCCTCGTCGTAGCGCCGCCCTCGTGATGGCCACCAGCCTGCTCGCAAGCCTCCCGGCACTGGCGGAAGCGCCCCGTTACAACCAGATCTCGCTGCGCGCCGAAGTCAGCAAGGAAGTGGCTCGCGACCTGATGATCGTGACCCTGTACAGCGAAGCGCAGAACACCGACCCGGGCAAGCTGGCCAACGAAATCACCGAGACCATGAACAAGGCGGTGAAGCAGGCCCGTGAAGTCAAGGAAGTGAAGATCAGCCAGGGCAGCCGCAACAGCTACCCGATCTACGACAACAAGGGGCAGAAGATCACCGGCTGGCGCGAGCGCGCCGAACTGCGCCTGGAAAGTGCCGACTTCCCTGCCCTGTCCAAGCTGACCGGCGAGTTGCTGCAGCAACTGAAAATGGGCGGCATGGACTTCTCCATCGCGCCAGCCACGCGCAAGTCCAGTGAAGACGAGCTGCTCAAGGATGCGGTCAATGCCTTCAAGACCCGCGCCCAACTGGCCACCGAGGCCCTGGGCGGCAAAGGCTACAAAGTGGTCAACCTGAACCTCAACAGCAGCGGCTACCCGCACCCCTATGCCCGCAGCGCCCCCATGATGATGAAAGCCAGCATGGATGCCGAAGGCGCAGCGCCAAGCCCGGACATCGAAGCTGGCACCAGCCAGGTCAGCCTGAGCGCCGACGGCACCATCGAAGTTCTAATGCCCTGAACAACGTCTACGCTCTATCGCGGCAGCTTCGGCTGCCGCGATTGCTGCACCCGGCAACACGCGCACCGTTCTGGTGCCTGGCGTGACTTCATCTGCGCGTAACATCCTCGAAACAATCTGAAATACGACCTCGCAAACGATCAACTCCGTAAAAATTATACGGATGCGACATTCCTGTACGTCCGTCCCACTCTTTGTTGTCACACATCCCTTTGGCTGTTGCATTGGGTATAGGGCCTGCATAAGTATCCGCAGTACGGCTCACAAGGCCCCCTCAAAATCAAAAATGACAACAAATGAGGCCACCATGCTCAAACACGCGGTCATTCCGTTCCTGGTCGGCGCAGGCTTGCTTGCCGGCGCACCTTCTGCCCTCGCGGCGACTAACCTGGTGTTTTGCTCAGAAGGCAGCCCGGCCGGATTCGATCCCGGCCAATACACCACGGGAACCGACTTCGATGCCTCAGCCGAGACAGTCTTCAACCGCCTGAGCCAGTTCGAGCGTGGCGGCACCGCAGTCATCCCGGGCCTGGCAACCCGCTGGGACATCTCCGATGACGGCCTGACCTACACCTTCCACCTGCGTGAAGGGGTCAAGTTCCACACCACCGACTTCTTCAAGCCGACGCGCGAATTCAACGCCGACGACGTCCTGTTCACCTTCACTCGAATGCTCGACAAGGACATGCCGTTCCGCAAGGCCTACCCCACCGAGTTCCCGTACTTCACCGACATGGGCATGGACAAGAACATCGCCAAGGTGGAGAAGCTCGACGATCACACCGTCAAGTTCACCCTCAACGAGGTGGATGCCGCGTTCATCCAGAACATGGCCATGAGCTTCGCCTCGATCCAGTCGGCCGAGTACGCCGATCAGTTGCTCAAGCAGGGCAAGGCCGCCGATATCAACCAGAAGCCGATCGGCACCGGCCCGTTCGTGTTCAGCAAGTACCAGAAAGACGCGCAGATTCGCTTCAAGGGCAACAAGGACTACTGGCAACCCGAGGACGTGAAGATCGACAACCTGATCTTCGCCATCACCACCGACGCCTCGGTGCGCATGCAAAAGCTCAAGAAGAACGAGTGTCAGGTCACCCTTTTCCCCCGCCCGGCCGACATCGAGTCGCTCAAGGCAGATCCAAACCTGAAGATGCCTGACCAGCCCGGCTTCAACCTGGGCTACATCGCCTACAACGTGATGGACAAGATCAAAGGCAGCAACGAGCCCAACCCGATGGCCCAGCTCAAGGTTCGCCAGGCGCTGGACATGGCGGTGAACAAGCAGCAGATCATCGACTCGGTGTACCAGGGCGCCGGCCAGCTGGCCGTCAACGCCATGCCGCCGACCCAATGGTCATACGACACCACCATCAAAGACACCCAATACGATCCGGAGAAAGCCAAGCAGCTGCTCAAGGAAGCGGGCGTCAAGGAAGGCACCGAGATCACCCTGTGGGCCATGCCGGTGCAACGCCCCTACAACCCCAACGCCAAGCTGATGGCTGAAATGCTGCAGTCCGACTGGGCCAAGATCGGCATCAAGGCCAAGATCGTCAGCTACGAATGGGGCGAGTACATCAAGCGTTCCAAGAGTGGCGAGAACGGCGCCATGCTGATCGGCTGGAGCGGTGACAACGGCGACCCGGACAACTGGCTGGGCACCCTGTATGGCTGTGATGCCATCAACGGCAACAACTTCTCCAAATGGTGCGACCCGGAGTACGACAAGCTGATCAAGCAAGCCAAGGCCACCTCCGACCAGGCCAAGCGCACCGAGCTGTACAAGCAAGCCCAGCAGCGCCTCAAGAGCCAGGTGCCGATCACACCGATTGCTCACTCCACGGTGTATCAGCCCATGCGCAAAACCGTAGAGGACTTCAAGATCAGTCCGTTTGCCTTGAACGCCTTCTACGGCGTCAGCGTGTCCAAGTAGCAGCCATCGACGGCCGCTGCGCGCTCCTCCCAGGTGTGCGCAGTGGCTTGATGCTGGCCTGGCAGGTCAACCGCGAACGCATCGACACGGAAACGTCGATGCCACTTTTCGGAAACCTCCTGTACGCCCTCGCGTAATCACACTTGCAACAACGTTTCGACGCCGTTGGCGTCGAGTCATCGCTGTATGTGCGATGTGCGCGGCCGTGCGCCCCGGACCGTTCAAAAACAACAAGAGATAAGGGATCGTCATGCGCCATACCCCGATTTTTGCAACATTGCTGAGCCTGGGTCTGCTCACCCAGGCACCCCTGAGCCAGGCCAAGAACCTGGTGTTCTGCTCCGAAGGCAGCCCCGCAGGCTTCGACACCGCCCAATACACCAGCTCCACCGACAACGATGCCGCCGAGCCCATCTACAACCGCCTGGTGGAGTTCGAGCGAGGCGCCACCGCCGTCAAACCGGCCCTGGCCGAAACCTGGGACGTCTCCCCCGACGGCCTGACCTACACCTTCCAGCTGCGCGAAGGCGTGAAGTTCCACAGCAACAAGGACTTCAAGCCCACTCGCGAACTCAACGCCGACGACGTGCTGTTCACCTTCAACCGGATGCTTGATCGCGACCACCCGTTTCGCAAGCTCTACCCCACCGAGTTCCCCTACTTCGTCGGCATGAGCCTGGACAAGAACATTGCCCGGGTCGAGAAGACCGGCCCCATGACCGTGGTATTCACCCTCAACAGCGTCGATGCCGCCTTCGTGCAGAACCTGGCGATGAGTTTTGCCTCCATCCTCTCGGCCGAGTACGCCGAGCATCTGATGACCTCCGGCCGCCCCAGCGACATCAACCAGAAGCCGATCGGCACCGGGCCGTTCGTGTTCCAGCGTTACCAGAAGGACTCGCAGATCCGCTATCGCGGCAACAAGGACTACTGGAACCCCGACCAGGTAAAGCTCGACCAACTGATTTTCTCGATCAACACCGACCCCTCGGTGCGCATCCAGAAGCTGCGCAAAAACGAATGCCAGGTAACCGTGAATCCACGCCCGGCTGACCTGGAGGCACTCAAGGCCGACCAGAAGCTCCAGGTGATCGAAAAGCCCGGCTTCAACCTGGGCTACATCGCCTACAACGTGCAGCACAAACCTTTCGACCAGTTACAAGTACGCCAGGCCATGGACATGGCGGTGAACAAGCCGGCCATCGTCCAGGCGGTGTACCAGCATGCCGGGCAACTGGCCGTCGGCAGCATGCCGCCCACCCAGTGGTCGTATGACGACAGCATCAAGGACGCCGGCTACAACCCGGACAAGGCCCGCGAACTGCTCCGGGCAGCCGGGGTCAAGGAAGGTACCGAAATCACCCTGTGGGCCATGCCTGTACAACGCCCCTACAACCCCAACGCCAAGTTGATGGCCGAAATGCTCCAGGCCGACTGGGGCAAGGTCGGCCTGAAGGTCAAGATTGTCAGCTACGAGTGGGGCGAATACCTCAAGCGCACCAAGGACGGTGAACACGACATCTCGCTGATCGGCTGGACCGGCGACAACGGCGACCCGGACAACTGGCTGGGCACCCTGTACAGCTGTGACGCGATCGGCAGCAACAACTACTCCATGTGGTGCGACCCGCAATACGACGCGCTGGTCAAACAAGCCAAGACCATCACCGACCGCGAGCAACGCACCGTGCTCTATCGACAGGCCCAGCAGCGCCTCAAGCAGCAAGTGCCGATCACCCCGATCGCGCATTCGACGGTCAACCAACCGCTCAGTGCCAAGGTCGAGGACTTCAAGGTAAGCCCCTTCGGGCGCAACGTCTTTTCCGGCGTCAGCATCGAATAATCCCTGCCCGGGCCAAAGGCGTGCAATCCACGCCTGCGGCCCTGTGCAGCCTGGATCTGCCCGATGGCGATCGGGCAAACGTTTGCAATCCCTGTTCCACCGCAAAAGCGCCGAACCCACAAGGCCAGGCGTTCAAAAAAAAAAGAAAAGAAAGGGAGCTTTACCTTGAGACGATCCATCTCTGCAGTTTTTGCCTTGTCCTTCACAGGCCTGTCCGTCATGGCCCAGGCTGAGCCCGCCAGCCAGGACTTCGTCCCGATCAGTGCCAAGAACACCAGTGCCCAGAGCCAGGCCAGCGGCTTTATCGAAGGCCAGAGCCTGTCCGGTACGACCCGCAACTGGTACGCCCGCGAACGCGCCACCCGCGCGCCGCTGTGGAAGTACTACAAGAGCGACGGCACCCGCCACGACACCCACAGCCGTGACAACTGGGTCCAGGGCACCATCCTCAACTACAGCTCGGGCTTTACCGAAGGCACCATCGGTTTCGCCACCGAAGTAGCCGCCTACAACGCCATCGCACTGGAACAGGGGCGCGCTGCCGTCGCCGGCCCCAACAACCGGACCCTGACCCACAGCGACGGCGATGTCATCGGCCAATGGAGCAAGATGGGCCTGGCCAACGTCAAGGCGCGGGTGTCCAACACCACCCTGACCGCCGGGCGCCAGTCGATGGACACACCGGTCATCGCCTACATCGGCAACCGTGCCCTGCCGTCGAGTTTCCAGGGTGTGAGCATTCACAGCGAAGAGTTCGACAACTTGTCGTTCGACGCCGGGACCTTTGACCGCGTATCACCGCGAACCGAACAGAGCCTGAGCAAATTCCGCTCCGAGTACGCCGCCAACGGCGCAGAAACCGATCGCATCAGCATGATCGGCCTCAACTACCAGCCGCTGCGCAGCCTCAGAACCAGCCTGTACGCCTCCAAGGTCGAAGACTTCTGGAACCAGTACTATTTCGGCGCCAACCATGAACTGGGCGACAGCGCAGTGTTGAGCCTGACCACTGGCCTGAACTACTACAAGACCAAGGATGAAGGCCGCAGCGAACTCGGTGAGATCGACAACGACACCTACAGCCTGTCGCTGGGCCTGACCCATCAGGCGCACAGCCTGACCTTTTCCTACCAGCAAGTGAACGGCAACGAGTACTTCGACTACCTGCATGAAACCAACGCCATCTTCCTGGCCAACTCCCTGCTCTCGGACTTCAACGGCCCGAACGAGAAATCCATGCAGATCGCCTACGGCTTGAACATGGCCCAATACGGCGTGCCGGGCCTCAAGTTCAACCTGTACAACGCCCGCGGCTGGGGCATCGATGGCACCCACTACCGCGGTACCGGCTACGACGTGCAAGGCCAGGATGGCGAGACGCACTACGAGTGGGGTATCGGCACGAGCTATGCGGTGCAGAGCGGTGCGCTCAAGGACACCACCATCCGCGCCACCTACACCGCCCACCGGGCCAGCAAGGCCCAGGCCGACGGCAGCCTGGACGAGCTGCGTATCGTGACCACCATTCCCTTCAACATTCTCTGAGGCAGGCCATGGCCGGTTCACCGAACCGGCCATGGCGACTACGCTGGCTTAATTGATAGCCGGGAGGTTTCATGAAACTGCTACCGCTACGGGCTGCCCTGGCAGCCGTCCTGTTGAGCACTGCGGCGGGGCTTTCGGCCAAGCCGCTGGTGGTGTGTACCGAGGCAAGCCCGGAAGGCTTCGACATCGTCCAGTACACCACCGCCGTGACTGCCGACGCCTCGGCCGAAACCATCTTCAACCGCCTGGTCGACTTCAAGCCCGGCACTACCGAGATCCAGCCGGCCCTGGCCGAGCGCTGGGACATCAGCCCGGACGGGCTGACCTATACCTTCCATCTGCGCGAAGGGGTGAAGTTCCACACCACCGACTACTTCACCCCCACCCGGGCCATGAATGCCGACGATGTGCTCTGGAGCTTCCGACGCCAGCTGGACCCGAACCATCCGTGGCACAACAAGACCAGTGTCGGCTTCCCCTACTTCGAGAGCATGGGCTTCAAGACGCTGATCAAGAGTGTCGAGAAAACCGACGATCATACGGTGGTCTTCACCCTCACCCGCCCCGAAGCACCCTTCCTGCCTGACCTGGCCATGGCCTTCACCTCGATCTACTCGGCCGAGTACGGCGACCAGTTACTCAAGGCCGGCAAGACTGCCGACCTCAACAGCAAGCCGATCGGCACCGGCCCGTTCATCTTCCAGCGCTACAACAAGGACGCCCAGGTCCGCTACAAGCCCAACCCGGACTATTTTCGCGGCAAGCCGCCGGCCGATGCGCTGATCTTCGCCATCGCCAGTGACAACAACGTGCGCCTGCAGAAGCTCAAGGCCAACGAATGCCAGGTGGCGCTCTACCCCAAGCCTGACGACATCCCCAGCATCAAGACCGACCCCAGGTTGAAAGTGGCGGAGATGGAGGCCCTGACCACCGGCTATATCTCGCTCAACACCCAGCACAAATACCTGAGCGACGTGCGGGTGCGCAAAGCCATCAACATGGCCTTCGACCGCCAGGTCCACGTCGAGCAGCTGTTCGGCAAAGGCAATGCGCTGGTGGGCGTCAACCCCTACCCACCGACCCTGATGGGCTACAACACCGCCAACCGCAACCCGCCTCGCGACCTGGACAAGGCCCGCGCCCTGCTCAAGGACGCCGGCGTACCGGAAGGCACGGTACTGACCCTGTTCACCCGCAACGGCGGCGGCCCGACCAACCCCAACCCGCGCCTGAGCGCCGAAATGCTCCAGGCAGACCTGGCCAGGATCGGCCTGAAGGTCGATATCCGCGTGATGGAATGGGCCGAAATGCTGCGCCGCGCCAAGAACGGCGAGGCCGACATGGTGTCGGCAGGCTGGGCCGGCGACAACGGCGACCCGGACAACTTCCTCACCCCGCTGCTCAGCTGCGAAGCCGTGAAAAGCGGAGAGAACTATGCCCGCTGGTGCAATCGGACATTCCAGGCATTGATCGACAAGGCCCGCACCGTGACCGACACAGATGAGCGCGCAGCGCTCTATGTAAAGGCGCTGGCGGTGTACGATGAAGACCAACCGTGGATCAGCATGGCGCATCCGAAGATGTTCACCGCCATGCGCAGTAACGTTGAGGGCTACCACATCAACCCCCTCACCAATAACAACTTCGCCACCACCCAGGTGAAGTAGAACAAGAACGACCGCCAGCCCCTGATCGGGTGCTGGCGGGCACGCCTGACAGGCTGATGAGGTACACCAGAAGATGTTTAGTTTTATTGCCCGGCGCCTGGGACTCTTGATCCCGACCTTTTTCGGCATCACCTTGCTGACCTTCGCGCTCATACGCCTGATACCGGGAGACCCGGTGGAAGTCATGATGGGTGAGCGCCGGGTCGACCCCGAAATGCACGCCCAGGCCATGGAACGCCTTGGCCTGAACAAACCCTTGCCCGAGCAGTACCTGGACTACATCGGCAAGCTGGCCCAGGGCGACCTGGGTGAGTCGCTGCGTACCCGCGAAAGTGTCTGGCACGAGTTCCTCGCCCTGTTCCCGGCCACGCTCGAGCTGGCCCTGGCGGCGTTGTTCTTTGCCGGCATCGTCGGCCTGCTGGCCGGTGTGATTGCCGCCCTCAAGCGCGGCTCGCTGTTCGATCACGGGGTCATGGGGATATCCCTGGCCGGCTACTCGATGCCGATCTTCTGGTGGGGCCTGATCCTGATCATGTTCTTCTCGGTGAGCCTGGGCTGGACCCCGGTGTCCGGACGCATAGACCTGCTCTACGACATCGAGCCGAAAACCGGCTTCATGCTCATCGACACCCTGCTCAGCGATGAAGAGGGCGCCTTCAAGGATGCCGTCATGCATCTGATACTTCCGGCCATCGTGCTCGGCACCATCCCGCTGGCGGTGATCGCCCGGATGACCCGCTCCTCGATGCTTGAAGTGCTGCGCGAAGACTACATCCGTACCGCCCGGGCCAAGGGCCTGTCGCCTGCCCGGGTGGTGTTCGTGCATGGCCTGCGCAACGCGCTGATCCCGGTGCTCACCGTGTTCGGCCTGCAGGTCGGCACCTTGCTGGCGGGCGCGGTACTCACCGAAACCATCTTTTCCTGGCCGGGCATCGGCAAATGGCTGATCGAAGCCATCGGCGCCCGTGACTACCCCGTGGTCCAGAACGGCATCCTGTTGATTGCCTGCCTGGTGATCCTGGTCAACTTCGTCGTAGACATCCTCTACGGCCTGGCCAACCCACGCATCCGTCATCAGCGCTGAGGGCCTCGACATGACTACCCCACTTGCAAAAGCCGTCACCACGCCCGCTACCGCCGTCGACCAGAGCCTGCTCTACCCCTCGCCCTACAAGGAATTCTGGCAAGCGTTCTCGCGCAACAAGGGTGCTGTGGCCGGGCTGATGTTCATGAGCCTGATCGTGTTCTGCGCGCTGTTTGCGCCCTGGGTGGCACCGCACAACCCCAGCGAGCAGTACCGCGACTTTTTGCTGACCCCGCCGGTATGGCTCGAAGGCGGCAACTGGCAATTCATCCTGGGCACCGACGAGCTGGGCCGCGACCTGCTCTCACGCCTGATCCAGGGTTCGCGCCTGTCGCTACTGATCGGCCTGTCATCGGTGGTGATCTCGCTGATTCCGGGGATCTTCCTTGGCTTGCTGGCCGGGTTCTTCCCGCGCCTGCTCGGCCCTTCGATCATGCGCCTGATGGACGTGATGCTGGCCCTGCCCTCGCTGCTGCTGGCGGTGGCCATCGTCGCCATCCTCGGCCCTGGCCTGATCAACACCGTGATCGCCATCGCCATCGTATCGCTGCCCTCCTACGTGCGCCTGACCCGCGCCGCGGTCATGGGCGAGCTGAACCGTGACTACGTCACCGCCGCACGCCTGGCCGGTGCCAGCCTGCCACGCCTGATGTTCGTCACCGTGCTGCCCAACTGCATGGCGCCGCTGATCGTCCAGGCCACCTTGAGCTTCTCCTCGGCAATTCTCGATGCCGCGGCCCTGGGCTTCCTCGGCCTGGGCGTGCAGCCGCCGACCCCTGAGTGGGGCACCATGCTGGCCTCGGCCCGCGACTACATCGAACGCGCCTGGTGGGTAGTGAGTCTGCCTGGCCTGACCATTTTGCTCAGCGTGCTGGCAATCAACCTGATGGGCGACGGACTGCGCGACGCGCTGGACCCGAAACTCAAGAATGCCGCCTGAGGAGAACGCCATGTCACTTCTGCAAATCAAGAATCTGAATGTGCGCTTTGGCGACGCCAACGCGGTGCCGGTGGTCGATGGACTGGACCTGAGCGTCAACGAGGGCGAAGTCCTGGCAATCGTCGGCGAATCGGGCTCGGGCAAATCGGTGACCATGATGGCGCTGATGGGCCTGATCGACGCACCCGGGCGCATCACCGCCGACGCCCTGACCTTCGACGGCACCAACATGCTCAAGCTCAGCGGCCGCCAGCGGCGCAAGGTGGTGGGCAAGGATATGGCCATGGTCTTCCAGGACCCGATGACCGCCCTCAACCCGAGCTACACCGTGGGCTTCCAGATCGAGGAAGTACTGCGCCAGCACCTGGGCCTGCGCGGCAAGGCCGCTCGCCAGCGCGCCCTGGAGCTGCTCAAGAAGGTCGAGATCCCGGCCGCCGAAAGCCGCCTCGACGCCTACCCCCACCAACTTTCCGGCGGCATGAGCCAGCGCGTGGCCATTGCCATGGCCATCGCCGGCGAGCCCAAGCTGCTGATCGCCGATGAGCCGACCACCGCCCTGGATGTGACCATTCAGGCGCAGATCATGGAGCTGCTGCTCAACCTGCAAAAAGAACAGAACATGGCCCTGATCCTGATCACCCATGACCTGGCCGTGGTCGCCGAGACCGCCAAGCGGGTCTGCGTGATGTATGCAGGCCAGGCCGTGGAAGTCGGCCAGGTGCCGGAACTGTTCGATGTACCCGCCCACCCCTACAGCGAAGCGCTGCTGGCGGCGATTCCCGAGCACAGCGAAGGCGCCGAGCGCCTGGCGACCCTGCCCGGTATCGTCCCCGGCCGCTACGACCGCCCGCAAGGTTGCCTGCTGTCGCCGCGTTGCCCCTATGTGCAGGACAACTGCCGCCGGCAACGCCCGAGCCTCGATCCCCAGGCCCATAGCCAGGTCCGTTGTTTCTACCCGCTGAACCAGGAGGTGGCGTAATGACCGTCGTCCTTACCGCCCGTGAACTGACCCGTCACTACGAAGTTTCCCGTGGCCTGTTCAAGGGCCATGCCCTGGTGCGCGCACTCAACGGCGTGTCGTTTGAACTCGAGGCCGGCAAGACCCTGGCCGTGGTCGGCGAATCCGGCTGCGGCAAGTCGACCCTGGCCCGCGCCCTGACCTTGATCGAAGAGCCCTCCTCCGGCTCGCTGAAAATTGCCGGGCAGGAAGTGGCCGGGGCCAACAAGGCCGAGCGCAAGCAACTGCGCAAGGATGTGCAGATGGTCTTCCAGAGCCCCTATGCCTCGCTCAACCCGCGACAGAAGATCGGCGATCAGCTGGCTGAACCGCTGCTGATCAACACCAACCTGTCCAAGGTCGAGCGTCGCGAAAAGGTCCAGGCCATGATGCAACAGGTCGGCCTGCGCCCGGAGCACTACCAGCGCTACCCGCACATGTTCTCCGGCGGACAGCGCCAGCGTATCGCCCTGGCCCGGGCGATGATGCTGCAGCCCAAGGTGCTGGTGGCCGATGAACCGACCTCGGCGCTGGACGTATCGATCCAGGCCCAGGTGCTGAACCTGTTCATGGACCTGCAGAAGGAGTTCAACACCGCCTATGTGTTCATCTCCCACAACCTGGCCGTGGTGCGCCATGTGGCCGACCAGGTGCTGGTGATGTACCTGGGCCGACCGGCCGAGATGGGGCCCAAGGAGGACATCTACAACAAGCCCCTGCACCCCTACACCCAGGCGCTGCTGTCGGCCACTCCGACCATCCACCCCGACCCGCTCAAGCCGAAGATCAAGATCGCCGGCGAACTGCCCAACCCGCTGAATCCGCCGCCGGGCTGCGCCTTCCACAAGCGCTGCCCGTATGCCACCGAACGCTGTGCCGCCGAAGAGCCGGCATTCAGGCAAGTGGGTACCCGGCAGGTGGCGTGCCACTACGCCGAGCAGTTCTTGTAGGAGCGGGCTTGCCCCGCGAGGCGATGTGCCTGACACACCGCTATCGCGGGGCAAGCCCGCTCCTACAGTTGCTCCACTTGACCGGCGCACAACCGCCCATCACTATCGCTCAATGACCCCCGACCCCATCCCCGACGGCCCGGAACAAACCCCGGAAACAGCCGCCACC